>Ga0247732_10000008_pt1 | contig 174061 bp, 178 predicted proteins | sample UWRJL163409C2_FD_180940 | JGI IMG/M metagenome (GOLD analysis project Ga0247732, IMG submission 180940) | Plant litter microbial communities from Arlington Agricultural Research Station in Wisconsin, United States - UWRJ-L163-409C-2 | ecosystem: Environmental > Terrestrial > Plant litter >... | reverse complement strand
CGGCCAGTCCTACCGCATGAAGGACGCCCAACACCGAAAGGAGACCCCACAACCGACCTAGAAATCACCGCACGGGGTGGGGACTTTTATCTGGCCACCAGCGAGGACTTCTACTTGGCCATTGACAACCGGTGTCGTTGCGCGTTCGAGCATCAACAACCCAGTACTGACCGGAAATGTCGCGGAAGTATGCGTAGTAGTCGTAGACAGGGTCACACATCTAGCCCCATATGCCTCACCCGATTTCGGCGCAATCGGGCACGCTAAAGACATTGAAGGGTTGGTTACCTCCGCGCGCTCTGTTGATGGGCCGTAACTCCGTACCGGACAACATCTTTGCGATCTGGCTGAGTTTCCGACATCAACCGGAACCTTGATCCCCTCGCCCGGCTCAGTTCCCGACCTGCCAGCTGATCCAAAACGGCTCAAGCGCGTCCAAGAACTCCGCGGGCTCGAGGGCGAGCGACGGTGGGACGGCTCCGACGGGCGCGCCACGCGCACCAAGCCGAACCGCGACCTCGACCGCGATCAGGGCGGTGGAGCCGTAGGCGTCGGCTCCCGACACATGGCCCCGCGCCGTCGTGCCGTCCGGCGAACGTGCCTCGGCGAGGATGGTGAAGCGGGACGCGCGCCGCTCGTCATCCGACGGTCCGGCCGGCGCCGCAGCTACGACCTGGTCGGTGAGCGACGACACGCCTGCGACGAGGTCCAGGTTCATGGTGGCCTCGATGGTGCGGGCCGCCACGTGGTGTTGGATCGTGATCACTTCCGGCCCGGGCGACGATGCTCAACTCGCGGGTCTTTGCGTACGCCCTCAGCACCTCGGCGGCGCGCATGGTGAGCAGGCCCTGCTCCAGCAATGAGCGCCAGAATTCGAAGGCCGTAGCGACATCCTCGTCGAGAGCGAGGCCGCCCTCGAGCGATTCCGCGGCGATGGCGCCCACTTTGCAACCCCCGAGGCGGTCAACCCACTCGCGGACATAGTCGTCCGCCCACTCCTGCAACGCCGACAACGTGGCAGGCCGGCCGAGCCCGGGCACGCGCTGTGGCCCCTCGCATGACGGTCATTCGGCTCGGTCCACGCCGCGGCAGTAGCGCATCAGGACGCCATGGCATCGCTCAATCGGCTGGCTCAGTGAGTTGCACAATGCCGCCTTTGGGGTGGTTGGCAGTATGCCTGGTGCGCGTCCGCGGCTGGCGCTCTGTGAACCGTTTTCATCAAATTAGGCATTGCGCAGCACTGGGTCTGTCCCGTTGCGTTTGCCCAGTTGACCGTCAGGCAGCTTGAACCATCCAGCAGGGCTGGTGTCTCGACGCATCCAGTCGATGAGCAAGGCTCGATTCGCGATCTTCCAAACGCCGTCTCGCCTCTCGAAGCGGTCGATGTAACGAGCCCACAGCGTGACGAAGGCGCCATCCCATTTGTGCAGGGAGGACGCTTCGTGATCTGCGGTGAGATAGGACTCCACGAAGGCGACATCGCCGTCGAGTTCGACGAGGATGTTCCCGAGGTTGTGTCGGGTGCGGACGAAGGATGGCAATTCCTTTTCGAGGAACTCGAGGAAGCTTTGTACCGAACCGCGGTGGACGTCCTCGGGGAACTCGATCCATGCGTCGTCGTGGAACGATTCCCGGATCAGATCGAATTCGAGTCGGTCCACTCCGCGGGTGTACCGCACAAGTACGTCGTGGATTTCGGCCCTGCTGACCAGTTGTTCGGGTGTCACTTCTTCGCTCTCTTTCGATGTTTCTCTGTTACGTGGAGTGGCAAAACATGGCGCCCGGCCGAAGCAGCTAACCGCCTTGGCTCAGGAGCGTGCCGCGGCGGCAGCCCTGATCCAGTTTGTGAACTCGACGGCCAGATGCCGGCGGTGATGCTCGATGAGGTCATCGGGGCACGCTGCAGGGAAGTAAATGGACATACTGGCGCTGAAACCGTCGCCCGTGTCGCCGAATTGGGACAGCACACGTCCCACCGTGGTTCCGTCTGTGAGTTTGATGGTTGCGATTGTCTTGTGCGGATACGTGGCATCGGCGAGGCGCTCTGGGGCAGTGGCTGCCCAATCCGCTCCCTCGCCGAATGCGACGATGCACGAACAGATGTGCGGACCGAAGTTTTCCACGAGGTGCAGGGTCCCGTCGGGGCGCCCGTCCATCACAAAGTGTTCGGGGTGCGCCGCCAACATGGTGTCCTGGTTCATCGCGGCTTCGTCCATCCACGCGCTGAACTCGGCGGCTGTCAGCCCGGTCACTGCCAGCACGGTCGTCGCCGGGCGGATCTCACCGTTGGACTTCTTGACTGCCTCACGCAAGAAGGCCTCACCGTTCTTGAGGTCGTCGGCAAGCAGGTTCAGCAGGCCCTGGCTTCCGAGCAGCGTCTTCAGATGAGCCAATGCGCGTCTGGCGTAGAACAGTTCGTAGTCATCGACGGTGGCCTGCCCTGTCGGCCCGGACACTACATCGATCCTCAGGGGAGCCGTGTTTGCGACGGTCATTGATGTTCCTCTTTTCTGGCGTGATCGCCGCACCACCGCGATCGTCGTCTTACGGGGTCGGTCGGAGGCCGGTGTTCGTGTCGGCGGCTGCTCGCGGGTTCTGCGGCGCTGATCTGTGCCGCAGCGTTAATCGGAAGGAGCGCCACGGCGTTCGATGAGTTCGAGGACAATCCCGTGCGGATCCTTGAAGGTGAGGATCCGCAGGTATCCATCGGTGGGAGCTTTCACTGTCGCGGGTGCGGCGAGGATGTCGACATCGTCGCGCTGACCCAACTTTGCGTAGATCGCGTCGGTGTCGTCGACGTCGAAGGCCATGCGGGTGATGCCGACGTGGTTTGTCTGGTCATAGGGACCGTCATCGGCGACCGTCTTCGGTTCCACGAATTCGACGAGATCGATGACGGTGGCGTTGTCGGTTTGTGTGCCGCACAGGTGATCAGCGTGAATCACGATGTCCTGTCCGGGGAATCCGAGCACCGCACCGTCTGTCCGTTCGTCGCGCAGGCTGCCGATCGACTGCAAGCCGAGGACATCCTGGTAGAAGTCGAGCGCCCTCTCAATGTCTGGAACGGTGATGCATACGTGGAACAATCTCTTGATGTACCGGTCCATTTCACTCTTTCCTTTCATCGTTTCGAGGGGCCTCGGTGACGGTGATGAACACGCCGAAGGGGTCTAGGAAGCTGAACCATCTCGACGTATGAGTCGACTCCGCCTCGTGGATGACGATTTCGCGTGTGGTGCTGATGATCTCGACGCTTCGATTGGCCGCGATACGCTCGAAGGCGAGGTCCAGATCGCCTACCAGCAGGGCCAGACGCGTTAGACCGGTGTCGTTCATCGCGCGAGGAGCTGAGTCTGCCGACTTTGTCTTTGGCTCAACGAACTCGACGAGATTGATGGCGGTGGCGTGCCGTGGCGACGCGCCGACGGTCATCACATGTTGCGCTTTGATGTTGACGACGTCGGTGTCGAAACCGAGCAGCGCACCGTCGGCGGTTCCGTTTTCGGTCTCGAACACGGACTTGAATCCCAGGAGGTCTCGATAGGATTGCACCGCAGCGTTCAGATCTGGGACGGCAATGCAGACGTGTAACAGTTGCTGCGTCATCAAAGTCATCGTGTTCGTCCTGTCGTAGCGGTGGTCCTCCCGCACTGGGTGCGTGTCAGCCGTCAGGCGAGCGTGGAGGTTAGGTCCGTTCCCAGAAATTAGGCTACGGTGCGTTTCTTATTTGAGAGTACACCGATGGCGGTAAGCTACGCAACGTGTCTAACCGACGTAAGGCCGCAACTCTTCCTCCACCGAAGACCCGTCGTCGCGACGACGAGCTCATGGCGGCCATTCGCGAAGCCACAAGAGCCGAACTAGCCGACTTCGGCTACGGGGGAGTCACCTACGAAGGCGTTGCACGGCGCGCGCAGACGGGTAAACCCGTCATCTACCGGCGGTACCCGTCGCGCGCACACATGGTGATCGACGCCCTACCAACGCTGCATTGGCAACCCGACGACGGGCTCGTCTGGACACAGTCGTTACGCGAGGACTTACTGTTGTTGTTCAGCACGGTCGTCGAAGTACTCTTGGGCTTCGGCGTCGACAACTACCGCAGCCTCATCGCCGAGGCCGACGCCGACCTGTTCAGCACGCTCGACGCGCAAGTTATCAGTCTTGCCGAGAGAACGGTCTACCCAGCACTCGAACGAGCACGTGCGCGGGGCGAACTCGGTCCGCGCGAAATACCGCACCGTGCTGCAACCAGCATCGGCGTGCTTGTGCGCAACGAGATGTTCTTCTCGCTCACCCCCCTGGACGCCACAACCCTCGCCGAAATTCTCGACGACGTCTACCTGCCCCTCGTCCAGACACTGTCGCGCTAACCAGCCGATTCTCGACGACACATCGTATGCCGTGAGCTCACGAGATCCCGAAATGCGTTCTGCCATGACGGGTCGACCTGCCCACGCCGAGGGCGTTCTTACCAATGCGTGACCCGCGCCAGCCATCTGGAACGTCATTTGCCCTTCGACTCGTCGAAGTTGAGCCTCCTACATGCGCGGATCCCGCGCATTCGTCGTTTCCCGACACTCGCGAGGTTCGGTTTCGCCCGCTCGGAACGCCTTCCCCCAGCAGTGCGCCAAGTCGTCCTGGCTGCCGACGAGAGAGCCTCCCCCCTGTAAGCCACCCTCAGCGCCTCGTTGGCGTCGGCACAAACTCGTTTGACACGTGAGCCATTCGGCGAGGGGTCGGGCGGTGATCGACATCATCCCAGAACTTGCGGAGCGGAATCACGCCAAGCTCGCCGCGATCACCAAGGCGATCCGCGACGCGCTATAGGCGTCACGTGAAACCCAACGCGTCGCAGCTGGTGGCACAACTCGCCGCGCTCGTCCTCGAGAAGACCTCCGACGATTGAACCGATGCGCGAGAACGCCGGGAGTTCGCCACCTGTCTCAGGCAGCCATCGACTCAGTTCGCGACACTGACCATAAGTGACCCGTGATCGAAAAATCGGACGGCAAAGCCGGACGCGGCTCTCACTACAACGGACCCGGCGATGACGTCCATCTTCGCGGCAGCCATGTCACCGTGGGATGCCAGCAGAGCTGCGTCCCAGCAGCTCGACCACGTCAACCTGAGGGCCGGCAAACGCGGGCCGATAGCCCGGTGACGTATCGTCTCGAACGCATCCACTGTGGCCGCTCCAACAGAACATCGAATCCGTGGGTGGACCTGCAAGGGCCACGTTGTCAGGCACCGCAGTCCGTAGCCTAAATGCGACCGTAAAACTCATGTCCGACAGCGCAGTTGATCCTCGCTAGCAAGCAACCCTCGATGATCACCGGTGCGGCGATAGGAAGTGACTCCGTGTCGCCGACCGCCGCGAAGACCGGCAGGTCGTGATCGGTCACCGCGATTGGGCAAACGGGTGCTCGCGCCCGACGCGACGTGCCCGCAGCCACATCGCTCAGTCCCGCTGAGCGAATCAGGCGATTGGCGGCAATTTCTCTTGCACATTGGATGATTCAACGGTGAAATCTCGTGCTGTGCATGCGCGAACGTCAACGCCAGGCGGGCGCAGCCACGCCGACCTCTGTGGGGTCCTCTGGTGACGGCCGGGAACTTGCGTACCGCCGAAACGGGATATTCGGCAGTCGTTGGACACTTGCGCTCGAGGCAACGGAACAGTAAGAGGTGACTGATGGCCTATGTGGCAAAAGGCGACCGCTACAACAGGATTGAATATGCACGCAGCGGACGAAGCGGGCTCGTGCTGCCCCGCATATCGCTGGGGCTGTGGAACAACTTCGGTGACGATCGCCCCTTCGTGGTCCAGCGCGACATCGTGCGCCGTGCCTTCGATCTCGGCGTAATCCACTTCGACGCGGCCAACAACTACGGTCCCCCCGCCGGGTCGGCAGAGACCAACTTCGGGCGCATCCTCGCCCAAGACCTGCGCCCCTACCGGGACGAGATCGTCATCTCCACCAAGGCCGGTTATGAGATGTCTGAGGGACCCTACGGCGAGTGGGGGTCGCGAAAGACGATGCTCTCCTCGCTCGACCAGTCGCTGTCCCGGCTCAACGTCGACTACGTCGACGTCTTCTATTCACACCGTCCCGATCCCAACACGCCCATCGAAGAGACCATGGGGGCCTTGGCCCACGCCGTCCGGCAGGGCAAGGTGCTCTACGTCGGCGTCTCGAATTACGACCCGGCCGAAACCCGCGCCGCCGCAGTTGCTTTGTCGTCAGAGGGCGTTCCCTTGACCATCCACCAACCCTGCTACAACATGTTCGAGCGCTTGCCAGAGCAAGGCCTGTTCGAGGCAATAGCCGAGATCGGCGCGGGCAGTATCGTGTACTCGCCCCTGGCGCAAGGCCTCCTCACCTCGCGCTACCTCGACGGAGTTCCGGCCGGCTCGCGAGCGAGTGTGGGACGCTGGATAACCGAGGCGAACATCTCGGAGGTCTACCTTCAGCGAGCTCGCGCCCTCGACGCCATCGCGCAACGACGTGGCCAGTCGCTGGCCCAGCTAGCGATTGCCTGGGTACTTCGGCAGCCCGCCGTGACCAGCGCCCTGGTGGGCGCCTCCAGCACCGCGCAACTCGAAGACAACCTGAAAGCACTGGACCAACTTGACCTCACCGACGACGAATTGGACCACATCGAACCCTTCGCGGTAGACGGCACTGGCGAAGACGAAGTCTGACGTCACATCTAGAAGACGGTTTGGACTGCTCCCACCAGCCGCGGATCATCGGATTCGATGTCGTCGACGACGGGTATGAGCGCCCATTTGTCGAAAGCCGTACACGGGTGCGAGATGCCGCACCTGATGATTTCGCCGAGCCTAATGTCTGACGTCTCAGCCGTTTCAAGGTACGCGTGCTGGTCGTTGAGCTGGGTAATCCGTGCCCCCGCCAGGGCGCATGCCGAGGATGCCTCTTTCCGTCGAAATACCCTCTGGGGCACCGGCAATGAGCCGTCGTACGGTGCGTCGCGTCGACCAGCATTGAGAAGGGCAAGACCTGGCTCTGGCCGCGAAACGACTTGAGCCCAGAGATTCAGGGCAGGCGACAACCGAGGTCCACCAAGGTCGTTGAAAGGCGACGAGTGCTGATAAAGCCCGTCGTCGTGGGTCAGATAACATCCGGAACGCAGGACGATCCTTGGCCTAACTCGTGCCTCGGACAGTCGTGGGGACCACCGCTCGACGACGATGTCGAAGAAGCTGCTCCCGCCGGCACTGATCACGGGATCTGCGGTCTCCGAAAGAAGTCCGTCATCGGCAATTGCTTCGTAGCAGTCTGCGATTTCATCGCAGAACGCGGCGACCAGCGCACGTCCTCCCGAACCACGCGCGCCACGCAAGGAGCCCTCCCACGCTGTGACACCGCACAACTGGAGATTCCGGGCATTACCTATCACTCGGGCGGCCGCGAGGCATTCGGCCACGCTTCGCGCGCCGGTCCGGGCGCCAGGTGCTCCCCCCTCGGCGAGCACCTCAAGCTGGGGGGCGTTGGCCGGATACGCCTCCGCCATCAGTTTCGCCGACTGCGCCGAGTCTGCCCAGACGTAGACATGCAGCTCTGGGTCGGCCGATCGACGGTGTGCGATGTCAACCAGATCCGGTTCCGACAGAACGGCACCGGCGTGAACTATTCGCTTGATTCCGGCAGCCTGCGCTACCCGAAGCTGCCAAGGGGTGGCGACGGTGATGGCCCACGCGCCCGCGTCGAGTTGCCGGTGCCACAGCGCTGGCGCCATGGTGGTCTTCCCATGGGGGGCCAGGTCGACTCCGCGGGTAGCCGTGAAGCCGTGCATCACGCGGATATTGTGCTCGACAGCATTGGCGTCGAGCGTGAGCACTGGGGTCGGCAGATCCGACACGGTGATCCCCGACTCGACGAGTTGTCGGATCGTCTGATTCTGGTGGGCGGGCCCGAATGCCTTCATACGCCAGTTGACGAGAACCGAGTCGGCCTCGGACACCCACTTTGGTGTTGCGATGATCAGAGCCCTTCGAGCACGAGTACAACCGAATGTTGTCGAGGATGGTGGGGAGCGTTAGTCGTCGAGTCGCGAAAGGAAACCGCTGATGTGTTGGGTGATCAAGTCACGCGCGGCTTCTGCGTCCCTGCGCCTGACGGCGTCCAGAATTGCGTCGTGCTCACTTTCTTCGTCCACCCACGTCGCGTGGCGGCGCCATCCCGCCACACTGATCATCGCTACTTGGTCCTGGATCTCATCGAGAATTCTTCGCAGATGCGCGTTTTCGCATGGCCGGTACAGCAAGGTGTGGAAGCGTCGATTGGCAATTGATCGGTCCGCCAGTCCGCTTTGTCCCTCCCCTGACTCGTGCGCGGCCACGAGCGCTTCCTCGCATAAGCTCAAGGATGCGTCGTCGTGAAATGGAATGGCACGGACGACGGCTTCGGGTTCGTTGAGAAGGCGAACCTCGTAGATATGTCGAGCGGCTGTCTGGTCGATGCTGCGGACGACGGTTCCCTTGTAGGCATGCGAGATGACGACCCCCTTGCTATCCAACGCGCGAAGCGCCTCGCGAAGCGGTGTCTTCGACACGTGAAGTCGTTCTGCCCACACGGATTCGACGATGCGCTCGCCGGCTGTCAGCTCGCCGCGCAAGATGGCCAGTTCCAGCCAATCGGCGACGTACTCGGCGCGGGAACGGTGGGTGTCATCGTCGTTCATCGGCGTCACCGTCTGCTTCGGCTAGGTCGGGGTTGCGTGTAGATGACGAGCCGGTACTGACAGCTCCGGGCTGAGCGCGGGTCAGTCCGGCGTCGACCACGACGGTCTGCCCGGTCATACCGGTGAGCCGATCGGACAAGGCTACGAACGTCGCTGCGATCTCTTCCGGCGTGCACAGGCGACTCAGCGGGTTGTTCGAAGCCAGGTCTTGGTACCAACCTGGCTTATGAGCCCACTCTGATGCGTTGCGGGCCGTGGGGATATCGCCAGGCGCGACTGCGTTTACGCGTATCCCCTCACTGCCGAGGGGGGCGGTCAACGAGTTGACGAGTCCGATGATGCCTGCCTTTGCCGCTGCATAGGCAGGCAGCCCGTACGAGAGCAGGGCGTCGGTTGACGTCGTGCAGGAAATGGACCGGTCACCGGTGGCGGCGCGCAGGTTCGGCATGGCGGTCTTGATCGTAACGAAGGCGCTGACGAGATTACGTTCAAGGGATGCCCTAAACAGCTCTAGTGGCAGTTCGGCAATGTCGGGCTCGGCCTTCTCGTCTCGGAGCGCCCCTCCGGCGATGCTGACGACGTGCTGGATCGGTCCGATGTGACGCATGGCATCGCGCATCGCATCTTCATCGGTCAGGTCTACGACCAAGGGGGTGAACGACGCGCATTGCGGAGTCACGGCGAGATCCAGACCAACCACTCGATGCCCTGCTTCAAGGTACGCAGCGACCGTAGCCGAACCTAACCCCCCGGCTGCCCCGGTCACCAAAACGCTACTCATCGATTGCCTCCCAAGCGGACACACATACTGCCAGCTCGACGCTTTCCTCGGCGGTCAGGCCACTGATCGGGGGGCGCACAATGGTGTTTTCGAGATAGCCGCGCATATGCATCGCGGCTTTGACCGCAGGCACGTTCAACGCATTGCCGTTGCGTTCACGAAGCTGCTCGAACGGCTTTATCCGCTTCCACAGCTCCATGGCCGTCGAATAATCGCCGACCGTGAGAGCGCCCAGCAGCCGAACCGACAGGCGGGGTGCCACGTTGACGAGTCCGGAGGTGAAGCCCCTACCCCCCACCATCCAGAAGAACGGCGCCCACGACTCCGCCAGTCCGCACACGGGAACTACGTGTTCGCCGTAACGTTCGACGAAGCGGGCGAATCCCATGAGATCGCGATTGGCATACTTGACGGCCACGACGTTGTCCATTGTGACAATCTGTTCCATCACCGAGTCCGACGGCTCTCGCCCGCGCAGATAAATCACGACCGGCAAGTTCGCCGCGTCGGCCAATGCTCGGTAATAGTCCAGTATTCCGGTGTCGGCGACATGGGCGTGCGACGGCGCGTGGATCATGAACCCTGCGGCACCTACGTCGACGGCATGCTCAACCGCGTCGAGCGCCGACCGAATGTCGCCGCCGACACCTACCAAGGTGGTCGCGTCGCCAGCCGCCTCGATGGTTATTGCCGTGACCTCGCGAATTTCGGCGTGAGTCAGACTGGAGTACTCCGCGGTGTTGCCGCAGGCGATGATGAGATCCACGTCGGCATCGGTGATGCGCATGACGATCTTCTGAAGTTCGATCGCGTCGACGTATCCGTCGTGCGTAAACGGCGTGATCGGAATCCCGCTGATTCCGTGTAGTTGCGCCGCAATCTTGTCATTCGTCGACGTGGACATGATTTTGGGATGCCTTTCATAGGTTCAACGGTCTCGGAACTTCGTGGGTTGTTGTAGTGGATGTCGGTGTGGTCTGGCGTCGCGCGTTGTCGCGTTGCCGAAACAGTTGCCGGCCCTGTGCATCACGGATCGCGTGCGAGAGTGAATTGCCGAATGCCGTTTGCGTCGTCCACCGCCAGACGTCCACTGGTCTGCATGTCCAAAAGAATTGCCGACACGCTCGGGGCCAGGTCCATCCATCGGTCCGGCGAGAGACCCGGATAGGCCAGGCTCACCGCCTGGCAAAGGTCAGCGAGCGTTTCTGGCCTCCCCGCGAACGCGCGTTGGACGTCGGCCTCGAGCATGCGCACCGCTTCTCGTGACTCCTCGACGAAGTTGGACACCGCCGCCTCGGTCATGGGCGCTTCGTGGGCGCACAGGAGGACGTCGACGTCCATGGCTTCGACCTTGTCCAGCGTCGCCTCATATTGGGTACGCGAGAAGAACTGGGGCGGATAAAGAAGGGAGCCGTCGCGATTGCGAATTCCGTACCCCATGATCGAATCCCCAGCGATCAACGTGCGGGTGTCTGGCAACCAAACCCCCACATGCCCAGCACTGTGCCCAGGAAGATGGACGACTGCGACGCGTCTGTCGCTCCGGTCGAGCCACGTGTCACCGGTGATCCGCTCGTCCACGTCGAATTCGCCACCGAATCTTGCCGCAGCACGTGCGCGCGCCAAGCGATCCAGTCGCAGGCCGTCTGTATCGGCAAATGCCTCATACCGCTGCGCGATCGTCTTGACGGGATTTCCCAACGGGGGCGAATCGAGCTGGTGAGCCAGCGTTCGCAGCGACGGATAGGCGGCGCGCAGGCTCGCCGTACCACCGCAATGATCGGCATCTGGATGAGTCAAGACGAGCGTTGCGTTAGGCCGGTCCAAGGACAGTTTCTCGATCGTGGGCACAATCATCGATACCGGGCTCGACGGCAGGCCGGCATCGACGATGGTGAGCTGGTCATCAGAGAAAAGTAGGAACTGGCAGAGCAGCCGATTTCCGTCGACCTCCTCCGTACGAATCAGTCCGGGAACGATTTCAGTCATCACTGCTTGACCTCGATCGTCGAAAAAACAGAGCGCTGGTGCATGGCCCCGACGGTTCTCAAAACGCGTTGTGCACGGCCCAGCGAGTTTGGCGTCACCGGCTTCATCAGTCCTTTCGTTTGCCGCGTCGAACCGCCACCAGCGGTGTCGATCAACGGAGGTTCCCGCCTGTCCGTGGGACGCATGGCTTGACGGCATAAGTTATAACATGTACCAATTGAGCGTCAAAGCGATGAGGTGCCGTCACAGCGCGTCGCACGTCGCCTCCGCCCCAATCCCCATAGTCGAAAGCTGGTGAGCAGCAGTCATGGTCGAGGTCAAGAGCATCAATCCGCGGACGGGCACGGTGCTGCAAAGCCTCGGCGATGCTTCATCTGGCGACGACGTGGACGCGGCGTGCCGCGGCGCGGCGAACGCTGCGACTGCGCTTGAGTCACTCGGCCGATCCGGCCGCGCCTCAATGCTGCGAAAGATGGCTCGCGAGTTGGAATCTCGTCGCACCGAGGTCATCCGGATCGCCGACCAAGAGACCGGAATTGGCGCGGAGCGACTCAACGGCGAGCTGTCGCGCACCACCTTTCAGATGCGATTCTTCGCAGATGTTCTCGACGAAGGGGCCTACCTCGAGGCCGCAATTGACCACGCCGGCGAGACTGTGTTGGGCCCGCGCCCCGACCTACGGCGAATGCTCGTACCGATTGGCCCTGTGGCGGTGTTCGGCGCAAGCAACTTTCCCCTGGCATTTTCGGCTCCCGGCGGCGACACCGTCTCCGCGCTGGCCGCCGGTTCGCCAGTACTCATCAAGGCCCACGACTCGCACCCGTCCACGTCGAATCTCTGCGCAGATCTGCTTCGGAGAGTCATCCGCGACGTTGGCTTGCCAAACGGAACTCTCAGCCTGCTCCACGGTCTAGCCGCAGGCGCCCAGTTGGTGACGCATCCTGCCGTGAAGGCGGTTGGCTTCACGGGATCATCGACTGCGGGAAGGGTTCTGCTCGATCTCATTGGTCGGCGCCCAGACCCCATCCCACTCTACGGTGAACTGGCCAGCCTCAACCCCGTCGTCGTCACCAAGCGTGCGGCTGTCGCAAGAGGATCCGAGATTGCGCTCGGTCTCACGACGTCGTTCACCGCAGCAGGTGGCCAGATGTGCACGAAGCCCGGTCTCATCTTCATCCCCGTCGGTGAGGCGGGAGATCACACCGTGATGCAGATGCGAGAGAACCTTCAGGGTGAGCAGAAGTTCGTCCTGCTAAACGAACGCATCCGCGATTCCTTCGCCGCTGATAGTGAGGCGCTCCGCTCGTGGCCGAACGCCAGGGTCGTCCACAGCGCCGACGTGGACACGACCGAAGGCTTCCATGCATCGGCATTACTGCTCGAAGTCGCGGTCGCGGAGTTGAATGCAGAAACCCTCGAGGAACACTTCGGACCAGTGGCCATCGTGGCCCGATACCGCGACGAGGACGAGCTACTCGATCAGTTGAGGACACTCCCCGGCTCCCTCACCGCCACCATCCACAGCGAGCCTGCGGAAGCAGAACTCGCGCAAACGATGACGAACGTACTCCGGCAACGTGCGGGGCGTCTCGTATATGACCAGTACCCGACAGGCGTCGCAGTGACCTGGGCGCAGCACCACGGTGGCCCCTGGCCGTCCACCAACACGACGCACACGTCGGTCGGCCCAGCCGCCATCAGACGGTTTCTTCGGCCGACGACGTGGCAAAACTCCCCTGAACACCTTCTCCCCCAGGAACTTCGGGACGACTATGAAGACATTCCCCGCCGAATCGACGGTCAGCTGAGGCTAGCCGTGCCGCGACGGGACACCGCCATCCCCGATCACCGACGTGACCGCGTCACGCCCACTTCGGCTTTCGCCCTGCCGCAACAACAGTCTGGAGTCCAGAGATGACACCCACGATCGTAATCATCGGCGCTGGAAGCGCTCAGTTCACCCGTGAAATCCTAGGCGACATATTGACTTTTCCCGAGCTGCAATCCGTTCGGATAGTGCTCCACGACATCGACTCCCAGCGACTTAAGACCGCGGAAGCGATCACCCGGGCTACCGCGCAGGCCGCCGGCGCCAATCCTGACGTACTTACGACGACGGATCGACGTCGCGCCTTGGAGGGCGCCGACTACGTCATCAACGTCATCCAGGTGGGCGGTTTCGACGGCATCACCATCGACTTGACCCTCCCCGAAAAGTACGGGCTACACCAGACCGTCGGGGACACCCTCGGCGTTGGGGGGATCTTCCGCGGTCTGCGCACCTTCCCCGTACTGGACCAGATCGCCGCGGACATGACTGCGGTGTGCCCGGACGCATGGCTGCTGAACTACACCAACCCGATGGCGATCAACGTCACCTACCTCGCCGCAATCGCGCCACACCTGAAAGTGCTTGGACTGTGCCACTCGGTGCACTGGACGATGCACGACCTTTGCGAGCTCATCGGCGTTCCTCTCGACGAGGTCGACTACTGGTCGGCGGGTGTGAATCATCAAGCGTGGGTGCTGCGTTGGGAACACAACGGCCGGAACCTGTATCCCCTCTTGGACGAACGCATCGCCGCCAACCCAGAACTCAGTCGCCACGTCCGCATGGACATGTACCGACGACTGGGCTACTACCCCAGCGAGAGCAGTAAGCACGGCTGCGAATACGTGCCCTGGTATCTGCGCCACCCCGACGAAGTAGACCGACTGCAGATCACGGTCGGCGCGCACATCTCGATCACTGAACAGCGGATGGCCGAATTGAAGTCGTTGAGTGAGGAACTGGAAAGCGTCGGCACCTTGGCGATCGACACCAGTTCCACCGAGTACGCGCCGCAGGTCATCCATTCGCTGGAGACCGGAACGCCCCGAGTCATAGCAGCCAACGTCGTCAACGACGGACTCATCACCAACCTGCCGAACGGGCTGGCCGTCGAGGTGCCCACTCTCATCGACGCCCTAGGTGCGCACCCGATCAAAGTGGGTGAGCTGCCCGTCCAACTTGCCGCGCTCAACCGGTCGTTCTTGGGCCCGGTGGAGTTGACCGTGCGCGCGGCCATCGATCAAGACCCACGGTTGATCCGCGCCGCAGCCATGGTCGATCCCAACACCGCAGCCACCTTGACCGTCGACCAAATCTGGGCCCTGTGTGACGACCTCACCGTCGCACACGAGGCGCTGTTGCCCGAATCGCTCCGTACCACCGTCAAGTTGTGAGAAAGGAACACTCACCATGATCAAGACCTCTTCAACCGGCTTTCGACGGCGGTTCACCGTCGCAGTGGTCGCGGCGTTGTCGTTGACGCTCCAAGGCTGTGGCGGCGGCGACGACACCGCTGCGGACGGCAAGCCCGAAATCGTCGTCTGGAACGGCTATACCGACGCGCAAGGCAAGAACTTCACCGCCTTGATCGACGAGTACAACCAACAGCATCCCGACGTGCACGTCACCCAACTGGTGTCCGACACCGACCACGTCTTGCAGAAGATCCTGACTTCAGTGCGGGGAAACACCCCACCCGACATCGCGTACATGTACGGGTCCTGGTCAACGAACATCGCCAAGATGCCCAAGGTCGTCGACCTGACGGAGGAGGTGACCCAATCCGGATGGGACTGGAACGACTTCTACCCCGCCCTACGCGACGCAGCCACCGTCGGTGACAAAGTCATCGGTGTACCGGCCCTAGTGGACAATCTGGCCATCGTGTACAACAAGAAACTCTTCGACGAAGCGCACGTCGCCCCTCCGACCCCGGAGTGGACATGGGACGACTTCCGTTCCGCCTCAGCAAAGTTGACCGACTCAGGAAAGGGCCAGTACGGCTTCACCATGCCGGCTGACACCAGCGAGACAGTTGCCTGGCACTACCTGCCCATGCTCTGGGAGGCGGGCGGTGACGTCCTCAACCCCGACATGACCAAAGCGGCGTTTGATTCCGAGGCGGGAGTGCGCTCACTGACCACCTTGCAACAGATGGCGGTGACCGACAAGTCGGTCTACCTGGACACCACCAACACCACCGCAGTCAAGCTGATGAACAGCGGCAAGATCGGCATGATCACAACCGGCCCGTGGGATCTTGCGACCTTCACCGACATCGACTACGGCGTACAGATCATGCCGACCTACGGCGGCTCCGACGCAGGGCACCAGACCGTTGCCGGTCCTGACAACTGGGTGGTGTTCGACAACGGCGACAAGCGCAAGCGCGCAGCGGTCGACTTCCTCAAATGGGTCGCCGCGCCGGAACAAGTAAGAAGGACTTCGCTGGCCACTGGCGACCTGCCCATCCGCAAGTCGGTCGGCGACGACCCTGCCTTCGTCCGCCAACTCGACGAGAAGGTTTCCGGTACCGGCGTTTTCGTCGAAAACCTCAACAACGTCAAGAAGTCCAAGCCCGCGACCGCGCAGTACCCGGAAGTTGCGACTGCACTTGGACAAGCGATCGTGTCCGTGATGCTCGGCAGAGCCGAGCCCGGCCCTGCCCTCAAAGACGCTGCAGCCGTGGCGAACACCGCTCTGGACCAGAAGTGACGCACTGCGAACCGGACCTTCACTGCGTGCCGAGCCATGCCGGTGCGGCCTCCGCGCGTGGCCTGAGCTGGCATACCAGACCGAGGGACGTCCATGTTCAGACGTGAACGGCCGACGTCCAGGTCCCGGTCACTGCGATCGGCGTTCCTACCCACCGACACCGCGACCGGTTGGGCGCTGGTCGGTCCAGGAGTGCTCCTGATCGGCACATTCGGACTTCTACCGGTGCTGCTGTCGCTCAAGTTGTCCTTCCAGAAATCTGACATGTTGTCGGACGACACCCCCTGGGTCGGCGTCGACAACTATCGAAAACTCGTCGACGATCCGTTGTTCGCGCATGCGATCAAGAACACCGTCGTGTTCACCGCGCTGTTCGTACCGGGAACCATGCTGGTGGGCTTGTTGGTGGCGGTAGCGCTGAATCGCTCGTTGCGGTTCATCACCCTCTATCGCACCGCGGCCTACATCACGATGGCAGTTTCCACGATCACCCAGGGCATCATCTTCATGTGGTTGACCGACCGCGACTACGGCCTGGTCAATGCCGCCCTCAACGAAGTTGGCATTAGTTCCCAACCCTTCTTGGCCTCGCCCTCTCAAGCATTACTGGTCATCACTGCCATGACCGTGTGGGGATGGACCGGGTTCACCGTGATCGTGTATCTCGCGGCGCTGCAGAGTGTTCCAGCCGAGTTGCACGAAGCGGCTGCCATCGACGGCGCCGGACCGATCACCAGGTTCCGCACCATCACCGTCCCGCTGCTGGGGCCGGCAAACCTGTTTCTGCTGATCTACCTGACCATCAACGCACTGCAGCTGTTCGACGAGGTGTATCAGACTACTCGGGGCGGTCCGCTGCAGGCCACCATGGTCATCGTCTATTACCTCTGGGATCGCGCGTTCGTTCAGTTCGACGCAGGCTATGCCGCCGCGATGGCCTACTCCCTGTTTGCGGTCATCCTCGTGATCACCGCGGTGCAGTTCCGCCTCTCTCGCCGCTTCACGCATTACTCGTGACCGACCAACCGACCTCCCCCGAATCGGAGCGCTCATGACCCCTGTCCCCGTCGCGCCACTCGACGCAGCCATCGACGAAGTGGATACTCATCCAGACGACGAACCGATCGCACCGCCACCGAGACGCCTCGGAATACCCTTCAGCCCTTGGCATTTGGTCCTGATACCCATCACCTTTCTGCTTCTCGTACCGCTGCTGTGGATGCTGATCACGTCGCTGCAGACCAGCGCCGAAACGCAGAAGTTTCCACCGCAGCTCCTGCCGAGCCAGCCGCGATGGCACAACTACGTCGACGCCTGGCAGGCCGCCCCGTTCGGGCAGTTCTTTCTCAACAGCGCCATGGTCACCTTCGTGGTGTTGGCGAGCAACCTCGTAGTGTGCAGCCTTGCCGGCTATGCGTTCGCCAGGGTGAAGTTCCTGGGCCGGGGGGCGCTGTTCGTCGTGCTGATGGCTACGTTGATGGTCCCCTTCCAAGTGACGATGATTCCGGTCTTCCTGATCGTGAAGTGGTTTGGCGACAACGTGTGGGAGGGTCTCGGCATCGACCACTTGGGCGCGTTGATGCTGCCCAATCTGGCCACCGCCTTCGGAATCTTCTTTCTTCGTCAGTTCTTTCAGACCGTGCCGGTGGAACTGGAGGAAGCCGCCCGCGTCGACGGGACGTCCCGGCTGGGTCTGCTGTTCAAGATCGTGCTTCCGTTGTCGCTGCCGGCGTTGTCGACGCTGGCAGCGCTGACCGTGCTGAACTCGTGGAACGACTTCTTATGGCCGTTGATCGTCATCACCTCGACCGACCAGATGACAGTTCCGCTGGGGATGAGTTATTTCCAGGGTGCTCACGTCGTGCAGTGGCCGCTGCTGATGGCGGCCAACGTGATGAGTCTGCTGCCGATGCTGCTGGTGTTCGTGGTGGCCCAGCGCTACTTCGTGCAGTCGGTGGCCAGCACCGGGGTGAAGGGATGACCATGCAATCGAGAAGACAGCGAGAGGTTTGACCATGGCCGAAGTTGAGTTCCGCGCCGTCACACGCCACTACCCCGACGGCGTGTCAGCGCTCAAGGGGTTGGACCTGACGATTGCAGACGGTGAGTTTCTGGTCCTGGTGGGCCCATCGGGATGCGGCAAGAGCACTGCCCTCAGGTTGTTGGCCGGGCTGGACCAACCCACGACCGGCGAAATCCTCATCGGTGGCAAGCGGGTCAACAAGTTGCCCCCCGGACGGCGAGACATCGCCATGGTCTTTCAGAACTACGCGCTGTATCCGCACATGACGGTCCACCGCAACCTCGCCTACGGACTGCGGCAGCGCGGCACACCGAAGGCAGAGGCGAACCAGCGGGTCCGCGACACCTCCCGACTGCTGGAAATCGACGAGCTGCTCGACCGCAAACCCGGGCAGCTCTCCGGCGGACAGCGCCAACGCGTCGCGATGGGTCGCGCACTGGTGCGTCGACCTCAGGCATTCTTACTGGACGAGCCATTGTCCAATCTGGACGCCAAGCTTCGCAACCAGGTGCGTGGGGACCTCAAACGTCTGCACCGCGAGGTGCCGGTGACGTCGATCTACGTCACCCATGACCAAGTGGAAGCGATGACCCTCGGGGACCGCTTGTGTGTCATGTCCAACGGTGAGGTGCAACAGATCGGCAGCACCGACGACATCTACAATCGCCCGGCCAACACCTTCGTAGCGGCGTTCATGGGAAGCCCCCCAATGAATCTCATTCCCGCGGTAGTCCGGGACGGCATGCTGCACGTCGGTGGTGCCGCAGTGACCGCGGCCACCACCCCCCCGGGGCCGGTGATCGTCGGAGCGCGACCCGAACACCTGCACCTACACCGGGGATTCGTCGAGGGCAGCGTGCCCGCGCGGGTCGACTTCGTAGAACCCCTGGGAAGCCACACTCTAGTGACCGCCATCGTCGATGGTCGCACACACGAACGCGCCGCGATTGGCGGTCAACGCGTCACCGTCTACGCGCCGGCGGGAACCGATCTGTCGCCAAGCACACCAGTCGGTATCACTCTGCCCGCCAAACAGACGTACTTCTTCGACGCGGCGAGTGGAGTCGCCCTCTCTGGAACTGCATCTCGTGCAATCGCCTCATAGCCGAAGTGCTTCGATAGCGGTCGGACGGAGCATCAGGGGCACGGCTCTCGGGTTCGACACGACCCGGCGAGCATCGCCATTGGCGCCATTCGGCCCACAAGTTCGTCTCGAACCGCGGCAGCGATGATCCGGCGAGGTCATCTTGTCAGTCGTCGATGCACTTCGACATTCGGCAGCTGCCCCGAATTCGTTGGCCCCGCGTCGCGCTCACTAACTCCGCGCCCGAGCGCGTTCCACCGACATACCCCGATACTGTGCAAATGCCAGCGCGCCTCAACCTGAGCGGGGCGGCCGGCGGGTGACCGCCGATGTCAGGCAGGTCTCGTCGATCGGCACCGAGAACCCAATTCCTCTGAGGCAATCGTCAAAAGCGGGTCGTCGCAGGACGCTTCCGACGTGAAGAGGGTTTGGCACAGGCCGCCGGCGGTGCTGATGCAAGCGTCTTCACGGGCTCCCACCGAAGACTTGGTAGGGCGTCGACGACCATGTGCGCTCGGGACGGGTACTGCCGGTAGAGCACCGGCTTACTAGTCTCTGCGCGCCGAGCTACCCCTCGTAGGTAACGCCTCGGTAGCCATAGCTGGCCAGTTCAGCTTGGGTGGCTTGGCGGATGGCCGTCATGGGTTCTCCGTCGCGCCGACGAGCCTTGAAAGCAGGATGTGTTGCACGCCATGTTGGAGACACGTTGCGTACCTTACCGCCTGCGCGTAACCTTCCGAAGGTACGCACCGTTTCCAGTGAGGACCGACGCCTGCCTGATGTGAAGACGTCAGGCTGGGTCACCTTCCGCAACGCCACTAAAGTCCCTCAATTCGGCACTCAGACCCAACCAGACGACAGAGGAGTAATTTAGGTGGATTCGTCCGTCGACCGGCGGTTCTACGTGTGTGTCACGTTGCCAGACATGGAGCGCACGCTCGGCCTCTACCAGGAAGTGCTCGAACTGGAACCGAGTGAGAACCTTCGAAACGAAAAGTACACCGGCGCAGTGCTGGAACAGCCATGACGCAAATCTCGCGATTTCGCCAGCCCGTCTCGAGTGACAAACGCGGACAACGTCCCGGTCACCGACGTCCTCAGATGCGTCCACCCGACGACCGCCACCGCTGAAGGCCGTCTGGGCAGATCAACCACGGAGGTAACACGCGGTTGGCATTCGACGTCGTCGACGGGCCCCCATCCGCCCCAAACCCACTGTCCGCGCGACAATGTCGACACCATCTACTCGCCCGACACGGCGCAATTACCCACCCGGGGCACCCTTCGGATGCTCACGTTCATCCATCCCGGCGGTACCGCACTCGAACTCGTCGGTCACAGCCAGACATCGCCAGGAGAGCCGCATGCCTGAGACGAACGCATCTCTGCACATGGGCGTCGCATCGGGGCCACGTGCAGCTCAGACTGCTGAACAGTACGCACTCGTTCACACGCGACGCGCCGCGCGCCGCCTCATGAGGTTGGTCGGCCGCGACGGCACGCTGCAATGGCTCGCCGACGACATCGACGAAGGCAACGCCTTCATGCGCGAGGCGGTCCGACGATCACACGGCGAAGTGCGACCGGCGACGACCGTGCTGGCAGTGACGGGCCCGAGGGCCGCGCAGAACCTATGCGTGGACCGACTTCCCCAGTTGGGCAGGCACAACAAGATGGATCCCGTCTTGCACACGGACCGATCCTGAAAGTTAGAAACGTCGGCCAGTCCCCGCGACGTCGCCACCGCGCAGGCTGGCGACGGTACCGCTGCGCCGCCGCCGAAACAGGCACGCGCACAAGCAAATAACAGGAGGAGTCCGATGGACAACCCAGATTCGAGCACCCACCAGGATAACGCTGGCCACTCGTTCGACCATGACCTGTCACCGGCGCGCGCCGCACTGATCAGTGTCGATTTCCAGCTCGCGTTCGGCAACGGAGGTTGGGAGCACGTGCCGCACGCAGATGCTGCCGTCAATAGGTTCAACCAACTCGCCACCCATTGGCGCGCAGCGGGAGGTGTCGTCATGCACGTCCACACCACATTCTATGAGGGCGAGGAGATACCGGAGTCACGCACAGCGCTAAGGGAGGGAAGCGTCGGCGCGTCCTTCTACCCAGGAGTCGTCGGGGACGGCGACGTCCTCATCCGCAAACGCGGTTTCAGTGCGGTCGCCGGCAGCGACCTGCTCGACGTACTCGGACGCCACGATTTCGACACCGCCGTCGTCGGTGGCCTCACCACGCCAATCTGTGTCCAGACCACCGTCGACGGCCTCAGCATGGCTGGCATTCGGGTCGCAGTGCTATCCGATGCCACAGCCTCGCAACCGATCGGCCCATACTCCGCCGAACTCGCCCACGAATTCTCCATTGCGCGGATGGGGTATCTCCTTGGACAGGTGATCACGACCCAAGAGCTGATCGGGCGAGTGGGCAAGACACCTCGCCCATGACGTCGGCGAGGCAACGCGGCAACCCCTCGCCCCCGGAGACGAACTTGGCCCAGACCACGGGAAACTGTGCCCGCACTCCGGGTCTCGATCTCCCCCGCTCGCCGCGTTTCGGCGCGAAAACGGTGACCTGCTCACGTTTCGTCCCGGACGAAAGGCATTGTAGGGCTTCGAAGCATCCGGTGAGACGTCGTGTTGAGCTGCACCCAACATCGCAAATGAAGTGAGGATCGACGTGAAGATCATCGCACTCGAAGAACATCTCGTCACCCCAGCACTCGCCGACGCCTGGCATGCACAACCGAGCGGGGACGACGGCCAGGCCGAGGCCGAGTTCGGCAGCGGTCCATTCGATGCCCAACTCCTTGACCTCGGACCTGCTCGACTAGACGCGATGGATCACCAAGGGGTGGACAAGCAGGTTCTCTCCGTCACTCAGCCCGGCGTTCAGAGCCTCGCGCCTGGGTTGGCCGTCCCCATGGCGCGCGCCGCGAACGACCTGATCGCCGCAACCGTTGCTGCATGCCCCTCCCGCTTCGAGGGATTTGCGACTCTGCCCACCCCTGATCCCGAGGCCTCCGCCAGGGAGCTGCACCGTGCAGTCGAAGAGTTGGGCCTGAAGGGAGCAATGGTGTTCGGTCGCACGGGCGACAAGAATGCCGATCATCCGCACCACGAGCCGCTGTGGGCGGCAGCGTCGGTCCTGCGCGCGCCGATCTATCTTCATCCGCAGCGACCCCAGGCAGCCGTCCGAGACGCGTACTACAGCGGATTCGGCACCCAGGGCGACGCAATGCTCAGCTCGGGCCTGATCGGCTGGCACTACGAGACCGGAATGCAGTTGCTCCGGATGATCCTGGGCGGCGTCTTCGACCGTAATCCAGGCTTGCAGGTCATCGTTGGTCACTGGGGCGAGTTGGTGCTGTATTGGGAATCTCGATTCACCATGATGCAGAAGAGAGGACACTTCCCCGGCAAGTTGATCATCGAGTACCTTCGCGAGCACGTGTCCTTCACGGGCAGCGGCGACACCAGCGACCGTTGCCTCGCCTGGACTAAGGAGCTGGTGGGGGTCGACCGCATCCTCTACGCCACCGATTATCCCTTCATCGACACCAGCGGCGGGTTAGCTCGCTCCTTCCTGTTGAGCGCAAACCTCACTGCACAGGAGAAACACGCAGTCGCGCACGCAAATTGGGAACGTCTGACTGCGCATCTCCGATGAGAGGCCTCGGGCCAGGAGCCAATGCACATGCCCGCTTCGAGCGACGGCGCGGCTCTGGAAAGCCACTGACCCCGCTGGCAGGAAGTGATGAAGCGATAATGATCAGTTCCCGCACGGCGTCCATCCGACCGTGCCCATGGCAGTCGGAGAGCGATCGCCGGGCGTCTCGGCCCCACGTCCGAGTACATTCCGCGCATCGGAGGCCGTCCATTTTGATTCACACACCTCCCAGTCGCTGGCTCGACCTACACGTCGCGCCAGCAGCCCCCCATGAGTGGGTCGTCGGTGGCCACGGTGAGTGAGTCGCCGGGAGAGAGTGGCAGCACCGTGGATTCCGGTTGGTCTGCGGCGGAGCTCGACCTAATCAATGACGTCCTCGAGGTGCAGATCGCCGCCAGGCGTGCAAATGGCACACTGGGTCGGCGGGTGAGGATCTGGGCCGTCGCGGTGAACCGCGAAGTGTACGTTCGAACTTGGTATCGACGCGACAGTGGATGGTTCGGTCAGGTTCTGGAATCAGCCCGCGCGCAGATTCGGCTTCCCGGCGCGGACGTCGACGTGCTCGTTGAGGATGTCGGCGAAGGCACGGCCTGCGTGCGCGGGGACATCGACTCGAGCTACCGCGCGAAGTACGCACGTCGCGGCGGCGTCGAGGACATGGTGACTGCTGCCTCTGCCGCCACCACGTTGCGTCTGATCCCCGACCGTGAGGTGCGAAAGCAACTGGCGCACAAGCGATGACAATATCGCCTTTCCGCGCAGTGCCGCCGCGGAGAATGACCAGCCGGTGAGCCGACCGGGAAGGGCGGCCCACCATGTCCGCCGCTTGCCGGCCGCTGCAACACCGCCGGTGTCCGATTCAACGAAGAAAGGGAGAAACAAATGGGTTTAACGGGGAAAGTTGCACTGGTGACCGGTGCGGCCACCGGGATAGGGGCCGCGCTTGCGGCCGACCTGGCATCCAACGGAGCCACCGTGATCGGCGCCGACATTGCTTGGCCGTCCACGGGTTCGACAAAGACTGCGATCGAGCAGGTCGACTGCGACGTCGCCGATGCGTCTAGCGTTGCGCAGTGCGTGGCTGGCATTGATCACCACCATGGTGGCGTCGACATCCTCGTAAACAATGCCGCAATCGCATCTGCGCTCACCCCCAAGCCTCTCGAGGAGATAACTGCCGAGGAATGGGCACGGGTCGTCACCGTGAATACGTTGGCTCCCTTCCTCTGTAGCCAGGCCGTCGTTCCGCACATGCGGGAGCAAAGGTGGGGCCGCATCGTCAACCTGACCTCGTCGACGATTTTCGTCGGCATGCCACGCATGCTGCACTACATCGCGAGCAAGGGCGCGATCGCAGCGATGACGCACTCGCTCGCCCGAGAACTTGGTGGCGACGGAATCACAGTGAACGCCATAGCCCCCGGCCTGACGATGACACACGGCATCCAAGGCAACGACGCCTATACCGACGAGCTGATCGCGCAGGCCGTTGCGGCGCAGAGCATCCCTCGTCCCGAACAACCCGCCGACCTCGTCGGTGCCTGCGGATTTCTGGTCAGTGAGGCCGCCGGATTCATGACCGGCCAGATCCTCGCCGTTGACGGCGGGACGGCCTTTCGTTAAGTCGACCACCGACAGCCAGAGGTACTGTCACCCGAGCCCAGTCGATCACGATGGTGCACCGGTCCCCCGGTAGCGAATTCTCTACTATGTGCCCGATCTCGAAATAGGTCGAGGCAACTCGGTGGGCGCTACGCCCAGGAGCTGGTCGCTTGTCGCCGGTAGAGGCCGACGTCACGTGAGCGTCGATCCAACCGGGTACGTGGCAACGGCTTTCAGCTTGGCTGGTACACCCACGCGCCACGTCACTTGGCCAACCTCGGCAACGGCCCACGCGCTCGGTCATCAGACTGCGGAGACACTGCGGCAGTTATGCGGGCGGGGCGGGTCGCAGGGCCTGCGGGGGCAACCATTGCTGTCAACCGTGCCGACTCATAACTCGGTCTCTCAGCCAGCTGTACTGTCCTGAGAGGCGGTACTCCGCCGGCTGGCGGTTGGCCGCGGAGCGCGGTGGTGACTGTAGGTGTGGAGCCAGGTGGTGTACTCGGCGCAGCGTTCGACGTCGCTGGCGGACAGCCCGGTCAGATGCTTACTCGTTGTTCAGGTGCGGTGACGACGAGCCACCATGTCGTCGTTCCGTGGCCGGTAGTGCCTGCTGCAGCGGCGCTCGACACCGTGCGTACATCACGGAAGGCCTGAGGGCGGTAGCAGACTCCGATGTCGGTCAACACCTTTCGTACCGTCATGCCGCATCCGGCGAACCTGGAGTCGGCACGCGACCAGAACGCCGCAGCTCGCGGCGGCGGCCAGCCCAGCGAGCCGTGGCGACCGACACTTGAAGGCGTTCGTCAGCTCGCCGCAGCGGCCAGCCCTCCTCGATGGCGCCACACGCCAGGCGCAGAGGGCGCGTCTCGCACCACAGACCATTACGGATGGAACACGAAGACCTCCAGTATGGGCGGTGCATTCCTAGACAGGTTGCACTTCAACTCGGACGTCGTCGCATCGTCGTCTCACAACTTGGTCACCAACGTCCGTGGTCAGTACGATTAGCCGTCCCGGTTCTGCTGGCCCGTGATAGCTGCGCGGCACGTCGACGGGCGACAAAGGAGATATCTAAGTGCAACGTCACGCAGGTCTGCCTTGAAGTCTTCGTCGGTGAGCGGTCGCTCTGCGGCGAAGTTGGCGCCGTATGCGACGTGCATGGCGACTGACGACCAGATCGTGCGGTAACACGTGTCCAGCGTGCGATGCGGCTCCTCGCACTGAAACTCGTCGACCCGAGGCGCAAGCAGGGTCGTGACGACTTCTCCGAGCTCGGTCATCCACCGAGACCCTCGAGCGCGGACCTCGCAATGTGATGCCGACAGCCAGATGATAGAACGCACAAGTCCTGGGCGCGACAGAAACAGATCGGCGACAGTGGTGACTGCCAAACAAATCAGCTCCTCCGTCGAGAGCTCGTCGAATACTTCCCCAGGGCCTTCCAAAACCATTCTCTCAGACGCCATTTCGGCAAGCGCATACTCGTAGACCGCAAGAAAGAGCGCATCCTTGCTCGCCACGCGCGAATAGATCGCCGCCGACGACACTCCCGCTCGGTCACAGACCGCCGAGATGGTGAAGTCGTCGAGGCTTGAAGTCTCGAGAATTTCGACACCAGCGTCAAGAACGCGAGCCCACGCCTTCCGTGATCGAGCCTGCTTGGGCGGGCTCACCGCGGTATGAGTGTGGGTCACGAAAATCATCATAGGACCGGCGCCACCCACCGATCGGGAGCCAAAACCAGAATCAGAATTCTGATTCTGCTTGACACGCGCGCAGCTCTCCTGTGAAGCTGCTCACTGACGCGCTGAAAAGTGAGGAGTTCGGGAGTGAAGGTCACTGTGGATCGGATCAGGTGTGAGGGCTACGGCTTCTGCGAGGAGCGCGCGGCTGAGTTGCTGCGGCTCACCGAGGATGGCGTACTGGAGGTACTCCGCGACGACATCACCGAAGCGCACGAGGACATGGCCCGGCTGGCTGTGCGCAGTTGCCCAGTCGCTGCCCTAACACTCGTTGAGGCGTCGGATGATTGACCTCGACGAGAGGATCGTGGTCGTCGGGGCCTCGATCGCTGGTGTCACGGCAACCGAAGAGTTGTTACGGCTCGGCCACCGGGGGCCGGTCATTCTGGTCGACGCGGAGCGCGGCGCCTCCTACGCACGACCCCCGCTATCAAAGGCCGTGTTGTCCGGCGCTGATGCTGCAGAATCAACGCTGCTGCCAGCCCTCGACCCCTCGCGCGTTCAGTACATGCGGGGTGACGCCGCGGTGGGGCTAGATGTTGACGTGCGGGTGGTCAAGCTGGCCAGTGGTCGCACAGTTGCCTACGACGGCCTGGTCATCGCGACGGGATCGCGCGCCCGAACGTTGGCCGACGTGGGCAGAAATTCCACCGGGATAGAAGAACGCGTGGTCCGCACCCTCGCCGACGCGCGCCAGTTGCGCGCCGAGTTGCAGAATGCAGCGTCGATCGTCATCGTCGGTGCCGGCGTATTAGGCATGGAAATCGCCTCGGTGTCGGCCAGCCTAGGCCTGCACACCACCGTGGCGACAGATGAGGCACCGCTGTTAAGTCAGTGCGGCAGCTTCGTGTCCGAGCTGGTTACCCGTCAAGCCGAAGCGCACGGCGTGGCAATCCGCATCGATCCGAAGGGCGCTGAACTTCGTGACAGTGCGGGACATCTCGCGGTCCAGATCAACGACACACTCCTGCACGCAGACATCGTGGTAACTGCGGTCGGGGACATCCCGAACGTCGAGTGGCTGCATTCCACACCCCTCAGGTGTCGGTCGGGAGTAGTCGTGGACTCGCGGTGCCGCATCAGCGATCGGATCGTCGCCGCCGGTGACGTCGCCGCCTTTGGTGTGCCAGCTCGGCGCAATCCGCATTGGTCAAATGCCATCGATCAGGCCCGCGTCGCTGCCGCGGCTCTGCTGATGGGCGACGGGGCCAATGCCCATGTATCGCGGCCGTACTTTTGGACCGACCAGTTCGGCCTGGCCTTGAAAATGGGGGGACACACCCCATTTTGCGGTGACCCCCAGGTAGTGGACGGATCGCTCGCCCAACTCCACGCCCTCATGCAGTGGAATCACGGCGGCTGCCCTAACGGAGCGCTTGCCATCAACAGGCGCATACCCATCTCCCGACTGCATCGCATTGCCGGCAATCCTCAACCAAGCAACGTGTTTTCAGGAGCCCCTCAGTGACACAGACGAGCCTCTCCGACGTCGACTTGTTCTCCGACCAGAATCTCGATGACCCCTACGCGCTGTTCCAATCGCTCCGCGACGAGGCCCCGGCGCTGTGGCTCAACCGAGCTGACTGTTGGGCCGTGCCCCGCTACGCCGGCGTGCGCGAAGTCCTCTTCGACTGGAAACGCTTCAGCGCCGCGCAGGGAGTGGGCCTCAACAGCGAGGTCAACACGATGTCGGTCGACACCGTACTGGCCTCTGACCCTCCACTGCACGACACATTGCGTGGCGTCCTTTCTGAAAGCTTGAGTCCCCGGGCTATTAGGTCGCTGACCGATCGCATCCGCATCCAGGCGGAGGCGCTGGTGTCCGCGCTCGTGTCTCAAGGCACCTTCGATGCCGTCACCGACTTGGCGCAGATATTTCCTCCGTCGATCGTCGCTGACCTCCTGGGCATTCCACTTGAGGTGCGTCCACGGCTGCTGCCCTGGGGTGACGCGATGTTCAATTCCCTGGGCCCGGCCAATCGACGCATGACCGAGTCTTTGCCCGCGCTGGGCGAGATGTTTCAGTGGGCGCACACCGTACAGCCGACAGAGCTGGCAGAGGGCAGCATGGGTCGGGCCGTCTACGAGGCCGCCGACGCCGGCAAGATCGACCGCGCGCACGCCCCGCAACTCCTGGCGGCGTACACCGCCGCAGCCATGGACACCACGGTCAACTCGATCGGCTCCGCCGTGTGGCTGTTCTCACTACACCCCGACCAGTGGGATGCAGTCCGAGACGACCACACCCTGATCCCCGCATCGTTCAACGAGGTGCTGAGATTCGAAAGCCCAGTCCATTACTTCACGCGCGTCGCGACGGCCGACACCCAAGTGGAGGATGTGCCGATCGCAGCCGGCGACCGGGTACTCATCATGTACGGCTCAGCCAACCGAGATGAACGTCATTTCGGCGACACAGCAGCAACATTCGACATCAGCCGCGACGCCAGAGATCACGTTGCCTTCGGTTACGGCCTACATGCCTGTGCAGGGCAAGCCTTCGCACGCATGGAAGCTCATGCCCTCCTCGCCGCCCTAGCCGAGCGAGTCGAAAGGTTCGTCATCGACGGACCCGTCGTCCGTCATGTGAACAACACCGTCCGCGGTTTGGCATCGCTGCCCGTGTCGGTGACCAGAACCTGAGGGCCCCCTGGGCCCGAATGACAGCTCGAGTCCGGCGACATCGCAACATCACGGCCCCCAAAACCCACAGTTGGAAGGAAACATCATGTTCGTCGCATCGGTAAAGAACCGCTTGACGACTTTCGTCGACGGGATCGCCGTCGACGTCGAGGAAGCAAGCAACGGACGGTTTGGCTCCGACATCGCACAGATCTACCCCGTCTGGGACGACTTCGCTGAGTGGGGGCGAACTCATAACGCCCGCGGTGCCGGCGACGTACCCGACGACCTCTTGAGCGCGCCGTCGCCACAACCCTCACAGGTGTTCGCCATTTCGTTGAACTACCTCGATCACGCCAAAGAAGCGAATCTGGAGATTCCCGACTTTCCCTCGGTGTTCACGAAGTTTCCCTCCTGCATCGTCGGCCCAAACGTCGACGTGCAGCTGGCCGAACCCACCACGGACTGGGAGATAGAACTCGTCCTCGTCATCGGCCGCACGGCTCATCGGGTGTCACCAACCCACGGCTGGGATTACGTCGCGGGGATCACGGTCGGTCAGGACCTTTCGGATCGCACAAGGCAACTATCAGGAATGCCGTACCCCCAGTTCAGCCTTGGCAAGTCCTACCCCGGGTACGGCCCCACCGGGCCATGGCTGGTCACCCCCGACGAATTGGCGAACCGCTCCGACGTCGCCTTGCGCTGCACCGTCGACGGCGAAGTCGTCCAGCAGTTCCGGTCGTCCACAATGATCTTCACCGTTCCCGAACTTGTCGCACACCTCTCGTCGATAGTCGAGTTGCGACCAGGAGATTTGATCTTCACCGGCACGTCCTCCGGCGTGGGATTCGCACGCTCCCCCAAGCGATTTCTCTCCCCAGGGCAGCGCATCGTCAGTGAGATCGAAGGAGTGGGCACACTCCGCACGCAACTCGTTTTCACCACAGCCACTTCCGCCGCCGACGGCGACAACGTCGTTTCATGAGCAACGACGTCCTTCGCGACGACCTACGGTGGGGAGAGTCACCCCGCGTCCACGACAACGAACTATGGATCTCGGACACACAGGCTGGTCAGCTGATCACGATAGACACGACAACCCAGGCCGTGATCCGTCGCGATCTGGACAGCCCGACAAACGGATTGTGGTTTCTGCCCGACGGTCGTCTGGCGGCAGCCCGCTGGTGGGACAAACGCATCGACGTCTTCGTCGACGAGAGGTTCTCTATCTATGCCGACCTGTCTGAACTCGTTCGCGACCGCCTCGGCGACATGGCCGGCGCACCCGACGGAAGGCTGTATGTCGATGACATGGGCCACGATCCGCACAGCGGCAAACCGGTCGGCAGATTACTCACAGTGGGCCCCGACGGAACGGTGGCCGTCGCCGCTGACGAACTTCGATTCCCCAACGGACTGGCGATCATCGACTCCACTCTCATCGTCGCCGAAACTCACGGCAGCCGGTTGACGGCCTTCGACATCGGCGCAAAGGGACAATTGGTCAACAGGCGAGTGTGGACCGATCTGGCGGCGCTGTTCGATCAGCGCCACCGGCCGGACGGCATCTGGCCCGCGCCCGACGGCTCGGTGTGGGTCGCCACCACCACCGGACAACGATTCGTTCGAGTACGAGGCAACGACATCCTCGATCAGATCCACACACCCGGTGAATTCGCGGTGGCCTGCTGTCTCCAAGAACGGACGCTTTACTACTCCACCTCACACAGCACTGATCCAGCCCTCGACTTACTCACAGAAGCCCTGCCCCAAGGCAAAATTCGCGGAAAAGTCTCTCGAGCTTTCGCTGAGACCACGGGCAACACCACCAGCGACCGGGAGCGCTGATCATGAAGACTGGACATTTTGACGTCATCATTCTCGGCGCAGGCCCAACGGGCCTCACCGCTGCGACGCTGCTCGCTCGCAGCGGGACCCCCGTGGCTGTGGTGGATCCCTTTCGCCTGCCGGCGCAGCATCCCCGGGCCACTCACATCGACGACGAAACGATGCGAACATTTCAGACGCTGGGCGCCGCTCATCTCGAACCAGCATGGCACCGCCAGACCACAGGAAACTACCAATTCTTCAACGCCTTTGGACAACTCGTTCAGAGTTTTGCCTGGCGCACCCAACCGACCGACCAGGGATGGTTCGGCGATTACCAGTTCTTTCAGCCAGACCTCGAGAATTTCCTCCGCGGCAACCTGCACACCCTCGACTCCGCCAAGTCATGGTACGGCTGGCGAGCGCACTCGCTCAGTCAGCGAGATGACGGCGTAGAGGTATCGATCCGCAACGATCGGCGAGACATCGACGACACTCTTACAGCGCGCTACCTCATTGGCGCCGACGGCGCCCGATCGATGGTGCGGCGACTGATAAGTCCGGATGTCGACGACCTCAATGCCACTCACCGCTCACTGATCTTGGACGTCATTCCCACTGAGCGCACGCTGAATTCAGCGATCTTCACCCATACCCGGGCCAAGCCCCCCAATCCGATCACTGTCGTCCCCGGAGCTAGGGGCATGGTGCGATTCGAGTTTCTCCTCAACGGGCATGACCGAACCGCCGACTTCGAGGAACCCACTCGCTGGTACGACCTCCTTGCGCCGTACTACGAAGCCGGCTCCTACCGGATTCTGCGTGCCGACGTCTACCGCTGGGAATCTCTACTACCCCGATGCTGGCGTGACCGCAGGCTCTTTCTCGCCGGCGATGCCGCGCATCAGATGACTCCACACCTCGGGCAGGGCATGTGTTCGGGAATCCGTGACGCCATGAACTTGGCGTGGAAGATCACGGCACGCCTTCGCGGCGCACCCGACTCCTTGCTGGACACTTACCAATCCGAGCGCGAGCCGCACGTGCGCGTATACGCTGAAGCCGCGGCTGCAGCGGCCAATGCCGTTGAGTTTCTGGCCGAAGAGCCGGGAGATCTCGACGACGTACCCGCGTTGATCGAAGCGCAATTTCCCGCGCCAAGTCTGGGTGCCGGGTTGCATGGCGAAACCCGTGGTGTCGCTGGTGTTCTCAGCATTCAGCCGCAGCTCTCCAACGGTCGGTATCTGGACGACGTGGTCGGATACCGCTTCGCGGTGGTCGGTGACCCGTCAGTGGTCAACGCCGTCGATGAATCCACCAGACGTAGTTGGGAGCGCCTCGGTGCGGTCGTCACGACCGATCTCGATCTGACGATGCGGCGCTGGCTCAACCATCACAACGTACATGCAGTCATCATTCGGCCTGACCGCTACGTCTTCGGTGGAGCCACCGATTCCGTCCAGCTCGAGAATCTTTCGCTTCGGTTAGACCACTTGGTCAGTCCCGACCCCCAGACGACCGCCGCCCACGCGCCTCGGATGGTGCCTTGACATGAGGTTCACTACCTGCCGAACGGGCAACGGCGAGCTCCGTGCCGGCATCGTCGACGGATCAAACGTCCATGCCTTCGCGGCCGGAATCACTGTGATCGACCTCCTCGAGCGAGGTGACCTGAGTGAACAAGGACGCCGACTCGTGGAGTCGTCCCACGAAACGATCGCCTTGGCCGACGTCGAGGTCCGCAGCCCATTGCAGCCGCGCTCGATTAGGGACTGCGCCGGATTTCTCCAGCATCTGCGGAATCTCTCCGAGGCGGTCGACATGCCGGTCGACGATCGGCACGAACTGTTCCCGCCGTTCTATTTCACGAACCCCAACGCACGGCTGGGGCCCTACGACGACGTACCAATAGCGCCCAACAGCACTCAATTCGACTTCGAACTCGAGATCGCGGCCGTCATTGGTACTGCGGGGTCAGACATTCGCCCAGGGGACGCCGAAGCACACATCGCCGGCTACATGGTGTTCTGTGATTGGAGTGCACGCGATCTCCAACTGCACGAGATGCCCTTGCGGCTCGGTCCTGCCAAGGGGAAGGACACCGCGAACACCATAGGTCCCTACCTGGTCACCCCCGACGAGCTCGAACCCTACCGATCTCGCAAGGCGTTCGACCTGGAGATGACGGCGCATGTCAACGACGAGCTCGTCAGTCGAGGCCGCATGAACACCATCGACTGGGGCTTTTCCGACATGATCGCCTACGCCTCGCGCGGCACCGAACTTCGCGCCGGAGATGTCATCGGTTCGGGCACAGTCGAAACGGGGTGCCTCTTCGAACACTTCGTTCTAGACCCCGACCGATTCCGCGGGTGGCTTCAGCCCGGTGATGTCGTCCGACTCGCGGTGGAGCACATCGGTGAACTCCGCCACCGCATCGCCTCGGCGCCGAGCGACGTCCCCCGACTCACCAGCGGATACTGACATGGAGCTGACCCTTCACTCGCTCATCACCACCTCTGTCGACCGATTCACGGATCAGCCCGCGATCACGACACCCGGCGGGACACTGACCTACCGAGAGATCACCGAACAGGCAAATCTGCTCGCCCATCGACTCATCACCTTGGGGGTCCAGCCGGGCACACCGGTGGCGTTGATGCTGAGTAACAGTGCCGAATGGGTTGTCGCCGACCAAGCCATCATTCGCGCCGGCGCAGCCAAAGTGCCGGTCAACGACATGCTCACCACCGGTGAAGTCGACTACATCCTGCGGGACTGCGGTGCGCAAATAGCGATCACCAACGGCCACTTCACAGCACAGGCCCACGCCGCCAAGCTCGCCCATGTCATCGAACTGGTGCCTGGGTGGATGCCAGAGGGAGGTGCCACCGCCGAACGCAGTGGTCCACCACAGGTCAACATAACCCCACATGACACCGCACTGATCCTCTACACGGGCGGCACTACCGGCCGCCAGAAGGGCGTCGTTCACACGCAACGGGGACTGGCGACCAATCTATTGGCCCACCTGCTCGAGCTTGGCTTCCAGGACGATGAGCGGCTCCTGCTCACGGCACCCCTCGCACACTCCGCCGGCTTTCTGCTCCAGGCCGGTCTGAGCAAGGGCGCCAGGATCTATGTCGAGCGCAAGTTCAATGCCCACGAAGTGCTGCGGCGCATCGAAGCCGCCTCCATCACCTTCCTCTTCCTGGTGCCCACCATGATCTACCGCCTCCTCGACGCCGCCGACGCCGATGACCACGTTCAGGTGTCGTCGCTGCGCACCATCCTCTACGGTGCTGCGCCCATCAATCTCGAACGGCTCAACCAAGGAATCGCCCGTTTCGGCCCTGTGTTCATGCAGCTCTACGGTCAGTCCGAGGCGCCGAATTTCCTGACCAGGCTCACCCGTGAAGACCACGTGACGGCCGACGCACTACGCCTCACGAGCTGCGGGCGGCCCGCTGCCATGGTGCGCATCGCGGTCCTTGACGAGCACGGTGAACCCGCGGAACCGGGAGCTATCGGGGAGATTTGCGCGCGAGCTCCCTATCTGATGGAGGGGTACCGCGGGCTGCCCGACAAAACCTCCGAAACTCTCGCCGGCGGCTGGCTGCACACCGGAGACATCGGCAGCATCGACGCCGACGGATTCGTCTACCTGCTGGACCGGAAGAACGACATGGTGATCAGTGGCGGCATGAATGTCTACACCACCGAAGTCGAACAAGTCATCGGCGCCTGCGACGGCGTCTCACAGGTAGCCGTCGTGGGGATACCCGACCCGGACTGGGGTGAAGCAGTCACCGCATTCGTGGTGCCGAAGGGCGACTACGACGAAGCAACGGTCCGCGACGCATGCCGTCGGCTTCTGGCGACCTATAAGCGACCCAAGAGCATCGTCGAAGTCGATGCATTGCCGACGACCGCAGTAGGCAAGGTCGACAAGAAACTGCTGCGAACCACGACGCATTAGTCCACCCCCGACGGGGGCCGAACCACAGCCAAACCCAGCGAGTCTCCAAGCGAAAGGCACTGAAATGCCAACCACAGGTTCAATATCCGCGATGGGCTACATCGCCCTCCGCACCCGAGACCTGAACTCTTCGACCAAGTTGGCTGCCGACGTCCTGGGTCTGAGATCAATCCAGAACTCAGCCAAGAAAGCCTATCTCGCTGCCGCCGACACCCATCACGAACTCGTCTACTACGCCTCCGACACCGACGGTGTGGACCACATCGGTCTCGTCGCCGCCACCAGAGCCGACCTCGAAGCGATCCGCGAAAAGGTGCGGCGCGGTGGTTGGGCCGTTCTGTCCGAACAACCCATTGAAGATCACATCGACGACGGCTTCGCCTTCGTGGGACCGGAGGGGTTTACCTGGCACGTCTACACGGGCATGGCCTTGTTGGACACACGCACCGGCGGGATAGGTCCTGATCGCTACGGTCACATCAATCTCAAAGTCCACGACTCGATTGCGATGAAGAACTTCCTCATCGAGGTGTTCGACTTCCGGGTTTCCGATCAAATCGGCGACGACTTTGCCTTCTTTCTCAGGTGCAATCCCGAACATCACGGCATCGCAGTAGTCAAAGCCCCCGACGAAGACCCTTCGATGCACCACCACGCATGGCAGGCGCAGAGCATCGTCGACCTAGGGCGCCTCGCCGACCGCCTGGGCAAGTCAGGGTCGCGGCTGTTCTGGGGGCCGGTGCGACACGGAGCCGGCCACAACATCGCGGCGTACTTCGTCGAACCCGGTGCGGGACTCATCGAGCTCTACACCGACATGGAAATGATTTACGACAAAGAGCGCGATGCGATCGTGTGGGAGTTCAGCGACCCGGGATGGCTCAGCCAATGGGACGGACTTTCACCCGAAACCATGCTCTCCTACGGCATTCCGCCGGTGTCGCGATAACTCGTGCTCCGCCAACACCAGTAAGGCATCGGCCGACGCCGCTGGTCACGCGCCGAGCACCAGCACAGCAGTCAACTGGACTGCACCCAACGCATGTCGGCCGCGGCGAATCAACGCCATCGCACCACGGGATCGGTACCGGTGCCGCTCGAAGAAAGGGTCGATGTCGTGACACGCCCCGCACGAACAGCCCCCATCGACCACGAGACCGCTGGAACTGGATATGACGGTGCCACCGCCAGACCCGTGGCCGTCGACCAGGACAGCCGGACCGCCGTAGAAAAGGCATGCGTTCTGCTGTCGGCTGTCGGCCGCAACTCCGGCAGTGCGGTTGGTGTCAGTGAACTTGCACGGAGCGCTGGCTTGTCGAAATCTACGACGTTCCGTCAACTCGGCATCCTCGAACGCGCCGCCATGGTCGAACGCAGCGGACGCGGGTACCGGATCGGTCGAAGCCTTCAAGCGCTCGCCCGCGGAGGCTTCGAAAGAGAACACGTCGGTCTAGTGAACACGCTCATGCCATACCTTGTCGAGGCATATGAAAGTACGCGTCAGACAGTGCAATTGGGAGTGTTGGACGGAACGCACATAGCCTACATCGCAACGATTCGAGGGCACCACACGGTTGTGACGCCGTCGAGCACCGACGACCGGCTGCCCGCGTACAGGACCGCTGGGGGCAAGCTCCTGCTTGCCTGCCGGTCGGCATCCGCACCGACTGTCACAAACGACTCGGGGCCCAAGCGCACCACCGCAGCGGTGCCCACCCCTTGGCCGTCTCAAGTGGAGCTGGCCGAGATCCGGCGCCGTAGACTCGCGTTCGACCGAGGCAGCACGGCCGGAGAGGCGTTCTGCGTCGCCGCTCCCATCGCCGGTACCAACGGGGAAGCTGAGGCGGCCTTGTCGATTTGCGCCCCATACGGCACTGAACTGAACGCGATCTCCAATGTGCTCTTGCGGATCGCGTACGACGCATCCACCCATCTTCTTCGTCTAGCAGCCGAGTCCAGAGCCGAGCCGTTCGACATCAGTCATTAGCCTCTCGGGTGCCACCTCCCGTGCGACCGAACCTCTCCACGCCGCGTACAACCGCCGCTCCGTGAATGAAGTGGTGGCATTTGATTGTCCTGCAATGGTCTTCGTGTCCCTATTAGGAATCGTCGCGAAACGACTGCGTACGTTCAGGCACCGATCGCACCCTCACTGATCGCCCTTTCGAGCAGTCGCGATCACCCGGCGCCGCATACCTTGACGCTCTTGGCGGTATACGGATCGGGCGTGGCCGACTCCAACGATACTACTAGAGTCGATTGCGTCCACGGTGGCTCGTTCCGTCCTGCGGCACAAGGGCTTTCACGGCGCTGAGAGCTAGGCCACTATCATGACATGAGTGAGTTTCACGTCACACGTCAGCCGCGCTCCGTCAGTGCACCAGCCAATTCGTTGCCAGACCGGAGCATCCACATGCCGTCAGCATTCGTCGTGCGCCTGCTGCTAGCTTGCTCGTTCGTCCTCGCAGCATGGGTTCCCCTGGCCCCGGCGCCAACAGCGATGGCTGACCCCGACTGCCCGCCGAACATCGGTTATCAACCGGAATGCCAATATCGCCCGTTCTACACCCCGCCCAGTCCGTTGCCAGACGGTGAGGCCGGCGACGTGATCCGTACCGAACCGTCCCGCATCACGCTTGACCCGGCCGGCCACGGCGAATATTCCGGGTCCGCAACCCGCCTCATGTATCGCAGCACCGACGGACGCGGTCAGTCGGTCGCTGTCTCGGGCACTTATATTGAGCCCCAACGCCCTTGGACCGGGCAGGGCCCACGCCCGCTAGTAGCCTTTGCGCCCTTCCTACAAGGACTCGGGGACCAATGCGCCATCTCACGGTTGCTCAGTGAAGGCGGTCTTCACTACGGCGGATTCCTCGATTTCGTATTCTATTTCGAGGAGGGCTTCATCGCGACGATGCTGGACCGCGGCTTCGCGCTGGTGATTACCGACTACCAGGGCACCGGAACGTACGGACCTCCCACCGCTGGCATTCGCGTACCCACGGCTCACGCCGTCATCGATGCTGCACGAGCAGCGAAGCGACTACCCGGAACGTCCCTCGATCCGGCAGGGCCAGTTGCCTTTTGGGGCTACGGGCCCGGCGGCACTGCAGCAGGCGCCGCCGCCGAATTGGCCCCCAGTTACGCACCGGAGATGAATGTCGTGGGCGCCTGGGTAGGCGCGCCGGTGGCCGATCCCGCACTCGGTCTGGACTACGCCGACGGGTCGCTGCTGGTGGTGACCATGGGATACGCACTGAACGCCTTCATCGCTGCATTCCCCGAAGCCGAGCCAGGATTGAAGCAAGCATTGACGCCCAGGGGTCTCGACTTTCTGCAGAAAACCCGCTACGAATGCGTCGACGAGGTGGTGCTCAAATTCGGATTCCGCCATCTGCAGCCGTATTTCAATCAAGACGTTCGTCAGATGTTCGGTGCGGAGCCGATCAGGTCTGTCTTGGGCGCACAACGACTCGGCTCACTGAAACCCCACGCGCCGGTGAACATCGACATCAACAGATTCGACCCCCTGATCCCCTGGATCGGCGCCAGACAGCTTGCCGCGGACTGGTGCTCGCAAGGTGTAGACGTCGAATTCTGGACTAACGAACAGCCCCCCTTCCTCAATAAGGTGGCAGTGAACACCCTCGTCACCTACTTCGTCGACGGCGAGCGTGGAATACGCTGGATCACGGATCGCTTCCGTGGACTGCCGACCACGCCCAACTGTGATCGGCTGCCGCCACTTTGACATCCGCGTCACGGGTAGCGATCTTCGGGCACCCTGGCAGTCAGACCTGTATCGGTGCGCCAGTGCGCTCAGTTGGCGCACGTCGCTCTATGCGTCGCGTATCTGCTGAAGGGTGAGCTGCAACGTGAGCACCAGGCGTGCCAGGGGGTCGTCCAAGTCCAGGCCGGCGTCTTCCTTCAGCTTCGACATGCGGTAGCGGACAGTGTTGACGTGAACGTTGAGCCGGCTTGCCGCGAGTCTGGAGTCGCACCCTGCGAGCAGGAACTCGCGCAGGGTACGTACGTATTCGGTGTTGTTGGCGCGATCGATCTCGCCAAGACGCTGTGCGGGACCCCAGCTGGTGATCTCACTGGCCATGGGGCTGGTGGCCAGACGCAGCAGAGCTGCCGACGGCCACACGTCGTCGAAATAGGCTGCGCAGCCCGAAGTGCGGCGGTGACGAGCCACACTCAACGCACGTTCCGCGTGCACTCGGGATTGAGGCAGTTCCGAAGCGTTGTGCGCGCGAGTGCTCACGCCAATGTAGACCCCTGGTGCTTCCCCGATGAGTCCGACGACGACCGAGAGAATCGGTGAGCGTTCATCGGGCGCGGTGACCACGATGTACAACAAGTCGTTGAGGTCCCCCACGATCAAGCCTGCATCGACGGTAAGGCGAGCACGATCGAGCGCATGGACGATGCGCGATTTGGCATGCGTACGGCGGTCTGGACTCAACTCGAATGCCACGGCGATCACCGTGTGCACGCCATTGGCCCGCACTCGGGGGGCGTCGGCGTGGCTGGAGTCGTTCCCACCGTGCAGCAGTCGCGCCAGGTGCTCCACTTCAACTTTGCGGACGCGACCTACCGCGCCTTCGAATTGCAGGATGTGGGTGGCGACACGATCGGCGCATCGCGCGAAACCGATGAGCGACTTTGCGGACGGTTGCTCGCCGTCGACGGGCAGCGCTGCCCACATCGATCCTAGGATTTCGCGTTCGCTGCGGACGGCGACCACCAGACGTGGTGTCGCGCCGGGTTCGATGCCTTCTAAGAACTGCGGCTCTCGAGAATTTCGGATGCGCTGCCACGTCCCGTCGCGTCGCATTCTGTCGATGACCACAGCCGGCGTGCGTCGTCGAAGAAGCGTGGTGATGCGCAGGGAGTCGGCGTTGGACTGATCGGCCGAGTAGGCCAATATCTGATGAAGGCCGTCTTCGATGGTTACCGGCCCGCCGGCGAGCGCGGCTGCCGCGTCGGCGATCTCGAACAGGTCCATGGCGCCTGTCCCGAACCCACGTTCCTGTTCTCCCTCGGCACTCGACAATCCCCGCAGCCGACTCAGGACCTCGTTCCAACTGGTTGAGTCTGGGATTCGCAGCATCGCGGCCGATGCGGCCAGCGCCACATCAGCGGTGTCTGCAGACAGGGGTCCGCGCACCACGATCGCCGCGAGGCGCGTGTCCCGCAATTGCTGCCGAGCGTGATGAGGTAGTGCCGCGTCGTCCGAACCCATCAGCAGGATTACGCAGTCTCGTGGGACACCCGCTCCACCGGCGTCGAAGTCCGCCTCATCCAGCACCACCGTCCGGCCAATCGGGACCGAGAGACCCCGCGGTTCTGCGATGATCTCGGCGTCGAGTACATGGACCAGGTCGGCAACGGTTGCAGCGAACGTCGGACTCACCTCATCCTGCCGTCATCCCACCGTCCACGACGACGGCACTGCCCGTCATGAAACTTGCCAGGTCGCTGGCTAAGAACGTTGCCACATGGGCGATTTCGGACGGGCGTCCCTCTCTGCCCATCGGCTGCCACTGTGGCAGCGTCGATCTGACGACGTCGAGACCGCCCAGCCGCTCGGCGTGGGCCAAGTTGATAGGTGTGTCGACCCAACCGGGACAGATGCAGTTGCAGCGGATTCCGGAGTCTGCGAAGTCGAGGGCGATGCTCTTGGTCAACATGAGCAGAGCACCCTTACTTACGCAGTACGACGTGAGCATCTTCTCGGCGACGAGACTGTTCACTGAACCCATGTTGACGATGCTGCCGCCACCAGCGGTCATCATGTGGGGAATGGCCAACTGGCACGCCAGGAAGGCGGCGCGAACGTTGATGGCGAAACTACGATCGAAATCGTGCACTGAGGTCTCTACCACTGTTCCGGGCAGAGAGATCGCGGCATTGTTGACCAGCGTCGTCAGCCGTCCGTACGTGGTGAGCGTTGCGTCGATGACGGCCCGTAACTCGGTTTCGCTGCTGACGTCGGCGCGGAACGGCAGGACGAAGTCTGGTTCGCCGATCATTTCGGCGGTGGCGTGGACGCCGGCCTCGTCGATGTCGACGGCCACGACTTGAGCGCCTGCCTGTACGTAGGAAACCGTGATGGCCCTGCCGATCCCCGAGGCTGCCCCGGTGACGATCGCCGTGCGGCCCGCAAGGCTGAGGGGGATTGACTTAGCCGAGGTCTTGACCTCGATCGCATCAGACATCGTCGACTCCTCTACGACTCGTTGTCATCATCTTCGAACATGACGGAACCGGCTGCTTCGAAACGCGCCCGGTGCTTGCGCCACATCGTGACAGCGATAGCCGCCCCCAGTGCAAGCCACCCGATGACGATGAGCAACGCGACGTTGTTGGGGAAGGCCGGTATCGGCCACAGCGAGAAGTACAAGCCGACGAGGAGGATGACGGTCGCGAGAGTGGGGACGATCAGATGAATTCCGACACGCCACTCGGAGCGGTAGTGCCGCCAATAGAGCACCGGCACTGAGACATTGCCCAAGACATAGACCAATATGACTCCTAAAGTGATGATCAGGGCAATGAATGCGCTGCCCGGAACCGGGCCAAGCCAGATGCCCACTGTCAGCGCCAACGCGGCGTTGAACGTTGAAGTTGCGAGTATGGCAACCCACGGCGTCTTCCGCGTTGGGTGCACCGCCCCCAAGGCCTTTGGAAGGAGCCCAGCTCGGCCGAGAGCGAACATGACCCGTGAGCCGGCATTGACACCTGCCAGCGATATCGCCAACGCGCTGTTGATCAACGCCAGCGCCACCAAGATCCACAGCCAGGGGGCCACTGAGTGCGCCAAGGTGAAGAACGGACTGGGCTCGCCGGCGATGCTGGTGGCGTTCGCGGGACCCCATGCGACGATCAGTGCGTAGTCGACGAACACCCACACCGCGCCAACCAGAAGGATCGACCAAATTACGACGCGTGGAATTACCTTGCGTGGCTGCACCGTCTCTTCGGCCAGAGGAGCCGCGGACTCGAAGCCGGTGAACAGCAAGACGCTGAATGCAAAGGCGAGAAAGAGCGCTTGCTGGGAATCCACGTGGGGCAATGCCATCGCAGCCGTCGACGGGCCGCCCGCATGCACCAGAACGGCCACGGCATAAGCGACGATCACGACGGTCTCGAAGAGCCCAACCCAGAGGGTTGCCTTGGCCGACAGCTGCGCACCCATCACTGTCAGCACGGTGACGAAGACGAGTAGGACCAGGGTGAGGACCCACCAGGGCACGGCGATACCGAGTTGCTGCGTGATGACCGGTTCGAGGATCCCTCCCGTCGCCAACAGAATGAACGCGGGCTGAGGCGGGTCGTACAGGAAGTACGACCACGAAGCGAAGAACCCTGCTCGGCCTCCGAGGCTCTTGCTGACGTAGGTGTAATAGCCGCCAGCTGACGGTAGCTTTCGTGCCAACGACACGACGCACAGTCCGGTCATCAGCACCGCGACCATCGCGGCCACCAGCAGCAGAGGCGATGCGGCTCCGACCAGTCCGGCGATGACCGGTGCCAGAATGATGATTCCTGCTGCTGGACCGAGGTGACTCACCGCCTGAAATAGCGCCTCTCGCGCGGTTATTGCCCCGGCCGCGAGTTTCCCCGATGACTCGGCGGCTGCGTCCGCTGCAGCAGTGGATTGTCTCGGTGCGTCCTCGGTGGTCATACATTCCCCTTCATCGTCTTGATGCGACCATGCCGCCAAGAGGTTCGAAAAGCCATGTGCTGGAACGACAAGGTGTTGCTGCGCGTTTGGACACCGATCACAGAGACCGTCGGAAGAACAAGCGGCGGCGGCTCCCCCGGACTGGTGGACACCCGTCCGCCCGTGGTGGACCTGGGCGGTACGCAAACCTGTTGTAGCGCCGAGATACTCAGGCGCGGAACGTAGCGGAGTCAGCAGGAGGTCTTCTCGGTGGAACCCGCGCCGCGACTGGCTACGCCGGCAGGCGCATTCCGGCGTGATGGCAATCGATTGGATGCGCCAGCCCGCAGCGGTGCGCACATAGCCAATGTCGGCGCCCAGGTACGCAGCGCGGGCGCCGTCGTCTCCGTCGGCGGCGAGCCACATCAACCACTCGCCGGCGGCGGTGTCACCGTCGACGACGAGCACGGGATTGAGGAACGTATGCATTGTGAAGGGAACGTTCGCCGTGGCGTCGGGGGCAGGGCAGCCGCGATCTCGGCTGCCCCTTTGGTCGGCGGTGCACCCGGGTGAAGGAAGGTGCCGTCGGCAGTGAAGATCTGTGAGATCGCGCCGGGCTGAACAGCCTTACCGTTCCAACCGCGGTTGATGGCGTCGGCGTAGCGTGCGGTGAGGTCGACGATGGCAGCGTGGTCGTCCTAGGCGGAGGGCCTGGGCACGGCCATCGCGGCGGCCGTCAGTGCGGCCGTCAGCGCTGCTGTGCGGCTGGTCGGTGCCCTCACGGCACGCCAGGCGATGTATCCGTCCTGGGCCAGGACTGCGCCGCCGGCACCCAAACCGTACGCAATGGTGAAACTCCCAGAAACCTCCGATTCGGCTGCCGCACAGAGGATGTCAACGTGTGTGCCGAGTTCGCGTCTCACGTCGTCGGTGGCGCTGCGCCACGTCTCAGAACTGGTGACCAATGTCCAGCGGTGCCCGAATGCGTCGAGCGTTGAACGGTGCCGGTCGAGCCACACGTGTGGCGCCCGCGTACCGGGCTGACCGACCCACTCGTCGGGCGTAGGCGCTGCCGGCAGTTCCGGGCCGAGATCGGGGAGTGTCGCAGAACGGTAGAGCTGTCCGAGTTCCATCGCGACCTCGTCGATGATCTCATCTGCTGGCGCGGACGCGTCGCCGTAGGCTTTGATGTCGTCGTGGGCGAAGATCTGAATGTGGCGTAGCCACGCGACGGGCCGTCGCTTTGCGTCATAGGTGTTCAGGAGACGCGCCTCACTGCGGCTTGCGTGTACCGCGGCGAGTTTCCGCCCGCCCTGCGGCGACGCCGTTTTCCCAGTCGATACCGTTCCGCGAGGTCGTGCAGGCGCGCCATGGCCTGCTAACGCTGGTTCGACACCGCGCCTGTATCGCACCACCTCCCTACACGCGAGTTCCCGGTGTCGAACTCAGTCGGGCTAGTCATCGTCGAACATCGGTTCCTTGCCCGCAGTGAGCCAGCTCGGAGTGAGGTACTCGTCGCGTGAAAGCACCAGCGTGGGAGCCGGACTGACCATGTCGTCGACGTAGACATGTCCTGGGGCGCCGCCGTTGATCAATACACCCACACCGTCCAGAATTTCACTGGCCTTGGCGTCGTCCAGGCGCCACAGCACCCGATCAGGACCAATCTCGAGGTTGGCAGCTCCAACGTCCACGACGAACTCGTGAACCCGTTGACTGCCATGTAGCCGCGAGGATCCGCGCTGCTTGGCCTCGGTCAGCGCCGCCGTCAATGCGTCGAGGCCAGCTCCATCTGCGACCAACAGGACGACGGCCCCATCCCCCTTGAACTCGTGAACCAACTTGAGGCGAATCACCGCACACCCTCCAACTCGAAGTTCACCGCCGGCTACCCGCACCCGTCGACCGGCGTTGGTCCGCAAGGATGAAAACACGCTGCACCAGGGTGGGCGGCGGTTGGCCTGGACTGTAGCGACGGTACTGAGTGACGCGGTCGCTCGAGGAGGTGGGAATCGCAGTGAGCGCGCTAAGTTTCGGGATGCCGTGGCTAGGGCGGTCGAGAACACGTCCTACACCGTGGAGGACGCCAAGAAGGGCTTCATCGTTCACCTGGACATCGTCGATGCCCGCTGGTGGACGTTGTTCGCCCGAGAAGGGCTGGCGTCCAGCTTCAGTTGGCGCGTCTACGAGCGCGGGTCGTCGTTCACGATCTACGACCGCAAGATCCCGGATGCATGGTCCGTCGGCGTACCCCGACTCGCCGGACCGCTGGAGGATCAAAGCGGCCGAATCGTGGGTTTCACCCGAGAGAAGCTCTGGGCATTGTCTGACCGCTATACGGTTGGTCGCCGAGCAGCTAGGCCTCCGTGAACGCCTGCCGATGACCCATGGGATCACCGCATCTGCGTGCTTGCCACGCCCGCGACCTTCGCCGTCTGGGGCGTAGTCGCCCGCGTGCAGCTACTTATGGGCATGCATTGACTACGGCACCGGCGACTGCGCAATTTCTCGGCGACCGGTACGGAAGCCTGGGAGCCCGCTACGAAACTGGTGCGATCACGGGTAGTTCGCCGCCTACATACTGAAGGAGTGCGCATTCCCGAGAGCATTTCCAAGACGACCGCGGCATTCCTCGTTCAGTCCGTGTCGACGCGGCTCGGCTTGAGAAGATTCTGACCCAACACAATCCCGCTGACATCAGTGGTCTGACAGCCGCAACCGCAGCGACCGGGAATAGAAAGGGGGCGGTGACGCCCACCATGGCCCACGACGAGGACAAGACCGCGCGGGTACCCCAAGAGCGCACCGCCGCGCCACCTCAGCCCGATGCTGAACGGACCCAGCGCATTACCCGGGCGACACAGCCACCTCCGCCGCCGGCCCCTCTTACCTCACCGTCGGTCCGCCAGCCACCATGGGGCGCTGCCCACCAGCCCCCGACCGCCTCACCCGGCGGCCCCCACCCACAAACCCCCGCAGCCCCCGGCCCAACCCCTCGGTGGGTCGGACCCAGCCGGTGGGACACCGCCCCGCCCCCAGGGCCACCTCCGCCCTACGGTGCCACACCGCCGCCACCGCCGTGGTATGGGCCACCGCCCCAACAGCATTGGGGATCGCACCCACCGCTCGGGCGCCCTGGGCCTCCACATCCGCCGCGGCCCGCGCGCAAGACCAACCGGAAAATACTCATCGTCATGTGTGCGGTCGTCCTCGCCGTCGTCACGTTGATACGCATCACTGGTTCCGGCACCGTGAGCGATGCCGACCGTGCAGCCAACGCCAAGCCTGCGACCTCGGCTGGCAACTTCGATTCTGTCTGCAAGGACGGCTCAGTGAGCAACGCCGCCGCCTACAGCGAGCCGTACAAGGTCATCGCGTTCAAACGAGGCTTCTCGGCCTTGTCCTTCGAAGACGACCACATTTCGTGGAGTCAAGTCACCCTGGACCGCCGACCCGGCATATACGACACCGATGACCCAGTGACCGCGATCAGCGTCGTGGCATGTGTGACCCGCCAGAAGGGCAGCGAAGTCAGGTCCGGATCGTGTGACTTCAACTCCGGAGGGCGCAAGGTCACTGCTGAGCACTACGCCGTCAAGTGGGACGTCGAACTGCGCGAGGCCAAGACCGGCAAGTCCATCACCACCCTCGAACCGGTCAACGGCCCGGCCACGGACTGCCCGCTCTTTGCCACCTTCGACCCCGATCACCCCAAGGTCTACGCCGACCCCGACACCTTCGCGCTGTCCGAGGAGCTGCGCACGTTCCCCCGCAAATAACACTCCACGATGCCGTAACCGATTGGCCTGACGCGCGACCTCGATCGCACCGTGAGGAGGCGCGGGCCGAATGGGAAGCGCTGCGGGGCTGGTGACGCCGAGCAATTCAGCCAAGGACAGCACAACGCCGCCCGCCAGGTGCCAGCTAGTCACCGTTGCCCGGGAGGTCGCCGAAGCGTACAGCGCGCAGTTCCCCGCCTCCAGTGACCCGGTGAAGGGCACGACGCCGCGCGCAAGCGCACACAATCGCAGGGGCTGCGCCCGACCCGGGTTTGGCGCGAAGACCACGCACGGCCCTTTACTTCAGGGCAAGGCCGAAACCCTAGATGGGGGTGGGCCGTTCCCAACGCAGCGTCTCGAGGTGCGCGTCGTCGACCAAGGCGGCGATGAGCGCAGCGGATCCACTCACCTTGGTGGCCATCAGATCTGCGTCGGTGTAGACGAACCACGACCCGTCGTCTGGCCACAGATTGCTCGGCGTGCACGTCAACCCGTGACCCTCCACCAAACCCGCTGCCTCCGACAGGCTTCCGTCGAACACGAGCCGCTCTTGGCGAGCGCCGGACGGCGCGGCCTCCGAGTAGAGGGCGGTGACCGACGTTGGGCCACGGCCGTGCCGGCTCAAGAACTCCAGGAGGCGGTCCCAGCTCAACTGGTCGAGGGATCCCTCGGGCGGAGGACGGACGCCGACCGGGAAGCTTTCGTCGACCCAGGAGTAGCTGGGCGGGTAAATTTGGTCACCTAGCGTGCGGCCGCCTCGAGCCGACCAGTCGCGCCAGAGCAAGCGACGCCAGTGCGGCGCTGTCGGAGTGCGCACGTAGCCCAACGGGATGCCGGTGTCGACCAGACCCTCGGCGGTCCCCACGAGCACGCCGCCACCAGGCCCGCCGCCCAGGCGGCACGCGTCCGCGACCGCCTGCAACTGATCGTCAGTGACGTCGGCGACGTCGTGAGTGAAAATCCTCCGCAATTCCTCCAGCCCTAGCGGCACGGCCGGCCGGTCGGGATCGAGCGCCAGGCGCAACTGCTGATGAGTGACCGGCGGGATGTCGGGACGTTCAAACATGGCGTGCAACAACCAAATCGAGTCGGCCCAGCCGCCCGCGTCGAAGCCCGTCCACCCGGGATCGCCGTCGCGGCAGCGCGCGGGCAACCATGCCAGCCGGCGGGCGGCGTCGACCGGATCCTCGACGGTTCTCATCGGTTGATTATCACCGGTTCGAGCGTCGCTTCAACGTCGACGTCCTCGTCGGTCGTGCCTGCGGACTGGACCACGACCGACCTGGTCGAGATCAATTTCATTCGCCTTTACGCTGGCAGCAGTGATGACGTCCGCAGCGACGGCGGCCGCCCTCCATCGCTGCCAGGGCGGCAAACCACCCGCGAATTGGACACCGCGGCAAGCGCTCTGATGCGCGCTGTGTCATGCAGGGCGGCGCTGCCGATCCCGGTGGACGCGGTCGCCGCCTTGACGTTTCGCTTCGTACATCGCCCGATCGGCGGCATCGATGAGTTCGTCAATGAGGTGCACCGGTTCCCCGGGGGGCATGTCGTGGGCGTCGGCGGTGGCAACGCCGATACTTGCCGTGATGCTGCGCGTCTGGGAGCGGATCGCCTCGAGCAGGGGTCCGACGACACTGGCAGCGTCCTCGGTGACCGTGGTGACGGCGATCAGAAATTCCTCACCGCCGCTGCGGCACAGAGCAGCCCCAGAGGGGATCTGCGTACGTAGCAATTCGGCCACCGTCAACAGGGTGCGGTCGCCGACCGCGTGGCCGTGGGTGTCGTTGACTCGCTTGAAGTCGTCGAGGTCGACCATCGCCACGACGAGCAGGGACCCCGTTACACCGCGGCACTCGGGGAGCAGCCGACGGCTGATGGCGTTGCGGAAGCCCCGCCGGTTGAGCAGGCCGGTCAGTGGGTCTTCATCCGAGCGGATCGCAAAGTGGGTCATCGCGTTGGTCAGGCACCGCACTCCGAGCGGGATGACCGAGTTCGGAAACCACATCATCCAGAAGGCCGCCAGCGCCGCGGCGACGCCGACGTCTGGCGCCAGTCGGGTCGCCGCCACCACCGCCGCCCCGGCCGCGAGACCGGCGTTGAGGGCCACGAACCGCAGGTTGTGAAAGAAGGCGATGTACCCCCCGGTGACGGTGAGACACGCACACGCCAACGCGACGATCCCGGGGCTCGGCTGGGTCAGGCTCCACGCCGTGGCGCAGACCGACCCGAGCAACACCGCGACCAGAGACATCCGTCGGCTCGGCCATCGCGTCAGCCAGAACCAGGTCATGGCGACGCACAACGCCAGTCCCGCCACGCCGACGGGGAATGAACCGCCGTTCCAATGCGGTGAGGGAGCTACTGCCGAGACAGGAATCAGCGCAGCAGATCCGACCACGAACACCATGACCATCCGAGTCGGTCGAAGTAGGCCTCGGTGGCGCAGGAATGCCGTCACGCGGTCGAACTGATCAGCTTCCGACCATAAAGCAGGCAGCACGTTACCTCACCTCCCCGCCGCCGCCATCCGTTTAGCGAACTCTCGGTGGCACTAAGCGTAGAACTGAAATGTTAGCCGTCAGTAAGTCTCGGTTGTAACGATTCACGGACAATCCTACGTCCACTCAATAAAATGGGCGAGCGATGCCGACTCGCTTTGCGATTCTCCGCGCCTGGCTGTTTGCTACTCCACGGAGTCAAAAACTCAGGGGCGGCCTGGAGCAACGTTCGCCTCTCCCCCGCTCGAGTTTCTACGACCGCGCGGCGACGAAATCCGAGAGCTTCGTCACCACAGTAGCCACTCGATGCTCACTGGTCTGCGTGATCGTGACAGGTCGGCGGTGCTGACGACGGCCGCGATACCCATGCGGGACACGCCTAGGGGGCACGACGTCATCGCCCGGCTGGCCGGCGACGAGTTCCCCGCACTGCTCTTCGCGCCCATCGACAGGCAGGACCTTGCTCGGCACATCGACCAACTACGCTGCGCGACAACCACTCCCATCTACTACCGCGACACCACCCCCACCGTCGCCGCAAGTACCGGGGTAGCCCTCGTCGACGCCGTCGACCACCGCGATGCGTTCAGCTGCCCCAAACCGCCGACGCCGCGATGTACGCCGCGAAGGTCACCGGCTCCGGACAGACCGGCTTCGCCCCTGACGGGACGCCCACCGACGTGCCGGTCCGTCGCCACCACCCGCCGCCTCCACGTGAGCACGACGAGGCAGAGCGTTCTTGCTCGACAACCCTACGGCCGGAGCTACGAGTCGGTGACGTCGTCGGCCCCTCCCGGACGTGGCGCGCACCCACCCGACCAATCCGGTCGAGGGCGAGGTGCGGCCGTGGCGGTCTCTGCCGCGGCTCCGCGGAGCTCGTGGGCAATGTCGATCGCCGAACGAATCTGGGCGCCCGTGTACATCCAGCCCGCCTCGGTCCAGGTTCGGGGAACGATTTGTGCGATTGCCGGCTGGGGAAGCCCGCAGGCATCGGCGACGTCCTTGATCGTGTAGACCGGTCCGATCTCGGGCCAACTTTCGACGACGCGCAGCTCTGGCCGACCTCCCGGAGCTGCGTGCGTCATCGTGACAACAGTAGTTGACCGGATGGGCCCGGTATAGCTCCAATGACCCGCGACGAGTTGCCGTCACACATCGGTTGCGGCGAGATGCCCAGAGCCGCCAACATATTGGTGCAGGTCGTGTCCCGCGCCGACTGGAAGGATGGGGCGGGTGAATCGCTACTGCACCGTCGCCGCCATCGATGCCATTGCCGGATGGCCGTCCTCGTGCGATCGTCGTGAGTGTTTGCGGAATGAGACCTCCGCCTTGTCGCACCGGCGTGATGAGCTGACGACGGTGATCCGATCACCGCATCACACCATCACAACTGTGCTGCATCGTTTCCAGGTCAGCAGCGCTCTCGGACTCGTTGGTCCCTTTCCCCGGGGAGACTAGTGCAGCCGGCGTCGCCGGTCAGCGGTCACGGCGCTCATCGCGGAGTTTTGCCGCTGCGACATTCCGATCCGAGCGCGTCGGGAAACGCATCTCTGCGTTTAGTTCCCGTGGATGTCGTTGCCGCCACCAGATGTGCTGTCACTGCAGACTCTTCGAAGCACACCAACCCAGGAGGGACGTCCCGGAGTACGTATCGAAGCTTGCGAACCGTCGAACGGCTGGCGCGCGTTCGCGGCGGCGGCGGGCGGCTCAGGTGATGGCGGCCGCGAAGGCGACGATCCCGTTGATTTGGGCGGTGATGAGTTTCCGGTAGTGCTCGGCGGCGCTGGAGTCTAGCGCCGCCTGCAGGTCGTCGATGGCCGAACGTAGTTGCGCGACGATCGATCGCAGCTCGGCGACCTGGACTTCGACGCTCAGTGCGTGCGGTGCGACGATGGTCGCGACGGTCTTCAGGTCTGGAAAATCGATGGTTTTGCACGCCTTCCCAGGGCTGGCGGCCCAGTCGGCGAACGACGCCGCCGCCATCTCGTCGACGTGGGTCCACCCTCGCATCTCCGATTCCAAGAGTGCGGCGATCACGTGCAACCTCAGGGGTGTGCTGACGACCAGTCCTCTGCCCGCTCCGACGCCACCGTAGGCGCGGACGAGTTCGGCGATGGTTCTGATCTTGGTGACCACGGCCGAGGTCTTGGCCGGGTCGCAGTGCGTCATAAGACTTCGCCTTCGCGGCGATACCTCATGCGGTCTGAGTGGGAGATTCGGATTCGTCGACGTACGGGTGCGTTGATCATGAATAAGATCATAAAGTCGTCATCGGGTGCTCTCCTGCAACAGATTTCGCGCGCTCGAGGACCAAAGAAGTGGTGCTCGGGGACTCGCCTTGGTGGCGGTAGGATCCCAGACATCCGTGTGCGCTGACACCGCGGCCCGCACCTGCAGGCGACCTCCGGGGGAGGCAGCTGTTCACCGGTGGGTTGACTCGTCGCCTGACTGGCGACGGACTCGGCAAGGACGGGACGCACTTCCTGTGCGAAAGACTTTGCGGCGGAGTCGATTCCGCGGAAGGCGCCGTTCGGGTCTCGACGTACGCGCCATTATCCGGCGCAAACCTCATGGAAGCGCAGTGTCGACGCGCCGGCTTTGCGTGCTGGGTCGGCGTCACCGTTGTCCGTCGGTGCCCGACGGCGAGGGACGCAACACCGGAGCCCTGGACCGCACGATCCGCTCTGCGGTCTGGTCGAGCAGCGTCGGCCCGACACGACACCCCGACGTAGCCAGCAGCGCTGCCGGCCGCTGAGCCAACCGTCCCGGGCAAACCCATGGCGCCCGTGCGTTCGACGTCGGAGGGGCACGAAACAACACCCGAGTTGATAAGCTAACTGTTCACCCGTCCGGCTAGGGGGCCCAGCTCGATGTGGCTCGATCCCGCAAGTGCGCGCAGGCGTCTGACTCTGCGGCGCCGCACGTCGAGGGGCTCGCATGCCGAGGTGTCCCGTCGGCTGATCGGCGTGCCCGAGGTCCACGGCGCACAGGCTGCAGTACGACGCGTGATCGCGGTCGTCACCGCCGCCTTCGGCGTCAACGTGCTGATCATGATGGCCAGCCCGGCGGGACCGCAGGGACGTGCAGGGCGGATTCTCGCCCTTGCGGCGGCAGCCGGCTGTCTTCTGATGGCGACGTGGTGGCGTCACCGAGGATGGCCCAGCCACGCGAAGTCGGTGGGCTTCGTCCTGGTGGGGGCCGCGTGCACCGCCGTGACCACCGTCGTGCCGACCGACCCCGACGCGGGACTGCTGACGATGGCCGCCGCCTCAGCGCTCCTGACCGGATACACGACGTGTTTCCACGGTGGACGGCTGCTGCTGGTTACGTGGGTGGTCCTGGCCGCCGCGATCGGGGAAACTTCGCTACGAGTGGCAGCTGTCGACCCAGTGCTCGCAATTCTTGGCGCTACCACCATCGGCGCGATCAACGTCGTCGCCGTCATCGGCAGCCGAGCGGCGATGCGCCTGCTCCCCCAAGGCGGCGGACACGACGAAGTAGACCGCCTGACCGGGTTGCTCACCGAGGCCACTTTCCGGGCTCGGATCGCGAACCTGCTAGCGGCGGACTGGGTAGGCCCCGACCGTTACCTGGTGCTGATGGTGTTGGACATCGACGGCTATTCCGTGGTGACGGGCACGGCCGGACGCCTTGGCGGCCTACGGGCGCAAACCGCCGTCGGCAGCGCCCTGCGGGCCGGCGTGCACCGCGACGCGCTGATGGCCCACCGATCCGATGCCGAGTTCCTCGTCGCCGACGTCCTCCCCGACCCCGACGCGACGCTCCTGGTCGAGAACCTCCGCACCGCGGTGGCGTGCTCGACGTCGCGGCTGACGGTGAGCGCCGGTGTCGTGTGCACTCCCCTGTCTCCGTTGCGACGGAGCGCCTGCGGCGAGGTTCTCGAGGAGATCGTCACGCTCGCAACCGCGGCGATGACCGATGCACGCCGTTCCGGCGGCAACACCGCCCGATACCTGCTGAATCCACGACTGGCGACTGTGGTCGGCTTCGACCCCGACATGAGGTAGTCGACCCGAACGGCCATCCGGGGTGCACTGCCGCCCTTCGCTGGACCCCCACGTGCTCGGCTCCGACGAAAACTCTGCGGCGACACGGTCGGGGCGGCAATAGGCTCGAGGGTGCACTCAATTTCGTGGTCGCGTCGGGGCGCGACACACCTTCACGTCACAGGCATCGGAAGGGGTGCCATGACGACGCCTGCGCCGACTGTGCCGTTCACGCGTCGCGCGTCGCGCTTTCTCTGGGCGTGGCTCATCTTGGCCGCGTCGGCGTCGGTGGCCGGCAACGTGGCCCATGCAATCCTCAACGCTCCCAAGGGAACTGCGGTGTTGTCCGCCGCGGCATCGGTGGTACCGCCGGTCGTCCTGCTCGGTTCGACTCATTCGGTGGCTCTCCTGGTGCGAGCGGAGCAGACCAATCGCATCTACTGGTGCGCTCTGGTGACGACGGTGTCGCTGGCCGGTTGCGCGTTCGCCTTGTCCTTCGATGCGTTGTCCAGTCTGGCCGAGATGGCCGGCATGCGATCCGAACGTGCCTGGCTCTGGCCGTGCGCGATCGACTTATCCATCGCGCAATCCACCTTGGCACTGTTGGCCATCACCGGGTCCTCACGGCGCCGTCCGCCGTCCACTACTGGCGGAGCTCGCGCGAGATCCACTGTGCGGCAATCGCATGTGGCGGCCGACGCAGGATCGCCGGGGGACGTCGCCGCGTCGTCGACCAACGTAGCCTCGGCCCACGGCCCGGTCGACGTCGCCGGGACCGCGCGGTGGCATCTTGCCGCCCGTCAACTCGTCGATGCCGGCGTGACGCAGAAGGACGTCGAGGTCGTGGCGCTGATTCTCGCTGAACACGAGGCCGGTACCGCACCAAGCACCATCGGCCGGCGGTTGGACGTCCACCACAGCACCGTTGGTCGAATTCTGGCGGGAGCCGCAGAACTGAGCTGATCCGGACCGTGACCCCTGGGTCGGGGTCGAGGCTGGACGCGCGCGCCGCTACGAGGCTTGGCGAAGGCTGTTCAGCGTGATGTCGCGCAGCAGGCGCGGCACCGTGATGCCGCGGCGCTTGGCTTCGATGCGCAGTTCGTCGAGGTCGTCAGCGGCCAGGCGGACGCCGACGAACTCGGTGAGTTGGCGACTCTCCGACCTCTGCTCTTTGGCCATGACCGCTCCTCGTGGTGTTCGTCAGCGCCGATGTCGCTGTTCTGTCTTCGCGATGCCGTTAGTTTACGACATCAATGCCGCTAAATAGACGCATCTGGCGCGGTTGCCGTCGGCATGTCGCTAATATGTTCCTAACTAGCAGCATAGTGCCGTAAAGGAGGAACGCGACCGTTCGCAGTCGTGTCGACCGACGATGACACCGCCCAAGCAGCCGCCGCCCGGCGTGGAGACCACACCGGGCGGACCTGTCGTGTCTCTGAAGGAGGCAGCTGAGCGGCTGAAGAAAGATCCGCGGACACTCATCCGGGCCATCACCAACGGAGAGATTCGCGGTGGGGCGATGCCGCGGCCCGAGCGACTGCGCTGGTACGTCTACGCCGACGAGCTTCCGCAGGACACCGCCCCGGTACCACCTCCCCCGGACGCTCGGTTGGAAGACCTTCGGGCTCAAGTGATTTCGCTGTCCGAGGCGAACAGGCTTCTGATCGCCGCCCAGCAGGAACTGCTGGAGGCAGATCAGTTGAAGGCCGACGCGTCAGACAAGTACCGAGCCGTCGCACGCCACTACTCCGATGCGCTGTTGCAGTTCATGACCCCCGGCCATCTGGGCGATCTGACAGATCAACTCTGAGAGTTGCACGGCCGAAACCGCGTCCTGCCGGCCCCGGGCCTGGAACCCGAGTTTGGGAACGGGACGAGGAGGCGCCTCAACCGGCCGTCGACGCCGGCGGCGTACCCGTGGCGGGAGGCTTGCCGGGCGATCGGTCGGGAAATGCCGACGCTGCGCAACCCGCTCCCCGGTCACCGTAACGAGACGGTTCGGACGTCGACGTGGTCGGAAACGCACACATAACTGGTGACGATCGCACCGATACCGGTGCGCATCGCGACTCGCCAACAGCAACCACGGTCGTCCTACTGGTGGCGCTGGCCGGGTCGGTCCGATCGGCGAGCCCCTTGGACTCCGGCGGGCGACGTGCGGGTGTTGCGGTCAAGGGCATTGCGAACAATCCGCGACCGGACCTCGCACAGAGCGGGAGCCCGCGTAGCGAGAGGTCGAGCGCCCGACGGGTCGGCTTGGCCGCCACAACCACGTTTCCGCGGTCGGATGAGCCGGATCAGGCCGACGAAATCACGATTGAGGCACGTGCCGCCCGCATGAGGACGCGCCGGGCGATTGCGTCACTGTGACGTTTCACTTGCCCGCACTCATCGACGCTTGGCGAGCCGAAGTCACGTGCTACCGGTCGCCAACAGACCCGCGAGTCGGATGGCGCCGTCGTCACCGAGATACGTCAGGAGTGCGTCGGCGAGCAATTCAGGTTTGGCGTCGAACTGGTCGAGGGCCGTGCCCAGCACCTTGGATCGAGACGGCTGGCGCGGTTTGCCGTCGCCACGTCCCTCCCCCGGCCGATCCTTCTTGTCCATCGACGCCCGCCAGCGCACCACTTGCTGCTCGAGGGGAACCTGCGCCAGGGAACGTGCCTCGCGGATGGCGAGTTCGCCACGGCGCAGCGCGGTCTGGAGTTCCGGGGCGAGCGCCAGCAGTGCCCGGCGTTGTGAGACCCACCCCGCAGTCTTCTTCAGACGCTTGGCGGCCTCATCGGCGCGGCCACACTCCGCGACGAGAGCGTCTACGGCCTTGGCTTCCTCTATGACGTCGAAGTCTTGACGGTCGACGTTCTCGGCGATGGATGCCGAGATCAGCGTGACCCGATCTCGCGCTATTTCGTCGTTGACGTGCACGAGCAGGTCGGCACGGCCGTACTTGTGTGCCGCCGCGAGCCGTCGACATCCGTTGACGACGACATACTTGGCGGTGATCTTGTCCTTCGGGTAGAGCTTGAGGTAGGCCGCCTTCGTCACGGCGACCGCGGGCTGCAGCTGCATGTCGGCGATGGACTCGAGGTCCGCGAGATCCCCGACGTCGTCGCGCGGGTTGCGCGGATTCGCGACCAGATCTTCGAGCGGCGTGGTGAGGCCAGCTGGTCGCGGCGTTGGCGCGGCCGCGCGCTCCACCGGGGAATTGTCGCCCACCGATGCAGCGAGTGACGCGAGGTCGGTCTTTCGTCCGGTGGCCATCAGTGCGCACCTCCCCCGATGTTGAGCTCGAGGGCGAACTTGAAGAAGTCCTCCCGGGCCTGCAACGCAACCCGGTTCAACGGATATTCGGTGACCACTTGCCCGTCGGCGCTGGCGCGGGCATGCAACTTGTAGTGGCGGATGACGGTTTTGGCGAGCGGCCAACCGTTCGCCTTGACGAACTCCTTCGTCTGGTCAAGGTCTTGATGACCGTCCCTTGGGTCCCAGTTGTTGATCACCACGACGTACGGAACTTCTCGCGGCCGGACGACTTTGTTGATGGTTCGGGCCGTCGGGTCGAAGCACAGCGGTTCGGTTTCCATGGGCACGATGACTTGATCCGCCATCTCCAAGACGGCCCGCAGCACGTCACCGGCGGGGCCGCGCCCCAGCGGATCGTCCCCGTCGCCGTCGCCACTGAGGTCGATCCAACCCGGGGTGTCGACGTAGACGTGTTTGATGTTGGGCAGCGACTTGAGCTTCCTGAGCCCGTCGAGATCGTCGTGGGCCTGGGCGATGTGGAAGGGCAAGTCCCTGATTCGGTCCGCCCACCACACTGCCGAGCCCTGCGGGTCAACCGACAGCGCGAGGACTGGTGAGCTTTCCTCGGGGTCGTCGTTGCGGTTGAGGACGTCCGCGGTGACGGCTGCGAGGTTGACGGCGATCGTGCTCTTGCCGACGCCGCCCTTCTGGTTGAGTACGACGTGAACAGCCATGAATGGCCTTCCGTGTGCTTCCCCCGCGACAAGCGGGGTACTTCGGATGGGGTCGATCATGATCATAGTGACAGCGGACGGCAATCTCGCTCCGACACGCGGGGACCTCGGCAGGCGCAGCGACAACGCGCCGTCAGCAAATCGTAGAATGTGCGGTTGTTGCGCAAACGAGGGCGTCCAACTGGGCATTTGTCCTCAATTTGACCTAATTTCACTTTACCGCGGTAAAGTGGCTAACTGTCGAAGCTCTCGTAGGCGATCGCGACCCGCGATCCGAGTCCCATGTTCGGTTCGCTGCCCGACCCGGACGTCGGGCGCCAACAAATCGGTCTCAGCGGCGAGCATTGGGCCAAACCGAACCCTGACTCACCCGCACCCCTGGCCCTGCGGCGCGGTGTCCACGAAGCGGTACGTCAGGTCGCGTCAGTCGCACGCACCCCGCGGGCGTCGTCGTCCACGTGTGGCCTCCCGTGAGGCCTGTGTCTACCGTCGCACCGCGGTGCCGATCCCCCACTGACCCCGACCCGCCTGCGGCCCGCGTTAAACGAACCGGCACCGTGCCGGCCGGCGCGCCAGTCCTGCGCGGACACCGACGGCGTGCACCCGCCCTCGCAGTATTTGGAGGTGGAACCGTCTCGGCGGTTGCGTCGAATTCCGACACTGCCCTCGACATGCGTCGCGGCCACCGTGCCAACCAGAAGGCTCGCTTGAGCCGAACATCGGTCCGACTCGGGAAAGAGTCGCGAACGCGAACGGCATGTTGCTCACCGTCTCGCGTTCCGGCACCACGAACGGCTCACGTCCGGCCGACCGCCGAGTCGGCGACGCTCCGCTTTCGGTCGAAAGGGGCTGAAGCTGTCGCTGGATCGGCCATTGCAGGACAGGGCCATCTCGACGTGCGGTCCACTCCCCTCAGCGCTCTCCCCAGGTCGGCCGCGGCCGGGCATGATTGTCGACCGTCGTCGCGATCCGCTGGCGAATCCCGGCGCCCAGGCGCGGCTAGAAGTCGGGCGTCGCCGTGTCCCCACCGCTACCGAAACAGTCGGTCCCACACGTAATGATGTGACGCGATCACGCTGTCACCACATCACAGGCCGGATTGCACCAGCCGCTGTCGGGACGGTGGCGGCGACCCGTGATCTCAACACCACGCCACTCCGTCACCGTGTGACCAAGTTCGCGCGTGATTCGGTGAGCAGGTGACTGTGTGCCCGGGTGACGCCGTGACGGCGACGCCTCGTAATTTCGTCACTGTGACACCTCGTCACAGAGCGATGCGATCACCATGCCACCGTGTGACGATCTCACCGCATGACGCGATCACGGCACCATCGCATCACGCGGTTTCCCGATCACGCCGCAACAAGGTGAACTGGTGTTGCGATTACCTAGTCACTCGATCATTCGGTGCGCGCATCACAGTGTCACGTCGTCATCGGATGACGTGATCACGATGTCGCCGTGACACGTCGTCACCCCATCACTCGTTGATCTCGCCACGCCGTCGCTCCGTGATCTGGTTCTTTGGTCACGGACTGATTCGATCACACCGCCGCAGGGTGACGAGCTCACCGAGTGAGGGAATCGCACAAAAATGCGGTCACCGCAGCACCGCGTGATGAGGTCACCCGGTGACCTCATCGCGAGGTCACCTCATCGCGAGGTCACCACGTCGCGCAATCATCGCATCGCGAGGTCACTCCATCGCTAGGTCACTGGGTGATCACAACATGGCATCGCCCCAACACCGCAACGCCGCGCCACGGCGTCACGCTGTCACGTGATGATTGGATCGCCTATGAACCGAGTGAAGGGAGTGACGGTTGTGAAAGCCGAAGTGATAGCCATTGCCAACCACAAGGGTGGCGTCGGGAAGTCGTTCACCGCCGTGAACCTTGCCGCTGGCCTTGCACGCGGGGGTTGGCGCACTCTGCTCACCGATTGCGATCCGCAGGGCAATTCGACGTCGATGTTCGATCCGGACGACGACGTCGAGTTCGACATCTACGACTTGATCAAGGAGGAGGCGCCGATCGAGAAGGTCATCCGCCAGACGCGGATACCGAATCTCGACCTTGTGCCGTCCACACTGGCTGTAGCCAAGCTGGATCAGGAATTGGTCACGATGCACCGCCGCGAGGATCAGCTGGCGATGGCGCTCGCGCCGGTCAACCACGACTACGACGCCATCGTGCTGGATCTGTCTCCGAACCTGGGTCAGCTGGTCATCACCGCGCTCAATGCTGCCGACTGGTTGATCGTTCCCACCGACGCCAGCAAGTGGGGGAGACGTGGGGTGAACATGTTCCTGGAATGGTCCGCCACACTGCGTCACCACCAGGTGCTCTCGGCGGAACTGCTCGGGGTCCTATTGACCAAGTACGAATCGAACACGTTGATCAGCCGCGACACGCTGAAGAAACTGACCAACGACGGACTGCCGATGTTTTCCACCACCATCCCGAAGCGCACCGCCGCCGAACGGATGGTGAGTGACCTGGTCGTGCTGGGCGACGAAGACGCCGATGCCGACCTCGCGCAGGCCTACGCGAATTTCACGGTCGAAGTAATGAGTCTCGTGGACGAAGGACGACGGAATAGGGGACGGCATCATGCCTAAGAAGGACACGGCCAGCGCGGTTTTGGGGATGCTCTCCACCGCCGGAGCCCACACCCGGGCCGCGGAGGCCACCGCTGCGACGACGTCGGACGAGAAGCCGGAGCCCGCACCGGAACTGACCACCGTGAGCCGAGTCGTCGACGTGCAGCCGACGGCATCGGTGAGCTCGTTGCCACCAGCCCGGGCCAAGAGCTCCGCCGCCGACGCGCCGCGGACGGTTCGCCTGTCCCAGGCCGCAGCGCAGCAGTTGCGGGAAGCGTGGCTGGAGGCCAAGCGCGACGACGTGTTGTTGACCGCGCAGGATTTCGCGTCTGCGCTGGTGGAGGACGCATTGAACCGACGACGCAGGTCGCGCGCGGCAGGTTCGCGCTGACCGAAACCGGTGCCAGGGGCGGCGTCCGTCGTTTTGCTGCTTTACCGCGGTAAAGCAGCAAACTCGCCATGATCACGAGGCGCGCCGCGATTGCTGCGGTGCCTCGACGTCGTGCAGTCGGCCACGGTCGTCGAACCGCACCCAGCGCGAGGAGCGCCAAAAGAACGGGGCCCACGCGGCTTGGTCGGCCGTCTGGAGGCAGTACCCGAGGCGCGTGGCTTCGACCTGGTTGACCGCGTCGGTGACCGTCGCCATGCAGTCCCGACACGCGGCGAAGGTCCCGGCGACCGAGGGCGTGTGCTCGGCGGGGACACCGGTAATCCGACTGACGAGACCGTGGGCGTTCAAGCCGCACCCCGCTTGCATCACTTCACAGTGACCGGAACTGCGGGCGAGTATCGCCGTGTGCGCCGAGCCTGGCCGGCGGGGAGGCTGGCGGTGGGGGAGCGGCCGTCGCTCCTCGGGTACGTGGACCGGCGGCAGGACCGCCACCGAGGCGACGTGTGGGAGAGCAGCCGGGGTGGCGACCGAGCGCAGGAGCGGTGCGACGGGGGAGAGGTGACCGTCGATCCAAACTCCGGCCCACATGCCCCATGAGGCCTGGACGCGAAGCGCTTCCTGGGCGCACCACCGACGGATCGGGCACTGCAGGCACGTCGCGAGGGCGTGAGCGCGATCGCGACGGTCCATCCACAGTTCCGGGCTGCTGGCGCACGGCGCCGGGGCAGGCGACGGCAAAGGCCGCTGGAGTTGGGTGGCGGACATCAGGACGGACCCCCACCGTCGCCGGTGGAGCGCCGCCGTTGGGCGATGTCGGCCATCGCCCGCCGGACCGCGTCACGTCCGGGTCCGGACAACGCGGCCCGGCCGGCCTCACGTGCCTGTTGGGCGGCCTCGCGTTCAGCGAGCTGCGCGGCCACCCGTTCCCGCGCCCGAGCGAGTTCCTCCTGCTCACGGACGTCGTCGAGCAGGGCTGGGCGGTCTTCGAGGTTTTCGTGGACCGCCAGGATCTTGCCCAGCAGCCCGATCGGCTTGTACGGCGATTCCGGAATCCAGTGGCCGGTCGCGACCCAATCGGCGATCAGCTGATTGAGATCGCGAGTCGTCCATCCGTGCTGGGCCGGGCCGTGCAGCACGTGGACCCACGGTGTTCCGGTGCGATAGCGCCGTGCCCACGGCGGGCTTTGCTGGTCGGCTACCCAGCGGTTTGCCAGGGCGAGGGTTTTCTTGTCAATGGCTCGGCGGCGCGAAGCGTCGCTGCTACCGGGCTTACGGCTTGCCGTAGTGAGTGAATTTCTACTAGAGGTTGTAGATAAAGATAAGGACCCTACGGGATGGGGTGACAGCACTTGAAATCGACTGTCGTGCAAGGCCCATACCGATGCCCATCCTCGGCCGCGGTCGCCCACCCGCCAGCTGGCGTACCGCTCGTCGCGCGTGCGCTGGCGACCGCGCATCACTTCCGTCGCCACACCCAGCAGCCGAAGCGCCGTGGACGCCCGCTGCACGGTCCGCACGGACAGGCCCGTCATCACCGCGAGTTTCTCGTTGGTTGGTCGGCAGTTGCGACCCGTGCGGTGATCGGCGAAGGACGCGCGCGCCACGGCGACGGCGACCACCGACTGCACGCTCACGGGGTTGTTGGGCATGGCTGGACGAACATGGGTGTCGTAGCGTTTTGCGTAGGCTGCCGGCACCACCTCCAGCGCCCACCGGCGCGCCCGTCCGCTCCAGCACGGGATCGCGCCCCAGGGGGCGTCGACTTCCAGAACGATTGGCGGTACCCGGTCGAAGCCGTGCCCACCTGCGGCACGACGAATCCATTGGGGCGCGGTGCGTGCGGTACCTCGTATCGGCGCCTGCCGACTGGTACCTCGATAGGGCCGGGTGATAACCGCAGGGTGGCCACGGTGTTCGGTCACTAGACCGTGCGCAAGGCGTGCGCTACCGTGGAATGCGTCCTTCATGACGATTCCTTCATCGCTGGGGGGATTAGCGCGGAAGCGACATCGGCTCGAGTTCCAGCTCGGGCCGGCCGACCCTCGGTCTCAGGACCGAGGGTTTTCGCCGTTTAGGCGATGTCGCGTATGTATTTGTGACTCGACGAGGGGTGACCGCTCGCGTGGGCGGTCGTCACGTTCTCCTCTCAGGGCTAGATGGACTCTCGCCCGGCGGATATCCGCCGGGTAGACCTATCCGGCGGGCATCCGTTGGGCGGGGGGCGGCGGATATCCGCCGCCTTGGAACCGAAGCATGCCGCAACGGCCAACCAAAGTGGCGATGACACGCCGCATCACCAGTCACAGGAGTCCCGCCTCCACCATCCGGCTTTGGGCCGTCGGACCACTCGTGAGTGACGACGATCCGCACTGATGGACGGAATACACCGTGCCGACGGCCCGCCTACATGGTCGCCGACGAGGGTGCCGTGTCGCGAGACATCTCGACACATGCGCCGGCAAGGATGAGATGCTCGAGACCTTCTCCTGGGTCAAATGCGCCGACCCGATGACCGAAGGTCCTGGGCCCCATCACTGCTCGACTACCACGTGGGCGGAGGAGGGGCCTGACGATGGGGTCGACTCGGGGGCAGCCAAGCCCCTCCTGTCCCGACATGGGGGATCAGGACCACTTCGACGCTACCGGACCTACGACATGGTCCCTGCACGAACTTTCCTGTGCGACAACGCATGCGCGATCCAGCACCAACTCGGGCGAGCACGACCACAGCCGCGTGACGACACCCACCGCCGCTCGCCCACCGCATCGCACGGTGATCACGTGACTCCGTGATCGAATCACCGGCAACCCGCGCGGCCCCGAACTGGTTGCCGCACAACGCCATGGACCACACCGGTCCCGGGCCGCTGCACCCGCCCAGAACGAGTCGAGCCGGAGAACGTGCAGTGACCACCGTCGACGTCCACCTAGCCTCGTAACATGGTGACGACCACGTCTTCCGCCCCGATCACGCCCTTCGGCGGGTGGGTGACCGGTGACCGCATCGATCGGCTCGTGCCCCTGGAGACCGCTCCCCACATCCTGGGGTTGGCGCCTCCGGGCACCGGCAAGACGAGGCGTTGGCTCGCGCAAGGCGCCGTGCTGTGGCCGGGGCCCGCGGTGGTGTCCTCCAGCAAGGACGATTTGATGCAGTTGGTGGCGTCGCGGCGCTGGGGGTCGTCGATGTTGGTGGACCTACGACCGATCACCCCGCCGACGTATCCACGCGACTTGGTCTCGTGCCGGTACGACCCCACCGCGCTCATCGGGACCCTCGAGGACGCGCAAGCCTCAGCGGAGACCCTGCTGAGCATGTCGTCGGTCGGTTTTGGCGGCGCTCAGGCCCGCCCCGCCGCCGACAACGGAATGTGGGAGAACCTGGCCTTCGCTCCACTTACCTGCTTGCTCTACGCCGCCAGCCCAGCCGCCACCGGCCTGGGAATGTCGTGGGTGCTCGAGGCGGCCGAAGACGTCAGCGCCCCTCAGCAGTGGCCGCGTGGCCTGCAGATCAGCACGGACCCGTCGTGGGTGACCGCGGCGACGTGGTCGGCCAATCCCTTGTTCGAGGCTCGGGTGCGAGGCGTCCTGGCGATGGTCGACAAGCAGCGCGACTCGGTGAAGATGACGGTCACCAAAGCCCTGACGGCATGGCTGCGAACGTCCATTCGCGACCGTGCCCTGCCGCCGCTGGATCCCGCCTTCCTCGACGACGCCGCCGCGACGCTCTACGTGCTCTCCCCGTCAGATGGCACCGTGGCTCCGCTGGCGGTGACGTTGATGGAACAGCTGATCAGGCGGCAGCGGCTGAAGGTCTCGCAATGGGAGCAGTATCCGCGGGTGGGCATGTTCCTCGACGAACTCCCCAACACTCCACTGCCCAAGATCCTGCAGTACTTCGCCGAGGCACGCGGTCTGGGAGTGACCATATGTGCTGCGGCACAGGCGAGTTCACAGCTCGACGTGGTGTACGGCGCACTGCATGGCCGAGCGATCCGCGACGTCGTCCCCGCGACGCTCATCATGTACGGCGCGCACGAGGAAGAACTACTGCGGGCTGCGGCGTTCTGGGCCGGCAAGACCACCCGCAGCCGCCAGTCCTACGACCACAACCACGACGGCACCGCCACCACCAGGGACTTCGGCAACGCACTCGAACCCGAAGAGCTCAGCCCTCGCAACGTCGGGCAGGCTCGTCTACTGGTACGTGGCACGCCTGGTCGTGTCGTCGAACTGATCGAGTGGAGTGACTTCGTCGCCTATCTCGACGAACTCCGAGGCGCCCGAGACGCGCGCCGACGGTGAACCAGTGACCACGCCGACCAACAGTCCCCGCCATGTCCGCCACCGGAGAATCGGCGCTGTGGACCCACCCTGGGACCAGCTACCGTTTACCTCAACGCCAACCCGACCCAGGAGCACCGCGGCCCGATGACCTCGCCGACCGAGCAGCGACGCGCGTTCGACGCCGCATTGGACAGCTACCGTGCCGGTGACACGCCGCGTGCGCTCGCCACGTTCACCCAAATCACCGCCCAGAGCCCCGTCATGTCCGACGCGTGGCTCGGCCGGCTGGCCTGCGGGGACCACGACATCGAGACCCTGCAAGCAGCGCACGCCCACTCCCGCGCGCTGTACCGGGAGACCCGGCGAATAGGACTCAACGACGGCGAGCTCTACGCGCAAGTCAAGGCACCGCTGTACCTGACGCTGCCGGTGTGGTCGCGTGCCACGATCGCACTGGCCTACGCCAGCCGGCTGATCACCGAGGAGCGCTACGACGACGCCGCACGCGTCCTGGACGACGAAACCGTCCGCACCGACAGCCAAGCCGCCCAATGGCAGCAGTTCCTCACCGCCGCCCTGTTTCATCAGACCCGCCGGTGGCACGACGTCCGGACGCAGACGGCCGTGTCACCGCCCGCCCACGCCACCTACGTCCTCGACACCGTGACCGACGCAATCGCCGCGCTGTCCGCGGCGGCGACCGCCAGCCTGGGGCAGTTCCGAGCCGCCGTCGACGTCGCCGAGGGGATATCCACGGCCAACCCATACGTCGCGGCCGACGCCGCCCTGACCAAGGGTTGGTGCCTGCGCGAACTGGGGGAGGAGGACGCTGCCCGGGCCGCCTTCACCGCCGCCACCGTCGACGGCCGCCTCCTGGACGCGGCGCGACAGGCCCTGGACAACCCGTCCTACCGGCTGATCGTCACCGACGCCGAAACCATCGGCACTCGTACGAACAAGTGGGACCCGTCCACCGAGACCAGCCGTGAACAGCGTGCCGCAGTCAGCCTCGCCGAGGAGCAGCGCGGTGTACTCGAACGAGCCCAGGCCCGGTTGGACGAACTGATCGGACTCGATGGCCCCAAGGAACAGATCGCGGTGTGGCGCACCGAGATTCAGATCGACCAGCTTCTGGCGGCCCAAGGTGAGGAAACCTCGTCGACCAACGAGAACCACATGGTGCTCGAGGGCCCACCAGGAACGGCGAAGACCAGCTTCGCCCGCATCGTGGCCGAGATACTGTTCGGCTTGGGCAAGATTCAACGGCCCGACGTCGTCGAGGTCACCGAGGAAGACCTCGTCGTCGGTTACGTCTCGCAGACCGCGCAGCGGATGAAGGAGGTCTGCGAATCTGCCTTCGGCGGCGTGCTGTTCATTGACGAGGCCTACCGGCTGGTCCCCGAGCACGAAGGCCACTCGTTCGGCAAGGACGCGATCAACACCTTGCTGAAGTACATGGAGGACTTCCGCGACCAGCTCGTCGTGATCGTCGCCGGCTACCCCACCGAGATGCGCCGCTTCATGGCGGCCAATCCCGGGCTGGCCTCCCGCTTCCACTTCACGCTGACCTTCACCAGTTACACCCCCGGCGAGATCGTCGCCATCGGCCGTCACATCGCGCGCAAGGAAAAGATCGTCATCGCCGAGGACGCCTGGCCGCTCCTGAGCGCCGAAGCCGACCGATTGCGTTCCACCGCCGTCGATTCCGGCACCGCGCTCGACGTCGCCGGCAACGGTCGTTACGCCCGCAAGGTCGTCATCGCCTGCAAGCGCGAACGCGCGCGCCGCCTGCACACCATCGCCCCAGCCGATCTGGCAAGCAGAGCCGAAGCCGATCCGACGATCCTGGTGGTCAACGCCGACGACATGCAACGCGCACTGGCCTCCGCGCTGGGCTGACGGCTACAAAGGCTCCACCCGCCCGTGTCCATCCACGAGCGAGAATCGATGCACGAGCGTCGACGGTCTGCCCCGCAGTCCAGACTTCGGCGTCGACGCCACTTCTTAGCGTTCCAGTCATGGAGGAGCGCGACCCGGCAATCACCCCGTTGAGACGTGCCGACCACGGCTTCTACCCCGTGGTGCGTATGGCGAGACGAACCTGCCGATGGTGCACCGAACCGACTGCCGGTTCGTGGGCTTGCCGGCACTGCACCGACCACCACCGCATCCCGGGGGCGAGCGGCGTGGTCGTCCCGCTGACCTACGCCATCGCTGGCACCGAATCGTCCAGGACGCTGCGGGACTACAAGGACCACCCCTCGCAACGGCGGCGCACCGCGTGCGCCGACGCCATGACCACGCTTCTCGGGTCGGCTCTGCCCGTACACCAGCGGTGCGTGGCGTCGGCGGCGGGAATGTCGGTCGACGTTCTGACGACCGTCCCGTCTCTTACGTGGCGTCCGGGTGCCCACCCCTTCACCGCCGTCGTCCGGGGCGCCGGGCTGGCGGTGCGCGGCCTGCTGGCAGCCGCCGCCGCAGCGACGTGTCACCGTGCGGTGGATCCGACAAAGTTCGTGGTACTCGACGTCGATGCGGTCACCAGCCGACACGTTCTGGTCCTCGACGACATCTGGACGACCGGCTCCAATGCGCAATCCGCGGCGCTGGCACTGCACGCGGCCGGAGCCGCGGCGGTCAGCATCATGGTGGTGGGCCGCTGGCTCAACCCCAACTACCCACCGACGAAGGCGTTCATCGACCGACACCCCACTCCCGGTGCCGATCTCGGAGTCTGCCCGGTGACCGGTGACCCGTGCCTAACGGGGTGACGGACCCGCGGCCTTCAAAGGTCGAGCGCACCGCCGTCCACCGCCGCGGACGCGGCACGACCTTCGACGGCGCGCACTGACCGCTCGCGTGTCGCCCCGAACGCGCGAATACGACGTACCTCTTCTTGCCAGCAGGCGCCGCGACGAGCCCGACGGGCGGCGTTACGGTCGAGGACGTCGGCGACGGGCGTGGGCAGATGCTGACCAGGGGTGCGTTCAGCTTCGTCGTGCATCGTGCGAGGTCTGTCGTCGTTGGCCAGAATCTGACGGAAATGGTGCGCCGCGCTGTAACCGTTTCCTCGCCGGAGACTGTGCATCTCGGGGTCGGCGACCGGGGTGGTGTGCTGATGATCGGCTTCGCCGGTGAGGTATTGGTAGACGAAGACTTCGTTGGTGTCGCGGCCGCGGGTCATCGCGACGTAGGCCATCGCGCGGGTGGTGCGGGTGCCGAGAACCGCGTACGACGCGTCGGCGGTGACTCCCTGGGCGGCGTGCACGGTGGCCGCATAGCCGAGGGTGACGTGCTCGCGTAGGTAGTCGCCGTCGAAGACCACCCGTGCCCCGTCCACGTTCCGGTGGGCGGTGAGCCGGCCGCCCGAAGGGTCCACCGCCTCCACGGTCCACCGGTTGCCGTTGCGCACTTGTTCGGCCGCACTCGCCGACTGGTGGGGTCCCGGCTGGACCGCGATGGTGGCGTCGTTGCAGCGGCTCATGATCACGTCGCCCACACCGATCCGCTGACTGCGCGCGCCACGCACCGTCGGATCGCCGGCGGCGCTTCGGGTGTCGTGGATGCGACGGTTGAGTGCGTCGGCCATCTCCCAGGTGTCGCAGACCAGCAGCGCGTCTCGGCCTTCCGCGCGGGCGGTTTGATACGCGGTGAGAGCGTCGGCCGCCATCGCCACGGGGTCCCCGGTGTGCAACCGGCCCTTGATGCGGTACCACCCGACGGCGTGGCGCAACCGGTTGCCGTGGGCGCTGCGCAACGCCAAGGAGGCGTCGCGCTCGTCGGCGTCGCGCATCCGCCAGACCGCTGAGAGGCGTTGACTCCAGGGCAGATCGGCGCACAGCTGCTCGAACATGCCACCGCGGGCCTTCACCGGTGAGAGCTGATACGCGTCCCCGACGAGAACGACCTTCGCCCGAGCCTCCACGGCGCATGCCATCAGTCGCCGCAATTCAGGAGTGCCGACCATGCCGGCCTCGTCGACGACCACCACCATCGACCGATCGATATCGAGCTGATGGTCTGCGATGAGCCTCAACGCCTTCGCGATCGTCACACCATGGTCGCCCGCCCCTTCCTGCAGCGCCTCATCGACGGCTCTGCCGGTGGGGGCGCACACCAACACCTGCTTGCCGGCGCGGTGCGCCGCGGCGCGCAACGCCTTGAGGGAGTGCGTCTTACCCGCCCCGGCAGGCGCCTGCATCGGCTGGACGAGGTGCGCCGACGTGGCGATCGCGGCGATGGCCTTGGCCTGATCGGCCGACAGATCACCAACGTCGGCAGCCCGCAGGTCGAGCCGGGATTGGTTGTCGGCCGCATCGGCCATCTCGAGGATCGCGTGTTCCTCGGCGATCACCGCCTCGACCGTGAACTTCTCGTGGCCTTCTCGGTGGTGCGGTGCTCGGGGCGCACTCAGGCGGATGCCCACCTGGTCGACCATGGCCTCGATCGAGGCCCGTGGGTCACCGGGAGCGTCCACGGGAAGGCGAGCACCGAGAAGCTCCACCATGTCCGCGCGGGTGAACACCGCCCTGTCCACCGCCGTGGCCATCCGCGCCACGTCCGCGCGGTCCATCGCGCCTGCGTGCGCAGTCCCGTGCTCGACGCGTGCGCGCTCGGCGCGGAGGCGCGCCCGCGCCGCGCGGGATACCCGCGCCTCGTGGTGGGCGGCGCGATCCAAGTGCAACCCGCGCGCGTCCGCGCGCCACATCGCCTTCAGATCCTCGAAGGCCAACGATTCGGGTTTCGCGGGGCGGGTCGCCTTCTGCGCCGCCGCGAGCTGCGCCGCGGTCGGCTCCCCATCGACGACGACCAGATTTTGACGCGCCCACTCTCGCAGTCGGGTCGAGCGTCGCGACCACGCGGTGACGTCTGCCTTGGTCACCCCGGCGATGTCCGCCATCCCGGAATGCTGGTCGACCTCTTGCCATTCGAAACCGCCCTCGGCGTGCAACTGCCGACGCAGCGTGGCCTGATAGATCATCCCAGCGGCCCTGGCTTCGTGATACAGCGACTTCGAGTCCACGGACACCAACTCCCCGTCAGCCCGGGGCTGACGGTTGGGGACGATGACATGGGTGTGCAGGTGCGGATCCCCGCAACGAGACGTTTCGTGCTGATAGGCCATTCCCACCAACCCCGGGAGGCGTCGCAGGTCCTTCATTCCGGTGACCGGGTTGTGCACCCGGGTGTAGCCGGCATGCCGGTGCAAGTACAGCATCGCCTCGGCGATGGCGTGCTCGTGGGCGGCGGCAAACACCTTCTCGGCCAACGGATCGGTCAACACGCGCAGCAGCGACACGCTCTTGGGAGCGGCAAAGGTCAGATCGAAACCGTGCACACTCTTGTCCCCGAACGCCCGGCCGCACCGACCGCTGGGAGCCACCCCGTCGTTCAACCACGTCGCCGCGACGTCGGTGTCGACCGCACCCCCCGCCACCGCAGCCGCGTCCAAGCCACACACATCGGCCACCACCGCGGAGTCACCGGTGACCACCCACGTCGGGACCCGGGTGTCGAACTCCGAATAGTATTCGCCCAGACCACCGTTGGCCGTCTGGCGATCCGTCGACGACCGCGTCGCCGCAGCCGCCGTCTCGTTGTAGTAACCGATGCTCCACCGCGTCAGACGCGAAATGGTCAACACACGCCTGCACACCGCTCCCGATGTCAGACCCCAAACCGACTGCCCCGCCGATGGTCCCGGGCCACGCCCCAAACGCAACCACCACCAGTATTGCACCTTGTGCCAATGTGCCGAACACATTCTTTGGCGGTTGGGTGGGGGTGGCGGATATCCGTATGGGTTTGGGGGGCAGTGGTTTTGGGTGTGGCGAGGAGGGGTGGGTGGGTGCGGCGGGTGTGGGGTTGGGGCTGTGTGGCGGTGGTGGGTTGGAGGGGGTTAGTCGAGGCCGGCGGCGTGGATGCGGCGGCGGATCTCGGTGAGGTTGAGGGTGTCGTCGGTGAGGCGGGCCCATGTGTGCCAGCCGTCGAGGGCGTCGTCGACGGCGGCTTGGGGGACGCCGGGGCGGGTGATGGGTAGGACGTCGTCGGTGTCGTGTCGGTGGGGGTCGGCGACGACGGCGATGAGTTGGCCGGTGGTGTTCTCGGTGGTGCAGCGGAAGCGGAGTTGGCGGGGGCGGCCGTCGGTGGCGTCGACGAAGTGCCAGCGCAGTGCGTAGTCGATGTCCATGGGTTGGTGTCCTTTCGGGTGTGATTGTGGCAGGGCGGCCGGGCTGGGTGGCCCGGCCGCCCCGGGGGGTGTGGTTACCAGGCGGGTGTGGTGGGGTCGGCGGCGTGGTCGGCTCCGTCGAGGAAGATCGCGGCGGCGGTGTGGTGGACCTGGGTGAGGAGGTCGACGGTGGACAGTAGGCCGGCTTGGTCGCGGATCTGCCAGGTGATGGGTCCGGTGTAGAGGTCCAGCCAGTGCAGGGTGGCGTTGTTGAGCTTGTTGGGGGCCGATTGGGCGATGACGGCGTATTGGGGGCGGCGGGTCCAGTCGACGGCCAGGGCGATGCGGACGAAGTCCGGCTCGGTGTGGGGGGCGGGGATGTGGCGTGGCAGTCGGGCCATGTGTCCGCGGGCGGCGTCGAAGGCTTCCAGGAGGCCTTGGGCGGCGTCGCAGCTGTAGATGGTCATGTGGATTCCGCTGAAGCTCATCGAGATTCGGGCGTCGGTGGTGCGGGCGTGGTGCACGGAGATGTCGCTGTGCTGGGCGCCTCGGATGGAGGCGACGGTGTGGGTGATCATCGCGGCGGGGACGAAGTCGGCGGCGGCTGAGGAAGTGCGCATGGAGTTCTCCGTTTCAGAAGGTGATGAGTGCGCCGGGTGGCGTGGGGGTGCGGTCGGACCGGCGGGGTGGCGCCGTCAACCCCAGGGAGACCGGCGGATGAGCTGGAGGCGGATTTTTCGCCCGCGAGCGGCAGCGAGCTGGGTTGGGCGGAAAATGCCGTCGGAGCCGCACGGGCGCAGCGCAGGTGCGCGGAGCGTGCGGAGCGCGCCGCAGCGGAGAACGGGCGAGCCCGCCGGGCGTGGGTTGACGGTGACGGGGTCCCCGTCGGTCACACTGGGCGACCCCGCAACGGCAAGGAAGGTGAGGGGCTACCGATGGCCGCCGGAGGCGGTCAGGACCCGGTGCGGCGCGTGGGTGACCTCGAGGCGGTGGGCGCCGTCGTCGTCGGTGGTGTTCCCGCGCTCGGGAGTGGGTCGGTCACGGCGGCGGGGCGACCAGACCGGCGAGGGTCGACCGGTGGGTGCGCACCTCGGGCACCTGGCGGCGGCAATCTAAGTGTGAGCCAACGCGGGGCGGCAGCAAGGCGCGGGGCCACCCGCCAGGTGTCCTGGTGTCGCGGCGCCGCTCGGCGCCGCCGTCCTGGACGGTCACCACTGGCACGGTGGCACTGAGCCAACCCGGGGGCGGCAACAATCCTAAGAGCCACGATCCGACCGTGTCAGGACTCGTCGAGTGTATCGAGTCGGGCGTCCAATGATGCGGTCTTCTGGGCTCTTTGGTCGGTGCGGAGCCGGCGGTACACCGCGTGCGCGATGCGTCGCTTGAGCGCGCGCCGCGCCTTGCGCGGGTCGTCTCCTTTCTCCACGCGCATCTCGTAGTAGGCCTTTCCCGCGTGGCCGTATTGGATCTGAATCCTGGCGATGGTGTGCAGGGCGCTGTTCAGCTGACGGTTGCCGGGTCGACTGGACGCTTGGTGGCGGATCACTCCACCGGACCAGTTGGGCACCGGCACCACCCCGGCGTAGGCGGCGAACGCGTCGACGCTGCGGAACCGGGTGACGTTGGCGGCTTCGCCGACGATCTTGGCCGCGGTGAGTTCCGCGCAGCCGGGCATGGCCACCAAACTGGGTGCGACGGTGCGTGCTTGAGCCTTGATGCGTTTGGTGAGGGCGTCGACGAGTTCGGATTGGTGGCTGATGTCGGCGAGCTCGTCGCGGGCGAGCTCGGCGACCAGGCCGGGTTGGTCGGCCAGCCAGGCGGCGAGGTCTTCGCGGTGCCCGGTCCGGTTGAGTTGTGCGCCGACGACGGCGTGCTCGGGGTCGAGCTCGTGTATCCGCCACAGCAGCCGGCTGATGGCCGCCGTGCGCTGGGCGATGAGGATGCCGCGGCGATCCACCAGCAGCTTCATCTCCCGCGACACGGGGTCCAAGACCGCGACCGGCAGGTCGGTCTCGCGTTGCGCGACGCGGGCCACCTGCAGGGCGTCGATGGGATCGGACTTGCCGGGTGTGCGGGCCGATCGTCGCATCCTGGCGGTGAGATGCGGCGGGACGCGGACCACTTTGGCTCCGGCGGTCAGCAGTGCGCGTTCCAGCCGGGTGGTCACCTGGCGGCAGTCCTCCAGGGCCCACACGACGTCGGCGCCGAACGTCGCCCGGGCCCAGCGGACGGCCTTGGCGTGCCCGTCGTCGGTGGCCGACACGGTCTGTTCACCCACCTTGCGACCGACGCCATCGACGGCCACAAGGGTGTGACTCTTCTTGTGGGCGTCGACTCCGATGATGATCACTGGTGACTCCTCCCGAACGGGTCGTACTTCGAATATCTGCCCGTCCGCGCGGTTTGACCAGCGTCGTCGGCACCCTAGGACCACCTGGGTTGGGCGTCCGCGGCGAACGATCCGCAGCACCGCTACGTTTTTGATTCAACTTGGTCCGTGGTGTGATCGCAGCGAAAGTGCGGCCTCCAAGTGCGCCGATGCGGCGGACGGCAGACCTTCGAGGTAGAGGCCGAGGCGCGGGGCCTCCTCGACGTCCTCGACGCTTCGTTTCAACTGTTGCATTGCTACGGTTAATGCGATAGCTTTGCGTCAACGCGCTACGGTTAGACGGGCGCTCGACGGAGGGTTTGAGACATGACTGCAATTGGCTTGGACGGGCTTCCGGTGGGGGAGTGCACGCGCGACCCCGAGCGTTGGCTCGCCACTCCGGACGAGGGCGCCAAGAGCATCTGCCGGCAGTGCCCACGGCGGTGGGCGTGCGCCCGGGAGGCCGTCGAGCTGCCCGGCGCCGAAGGCCTGTGGGCGGGGATCGTGGTGCCGGAGGGCGGCCGGCCGCGCGGCCACGCGCTGCGCCAGCTGCGGGAGTTGGCCGAACGCAACGGCTACCCGGTGCGTGGCGGCCGGGTCTTTCGGGACTCCATCTTGGAGTCGGCCTGATCAGACCGGGTGAGGTTCCCGCGGTCCGGCGAGGCGTTGGGGCAACGGAATACATCGCCGGCGATCCGTGGTTAAACTGTTGTCGTCGGTTCCACTCATGCCCCGGGTACCAACTAATATCGTCGCCTAGAGCGACCACTTGCCGAGAGGCGCCATGGTGGGGCCGACGCCCGAGCCGCCGTCGCATTGCGCCGGCGGCTTCGTGGTATCCAGGGCAGGACGACGTTGATTCGCCCCCCAGTCAGGGCCGCGGCGACTCGATGAGGGCCCCGCAGACCGCCACTACGTCGCTTACGAGCCTGGCGGCGTCGGGCTGGGCGTCGGCGAGGTGGTGCAGCCGATCCGCGGCTGCGTGCACTGCGACGCGGTAGGCCTCTTCACGAACGTCGCGGGCGTAGTCGGCGATCGCTCTGGGGTCGAGTACCTGAACGTAGAGCCCGGCCAGGTGGGTGGCCAACCGGTGGTGGTCGCGCCCAGTGGGTGGCCGGTCGGGGTGCAGAGCCCCGGTGGCGGGCTGGGTCTTGGCACGGTGCAGGACTGCGGTCGGGTGCGGGTCGCGTCCGTCGGCGACCAGCGCGCCGATCACCTCGTACGTCCAGCGCGTGAGTGGCTCGTCGATCGCGTCGCCGGGCACCGCTGCCAAGAACGGCGCGGCCCGTTCGGCGGTGAGCCACAGTAGTGCGCCGACGAACTGACGCCGAGGATCCCACCACGTCACGGCCTCGGCTGCGCCGTCGGTGGGGACGGCACGCAGCATGGGGGCGGGGTCGGCGGTCATGCCGGAGCCGGTTCCGACTGCGCCGGTTCGGCTTCGGGGTGGATCCGGTCGGCGGCGAGTTCTTCGATGGTGGCGCGCCCGGCCCGGTGGGGGCGCCGGCGGTCCTCGGCCAGGGTGAGGAGTTCGTAGGTGCTGCGGGCGGGGCCGGTGCCGACGGCGTGGAGGTAGTAGTCGGCGGTGACGACGTGGCGCATCAGGTGGCGGTGGGCGGTGGCGTAGTCGGGGTGGGAGCTGACGGTGACGCCGTGGCCGACGACGAGGGTGAGCTGGTGCATGGTAGGGCTCCGTCGTTGGGGTGGCGGGTCAGGCGGTGGCGGCGGCGAGGCCGGTGATGCGGTCGGGCCGGAATCCGCACCAGTGCTCGCTGCCGGCGTGCACCACGGGGGCGCAGACGTAGCCCAGTGCCAGCACGTAGTCTCGGGCGTCGGAGTCGTCGGTGAGGTCCACGAGGCGGTAGGGGAGTTCGGCGCGCTGCAGGGCGCGGACGGTGGCGCGGCATTGCGGGCACCCCGGTTTGGTGTACACGGTGATGGTGGCCATTGCCGTAGTTCCTTTCCGTTGCTTTTCTCGAATTCAATTCTATGGCGTCATTCCGACACCCAATGCGCTATTTTGCGGATTTCCGTCGCTGCTGTGGATGGACGCTCGGCTGGTGATGGCGGATATCCAAAATTGTTTGTAGTCAACGGTTATGACTCTCTCCTCGAGGATGGTCGCCACTAGATCATTGTCGGTCGACGTAATTGTTCTGCGCACCCGGTGGCGCGTCGGCGGATATCAAACTCACCATTTCGAGACTGGCGGAATTGGGAATTTGGAATGGCCCGGACGCCGTTCTTCTCGTGACCGGCGGACCCGGATGGCAGTCGGTGGCGCCGGCTGGTTGCAGTGTGAAGGGATCGAGGTGCCCTAGGGTGCCGATCATCGGTTGAGCCTTTCGGATGGTGCGTGTGCCGCCCGTTTTCCTTGCCTTCTGGCACCGCAGTTGTGGGCCGTGAAGGGCCGCGGAGCGCAAGGTTCGGGCGCGAAGTCCTCCCGCTCGACTGCCTGGCCGGTCCTGGTGCACACCGGGAGGAGTTCGTGAGCCGTCAGGCCCGTAGCGCAGCGGAGGCCGCGGCCTTGCGCGCAGCGGACCGCCGGCCACAATCGAAGGGGCAGAAGGCAAGTTGGGGGATTGTCCGGCCCGAGAGGGCCGGGTGTCCGGCAGGGCCGGTCTTGCGGTTGGCGACGAAGTCGCCCATACAGACAGCGGACTCGTCGGGTCCGTCGTGGACACGCGGGGTGTTGCACGGCTCGTCGTCGACGCCGGTTACGACCCAGGCGCCGTCACCTGCCGCCCTGCCTCCACCGGCGTATGGATCGCCCTCGTGCCCGCGGTGGAGTCGGACCGCACGTTCTCGTCAGCGGGGGAGTGGCTTTCGCCAGTCGTTCATGGCCAACGAGATCCGACTGGACGACGCGCCGGACCACTCCGCCGTGAGGCCGAAGTGGCGTGCGATCTGGACGACCCGCTGGCCGACCATGGTGTCCGTTCGTTGACGGACCTCTTGCACGTCCGCCGCGTCCCCACGACTCGCCGCCGTGACCAGCGACTGCGGCAGTGCCGGATGTGGCCGAAATGCGCTGTAGCCCAGGTACACCGACGGATTCGGCCTGCCCAGCGCCTGCGCGTCCTGCTCGTGGAAGAACGTGTACGCCCACTCCCGGTAGCGGTACCAATCGTCGGGATCCGGGTTGGGCGTGCGCTCGTCGTCGATCTCGTGGGTCGCACACCCCGTGCAGCACGAGAAGCACATGCGCGCCAAGATGCCTTCGGTGTTCAAGTGGTCGAAGGCCCATTGGAGTCGGCCGTAGTCACCGGTGTCCGGCCACGACGCCTGTTCGGCGAGGCGGGCAGTCCACATCGACTCGAACAAGGCGGTCGCCTCGTCAGGCTGCACGGCACCGGAGTCGTCCACCCATTCCAGCACCCAGTCGCGGAGGTCGTCGTGGTTCCAGAACCCGGCAACCAACAGCGTCCGGATGAACTCGGCCAGCTCGTCGCGGCTGCCCGTCTCCCAATCGAGAACACGCACGGGTCAAAGCCTATCCGCGGCGCAACGGGTTGCCGTGCGCCAACTTGAGGGGTGCTGCCGTCGTGCACCGCGGCTAGATGGATCGCCGTCCGCCATGGAGTCTGACGGACTGTGGGCAGCGCCGCCGGTGCTTGGGTTCCGGGGACCGACCACGCGGTCGGGTCCCCGTGGGGGTGGCGGTAACGTCGAGCTGATGGGGTCGAGACCGTGGCGGCAGAATTAGTGCATCGATGGCGGGGTGGACCGGTGAACGGCGAACGCTCCGAAACCACGACACCGCGTGATCGCGGCGGGTGCCGCTGTTTGATCTGCGCCGGCGGGGCCACCGACACCGTCGAGCCGCGGAAGCGTCGGACCATCGCCACCGTCGAGCGGTTCGGCCATCAGTGCACCACCGTCGGTGCGTCCCAGCCCGAAAAGCAGGCGACGCCCTACGGTTTCACCTCCGGAATGTGGCATTCCTACCGGCAACCCGAGCTGGCGATCTACGGCGTCGGTGACCACGAGGTCGTGACCCACACCCTCAACGCCGTTGCCGACCGCGCGGCGGCGCTGGGTCGGCAGGCCGAACCCGACGACCGGTTCGCCGGGGTGTTGAGGATGCCCGGTGTGGCCGAGGACGGCTACTGGCTGATGCTCGCCGAGGTGCACCCCAGCTGGTTGGGGTCTCAATTCGCAACCTCGTTGGAGTTCAACGCCGAGAATTCGGTGGACTTCCTGCAGGTGCTGTGGTCGGACGCCGAGGGCCGCTACCCGGGTGAACCAGGGTTCGACGAGGCGCTCGCCGATCTGCAACCGCTGTTGTGGCTGCCGGTGCACGAACATCCGCCCAGCGTCTGGCTCACCGCCGAGGTCCGCGGGGTCTTCCCCGCCGGTTTGCGCCGGGACTTGGCCGACTCCATGGCGGGCTGGGAGGCGCGGCCGCTGGAGCCCGACGCCACCGCCGCAGCTCTGGCACGTCTGGCTCGCAGCGTGGGCTCGACGCTGAGCTGGATCTATGAGATTGAACGCGGCCGTGGCGACGTGATTCCCGCCGACGTCGTGTACGCGCTAGCCACGGCTTTCGTGGCGTGGGACCAGGGATCACCAGCCGAATCGGACGGTGCACTCGGCGAGCGGTTGCACCATGCCGGCCGGGTCGCGCTGGACCTGGATGGGACTGAGCTCGGCTAGATCTGGTTGACGGCGTCGGCGATCCGACGGGCCGGGATGTCGGTGGGTGCGCCACGCGAGTCGTCGAACACGTCCAGCCAGACGGCTCGGACCTAGTCCCGTCACCGGGACCAGCAGGATCAGCCGGTCGACCTTGGGGGAGTACTCGTCGTACGGGCTGGGCCACGTCCGCTGGCGGTCGGTGACACGATGGGCCGGTGCCTGACGACGACTCCGCGGCCGACGCCGAAACCGTGTTCGAGATGGATCCCGACCGCACACTGGTGATGCTGGCCCGCAACCTTGTCGAGGGCCAGCGGTCGTTGGCCGAGCTGCGACGGCAGACGAAAGTCTCCGCCGATCAGGCCGCCGACCCAAACCAGGCACTGAAGGTGGCCGCCGAGTTCGCCGAACTCGAGCGGCAGTGGCACCGCGAGACCCTACCGAGCATGGTCGCTGCCATTCAGTTGGCATTGGAGGTGCTCGACACCTTCGGGCCGGGTCAGACCCGGATCGACGACCCGATGGACGCGCGTATCTGGAACAACAAGTACTTCGTCTGGTGCGCCGAGCTGGCCGGACCGCCGCCGACCGAGTGATGGGTGCCGGACACCTGCGACCGGTGCTGGGTGCGGCTCGGACAACCGCCGCCGTCGATCGGGCACCCGTGGGCAGCGCGGCCCTCGCGTCGACATGTCATCAGCGTCCACGCGAGGTTCACGCCCGGTGAATCTAGCGCGGATCGTGCACGTGGCGATTCTCTAGAAGAACCGAGCCCGCGAGTATTGCGGAGGCCACTCCGCCTAGCACGAACACGCCGAAAGGTCGGTTGTCGCCGACCGATTGGAAGTAGACGGCTCCACCTAGCTGTACTGCACTGCGAGAAAGATGAGGGCGGAACGGACCTGCACACCCCGCACCGAACGCCGGGGCCGCAACGCCAAGCACACCATCGCGGGTATCACGATCGCCAAAGCCGTCAGTGCAGCCGTCATCTCACCCTCACGTTGTCAATCACGGTGGCGCGCATTGCCCAAGTTCGTTGCCGGTGGCACCGGCCCCGATGACGCCTTCCACGAACCCCGAAAGTCCACCGAAGGTAGCCGCCAACGCGCCGGCTCTGTGGCGTAGTGCAGCGGGGTCTTTCCGTCGGCGTCCCGAGGGTTGGGGTCGTGTTCGCCGCTGGGGACCAGCTCCGTGAATTCGTCGACACGCACCTTGAGCCCGAACATGTGCAGGGGTGTGCGAGTCCGCCGTTAGTCTCCACTACGGCCGGTGGTGCAAGTCGTCGGCGCGTCGCGCGAGACGTCATCAGCCGTGTGGTTTCGGGTGGTGCGGAGACAGGGCGTCGTAGCCGACCCTGGCGTGCCGCCGCGAAGACCAGTGCACTGGCGAAATGAACTGCCGCGCATTACGAATAGAATCGAACGATGGTCGACAACCTCATGCACGGTGACCTCACCGCGGACGAACGCGAACTGTTGACCTCCGGCCTCAACGAATACCTTGGCCCCGCGGCGGGCGCACCAGTCTTGGCTCCGCTCGTCGGGACCCGCACCATCGAGGAGTTCTTTGAACTGCTGAACCGGTTGATGTCGGCCATCGAGACCCGGCAGGCGTTGTCGGAACTCGACTGGACCCGCGCCCTCCTGCTGACCGAGATCTCTTGGGCCAGCGACGTCCTCGGCGCGGCATCGGAGATTCAGACGACGCTCCGAGACGAGCGGGCACTCCCGTTGTTGCGGTCGCTTCAACGCAAGCTGGTCACCGGTGAACGCATCGGCCTGCTCATCAACAACGCGGGTAAGTGGTAGCCGACTCTTTTCACGACGGGTGTCAACGTCACCGTAATTGGCCTGCTCACCAAGATCTGCGTGTTCGGCACCCTTCACGAGCGCAATGCCCGAAGGCCGCGGCCACGCTACTTCGCCGGTTCGTGCGCCGCGTCGTAGGCGTCGTTCACCGCGGCGGGAATCCGACCACGAGGGCTGACGTCGTGACCGTTCTCCGCCGCCCACGCGCGCACCGCGGCGGTCGTCTTGGTGGCGGGCCGCTTCGCGGCGCGTCGACTCGACCGCTTCTTCCGGCCGGCGGTTGACGTCGATCGGGCCGGGTCGGGACCCGACACCCGAGTGGCAACCGCGACGAACGGCGCGAGCGCTCGTTCGAGCTTGGCGATGTTCGTGGCGGTCAGGTCGATCGTGTACGTGGTGCCGCGGAGGCCGAACTCGACGGCGCCGCCCTTGCCGTCGACGATCTCGGTCTGATCGAGGTCGTCGATGAGTTGACGGATGATGCGTTCGGCCATGGGAGTCCTCGGGTCGGGCGACGACGCGCAGTGTCGCGATGACCCACACATTAGCCTCGCCGACCAGCACGAAAGACGCCGCTCAATCGTTCGCAACCCAATGATCACGAATGCGGCTTCGGCAGCACGCATTTCACCGATCGGTACCGCGATTCCATGCGGGTAGACGATGTCCTGCGACGCGTGACTGTCGCGCGCCTCGAACTTCGCTGCAACGCGACGAAGGTAGCCTTCGACACTTGCATTCGCCCCACCGCGGCGACGGGACGACGATCGGCGTCCAGGTGTGGCCGGACGGCGACGGTCTTCTACGTGCAGGCGAAACCTGGGTGTCGAACCCCGGGACGGTGGTCAGCGGCGGGCACCCTTGATAGGGCGGTCTGCGACCACGTGTCCCCCGATGGTGGCCAGCGAATGCAGGCGCAGCAGGGCGTGGTTGCGGCCGCGCCAGTCACGCAGTGGCGGAATGAAGATTCCCGACCAAATTCCCTCCGCCCCATTGGTGTCGAGCGCATCCTTGGCACAATCGAAACGTCGAAAGCAGCCCCTGCACATGGCCCGCAGGGCGGGGTCGTTGACGCCTTCGGCCCACCGGTCGGGGTCCGCCGTGCAGGGCGCCTTGAGGGGTGCCACACGGCCGTGAGAATGATCCAGCATCGCGGTCATGGCCGCTCCTCTCGTCGCAGGTAACGCTTCGTCGATGACCAAACTTTAGCGCCTTAACTTAAGCACCGCAACCCTCAACGCAAGCATAAACTTGTGCACATGGTGGCCGCGTGCGCGCGACCGTCCACGTCCGTCGATCCAAACCCGGCTGTGCGGATGTGCTGGCCGCCGCGGCTGCGGCCGATACACTGGCCGGATGCCAGAGGCCGCGGACGCACCGGGCATCGCCCGTGCGGGCGCGGCGTTCGCCACGCGCCGAGAGGAATTGGGGATTTCCCAGCGTGAACTGGCAACCAAGAAGGTGATCTCGGCGCCGGCGCTGATCGCCTTCGAAAAGGGTCGGGCTTGGCCGCGTGAGCGGACGCGGACGCTGCTGGAGGAGGTCGTGCGCTGGCCGGCCGGAACTTTAGCGAGGATTCGCGCCGGCGAGGACGTCACCGGCGGCAGTGCACAGGTTCTGGCCGATTCGACGTCCGCGGCCGCGTCCGGCGATGGATCGGCACCGCTGATCGCGGGTGCCGTGGAGATCGCGATGAACACGGTGACCGCCGCGATCGGCAATCTGCCCGATCCGGCCGATCCGCGTTTCCCCGACGGTGCCCGTGGGGTGCTGCGAGACCTGCGCCAACTGGAGTCGATCACCGTCAAGGCGGTACGCACCAGCGCTGGCGCGCCCGGGGTGATTCGGGCGCTGGCCACGGTGCGGCGCACCTATGACGACTTGATGATCACCGCGGCCCGGTCGCCGGGTGCCACGCTGGGGCAGCGGCTGTACACCGCGCGCCGCCGGGCGAACCTAAGCGTCGCCGAAGTGGCAGACGCCGTGAACGCGGCGCCGGCAGTGGTGACGGCGGTCGAGGCCGAACAGCCGGTGTCCGGTGAGGACGTCGCCCGGATCGAGGCGTTGATCGCCAACCTCTCGGAGTCGTGACGGCCGGATCGCCGATTGAGGCTCCGCGCAGTCCGGGGTCGGACCGCCCCGAAGTAGTGCAGGGCCAACGCATTCCGGGTTCGATACTGGACGGGTGTCCGTGACCGCCGTCGAGTATGCCTGTGCCGTGCTCGCCCGCGCGCACACGCTGTTCGGCGACCCGTCGTCCGCGCCGAGCTCACCGCTCGCCCCGACCGGTCCGTCCCTCACCACGGCCGCGGAGCACAACGCCGTGGCGCGGTGGCACGCGACGGCGTTGTCCGGGCGGCTGCCCGCCTCCCTCGACGCATTCGGAGCCCGGGCCGCCGGTCGGCTCGAGGACCTGATCAGCGCTGACGGCCAGCTCGCGTCACGGACGGATGCCGCGGCGGTCGCCGACCGGACGGGCCGCAGTACCTCCGGTCGGGTGCTCGGCGCGGCGGTCGCGGACGTCGCGCGGATCGCGCCGCGGGCAGTCAGCCCGGCCGGGCAGCGGGCGCTGGTGGTGGCGTTGCGCGAACGGGTGTCGCGGCAGCGCCGGGTGGTCGCCGCCTACCAGGCGCGGGACGCCCGGATGGCGGCCCTAGTACGTGCGCTCGACTACGCATCGAGACCACCCAGTGGTGCGCACCTGGGCACGACCGGTTCCCGGTACCGGCCACTCGGGACGCCCGGGCGGGTAGAAGCCCCGGCCGGACTTCGCCTCGGCATGCAACCGGCGCGGCCGGGGGTCCGGACCGCTTCTCCGCACCGGTTGACGCCGACCTCGAGCCCGCAGGAGGTGGCCCGGGTGCTGGTCGAGCAGTGCCACCGTCGCGGGTACTCCCCGGCCCAGACCTGTGCGATCTTGTCGACGATGTTGCAGGAGAGCGGTGGTGATCCGCGGGCGGTGAGCCCGAACGAGTTGTGGCGCGGGGTGTTTCAGCAGGACGCGGGCTATCCCGGTCGCGACGACCCGAACGCCGCCATCACCGGGTTTCTCGATTGGCTAGGCGCCAAGGGCGGACCGTCGTCGCCGGATGTGTGGAAGAGCATCTTCTGGTTGCAGCAAGCACCGGGCATGGCGTCGGCGGATGCGGCCTTGGCGTCCGGACGCCGCGGCTATCTCCGCGAGATTCAGAGTCAGCTCGCTCGGGCCGTGACGATGTACCGGGAGCTCGACGGGGACTGAGGCTTCGGTTCCGATTCGAGACACCTTCGTGTCTCGGAGGCCGTGCGGGCGGCGTTGGATCAGACCGGTGCCCCGCCCGTGTCGTCACCGCACCGACGCGTCTAGACATCGAGGCGACGGGGCACCCGGATGACGGCGCCACCCGAGGACGGTCACTTCGTCACCCACCTCACCGGTCAGGACGATCGGCGATTCACCACCCTGCAGGGCGCCGTCGACCACGTGGTGGCGCGGCCCCGCCAGACGGGAACCATCGTGTACGTCCCCGACGGCGGCGTCACCGACGGGCGCACCGTGGTGACGGTCGTCGACGGTGAGATCCAGCTCGTCGGCGGGCATCGGTGACAGCGGCAGGCGGCCCAGTAGGGCGGGCGAACCCCGGGGCTGACGGGGCGGGCAGGACAGGAAAGTAGTGCATTACGTCGCTGCTGGGCGCTCTTAGGATCGAGGCGTGGGGAACGTGTGGGGCAGGCAGGCCCATTCGGCGCGCCGCCCCGGGAGACGACGTCGTCCGACGTGATGACGTACGCCTGCGCCATCTCGACGATTGACAGCGGCGGCGACACGCACTCGGCCTTGACGTGGCCGGCCTCCCGGCATTGCTCCGCGAACCGATCCACCAAACCCGACACCGTCAGATCCGCCTTGTCAGTCTTCAACGTGCACATGATCTCCACGTCACACCGTGGGCAATCCACACCAACGGACGAAACTGAGTCATTTGAAAGTCCCTTGAGCTGAGGGGAATTGGCGCTCACCGCGCCTAAGAGAAACGCCCCGGCTGCGAAAGCAGTCAGGGCGTCAGAAAGATTTTGCTACATAGGAGTACCCCTGGATAGGAGTACCGCTGGCAACCGGTGTTCGACGGTAGCGCAGAATTATGTCTCTGTCATTTGCTTCGCAGGTCACGCCGTGTCGGCTTGCCGGGAAGCGGCCCCGGCTGCGATTTGTTCAGCCGCTACCGTCTAGAGGTGCCGACCGACGATGACGCCAGCGACCCGAAGGTCTACGAGAGTGTTCGACGTAGCACCGTGCTGATGTTCCTTGGAGAATTGATCGAGCAGGCATTCAATGCGCGGGTCAGCTACGGCCACCTAATCACCGCTCTGACCACTGCTCGGTCCACCCCGCCGGACCTCGAGAATCCGGAAGCGTACGCGGCGTTCATCGTTGAATCACGAACGCGGTCTTCTGAGATCTTCCTGGCCGTGCAAGGTGTCCTCACGGCGTCAGCCTTGATCTCGAAGTTGTTGTGGATGTCGCAGCCGCAACGTCGGGCTGGTTGCTCATGTCCGCTGGATCCTGCGGATGAGGAGCGTTTTGCGCAGGCAAAGGAGCGGTGCGCGGCGCTTCGTAAGGCCCTCAAGCTCAAGGGCGAGCCACCGGAGCTCAGTCGCCGAGTCCGCAACGCAATCGAGCACTACGACGACCGAATCGATCGGTGGATCGCAGCTGACGACGGGACCGTCTTCGCGACTGGCATCGGCCCTCCGGAGAGTATCGGCGACGGAACCTACGGGTTCATGCGCGGTTTCGACCCGGCTACGATGACGGCACAGATGCGTGGGGACTCGATCTCACTGCCGGACGTGATGGCCGCAATCGACGACCTGGCGCAAAGGGCCGCTGGGTGGCTCGAAGAGAACACGGCATGGCGCCCCCGGCCGGGTGACTTACCGAGCTCCAGCGGTTAGCCCGCTGTTGGCAGATACGCCCGGAGGTGTTTCCGATCTGCACGCCGCCTTCGCTTAGCTACCCTTTAGAAGGAGGAGACGGTGGTTTGCTGCTTGGCAGCCATGCCGGTACTCGATGCCCTTCATCCGGTCCGCGAGGTCGGCGGCGGTGAATCGCTTCTGCGCCTCCGTGCGGGAGAACCGTCTGCCCGCGCCGTGCGGCGCCGAGCAAAGGCTGGCCACATTGCCCTTGCCGCGGACCACGTAGGACCGTGTGCCCATCGACCCTGGGATGACCGCGCGGACACCGTCGTTGGCATCAACCGCACGCAGCCACACGCTCTTACCCGCGTGGGTCTCCTTCACGGTGTAGTTGTGATGGCAGTCCACCGTCGACTCAACGAACCCGCTGACGTCGTCATACGGGCAGTCGATCCAGTCGGCGAACACCCGCGCGAAGCGGTCCATCATCTCGGCGCGGTTCTCCAACGCGAACCGCTGCGCCCAGTTCAGCTCACTGAGAAGCACACATGCGTTCACTGGTGGCGTCCCCGCGTCTCGCCGGCCAGCAACTGTGCGGCCACCGGCGCCCTCACCCTGGTCTCCGCCTTCCACGAGCGCGTGTGGTCGATGGCCGAAGGCGCGTTCGCGGCGGGTGAGTCGCCCAGGGCGCACCCTTCCGGCCCGGGCGCCCCTGAAAGTCTTGCAGGATCGTGACTTTGGTCGGGCGATACTGAACGGGTGTCGATAGGCGACGTGGTGCAGCACGTGCAGGACGTGCTGGGCCGGGCGCACGCCTTGTTCGGCGATCCGGCCGCCGGCGGCGACCTCGTCGGCGCCGGGCCTCGACTGGCCGCCGCCGGAGACGCCACCCGCAATGCGGGGCAACGGTTCTCGGCGTTGTCGGGACGGCTGACCGCGAGCTACGGCGCCTTCGCCGCTGACGCCGGTGCGGGCCTGGACGGGTTAGCCGGCGCCGACGACAGGCTGGATGACCGGTTGCGGGACGCGGCCATGGCCGACCGCTCCGGGCACCGGACCTCCGGGGTCGTGGTCAGCGCCGCGGCGACCGACACCGCCGCGATCTCGCCGCTGACCGGCACCCCGGCCGGGCAGCGCGCCCTGGTGACGGCGTTGCGGGACAAGGTGTCTCAACAGCAGCGGGTGGTGACGGCCTACCGGATCCGGGATGCCCGCATGGCGGCGCTGCTGCGCGCGTTGGCCTATCCGCGCGCATTGGGCGCCGGTGGACCAGGTGTGGGGACGGGGTTCGGTGCGACCGGTTCCCCGATGCCGACCGGCGGGGCGGGGCTGAGCGGGTTGACGGGAGCCCCGTGGGGCGCCGCGACCGGCCGCGGGTCGGGACCCGGCGCCGTCCAGGTGCGGTCGGTCGCGGACTGGGCGGTCCCCACCGGGCCGACGAGCCGGGCGGTGGCCGCCGCGATGGGCAAACGGGGACGGCCCTACGTCTGGGGGGCCAAGGGGCCCAACGCGTTCGACTGCTCCGGTCTGACGCAGTGGGCGTGGCGCCAAGCCGGGGTGCAGCTCGGCGGTGACACGTATGCCCAAGTGCGGCAGGGCGTTGCGGTGCCGCCCGATCAGGTCCGCGCCGGCGACCTGATCTTCCCACGGTCGTCGTTCGGGGAGGGTGGTCGAGCCGGGCCGGGTCACGTCATGCTGGCGATCTCGGCGACCGAGGTGGTGCACGCCCCGCACAGCGGGGACGTGGTGCGGGTGGCGCCTATGCCGTCGGGTTTCCTCGCGCGGCGCCCGGTGCCGCCGGCGGCACCGTGAACCGGCGAGAATTGGTGCAGCAGCAGCGGTCACGGCGGCGTTAGGGTCGAGTGGTGACCGAGCTGAACCCCATCGTGACCGGCGTCGACGACCGACTCGCCGCCAACGTCCTCGACGCCTTGGCGCGGGCCCGCACGCTGTTCGGCGGGGGCACCGTCCCGGCGGATCCGCCGGCGTTCGCCGCGCCTCGGGACCTGGAGGACGACCTGGGCCAGGGCACGTTCTCCGCGGGTCCGGCGGGGCAGGGCTGAGCGGGGAACCGTCATGACGACGCGGACGTTCGGCGATCTGACGTTTTGGCACCACCTGCAGCCCATCACCATCGGCGGCGGCTGGGACCCCGGATGGCGACCGGCGGAGGGCGCCTTCTCACCCAACATCGCCCGGGCCGACGCCTACTGGGGCGAGGTGCTGCAGCGGGCCCGGACGGCCTACGGCGACCCGAACATGGGCTTCAACACCGACGACCCCGGCCAGGACCGCTACCTGGTGTTCGGCGACGGCACCCGGGTGCCGTCCGACGGCTCACTGGCATATCACGACTCGGCAAGCGGCACAACGTATCTGCTGAACACCGACGGTTCGGTGTCCCCGGTGGCGCCCAACGGTCACGCCGGGGATCCGATCCAGCCCGCCGGGCTGCGTCGCGGCGCCGACGGCGGGTGGGCACCGGTCGACACGACCGGTCACCAGATCGCGCCGCTGCTGCCGACCCCCACCGCCGCGCCGTACGGCCATCACGACGAAAACGGTGTCCTCACTCCGAAGAACGCCGCCGGGGACTACTACGTGCTCGGCCCGGACGGACGACGGTTCTTCGACCGGGACGGCACCCCGATCGACGAAGCCCGGTTCACCGCCGACGGCGGGTCCGACGCGGGGGCGGGGCCGTCCCCGCTGCCGACCGGTGAGCAACAGTCCGGACAGGCCGCCGAGGCGGTGAAGAAGCTCCAGGACGAGCTGCGCGGCAGCTACGGCACGCTCAGCGCCGCCGAGGAACGGCTGTCGGCGGCGATGCTCACCGCGCACGCCACCACCGTCGACGGGCGCGAGGAGCTCGGCGCGATCCAGCACGACATCGTCGCCGCGGTGAACGACCCGTCGACCACGCTCGACACCCCGGCCGGGCAGCAGGCGTACCTGAAGTTCTTGCACGGCAAGGTCGCCGCGATCCGGAAGGTGGTCGACTCGGGCACCCTGGCCGCCGACGATCAGGCCACCGTGGCCACCGCACTGGCGGGGCTGTACGTCGACGGCGGGGACGTAGACCCGCCGGCGCCCAATGAGCCGAGTGAATCGGCGCCCGCCGCCGCGCCGTCGCCCGCGCCGGCCGCGTCGGATTTCGTGCCGACCGACCCGGGACCGGCGGGGGCCGATCTCGGGCCCGCGCTCCCGATGCCCGATCCGACGCTGTCGGACGTGTTGGGCGGACCGCTGGGCGGGTTGGGCGGTGACCCGTTGGCATCGACGGCGTCGACCCTTCCCGGTGCGCTGGGCGGGCTCGGCGGCCTGGGTGGCGGTGATCCGTTCGGCGTCGGCGGCCTGTCGGGGGCGGCGTCCCCGCTGGCCGGGCTGGCGTCGGCGTTGCGCGACCAGTCCGGGGCCGAGGATCGCGACCGCGACGGTCGCGACGACGAGGCTCACCGGCACGACGACGAGGAGCCCGACCACGACGCCACGGATGCGCCGCGGTCAGCCACGGCGCCGACCCCGTCGGAGGGGACCACCGGGAATCCGCCCGCGCCGGATCCGCAGGGCGAACCGGGGCAAGGCGCGCCGCCCGCGGGCCCGGCCGCCGCACCCGCGCCGACCTCGACGGTGGCCCTGCCCGACGGGTCCGACACCACCGCCAAGACTCCGGCCCTGGCCGGAGCGGTTCGGGCCTACCTGTCGGGGACCGCGGTCGACGAAGCGTACCGGCAGGCCGGGATGCCGCTGCCGCCACCGGGCACGCCGGTGACCACACCGGCGGACCCCGCCCAACTGTCCTGCGGCTATCTGGGGATGTTCACCGATCACTACGTGGTGGCCGCCAGCGCGGTGAAGGCGATCCAGGACGGCCAGGTCGTCCCGCTGTCCGCGGTGGCCTCCAGCCCGAACTTCCTGGGCTGGCTGGACCCCACCACCCTGGCCGCGACCGTCGTGCCGGCGCCGGCCGGGTCGCCACCCCAGCCCGGGGCTGCGGCGCCGGTCGGCTGACACCGACCATCACGATGTCCGACAATCAACGAGCCGAGAGGAGCACCATCCGTGAGTGACGCCAGTGAGGTGAAGATCGACCCGGCCGTGCTGCACACGGTGGCCGACGACCACGACGGCGTGGCCGACGCGATCGAGGCCGCCCGCGCCGCCGGACCCGACATCGCGGCCGCGGTGGCCAGCTATGGTCCGATCATGCACCAGTTCAAGGCCGCCGTCGGCGACGTGCTCGCCGCGCGGGAGACCGCGCTGCGGGGCCATGGTGACGAGCATCGCGCCGCGGCGGAGTCGCTGCGACGGGAGGCCGCGAAGTACGTGGCGGTCGACGAGGACAACGCCGATCGGCTGCGGCTTGACCGCTGACGATCCGACGTTGGCCGTCGAGGACCAGTCCTTCTCCCACGCCACCCCGGACGGGTCGGTGTGGGTGCGGGTGGCCGCCCGCGGACACGTCCTCGGGGTGCAGGTGGAGCCGCCGGCGATGCGTCGGCCCGGTCACGTGCTCGCCGAGCAGATCATGGCCTGCGCGGACGCCGGGTACCTGGAAGGCCAGGTGGCCCAACGGGAGGCGCTGGTCAAGCTGTGGGGAACCGATACGGTGGTCGAGGGCATGCCGACCGAGCGCGAATTCGCCGCGGCGGTGGCCCGGCTGAACGGAATGTGAGCGCAGATGTTGGTCGACCCGGCGGGAATCGCCGCCGCTGCCGCCCGCCTGACCGAGGCGCTAACGGTGGTCACCGGAGATGCCGTGCACCCGCCGTTGGGCGCGGACCCGGCGTCGGTGGGTGCTGCGCAGCGGTTGTCCACCGCGGCCACCGCGTTGGCGGGGTCACTCGGCGCGCAGCTGGCCGCCCTGGTCAGCACCGCCGAGACCCTGGGGCTGACGTCGGCGGGGTACGTGGCGACCGACGCCGCCAACGCCGCGACGATCGCCCGCCTCGGCGGCGGAGGCGGCGGACCGGTCTCGACGGGCTCGGCGCCGTCGGCCCCGACGTTGGCGCCGGACGTGCGGGCCCCGCTGCCGCCGCCGCCACCGCCGTCTGGGCAGGCGATTTCGGCGGCCGTGCACGCCGGGGATCCCGCTGCCGGAGAGGGCTTCTCGTCGTCGTGGTCCCGGATGGCAACCGCGGCCGGCGATGCGGCCGACACGGTGCGCTCGATCATCGGGCGGCTGCCCGAGATGCTCGACACCACCCATGCCACGCCCGCGGTGACGGCGCACCTGACCCGCTACGCCGACGGTTTCGACGCCGCCAGCCGCCGCGCCACCGCACTGGCCCAGCAGGCCGCCGCGCACGCCGACCTGCGCAGCCAAGCCGGCCAGCAAATCCCGGCCCCCACCGAGATCTCCGACGCCACCGCCCGCTGGCAGCAGACCGCGATGGCCAACATCCGGTCCCGCGGTGCGTTGGCGGTGCAAACCGCTCAGGCCGAAGCCGACCTGCGGGCGCTGGAATCCAAGGCGGTCACGTCCTACGCCAGCTACCACACCGGCACCGACGCGGCGACCGGCGGCGAGGAGACACCGACCCAGGATGGCCACGACCCCGCCCGCAGCCCAGGGCCTGGGCAGCCCGGCACCGGTGAGGACCCCACCGCCACGGCGGACCCGCACGCCGCCCCCGGCACGGGCGGGCCGGGACCGGGTGCGCCGGAAGCCGCGAGCGCGACGTCGCCCGAGGGGATGGGGCAGATGGCGTCGATGCTGCCGCAGATGATCCCGACGGTGCTGGGCGCCGCGGGCGGACTGCTCGGCGGGCTGACGAAGGTGCCCGAGACGCTGATGCAGGGCGGCATGCAGGCCATGCAGGGCCTGACCGGGATGATGGCGCAGAAGCCCGAGACCCCCACGGGCATCGGGGATCCCGCACTGGAGGATCCGTCGGTCGGGGATCCCGGCCTCGGCGGCGGGGGAGGTGGCGGCGGTGAGGTGACCCCGGCCTCCGGCGGGCCGCCGACGCTGCCCGGCACCACCACCCCGTCCACCGGACCACCGCCCACCCCACCGTCGATTCCCACCGGCGGCGCGTTGCCGCCACCGGTGGCGCCGGCCGGCGGGGCGGGCGGCGGCGCGATGCCGATGGGCATGCCGATGGGGGCCATGGGCGGCGGAGCGGGCGCCGGCGGTGGGGCGAAGGGCGACGAACCTGGGCAGAAGAAGGTGGTGACGCCGCCGCTGCCGCACACCGAGGCGGTGACCGGCAAAGTCAGCGCCGACCGGATGGCGGTCTCGGCCGCCCGGCCCGCCGAACGTGACGATCCGTACGACGACGACCCCTTCGACGACGACCCGACCGGCCCCCGGTCCCCGGTGGTGCGGCGGATCACCATGCCGCGCCGAGACGAGCCGTGACCTCGGCCGGCGGCGACAAGGGTGACCCGCCGCGGTGGCCGTCGTTGCGGGCCGACGCCGCGGCGTTCGACGGTCTCGGCGACGCGGAGAAGGTGAAGTTCAGTCAGACCGAGTTGGGTGCGGCCAGCGCGATGCTCGAGGAACTGCTGCGCCGCCACGACGCGCTACGCACCACCGTGGAGGACCCGGGTGGGCTGGTGCGCTTCACCTTGGGCAACGACGGCCGACTGCTGGAGTTGTTCGTCCACGACGCGGTCGGCCAGCAGCTCGACAACCTGGGCTTCGAGGCGCTGTTCAACTCGTTGTTGCAGGCCGGCAACCAAGCCGTCCAGGCCTCGCTGGACGACCTGCGTGAGCACGGCCTCGACGACCTCGGCGGTTGAGCGGCCCGAACCCCGGTGACGACCGAGGTTCGGGCCGCTCGCCCGGTGGTTAGTGGGACTTGGACATCCGCTGGATTTCGCGGTGCACCTGGATGCCGAGGTAGGCCAGGGCGATTCCGCTCACCAGGGTCACGATCCCGCCGAGGACGAGGGTGAGGGCGGCCCCGGCGAGGTTGAGCGAGGCCAGGTCGACGAACGCCGCGACGGTGAAGAGCAGGCTGATCAGGAACAGGACCGCGCCGACCAGTCCGATGCCGTAGGCGACGAACTGGTGGGCCCGCTTGTTGCCGACGGCGAACAGCACGTAGGCCACTCCCACCCACAGCGCGTCGGAGAACAGGGTGCCGATGAGGCCGGGCAGGGCCCCGAGCACCAGGGAGAACAGCAACCCGACGCCGTAGCTGACGTACACGATCTGGTCTGGGTTCTGCCGGCGCATGTTCTGGAAGGCGGGCTGGCGGATCAGTTCGCCGCGGATGCCGCGCTGCATCAGGGTGGCGATGAACGACCCCCCCTTGGCAAGAAGGGCGCCGACGTCGGCCGTGGTCGGCGGAGTGCCCGGCGGCGGGGGCTGGTACCCGGGGGGTGGGGTGTGCGTTCCGGGGCCGTAGGGCTGCTGCGGCCCTGGCCAGGTGCCGGGGCCGGCCGAGCCGCCGGGACCGAAATGCGGTGGCGGGCTGCCGGGGAACGTGCCCGGCCCGGCGTGCGGCGGTGGGGAGGCAGGGGGGCCGTAGTGCGGGCGGGGTGCCTGCTGGGGCGGCGGCGCGGGCTGCGCGGGTGGCGCGGCGGGCCAGCCGGGTTGGGCGGCGGGCTGGGCCAGTTGCTGGTCGTGGGCGATGTGCCGGGTCTGTTCCTCGTCCGGCGAGGGCGGCCGGGTGGTGGGTGCGGCAGCACCGGGGGACACGAGTTCGGTCTTTTCGGGGTCCCCGCCCGTGCCGGTGGTGGCCAGGTCCTCAGGTGCGACGCGGCGCGTCACTTCGTCGTCGTCCATGGGTGTGACGTCATCCTCACTCGGTGGTCTGTGCGTGGTTCGCGGTTTACGTTACGGCGTGCCGCGGGGTGCTCCGGTCACTACTTCGGCAAAGATCTGCCGCCGCCGGACCGGTCACCCTGCTTCGGTTTCAACAATTTGAATCGTAGCATAAAACGTAGCATTGCGACGTTTCGGCTGCGAGGATTCGGCCGACTTGTGGAGACCGCCACCGTCACCCGAGAAGCGGATGGCACTTCAGCGAAACCACATCAACGCCGTCGACGGACTGTCCAGGCAGGCCAGCACGGCAATCACGACGTTGGTGACCACCATCGCGGTCAGCAACGGCCAGGTCGTGGTCTCGCGCCGGCGAGTCCATCGGTAGGCGAAGATCGCGAACGCCACCACCGGTGCCACCATCGCGCCCAGCGTGATGGAATAGAACATGCCGCCGAAGACGAACGTCACCAGGACGCATGCCAGGTAGACGCCGACGGCGGCCGCCACCCCGAGACACACCATGGCGGCCGTCGACAGGGCGTGCTTTACCGTCGTCACGTCAGTGACCCCCCACCACTCTGAGCGGAAGCGCTTCATAGCCCTTCGACTGGACGACGTGGGTCACGACGTTGTCGATGTAGGGCTGCCAGACCACTTGGGCCAGACCGGTGTATCCGATGCGGGCCGGGGCCGAGAACGGGTTGTCACCGGAACCGGGACCTTCGGTGATGTACCCACGGATGTCGAGATTCGGAGCGCCGCCTTGTTCGGTCCAGCGGAAGTGGATGGTGCTTCCCGGCCCGTCAGCGTGTCCCGGCAACGTGGCGAACTCGATGTCGATGGCGTCCGCCGTCCTGCTCACCTGCGTGACCTCCACGGGCAGGTTGGCCGCCTTGATGCCCGCCAAGTTCATTTCCAGCGGTATCTGGTCACCGACCGTGGGGAACTCCTTCGGCGCACCACCGATGGGGAAGTTGCAGTTGAAGCAGCGGTGCAGTTCGTCCCACACGTCGTCGAGGGAGACGAGCGTTCCGCCGTCGACGACCTTGCCGTCGGGGCCACGGGCGTTGACGGTGGTCGTGTAGTCGTTGTTGTACTCCCACGGGGCTTCCGGGAATGGGCCTGGCGGTCCCTGCTTGAAGTCGACCGCCTGTACGACGTCGTCGTGCGGCGGTTCCGTGGCTCCGACGTCGCCGGGTGCGCGGAGGCCGCCGACGGCGGTGCTGATCCGGGTGCCAACTCGAGTGTCGACGGTCAGCAGGTTCTGGGCCGCGGCGCGGATCTCGGTCGTCAACTCCCTGGCTTGGAACTGACGGGCAGCCCGCACGGATGCCCTTAGCGCGCCCCGCGTCCTGTCGATGACCGACAGGTCCGACCCGACGGAAAAGCCTTGCGCGCGTGCCTTTTCAACTGTCGTCAAGACTGCTTGTTTGGCCCAGGCGATTTCGCCGGCGCCTTCCCGGGCAATCGCGGTCGCGGCGTGCAGTTTCTCGGCCATCGCGCCGACCGCAACCTTGTCCGCGCTCGCGCGGGCATAGGCCGCTTCGGCGCCGACCCCTTCCCAGGAACGGCCGCCAGGACTCGCGATCTGATGATGTAGGTCGGTGAACGCAGTTTCCCAGGCCCACGCTTGGGAGGACCAGTGCTCTGCGGCGTCCTCCAAGTGCGTGATCTGCCAGTCCCGAATCTGCGACAGGCTGGGTAGGGTGCCGCCGTCAGCCATGGGCACCCGGTTACACCTCCAGGCCGTGCGCGACGACGTCGGCGATCTGGTCGGCGTTGCCTTCGTCGGTGATCGTGTATCGCCGGGAGGCGGTGGCGAGTGCCGTGGCGGTGGACGTCATGCGCGAGGCCAAGCGCTTGGCGGCAGCCGTGACTTCTGCGTGAGCGGCGCGTACGGCTGCTGCCGACGGTTCACCCCCACCGCTCGACGGCAATGGACTGATCATCCCCAAGGCTGCGGCGTGCTGTTCGCAGCGAGCGGCCACGGCGAGCAAACCCTCGGCCGGAATCTCGATGTTCACGACTCAACCCTAAACCGCCCGCGACACCCCGACCGTCAGCTCTTTTGGCGTCTTTCCCGGACCCGCAGACGGAGAAGCGTCGGCATCCGATCGGGATCTTGCGACGACCAGTCGGTCGCACGGACCGCAAACGCCGAGCGCTTCGTGGCACGAGCCGCGCATACCTGGCCCGGGAATCTCCGAGGAACGTGGGAAACCGATAGTCGCGGTGCCTTGCCGAGCCAGCTCCGGCATGGTGACCCAGTGCGGTCATGGGAGGCTTGAACGTAGCAATCGTCAACGTCTCCCCAAAGCGCTACACTAGCTACATGAGCATCGTCGATGCGATCGCCTATGACGTCGCCGAACACGCCGACCACTTGGAGGTGCGCGGCGTCAGCCGTCAGGAGGTGGTCGAGGCCCTGGAGCTGCTAGGCAAGGTCCGCGATGTGCAGGCCGACCACGTGAGCGCAACACGTTCGGATCTGTTGCGCGCCTTGATGGTTCAGAACGTGACCTTGACCCCGCCGGCCACCCTGGCCCAGGCGCAGCGGTTGGCGACCCATCGCGACGCACTGCTGGCCACCGAGGTGCTCACCCATGAATCGCTGCGGCAGCTCCGCGGCGACGCGCGGGTCTCCAGTACCCGCACCTGGCTGGCTCGGCGCCGAGACGCCCGGGAGTTGTTCACCGTGACCCACAACGGCAGGACGCTGATCCCGGCGTTCCAGCTCGACGAGCAGGGTAGGCCGCGCCCGGAATTGAAGCCGGTCCTGTCGGCGCTGCTCGACGGCGGCGTCGACGGCTGGAACGCGTGGACGTGGTTGACGATGCCCACCAGCCTGCTGTCCGGGGAGGTGCCCGCCGAAGCGGTCGGGACCGCGCCCGATCGCGTAGTGCGTGCGGCCACCCGCTTCGCCGCGCGTCCCGTCGCGTAAGCGGCTGCGCGTCAATGTCTTCGACGTTCCCTCCTCAGGATCTCGACTGTCCCGATCCGCCGCGGTGCCCGATCGCAACCGAGCTGCCCCCGTTGGCGTCCGCCGCGCTCCGGGCCGGGACCGAGCTGTACCGGGTGTACGACGCCACGTGGGGTTACGACGAGCACAACCCGGGGTACGGGGATGCCCGGTTCTCGCCGATCGACGACCCCGGGAGCGGAGTCCGGTTGCCGTGCATGTACTTGGCCGCCAGCCCGACCGCGGCGCTGCTGGAGACCGTCTTCCACGACGTCCACACGAGCGGCGGCCGCGTGGTCTACGAACGCGACCTGCGCGGCAAGCTGCTGGCGCACGTCCGGGCACCCGCAGTCGCGGCCCTCGGTGATCTGCGCGACCCGGCACTGGACCGACTGGGCGTGGACCGCGGCGCCGTGGTGTCCAGTCCGGCGGAGCACTATCCGTGCACCCGGCGCTTGGCGTCCGCGGCAATCACCGCGCCGCGGCGTGGCCGGCCGCTGCAGGGGTTGATTTGGCATTCCCGGCAGGCTGAACTCGCCGGGACAGAACCGGTCGAGGTCGTCGCCTTGTTCGGCGGGCCACGCTATCCGTCGGGCCGCGGCAGCTGGTCCCTGTTCGGCCCCGGAGCGTCGTCTCTCTACGACGGGCCAGGCCGACTCCTCGTCGACGCCATCGCCGAACGCCTCGGGGCCGTCGTCGACCTAGAGGGGGCATAGCCGACGTCGGGGCGGAACCCTGGTGCCGCACGAACGAATGCGGCATCGGCAGTCCGGCCCGCCAGGAATTGGTGCTGAGTGACCTCACGGCTCGGGGAGAGAATCGTGGAATGATCAGCATGCTCGCCACCGACGCGACCCGAACGGCTCCGGACATTCCCTCGTGGTCGGCGGCGCTGTTCGTGTTGGCCGGACTGTGGTGGCTGGGTTTCTTCATCGCGGCCATCCGGACGAAGGAACTCCGCGTCGAGCGGCGTCGGTACTGGCTGGGATACGGCGGGGTGGCCGTGCTGGCCGGCCTGGGATTGTGCTTCCAGGGGTGGCAAACGGGTTTGTACACAGCGGCTTTCGTCATGTTGTACACGGTGGTCTACGCCGCGCTGAAGACGCCGTATCTGAAGATCGGGGATCGGCTGATCACCGCGTCGGACTCGGATCGCCGACGCGACGAACGCGACCGCGGCATCGCCCCGCGGCCACCGGCGCGAGAAAACTACGCGACGTCCTCGCCGGCGAAGATGTGGTGGATCCTGGTGTTCTTCTCGGCGATGTCGGCGGTCAGTGTGTTGATACCCCACGACGGTGACTGGCGATCGTGGATCGTCCCCGTCATGTATCTGGTGTTCGCGCCGTTCATCGGCGTCCTCGACGGTCGGGGACGGTTTCCCGTCTCACGCGGGCAGTGGATTCCGGCGGCCCTGGCCGGTTTGGCGTCCATCGCGCTCTACGGCGTTCCGGTCGTGCTCTACGCGGTCGGGTACTTGGTCGGTCGGCGACTGCCCGTCAGCTACGGGTGGTACTACGACAAGGCGGTGCTCCAGCACGAGGAGGACGAGGACGGTCGAGCCATGTCCCGGGACGTCAGCCGTTCGGGGTGACGAAGCTGCCCGCGGGACGTGACGGTAGGCGCGAGATTATGCAGTCGGCAAACGCGGTCTCACGCCCGCTTACACAGCAGGGCGACGTCATGGGCAGTTTCCGTACGGGCACGAACAGCCGACCAGGATTGAGCCGACAAGCCGCTCGACCCGACGCGGTCAGCCCGGGGAATTGGCGCTGGGAGGCGCTCTCGGGCGCGTTTAAGCTAAACGGATGACGAGTGGCGGCCCTCCGGCTCCGTACGGCCAAGGCCCGAGTGGGCCCATGCCTTCCGGGCCCAACCAGTCCATCGGCGGCCATCCGACGCAGCCCGGTGGTTGGGTCGGCGGATACGGCGGGCCGCCCTTACCGCCGCGGCGCGGAGCAAAGCTGGCCGGCGTCGGAATCGTCGTCGCCGTGGTGTTGTCGGCCGCAGCACTCGTCGTAGGAATCGTCGCACTAGTGCGGCAGCCGGGACCATCCCTGACGGCCACTCCAACCCCCGCGCCCGTCACCACCCCTGCCGGCGATACCTCCGCGGCGGATAAGGCACTGTGCGAGAAAGTGGGCCCGTTGCTTAGGCAGATGGTGGACGACGGAAAGAACTTTGTCGCTCTCGGCGATCCAGGAACTCCGGCCCGCGACGCTGGCATACCCGGCTACCGCGAAACGGTCGGAGACTGGGTCAGTCGTATCCAACCCATTTTGGATGCCAAGGCAAACCCACCTAGATATCTCACTCGCACCCTGCAGAGCATGATCGACTTTAAGCGGCTATACGCGAACAATATTCGGCCGGGGCCTGAGTTGGCGGCGGACGCAGAAGCTTGGAATAGCGCGGCGATCGCATACGGCGGACCATGGGAAATCTGCCATGCTTTGGACGTCACGTGGTAGCACAGGTCGCCCCCGCTGCGATGCCGCACCGGCAGTATTCACAAATGATCATCGGCGGCTTGTGGCCACTGACCGATCCCGCCACCTGGTCTGATGCTGCTGACGTCTTCCAAGCCAAGGCCGCCGACCTAATGCAGGAGTCGAACGCGATTCGGCAAACCGCGAACGGATTGCACGCGACGGGCCAGCGGGGGGATGCCATCGACGGGTTCGTCGACAGCGCGCACGACGGTTCGAATACGTGCTCACAGCAGAGCGAGGACTACGGGGATTTAGCTTTGGCGGCCGAAGAGGTCGGGCGCACTATCTACGGGCTTCGAGAAGACCTAGACCGCATCGACAGCGCAGCAAATGAGGAGATTCAGCGGCTCATCGACGAGGCGAGGCGAGGCGGCCATCAGATAGGACTGATGGCGACACTGATGGCCAAGATCAACGAGGTCATCGGGGAGGCCAGGACTCACGCGGCCGCGGCAACCGCAGCGGCCGCGGCACACATCACCAGCAAGATCAGCCTTCTCAACGGCGGTGCGGTTGGCTCTCAGAATGCAGATACGCGAGCACCTTCATCCTCGCCCTCAATCCAGGCAGCTTCGTGGGATAAGGGAAGCGGTGCCGCTGAGCGCGGCGGAATGCCAGAGAGTCCAGGCGCGGGGCATCAGCTGCCACAGACTCCCGGTGCTGCAGGGGGGAAAGAGCCAGAAGTCAATGACCAAACGGGGCCTCTGCAGGACGCGGGCGGAAGCAAGACCCGTGACGGCGAGGGCGTCGCGGCTCCTGCGAGCGTTGATGAGGCGGGCCGGCCGGTCTCCAATGGCGACAAAAACGCAGCATCTGCAAACGAGAATCCGATTGCGAACTTTGGAGGCAGTCGCAACGCGACGGGGTCCTCGCAAGGAAACGTAGGCACAAGCGGGATTCCATCCACTCCGGTTGGATCCACCGGCTCTGCGGGTGGCGGCTTCGGCCCGCCGTCGACCTCGGGCTTGGGCCAGATGGGTTCAACGGGTTCGGGTTTGGGGAGTGTGTCACCCGCCTCGGGCCTAGGCGGAGGGACGCCCGCGTCGGGGCTGGGTGGCGGAACGCCGGCGTCGGGATTGTCATCACCGGGCGGGCTGGGCACTCCCTCCGCTGGAGGCGGCGGTGCGCCCGCAGGCGCTTCTGACTTCACCCGTGGTTTCAACGCAGGTGCCGCCTCTGGCGGGGCTCCGTTGCTGCCGCCGCCAGCTGCGCCGCAGCCTTCTCCTGGCCCCGCAGCTGGGAGTGGGGCTCCGGCAGGGGCTTTCACATCTGGCCCGGCTCAGGTGAGCACTGCGTCAGGTGCTCCCACCGCAGCACCCATGCCGGCGACGGGTGCCAGCGCGCCCGTTGGCGGTACCGGTGGGGGTGGGATGCCCGGTGCGCCGATGGGCGCACTGCCACCATTCAACTCCGACGTGCCCCGTCCGGCGCCGACCGCGTCGGTCACCCCGGCGTCGGGTCCGGCCGTCGCACCGTCGGCGCCCGCGCCCTCGGGCGGAACGGCACCGTCCGTGACAGCTCTGCCACCTGGGGTGATGGGTTCGGGTGTGGGGGCGGCTGCCGGCGCTGGCGCTGGATTGAGTTCGCCGGTGGAAGACCCCCAGTTGGCGGCCGCCGCAGCACTGGTCTACGAATTGGCGCACGCGTCACGGCTGTACGGCACCGTCGACTGGTGTGTCGGTGTATTCAAGACACCGGCCGGCGCGGAGACGGTGGTCGTCGGCAACGAAGGCGCCGGCTTCATCCCTCGGGGGGTCTTCGTACCACGCTCAGCACGAATGTTGTTCTGCGACTCCGGGCTTGGCGTCGACTTCCGCAGGCGGTGGTTCGCCTGGGCGAATCCTGCGCAGACGATGCTGGCATACACCAACCTGTTGACCGATCACAACCCCAACATCGAGCTCTACGCGCTGGCCACCTCCACCGACCATGGCGGCTCCGCGCTGCCGGCTCAGGCGGCGGGGGTGCCGCACTACGAGGATTGTTCCCTGGCGCGGTCCCCGATTCCCGCCGACGCCAATCCGGCAGCGCTGGACGAGGGTCACGCACATCGCTTGGAGACTCTGGACCGTGGCATGTACGCACGGCTGACGGGGGTGGCCGGGTCGGCGCCGGACCGGTCGGAGGCGTGGACTGCCACCGTGGCCGGGGTGCGTACCGCGCTGGAGCGGGCGGCCTCCATCAAGGAGGTCGTGGTCCCGCCGGAGATTCGCGCCGTCCTGGAGGTTTTGAGTCGCGGTGAGGCCGTAGCGACGGAACAGTGGCAGGCGTTGGAGTTCGCCGGCCTGTCGTCGGTGTTGCAGAGCGCCAGCCAGCGGCCGGGGCACGGTCCCGAATCCGGCGAGGCGTCACCGTTCGCCCGGGCTTACCACAACCTGGCACGAGCGGCGGAGCTGCTGCTGATGTGGACCAGAAGCAGCGACCTGCCGTTCACCGAGATCGCCTACACCGCGGCGCACGTCGTATCCGAGGCCCAATTGTGGCCTGCCGCAGACAGATAACCGAGAGATAGGAGACCGCGATGGCGGACGCAATACACGTGAACGCCGCGAGCCTGCGGCAGGCGGGAACTTCCGTCGCCGATGCGCTGGACCGCGCCGCCCAGCCTGTCCGCGTGCCGTCGGCGACGCCGGGAACCTCTCCGGCGGACGCTGCGGCCAGTGCGGTCGCGGCGGCGATGAGCGGCAAGGTCGCGGCGGCCTCGGCCGAGCTGGCACCGCGGGGACCCAAGATGCGGGCGGCATCCGAGGCCGCAGCAGCTGGCTTGACCGCCGCCGACGAGCAGAACGCCGCACTGCTGCAAGGCGTTCCGGCCACCGCGGGTCAGAGTGCGGTGGGCGGCAATCCTGGGTCGGGGGTGACGGGTGGCGTTCAGATGGTCAGCGACGGCTGGGACGATCCGGCCGAACCATGGAGGATCGGAGAAGGCTTCGTCGAAGACCAATTCGGGTCCTTCGTGCCGCCGATTCAGATCAACCCGGGCGGCGGAGCCGCCGGTGGCGGCAGCGGGGGCCTCGCGCCGGTGTAGGGCGTGTGCATCGCCGCGCTTAAACAATCGGGTTGGGGCTTGCTTCACATGTAAACGCAGCCAGGTTCAGGCACAAGAAGAAGTGTCGGCACCCAGTTTGCCAGCGCGGTATGTTCGTTCCAGAGGACTAAACGACCCGTTCGACAGCTGCAGGCGATGAGACGGTACCGGTGGTGAGCCACCAAGAGTGTTCGTAACGGCTACCGCAGCTGACAGACACGACCGCCGAGATGGCACAGGAGACGATTCAACATGGAGGTGGCGGTGCACTCGCTCGGGGCACCCGAGGCCGGTCTTCCGGTGCCAGACGACGCGGTGGTCAACTTCATCCCGCCGGTGCCGTCGGCCGAATCACCTGGACCCATTGGCCTCCCACCGCACCTACGTGGGTCGCTGCGAAAGGTCGCCCGTGTCGGCCGGCGATGACGATCGAACCTCCTCACCGAGTGGGACACGGCCCGACGGGGAGAACGGCATGATGGTCGACCCCACCGGTACGGGGTCCCGACGTGATACGTCTGCGCCCGGGGAAGCCCCGCGCCCCACCGAGGTGACCGTGCAGATACCCGCCACCAAAGCCGTGGCGCATCGTGCCCAGTACGAGGTCAACACCTCGCCGACGACGCGGCATCCACACGAACAGCGGTTTGCGGCCGCGTCTTCGCCTCATGGCTTCGTCGAGGCGGTCCGCGGAGCTGCGGGGTGGCCAGAACCTCAATCCGCGATCCAACCGGCGACCGGCGCGATGTTCTCGGTGAGCACGCGGTCTCCGGTGAAGATCCCGTCGCAACGGGGTTGGCGTCGGCTGATCCACAGGGTGGCTCGGATCAACGTGGGACTCTCTCCCGACGGAATTTACGAGATGGAGTTGCACGACCGGATCCGCCGCAACGTCCGCGGCGCCTATCAAATCGGCGTCTTCGGTCTCAAGGGCGGCATCGGCAAGACGGCGGTGACCGTGGCGTTGGGGTCGGTGTTGAGCAAGGTGCGCGGTGACCGCATCTTGGCCGTCGACGCCGATCCCGACGGCGGCAACCTCGCCGACCGCACCGGACGTCAATCCACGGCGACGGTCGCCGACCTGCTGTCGGATAAGAACTTGCTCCGGTACAACGACATTCGCGCCTACACCAGCATGAACCGCGCCAACCTCGAAGTGCTGCCGTCCGAGGAGTACAGCGGCGCCCGCCGCGAGTTCAACGACGAGGACTGGAAGAGCACCGTCGGCATCGTGTCGCGGTACTACAACCTCGTCCTCGCCGACTGCGGCGCCGGGCTGTTCCAGCCTGCCTCGCGCGGGGTGCTGTCCACGGTGTCGGGTGTGGTGATCGTCGCGAGCGCGTCGATCGACGGTGCCCGACAAGCCGCGGTCACCATGGACTGGCTGCGGCAGAACGGGTATCAGGACTTGCTCGTGCGGTCGTGCGTGGTGATCAACCACGTGGTGCCCGGAACGCCGAATGTCGACGTGGAGGATCTGGTTCGGCAGTTCGAGCGTCACATCCCGTCGGGACGCGTGATCGTGCTGCCCTGGGACGACCACGTCGCAGCCGGTGTGGAGATCGATCTAGATCTCTTGGGCAGGCAGTTTCGGCGGCGTGTCACCGAACTCGCCGCCGCGTTGTCCGACGACTTCGACCGGCTCGAGCACCGCTGAACCCCCGGGCCGGGACCGTCGACGGCTGGCCATGTTCGGCGACTCGGCGAGCCGACGCGCCGGTGGCTCGATCCTGATGGGCCCGCCGGGCGATCGGACACCAGCGCCGCTGTGGCCCGCGAGGCCCAGATGTCCACGCGCTGAGTCGATCCCGTCACGGCGACCGACGACGTGGTGGATCATGCCCGTGTCGGGCAACCGACATGGCAGCGATCCCGTTGGTCAGAGTGGCGCCCTGCCATTGCCGCCGCCGCTGATGGCGCCGGTGATGGTGACTACCGGCGGTGACCACTTTCCGGTCCAGTCTTGGACCCAGCCGGGCGGCACCAGCATGTCCTCCTCGGCTTCGTTGTCCCAACCGTCGCCCAGGGAGGTCTGGAACCCCGTCGGCGAGATGAGACTGCTGGGGACTGGCCCCACAGCTCCCGGCCCGGCCGCCGCGCCACCGGGGTCGACGGCCTCGTTGAAGTCGTGCCACCCCGGGTCGGTGAACCAATCGCCTTCTCCGGCAGCCGTCTTGAACCCCGTCGGGCTGATCACACTGGCAGGCACGGGGCCGATGGCCCCCGGCCCGGCCGCCGCGCCACCCGGGTCGACGGGCGTGTTGACGTCATGCCAGCCCGGACCGGTGAACCAATCGTCGTCGGCGGAGGCGCCGACCGCCTGGATGTGGGCGCCGTTCTGCTCGTCCTGGGTTTGCAGCTGCGCGACACCGGTCTGGGTGGCCGCCTGGATCTGAGGGCCCTTGTCCGCCAGTTCCGCGGCCATGGTGGCCGACTGGGCGGCGATTGCCGCGGCGATTGCCGCCAAGGCCGCGTCGGTCGGGGACCCCGGCGTCGCGACCGGCACCGCACCAGGGCTGGGACTTGCGGCTTGCTCTGCGGTCGCCGCCACCGACGTCGACGCTTGCAGGAGGGCGGGTGGCACGACGGTGATCGTCTGGGCGGGCATCAGTGCTCCTGATTTTCGGACGACCACGCGAGGTCGTTGGTGCGTTGGCAGGCCAGATGCGGGGTGATCTCGTTCATGAGCCGGCGCCGATCTCGGCGCCCTTGGCGCCGATGCTGGCTGAGTACTCGACGCCCTTCGCCGTCGCTTCGGCGCGGGCAGCGGTGACGACGGCCATGACGCGCTGACTGGCCAATGCGGCGCTGGGTCCGGTTGCGGTGCGGAGGATTTGGTCGATGGCCTGGTGGGCGCGGTCGTCGATGCCGTCGAGTTCTTCCCGCAAGCCGTCAGTCAGCCAGGCGCACTCCGCAGAGATCCGGGAGATGGAGAGCCACTGGTCGGCCTGCTGAACGTACCTGGCCGCGTGGCGGTGGCACGCGCCGGTGAAACCGTCCACCAAATCGCCGGACTGATCGGCCCGCACCCGCTCGGCGTCGGCGCGGGTGCGCTCGGCACATTCCAGCAAGGTGAGTGCCTTCTGGTGTTGCACTTCCGACGCGGACTGAAAGCTCGACGGGTCGGTGCAAGGCCAGGCGCCACCGACGATGGCGGCCGAGAACTGGCGGCTCGGCATGCGGGTGGGTGCCGCGACCGCTAACACGGGACAAACCCCGCGCCGATTGGGGTCTGCGGCGACGAGTCACCGGGGACCAGGCGTCGAACCAGCGAGAGTGACCGCGACGCCACCCACTTTGGCGGCGACGGATGGTCGTGGGCGCGAGACGCCCCGTGTTTCGTCACCGTCATGACGACCAGCCTAAGTGCGGTCACCGCCGCTGAAACGCACCAGTTTTGGTCGCCGCGCGGGCGACCATCTCGTGCGCCCCGGGCGCGGTCAGGGCAGTGCGCGTGCACCAGAAGACGCAGTCACGACGGGCGCCGCTGCCGCATCCGACGTGCCATTGCCTTGTTCGGACCTCCACTGCGACTACATGATTGGTGGCGGGGCCAAGGTGAGGCGCTCGACTCGACGCACTGGGTTGGGCCCGACGATTCGGGCGGCACTAGTCGCCACTGAACGGTTCCGTTGAGCCGGGGAGCCGACACCGACAGCTGAGCGAGTGACCGCCGACGGTCGCCACAGAGAGGTCAACTCTCCAGGAACGCGGCGTAGGCCTCGCCGATCGTGGGGGACACGGCGTCGTAGGTGTCCCAGGTGTCGGGAGCCGCGTAACTGGGCGTGTAGCGCGAGATCTGCGGAATGTACTGGTACCCGCGAAGGTAGGGGTCGTAGGCGGCGGCGGTGAACGCGGCTCCGCCAGGTGTCAGCATGAACTGGTCGATTTCGCCGGCGCAGCGACTCAGCAGGAAGCGGCCCGGCGTGGTGTCCCTGACGACGAGGGCGGTGACGTCGATCCGCTGCGGGTCGACCATTCCGTGGTTGGCCAGCCAAGCGAAGAACATTCCGATGTGAGTTGCGGCGCAGGCCCCGTCGAGTCCGTGCTCGAGGACTGAGTCATGGTGCCAGGACGCGTCGTCATAGGTCATGACTCGACTTATGAGGGCACTGAACCCCGCTCGGCCGCACGTCTTTTCACAAGGCCCACGCTCCACCTCGATTGCGGCGAAAACTTGGTTCCGACGGGAAGGAGACGTGGGAGGTCACCGCCGCCCGCGGTTTGCGCAAGGGGGCGCCCGTTTGGGCAAAAGAGCTGCACCGTGGGGGGTACGCGGCCCCTTAGGCTGGTGGACGGGGAACGTCGAAGACGGGAGATGGGATGACGTGGGTCGATCCAGACATGCTGCACGCCGGGGCGAAGATGACCGGCGTGGCCGGTGACGGCGTCGGTCGGGGGGCCGATGATCTGTCCGCTGCCGCCGTGCCGGGTGGGATGTTCGGCGACTTCGCCGCCGCGCACGACTTTCACACCGAACTGCAGGGCCAACACGAACGCCACGTCGCGCGGATGCGCGAGCACCACCAGGCGCTGAACGACATCGGAACCAAGGCCCACACCGCGGCCCGTGACTTCGTCGCCGTGGACGAGGCGAACGCCGCCACCATCGCTTCGGTGGCCGCTGCCCTCGGCGAGTAGGGCATGGGAACAGCCCAACCACCACCCAACCTGAGGTATCTGTCAGTCGCGGACCTGATCGCATCCGCCGGCGGCAGCCCGTGGGACGTCAACGCGTCGCTGCAGCGCGGCGAACCCGATCAGGTCGCCGAGCTCGGGCAGGCGTTCCACGACGCCGGGCTGTGCACCAGCCAGGCCAGCGAGGACTTCCAAGCCGCACGGCTGAGATTCCTGGCGTCCTGGGACCGGGAGACCGGTCAGCATCCCATCGACGACTCCGCAGAGGTCCGGCACGCCGCGGGGCGGATGGGGGTTCAACTGTCCCAGTTGGCGGACGTAGGAACGGAACTGGAGGAGTTGGCGGCCGCGCTGGCAGAGACGCAGCGACTGACCAACCCGCAGGTCGGTGGTCTCAACGCCGTGCTGATGGGCCTTGACGCCTCATTGGGAATCGCATTGTCCAACCGCTCCGCCCGCGCTGTCGTGGACCGGCTGCGGGAATCCGCGCGAACCGCGACCAGACAGACCCTGGAGTCGGTGACGGCGCTGCGTGACGGCTACTCCGCCACCTTGACCGCCGCGATGACTCACATGCGTGCCTTGGACGGGTACAGCCCCGACGTCTTGCAGGGCGTGGACGGGGACGGTGGCGTCCCGGAGGCCGATCAAGCCCGCCTGGCGACCGACCGGTACGCGGACACCCAACGCGCCGCCGACCAGGCGCTGGTGGACGCCGGCGGGCCGATGACCCCGGCCAAGCAGGATGCGATGAACCGGTTGCGGGACTACGTGACGTCGACGAATGAGGCGGCCCCGGCCGACGCGCGGCGGTTGGCCGCCGAGCGGCTCGAGGACTTCAACACCGTGCGGCAGGGCCAACCGTCGGTGACCGATCCAATCTTGGGGACCAGCAGCTACGACCGGGCAAACCAGCGGTTGGAGTGGCAGCGCCGATTGGAGCAGGGCATCCCCAGCATGGGCATCGCCGACAGGTCCGCCGATCAGGTGACCGCGCTGCTCGACGACGCCGAGCAGCAGGCCAAGGTGCTCGCCACCCAGCGCACCGTCAAAGCCCTGGAACAGCAGGGCATGTCGCCGGCGGGGGCGATGGCGGCGGTGGATCACCTTTCCCAGGGGATGACCTGGGAGGAGCTGGCGACCTTCACGAACAAGGCCAGCGGGGGTTTGGGCGACGGTCTGGAGCAGGCCACCCGCGCCGAGTCCTTCGGCCGACATGTCCTGGATGCGTCCAATCCGGCTGACGTCGAGGTGCTCGAGCGGCTCGGGAAGCGCTTGGGCGCCGTGGGTTACGTGCTCGACGCCGGGCTAGCACTGAACGCGATCGAGAACGGAGCCCCCGTCGGGGAGACCCTGGCCAAGACCGGTGGCGGGATCGGCGGCGGCATGCTTGGGGGTTTCGGACTGGGAGCCCTTGGAGGGAGTTATCTCGGCCCGGGTGGGGCGTTGGTGTTGGGCGTCGTGGGATCCATCGGGGGCGGTATCGCCGGGGAAGAGGGAGTGGAGAAGGTGTATCAGTGGGCCACGGGGTGATCAGTGCTGCGCAGTGGGCGGCGGTCCATCCGCCGGTGTGGTCGAAGGCGTTGTTGTACAGCGGTTTTGCGGTCTGGGTGATCGGCGGGATCGCCTTGGTGCGCGCCAAGGACCTGAGTGCGCAACGTCGGGCCTATTGGATCGGTTTCCTCGGCGGCGGCGCGTTGGCTGCAGTCGCGCTGGCCTTCCGCGGATGGGTTGCGACGGCGGGAGCTGCTGCGCTGGTGGCGTTCACCGTGGTGGGGTATGCGTATTTCTTCACCTCGTACTTGAAGGTCGGCGGACGCGTCTTCACGTTGTCCGAGCGGCGCCGCACTGGGACGGCCAGCGGGGCGTATGGGGATCTGACCGCGCCGAAGATGTGGTGGATCATCGTCGGCATTGCCGCGATCGGTGCCGCGAACACCGCATTGGGGCCGTGGACCTGGAAGTCGACGTTGGCGGTGGTCCTGACGGCGGTGATGACCGCCGCCGGGGGTTTCGACGACGGCCGACGGCGCGCGACCGTCGTGCGCGGACAGTACGTCCAGGCCGCCTTGGTGATTCTTGCGTCGGTTCCGATGTGGGGCATTCCGGTGGCGGCCTACCTGTTGGCGTTCGTGGCGGGACGGATGCGACCGCCGCCGTCCTCGGGTCGGCACGACGCGACCGCGCGAGGCGCGACAGGCGTGCCGCATCCACCGCCGGACGGCGCGGGGGAGCGCTGAGGCTGATTGTCGGCCCGCTGAACCGACTCGGACGGCAACTCCTTCACCCGCCCAGTCGCGGTAGGCATCGACCTGCGGGCATCTGTCCAGCCGATCAGCTCAACCGAGAACGCCGACGGAGGGTTCAACACCAAAAGCCGCTTCCGGCTACGGCTGGCCGGTCAACGCGGCGCAGCGGTCGTCCTGGGGGCGAGGGCAGCAGTCCAGTGGCGGGGGCGTCGGTATTCGATCGACGGACCCGGCACCGTCCACGAAAGCAGCCGCGGGACGGAACACACGACGTACACGATGGTTCGTTCGTAACCGCTAGAAGCCGATACCGAATCCGTAAGGCCCGTCATCCTCGGCGTTGGCGGCCGGGAAGTCGGGCGAGGGAGAGGGCGGGGCGTGCAGCCCGGGAAAGATATCCGGCGGGATAGTTGCCCAATGAGGTATCAGAGGGCCTGTCTTGAGCTGACGCATGCTCACCCCTTGCGCCATCAAGTTGTTGGGATCAGCCACGCCATAGAAGTCGCCGAATGCACGACCGTCACCTGTGGCGACGTGGGGGCCGAGTTGTTTGAAGCTGTACGCCCCATCCTCGAAATAGCAGAAGTTGATGTCACGCCCATGGAGCGTGCGGGCGTTGAGTCGTCCGAACACGCCGCGCATTCCGTATCGTGCGCGGGGAATCACAATGCACATCGCGTCCCGCCCTACACGCGGGTTCTTGTCGGCGACCTTCCGCTGAAGGGCAACCATAATTCTTGCTGCCCTGGTGATCCCGTCATGTTGCTCAAGCGTTCTCGGCACGGCTCGCCCAAGGACACCCTCGTGCCAGGGCTCAATATCCGCACCGGCAGTCGCAAATACAGCCTTCCGATCAGGTCCGATCATCCGCTGTAACGAGTAGGTCTCGAACTTGCTCGGGTCCGTCGGATAAGGCCCACCCGGCAAGAAATTGGAAACCATGACAAACCGTGGGAAACGGTGAAAGTCGAAACCCGTCACCACAATTGCTAGGCGCAGGTCCTTCCAAACTGGACGCTGGCGCGCGAGAACGGCGAGCCTTTCCGAGGCGCGCTGCTGCAGGGCAACGACGCCATCTTCGAACAGCCTGTGATCGGCCAGAACTTCCGCAATCCACTCGGACGTGGATTTCGTCGCCCTTGGGTTAATTCGAGAGATGCCTGTGAATGCTGCGGTGAAGCCGTCCCGCCATACGACCACTTTTGTGAAGTTGTCGTCCGCCAGACTTCCGTCTGGCCATGTCAGACGGCGGTCGGCAACCAGAATTACTAACCTCTCAGCCAGGAGAGTCTGGATCAACGTCACGGCAGAACCTCACACGTCAGGGTCATCGGGGTCGGGCCTTTCAGCTCGAAGCGCATTGCGTTTGCCGTCGTCCACCATGAAATCGACGCAGTGACGGCGGGTCTGGGTCCACCTAGAACGAGAGCGGCCCCCCGGTTGCGGATTACCGGAGGGCCGACTCATCGTGCTACCGGCCTACGCGGCCTCGTCGTGCTTCTGAACTTGCTTCTCCAGCTCTGCGATGGCGTGGACCATGCCGTCGAGCATGTCCACGATCGAGTCGCTCTTCGCCTGGATGCCATGGGCGAGCGGAGATTCTTCCGGACTGATGTCCGTGAAGATCGACGTGATCCGATCGCGGATCATGCCGGCGATGTCTGGGAACTGGAAGCCCCCGAAGTTGAACTGGGACACGGTGTCCCTCCTGTATCTACTTGTGATTTGGAGGAAGCAGTTACTTTCTCCATCTTCTATTCTACCCCGTCAATTACGAATCCCCAGGGTGTCGTTCCCCAGCTCAGGCTGGCAAAATTCTAAACCCGCAGGTCCCCAGCTTTTCAGCATCGGGCGCCATGGCTAATCGCACTCATGTTCGTGACCAAAATCACACTTGACAGAAGGTTATCCCCAGCGTAGTAGCGAGTTATCCACGAGGTGTCCACAGGCTGCATTTTTTGCTAACATGGATGTCAAGGCCCTCCTGTGGGCCTACTTGTGATTAGAGAGCCCCTCGGTTGCGGAGCCGGGGGGCTTTCTGCATGCAGCATGCGCCCGTTCGTGCGTATGCGCTGAGATAATGAATGCATGAAGCAGTCGAAGCCTGCAGGGTGCAGAAATGTCTCAATGAAGCTTCGGAGTACCTCATGCCCGCCGGCGATGTCTGCGCTGAACATAAGGCGACGCTGCCAGCGAAAGAATGGATCCTCGCGGGCTCCGAGCAATCAGCGACGGGCTACGCTCAGCCCACGATCCTCGTTGACGAGTCCCTGCGGGCGCTGAACGAGTATGTCTTGCTGGAGCCACCCGACGAAGTGACGAGAGACGGTTCGCGCCAGTACGGTCCGCCCGAAGACGACTTCTACTCCGAGTACCGGATCCCGTTTCGGGTTCGTCGTCGGGGGGATGAAGAACGCTCCTTCACACTCGTAATCCGGCCCGAAATGATGCCTGCCCTAGCGGCGTTCTTTTGCCGCCAGTCTCCGGGTGATGTACCGCCAGATGTCTGAAAGCGGTACAGCTTCCGCGTCACTTGATGCGGTCGCGCTGCTGCCTGACGGATTCCACGACCTCGTACGAGATCTGGCGAACCATGAACGGGACTGGGTTGCTCAATGCCTCCTCGTCCGGGTCGAGGGTCGCGGTTGTCGCGTCAGTCGGGCTGCCATCAAGCGAAATCATTCCGCTCTGCAGCACCCGGCTACCGTCAGGCTTCACGCTGAACGTCCATCCCATCGAGTTCAGGCGCGCAATCCTGTCGTACGATTCGAAGATCTCCGGGTCGACGTGGGCACCGCCCTCCTTATTGCTCAGGGCGAGCACGTAGTCCTTCCGGGAGAACGTCGCGTGTGACGCGTCTCTGGTCACCGGCTCCGTCCACCACTCGTCCAGCCGGATGCGAGACCCGCGCGGTAGCCGACTCGCCTCCGTCTGAATCGCAGTCGGCGCACCGCCGCCGAGTCGAGGCTCGAACAACGTCTCGTTGGTTTCGAGTCGCATTCCCATAATTACCAGGCCCCATTGCGGCATCATGTTCTGTGGGTCGGGGATCCCGCACGTGTCCACCCACCTGAGCGGCTGGTGAAAGGCCACCTGGCGGATCAACGCGTGAGATGACCTTGTGTGGTGAAACAGCACCCGCAGCGTGACGGCCAAGCGTTTCGCTTCGCTGATGTGGCCCTCATCAAAAGACGCGTTTGATCGCTCCAGGAACTCTATCTGCTCGCCGAAAAACTCGAGAAGCTCCTCGCGAGAGCGTTGTTGTGCCACGACCTCAGCTTAGTGAAGAGGGGTGACGCTCTCGCTGGTGTAATTTGGTTCTATCGAGTACGCGATCGTAACGATTGCGTGCGCTAGGTGCTCGGATCGCTTGGTAAACGGATTCGAGCTCTCATGTCCTCGCGGCGGAACGCGTCACGCATTCGACGGAGCGGGCAAATTGGTGCGCTGGCCACCACATACCCGGCGTTAGGGTCGATTGGTGACGACTCAGCCGTTCGTGCGCCCTGGCGATCCGGTCCCACCGCCGGACACCGGTGGCGGCAAGATCGCCGTCGAGCAACCGATCATTGCGCCGATCCCACCGCCTCGCAGCGTGTGGGCGATCGTCTTCCCGGTCACGCTGATCTTCGGCGTGCTGGGGCTGATCATCATCATGTACGCCTCGGGCATGCGGTCGATGGCCGGCGGGTTCGGCATCTTCGGGTTCATGGCGGTGTTCGGCGTGGTGGGCATGATGATGCGCAACCGCGGCGCGGCGCAGAAGATGTCTTGGAGCGAGCTGATGGGGCAGCGCCGGTCCTGGATGGCGCGCCAAGATGAGATCCGCGACGAGGTCGACGCCCAACGCCGCAAGCAATGGGAGCACCGCCGCCACTTCCATTGTGAGCCAACGGAACTGGCCGACGTGCCCGGTACGGTGCGGATGTGGGACCGCGCTCCCGGCAGCGAAGCCTTCGCGGTGGCTCGCATCGGCGTCGGCAAGGTCGCGCTGGCGATGACGATCGAGAAGCCGAAGATCGTCAAGGCCACCCACCTGGAACCGGCCACCGGGCATGCGTTGCGGAAGTTCCTCAACGAGCAGGAATACATCGACGACATGCCGAAGGCCATTTGGCTGCAACGCTTTGCCGGCATCAGCTTCATCGGCCACCCGGACGGCACCCGGTCCTTGACCCGGGCGATGCTCTGCCAGCTGGCCGCCTACCACAGCCCGGCAGACCTGCAGATCATCGTGGTCACCGCCGCCCCCGACCAGTGGGACTGGGCCAAATGGCTGCCGCACATGCAGCACGGCAGCAGCCGCGACGGCTGCGGGGAGCGGCGCCTGCTGTTCTCCTCCCCGGCCCGACTGGAGGCCTTCCTCGACGAGGACCCCGACGGGCCGCGGCAACCATGGAGCCCGCCGTCGATGTCCTCGGGTCTGCACGGTGGCACCGACCCGGGTGCGGTGCTGCCGCTGCGGATCGTCGTCGACGACGGCTGCGGCACCCCGGAGGACTGGGCCGGGGTCACCGGCAGCAGCGGTTACGCCGGGACCTGCTTCGTGCGGCTCGCGACGGAACCGCCGCCGCGGCCGTCCTCGGGGTTCGCCGCCCGGTTCTGGGTGGGGTTCGACCCGTCGACCACCTACCGGCTGACCGACGGCGCGCTGCGCAAGCAGCTACCGCGCGGCGAGGTCGCCGGCTTCGCCGGGGCCGGACACGGCTCCGACGAACTCGACGACGCGTTCTACGCCACCGCGGATCAGATGAGCACCACCGAGGCCGAACGCTTCACCCGGGCGATGGCCCGCTACCGCGACTCCGGTACCGCCGGGTCGACGGTGTCCACCACCGCCGTCGAGCACCGCAACCTGCTCGACGTGTTGGGCATCCGGGATCCACGCAACTTCGACGTCGACCGGCTGTGGGCGCCGCGGATGACCCAAGGTCCGGCGTGGATGCGGTTCCCGGTGGGCCTCGACGAGTCCGGGCAGGTCGTCGAACTCGACCTCAAGGAGGGCTCGCAGCGCGGCATGGGCATGCACTCGCTGTTCATCGGCACCACCGGCGCCGGCAAGTCCGAGGGCATCATCACCGAGGTGTCGTCGCTGGCGGCGACGCACTCCCCGGAAGTGGTCAACGTCATCTTCTCCGACTTCAAGCTGAAGTCCGCCGCCGGCACGCTGGAGAAGTTCCCGCACGTGGTCGCCGCGGTCAGCAACCTGGCCGACGAACGGCACCTGGTGGGGCGGATGTATGACGCGCTGGACGGCGAACTGGACCGCCGCGGTGCCGCCGTCGCCGCCCTGGAGGACTGTCAGGACCTCAACGACTACAACCGGCACCGGTTGACCGATCCGTCCCTGCCGCCGATCCCGGTGCTGTGGGTGATCTGCGACGAGTACAACGAAATGCTGGCCGACCCGATCTGGGGGCCGAAGTTCCGGAAGTTGTTCTGGCGCATCGGGCGTCTGGGCCGGGCGTATCACATCTTCCTGCAGTTGGTGGGTCAGGTGGTGGACACCCAGAACCTGCGTGACGTCCGAAAGGTGTTGGGCTTCACCATCGCCGGGCGCACGTCGCGGGAGGAGGATTCCCGGGAGGCGATCGGCTCCACCGTCGCCGCGCACGTGCCGGAGGAGGGCGCGGAGGGCACCGCTTACCTGCGGGTGGCGATGCGTCAGCCGCGGGAGTTCAAGTTCTTCTACTCTTCGGCCAGGTACGTGCCCAAGGCGATCACCGCGGACTCCGCCGGACCGCTGCGGGCCGGGACGTGGTTCGAGCCGCGGACGTTCACCGTCGGCGAGGCCGTCGACCTGGACGGTCTGCTGGCCGAACCGGTTCAGCCGCCTACCCCGGAGGTGGTGGTCTCCGACCAGTCGTCGGGAAAGATCGTCGACGGTCTGATCGAGTCGCTGACCGCGACCGGGGTGCGGCCCCCGCGCCCGTTCTGGCTGCCGCCGCTGCCGGTGCGCGACGATCAGGGGTTGTGGCGGGGGCAACCCCCGACGGTCGACGAGCTGGTGACCCGGCTGCGGGGCAAGCCGTGGCACCAGGAGTACGGCAACAACCCGGGGCTGACGTTCCCGGTCGCGCTGGTGGACCGGCCGCGTGATCACCGCCAGGACGTCTACAACCTGGATCTGTTGTCGGACAACGCGTTGGTGGTGTGCGCGCCGCAGCGCGGGGCGACGACGACGGTGATGACCATGGTGGCCGCCGGGGCGCTGATGTACCGCCCGGAGCGGGTGCAGTTTTATTGCATCGCCGCCAGCGGACCGCAACTGGCGCAGCTGGCCGACGTTCCGCACGTGGCGGCGGTGGTGTCGGTGTCCGACACCGAGGGGGTCAACCGTCTGCTGGCGACGTTGGAGAATCTGGTGGCCGACCGGGACCGGATCTTCACCACCCGCGGGTTGGACATGCAGACGGTGCGGGAGAACAAGTTCGGTCCGCATCCGCGTGACGTCGGCGTCGAGGGCGGTGACGTGGTGCTGGTGCTGGACGGGTTGGAGAACTTCAGCAAGGCCCACCCCAACGGGCTGGATGCGGTGCTGCGGTTGATGGGGGCCCGCAACTACGGCGTCCGGGTGGTGGTCACTCACACCAGTCTGCTGTCGGGGGTGCGTTCGCAGATGCGCAACGCCGCCAACCAGATCCTGGAGATGAAACTGGTCAACCCGATCGAGACGATGGTGCAGCCCGATCCGTCGGATCCGCAGCGCCGCCCCGCCAAGGAGGTCCCCGACACCCCGGGCCGCGGCGTCACCGCCGCCGGGCATCACCTGATGGTGGCCCTGCCGGAACTGGCCACCTCGGCGGCCGGGCGGGTGGACGCCCGCGGCCTGGGCGCCGAGATCGGCCGGGTCACCGGGGTGCGCAAGACCAGCACCGTGCTGCGGCTGCCCGAGTCGGTGTCCTTCGCCGAGGTGATGGCGTTGGCCGACCGGACCTGGCCGGCGCACGTGGTGCCGTTCGGGCTGTCGGAGACCACGATGGCAGCCGCATGCCTGGACTTCTCCCAAAGTGCGCACGCCGTGGCCGTCGGCCTGGGCTCGTCGGGGCGGACCAACTTCCTGCGGACGGTGATGCGCAGCATCATGAGCCGCTACCGGCCCGAGGACGCCACCATCGTGCTGTTCGACCCGACCCGCAAATTGGTCGGCGTGGTGCCGGAGGACCCGTGGTTGTCGCAGTACGCGTACAACCGCGACGACATCCGCGACGTCTGCCTGCGGTTGGCGGAGCTGATGCGCAGCCGGCAGCCACCGCCGGGCACCAGCCAAACCGATCTGCTGACCAAGAAGTTCTGGACCGGGCGGGAGTTCTTCGTCGTCGTCGACGACATCACGTCCTGGCACACCAGCGACAACCCGTTGACCGCCCTGGTGCCGTTCGTGGAGCAAGCCGCCGACTTGGGTCTGCACATCATCGCCACCGCCGACATCCGGACTTGGTCCTTCCAGTCTCAGGGTGGTGGAGTGCTGGGCCGGGTGGTGGGGTCGCTGGCGCCGGTACTGGCGCTGGACGGGCGCCGCTCGCACGGCCAGATCATGCCCGGCATCTTCGCCGACGCGCAGCGGCCCGGCAAGGGCAAGCTGCTGACCCGGTCCGGCGAGGAGGGCGTGCTGGTGGCCTGGTCTGATCCGCCGCTGGTCGGGACACCTCGACCGCCCGTTTGAGGGGCTCAAAAATTGGTGCGGCGAACCCCCCGGCAAACGTCTTAGACTCAAATCAACGCACGATCCACCACGGAGGTAAACGACCATGACAGGTTTCATCGGCGTCTTGGCGCCCGCGCTGGGACTGCAAGCCGCGACGGAGACGGCGGGGGTCGGCACCATGGCCGGCGCGAGCGGCGGCGCGGCGGCGGTCACCTGCGCGGTGCTGCCGCCCAGCATCGACGACGCGGGGGTCGCCCTGGCCGCTGCGATGAGTGCACGCGGCGCCGAGACCCAGGCAATGATGGCGCAACTGATGGCCACCCGGGCGATGTACGCGGCCACCGTCGCGGTCAACGGTCTGAGCTACACCGCCACCGATGTCGTCACCCAGACCACGCTCGCCCTGTAGGGCGGGAGGCGCCCAGCACCATGGCATTCGGGGAGCCGTCGGCGATTCCGCCGGAGGGCAACTACCTCAACATCTCACTCGGTGATCTGGCCGCGTCGCTGACCGCGGCCGCCGCCGGCCATCAAGGCCTGGCCGACATGCTCCTTGCGGAGTTGACCCAGGTGCAGGCCGCCGCGGCGACGACCGCCGCGGAGGGCTGGCAGGGCGCCGGTGGCGTCGCGATGGTGGGCTCGGCGCAGGAGTACGCCGCGGCACTGGAACTGGCCGCCGCCTGGTGCTTGGAGGCGTTCGCCCAGGCCACTGAGGTGGCGATGGCGCACCAGACCACGATGCAGTCGATGATCCCGGCGCCGGTGTGCACCACCAACCTGACCACCACCCAGGCGTTGTGCGACACCAACTTCTTCGGGCAGAACTCCCCGGCGATCGCCGCCCTGATCGCGCAGTATCAGGAGTTCTGGACCCAGAACGCGTCGCTCGCCAACGGCTACCAGTCGGTGATCACCCAGGCGCTGGGCGTCCTGTCGATGCCACCGCCGTTGTCGCCGACGGCGGCGAATCCGGCTGGTCCGGCGGCGGCCGCGGCGGCGAACTCGGCGCAGTCGGCCACCCAGGGTGCGTTGCAGACCAGCGCGAAGTCGATGACCGAGACCGCCGACGCGACCGGGGGGGCCGGTACCTCGGCGGCGTCGCCGATGGGATCGATGAGTTCGATGCTCGGTCAGATGTCGTCGATGGGTGGGCAGTTCTCCAGCATGGGTGGGCAGCTGCCGCAGCTGTTGACCTCCGCGCCCAGTCAGCTCAGCGGCATGTTCGGACCGATGAGCAGCATGTTCAGCGGCATGGGCGGCGCCCAGGGCCTGGGCGCGATCGCCCCGGGCGCTGCGAGTCCGATCACCGCGGGTGCGTCCACGATCTCCGGACTGGGCGGCGCGGGTAGCGGCGGTGCGGCCAGCGGGGTGTTCACCAGCGCGCCGGCTTCGGCGACCATGGTCCGCCCGGCGAGCAGCTTCAGCTCGGGCTCGGCCCCCCGACTGCCCGGCGGGTGGCCTGCCGGGGGAGCCGGGCCCGCGGAGCCGGTCGCCGCCCCGTCCTCCGGTGGCGGGGGTGGTCTGTACGGCGCCCCCGCCGGCGCGGGCATGGCTGGCGGTCGGGAGCAGAACTCCGGGTCGGAGCGGACCCCGGACCGCACCATGCAGGTGACGGGCCGACCGACGTACGACAGGGGGGAGAAGCAGCGTACGTAATGGCGCGAAAACTAGTGCATCACGGGGCCCGTTCGGGCACTTAGACTTTCAACTACCAGCAAACACCGACACCTGATCGAGGAGACGAATACATGGCCACAGTTGGCGCATCAGAATTGATGGCCTTCGCCGCCCGCATGGACGAACTGAGCACCCGAGCTCAGAGCGTGCTGCAGCGTTACGAGGACAGCAACCAACAGCTCAGTGCTACCGGCGGACTCAACGGCCAGGGCGGCACGATGAACCTCAAGACCTCCGCCGAAGTGCACGAGGCGCAGATGAAGATCCAGACCAACTTCCAGAACCTCAACGATCTGGTGCGGCAGAACACCAACAAGTACACCCACACCGACGAGCAGAACGCCCACAACTTGGCGTCCATCCCCGGCATGCTTCGCCACCAATAGCCCACCAGACACGACGAGGAGTACAGATACATGGCTGCAGACGACGGAATGATGCGTTACAACATGCCGCAACTGGGTGACCACACCCACGCGCTGTCGAGCTTCTCTCAGGAGCTCGACCAGATCGGCCAGGAAGCACTGCACGAACTGGCCGGCATTCAGAACTTCTTCGACACCGAGCACGGCTCGCAGGCTTACACCCAGGCCCAGCAGCTGATCAACGAGGGCATCGACGACGGCAAGCAGGTGATCGCCCGCCACGGCGACGCCATCGACACCTCGGCGACGGACTTCATGGCGCAGGACGCGGCCGCGGGTAGTTCCTTCGGCGGGCTGTGACCGTCCGCATCTGACCCGAACCCGTTGGCAGAGAAGGGGATCGACCAGCTGGTCGGTCCCCTTCTTGCCTGTCAGACCAATCGATGCGCTGTGCCGGAAGGAGAACGACGATGCTGTCGACGACCGTAGGGGGAGTCTGGGCGTTGCAGGCGCTCCTCGGCGTGGAGACGATGCCCGCCACGCTGCGGCTGAAACCGTTCATCCCGTCGATCCACGCCTCACTGATGGTGGAGACCACCCAGGGCACCGTGCCGCTGTCGAAGACAGCGGAGTACGCCGCCCTGATGCAGGCCGGCGTCGTCGACGCGGCCGGCACCGTCGACGAGATGGTCCGCGACTGGTTCACCGTGCTGGGCCGCCCCGACCGGGAAGTGGTGCTGAGCATCCGCCGGCCCGCGCCGCGGTCCGACGACCCCGCGGCCCGGGTCACCGAGGAACGGGTGATGGTGATCAGCCAGCACCGCCGCTGGATGGCGATGGCCGCCCGCGACGGCAACGAGATGGTGGTGGCCCCGGTCGGGGAGTCCGACGACGCCGCCGAACGCGTCGAAATGATGTGCCAGACACTGATTCCCGCGCTCGGTGAGGCCGAACCGGCCGACATCGAAGGCGCCAACGTTCTCGCCGACATGGTGCAGGCGGTGATGGACAACGCCGCCCCCCACGGCCCGGCCGCGATCACCGCCGGCCTGGCCCGCCTCGGCCTGGCCCCGGCGACCGTGGAGGCGATGGCCGCTACCCAGCAGCTCGACTCCTCGGCGATGGCGGTGGTGACCATCCTGGACCACGGCCGCAGCCTGCAGGCGGTGCCGCGGGTGCTGACCGTCGCCGACACCGACCTCGGCCGGCTGACCTTTTCCACCTCCACCGGCGCCGACGGCAAGAAGTGGCTCAGCATCTGGCCCGGCACCGCCGCCGGGATCCACGACGACCTGTTCGAGTTGTTGTCCACACCGGTGAGCGTGGGAGCGTAGGAACGCATTTCGGTGCAACCGGGGCCGACGGGTGCATCTCGGTCATGAGTCGATCGCGACGACGGTCAACTGCACGGACACTGCGCCGGAGATGCGAAGGCGGCCGCCGCTGTCGTCGGCCACCGCCTCGAGCGGTGACGAGCACTAGGGGCAGGTCTCGCTTTCCTTCACCACGCCGAACTCGACGGCGGTCTGTTCGGTGAACGTCGCGCCCGCGGGTGGGGTAGATGTGCAGACCTGCCAGTTGCGGTCGTTGATCTGCATACGACTTTGGCCGCTGAGGTCCTTTGATCCGCTGAAGAACACCTTGTAGTCGGTCAGTGCCTGGATCGTGTTCTGTGCGGCCTGCAGGTCTTGGCCGACGACGTTCGGCATGACCCAAGGGCCGGCCGCCGCAGCCGGCACGGGTGTTGCAGTCGCGACGGGCGGCTCCACTGGTGCGGGCGCCGCTACGGACGCCGATTGGCTGACTGTGACGGTGGACGGCGACGCCGTGACGGTTACCGGCGCGGACCCGTCCGACGACCCGCATGCTGCCAGTAGAAGTGACGCGCAGATGACAGCCGTGATGTGAATTCCCCTCATGCACCGGAGGTTAAAGCACACCAAGCTTGATCGGTGGTGGTTTGCTGCACGAATCCTGGCAAGGCGGTGGAACACAACGGGGTCCACTGCGAGCGCCGTCTCCGCGTCGGCCAGGTGACTGAGCCGTTGGTAGTACCGCGTCGGCGTCAGGTCGAGCTCATCGAGAATTGCGTCTTCCTTCTTGCCGGCGCACGGCCACCGCGATGCTCACGCTCGAGCATCGCGGTGTCGAAGTCGGCCGGGGAATCCGAAGCCATTGGTCCGCCAGTGGTGTTCGAGTTCGGCGTCTTCTACCGGATCATTTGCTTCCATGCGCTCGCCGGGCCGCGATGCGCTTCGGGAACGGCTACCGCACTGGGGATGGTCCGACTACTGTGAACACCGCGCGCCCCGCACATCGGCGCATACCGAATTGCCTCCCACTCGAAGCGGGGAGCAGTTTCCCGGTTTCAGGGCTGCAGGTACCAGGCCCCGCAATGCCGCAATTGCAAAGCCGTGTCGGACGGAAGTATGTCGATGACTTGTGGACCATCGCTGTTGCTGTTGTCCAGAATGTCGTCGCCAGTGAGATCCCCGAGCCGTGCCCAGTAGCACGAGCCGGCACCACCTGCGGTGCGCCACCTGCCGGGGACAATGTCTGACCCGACAACGAAGATCCCTTCACCTCCGGGAATCTCAGCGGCAGGGCCGGGCGGCGGGGGTGGGGTATAGGTGACGGTCTGAGTGGACACCCGCACTTGCGGAACCGTGGCCGTCACCGTCGTGGTCTTACCCGCGACGGTGGTGGTCCCGCCGCACGCAGATACCAGCGCTGCCACCACACCAACCAGCCAGATCCCCCGCATCGGCTAAGTGTAGGCACTGAGCTGATAGGCGCGCAGCAAATTCGAAGCACACCTACCTATTGAATTCCCTCAGCAGTGTCATCCGTTTCGCTTACCGTCGTGGCGCGGCTGTTGGTGACCTAATCTGAGCCCGCGCAAAATAAATCACTCAATCCCCACGGCGCGCCAGCGGACGCCAAACCGGCTTCGATCAATTGCTCGCCGGCCACGTCGTCTACATGCGTGACAGCAGGGGAGACTTCACAATATCTGCCATTGCCGGGAATGCGACAGCACGACGCACCACCCAGCGCTGGCGAAGCTTTGGACGGACTTGGCCGCCCGGCCACGGTGCGGTTCACCAGCTAAGCGACTGTTGCGGCGGCACCTCCGTCACCGGTGGAACCGCCGTGGCGAGACTGCGCAGGCATCCCTTGCGCACCTCTCGGCTAATCAGTTCTAGGTAGGGTTTAACCCGATGCGCTGTCGAGCGTTCGTCAACTAGCGTTGCTGTCGGAACACATGAGTTGTTATCGCGCAAAGGGGGATCTGGATGAAGCTCAGGGGACTGCTGACAATCGCGGCGGCATCGTGCATCTCGGCCGCAGGTATCGTCGTTGCTTCACCAGCTCAGGCTGACTGCCCGCCCCGGCTACCCAACGGTTCCTGCTTCATTTGTTGTCCGGCACCTTAGTAGCCGCTCGGAGCGGAAGCTGGAGAGGCGATCGGCACCCGACGCCTGTCTACGGCGCAGCTACGAACCAGCTGAATCCTTCTGCCGCAGTCGGCAATCCGACTTCGCGGTGAGGACCGTGGCCTTGGCGGTGCCGAAGGTGACTTCGACGCCGTCAGGGCCGGTGAGGATGACGTCATGGTCAGCGGGGCCGTCCTTGAATGGCTGCAGGTCGGTGGCACCGAGCTTGGCAGCGGCGTCTTCGACGATCTTCAAGGCTTTGGGCCACAACGGATCTGGTGTCGGCCCGCTGAACGTGGCGACCACGTAGGCTTGGACGCCCTTGGTGTGGAGGAACTCAGCGCCGCAGCCACGCCAGCTGTTCTCCTCGATGGTCCACGTCAAGTCTGGCACCAGCGCGGCGATCTGGTTCGCGGTGTCGGTGACGACGGCCGTGTACTGCTGCTGCGCGGCCTCGAAGGAGGGGCGTTCGCGCAGTCGGGCGTCCGGATCCGAGGGTGCCGGTGACGCGGTTGAGTTGCTGCCGGACTCGGCGTCCTCCTTGTCAGTGGTGGAGGTGCGTCCGTTGAGCGTCACCGCGCACAGCGCGGCGGCCAACAGACCGGTGACGGGCCGGACGGTCCGCTGGATCCTGTCGTGAGTTGGGCGAGCGCGTCGACGACTGCGGCCACTCGGATTGGACCGCCGGTGAGTGGCGCTCACGGCGCAGCCGACGACCGCGGCGTCGGCGTGTCCTTTTGCCGCAGACGGCATTCCGACTTCGCGGAGAGGACCGTAGCCTTGGCGGTGCCGAAGGTGACTTCGACGCCGTCGGGATTGCTGAAGACCACTTCGTGGTTGGCGGGGCGGTCGACCATGGGCTGGGCGTTGGTGGCACCGAGCTGGGCTGCGGCCCCCTTCACGATCTCCACGGCAGTGGGCCACGAGGAATCTGGGGTGGGTCCACTGAATGTGGCGAAGACGTAGGCCTGGACGCCCTTGGTGTCGGCGAACTCGCCGAGGCAACCTCCCCAGCTGTTCTCCTGGATCTGCCACGTCAAACCTGGTACCAGCGACGCAATCTGGTTTGCGGTGTCGGTGACGACGGCCGTGTACTGCTGCTGCGCGGCCTCGAAGGAGGGGCGTTCGCGTAGCCGGGTGTCCGGATCCGAGGGTGCCGGTGACGCGGGTGAGCTGCTGCCGGACATTGCGTCCTCCTTGGCGGGCTGGCTGGACGTGCATCCGATCGCGGTGAGCGCGCACAGTCCCGCGCTCATCAGGACGGTGATGGTGCGGGGAGTCATCGACCGCCTCTCGAGATGGGCAATGGTGGGGCCATCACCAATTGTTCCTGGGGGAGTCCGGCGACGATGGCGGCGAGGTTGTAGCCCGACATTCGCAGCGCGCCGTCGCTGCCGGCGCGTGGATAGTCGGCGTGGCCGCCGACGCCCTCGCGCACTATGCCGTCCGGGCTGACGCCGGCTTGGGAGGACAGTTCGGGCAGGATTCCGCTGTAGGGGTTGATGCCCCACCCGTGCAGTGGGGCGGTGGGCGCGATGACGCCGGTGACGAAGTCTTGGGGCGCCTGCATGACGAAGGCGTGCCCGGGGTCGAGTCCCAGCTGGCTGGGCGCGTACAACTCCAGCCCGGGGGAGCCGTAGAACACCGCGTCGTCGACGGCGTGGATGCCCTGGTCGTGCAGCTGTTGTAAGGCTAGCGAGGAGGTCAGCGACCCGTAGGAGTGGCCGAGCAGGCTGATCTGGGCGTGGGGGTTGGCCGCGTCGACTGTTTGGAGGTAGTCGGCGAGGTTCTTGGCGCCGGCCTGGGCGATGTCGTCGTTCAGGATGGGGCCGAGGTCGGAGCCGAGGTTGGCGGGGTCGGGTGCGGCCGGCGGTTCGTAGCCCAGCCAGGCGATGGTGGATGCGGTTCCAGGGATGCCCAGACGTTGCATCTCACGCTGGGTGGTTTGGCGCAGATTGTTGGCCTCCGAGACCATGCCGGGCAGCGACTGTGGGGTGGTGCCCATGCCAGGCACGGTGACCCCGATCTTGCTGGCGGTGTCGGGGTTGCCGACCGCGACCGCGGCCAGGACGTGCTTACCGGTGCCGGTTTGGGGGTCGTAGACCGTGAGATACGTGTCCGGGGCCTTGCCGAGAGCCTCGTCGACGGCGTCGAGTTCGTCGAGGTGCTTGCGTAGCGGGGACAGTTGGTCGGCCACCCGTCGAAGGGCGTCGGCGGTCTCCGCGCTGCCATCACCGCGGTACACCTTGTTCATCAGGTCGTCGAACTTCTTCTGCAGCGGAGCGACCTCGGCCGCGGCAGTGGCCCGGTCCAGCCGCAAGCGCTCCTGGTTGGCGTCGCTGGCGATTTGGGTGGGGGTCAGTCCTTCCGGGCCGACGGGCGGGCCAGCGTCGGTGGGAATGGGGGTGTCGCCGTCGGCCATGTCGATCGCCGAGGCCAGTTCCTGGTCGACCTGGGCGGCCTGCAGGAGGATGCCGTCGAGGCGGGCCTGCAGGCCGGGGACGGCGAGCATCTGCTGGCGGCTGCGGGTGCTGCCGGGCGGCGCGACGATTCGGTTGGACACCGGGTCGACTTCCAAACCGGCGGCGGCGGCGTCGGCGCGCATCTGGGCGAGGTCGGCCTTGACCTTCTCCACGCCGTCGGCGGCGCGGTCGGCGGCCCGGGCCACCGCGAGTGCTTCCCGGCCGTGGGCGTCGAGGTCGGCGCGGGTGGTCGCCACTGCGTGGCGGGCGGCGTCGGCGGCGTCGCCCTCCCAGGTGGTGAACGCCGACAGGGTGCCCAGGTCCCGGGCCACCCCGGTGCTGGTTTGGTAGCGCTGGGTGCCGGCGTGGAAGACGTCGCGTACGAATTCCGCGTTCCACCGATCGATGTCGGCTGCCGACAACCCCATGGGAAAACCCTAACGGCGTTCCCGGGGGGCTCCGGCAGAAATTCTGGCCGCGCGGAAGTCGCCGTGAGGACCGTGGTCGCCCGTCGCGGTGACCCTGCTGAGGACGACGGCTCGGCAACGGTGGTGCGCGACCCGGGTGGCGACCGTACCCGGGGCACCTTCGGCCGGGGGCGGGACGTACCCGCCCCCGGTGCTGGTCAGGCGCCCGCGACGGCGTGGTGGCGTGGTCCTGATCTTCCGCGCGGAGCCGTAGACGGGGTTCGGGCGGCAAAGTCCCGACGCGGAAAATTGCCGCCGATTTCAGGGTCGTACCGCCGGTAAGGTTTCCCGCATGGCGCTGAATCTGACCTCCCGGGTGCAGGTGACGGCTTCTCGTTTCTGGAACAAGCGCAACGCCGCGGCCCTGAGCCATCACGGCGTGCGACTGGACTACGACCCGGAGTCGCGCCGGACGGCGGCGCTGATCCTGGGGTTCACCATCACCCTGGTCGCGGTCGGACTGATGTTCCTGCTGTCGTGGTTCAAGCCGGCCGGTCAGGTGGGTCAGTCCAAGATCCTCGCCGACCGCGACACCGGCGCGCTGTACGTGGTCGTCGACGGGCGGCTGCATCCGGCGTTGAACCTGATGAGCGCTCGGCTGATCGCCGGGGAGAACGCGAACCCGACCTTCATCAAGGCCGTCGACCTGGAGAAGTACCCACAAGGCACCACCGTCGGCATCGTCGGCGCACCGGCGGCGATGCCGCTGCGCACCGGGGCGGCCTCGCAATGGGCGGTGTGCGACACCGCGCCGGCCTCCACGGCGATGACCTCGGCGGCCGACGCGCCGATCGTCACCGCGATCGCCGGGCCGGTCACCCTGGGCGCACGGTCGGAACCCCTGCAGAACCCGGACGCGGTGCTGGCCAGTCACGACGGCAAGACCTACGTGGTGTGGGGTGGGCAGCGCTCGGAGATCGACCTGGCCAACAAGTCGGTGGCCCTGGCGTGGGGGGTGGATTCCTCCGCACCGGAGCCGGTGCCGATGTCGACGGCGCTGTTCGACGCGATCCCGGCGACCGACCCGTTGGCCAGTCCGGCGATCCCCAACGCGGGCGCACCGTCGCCGTGGGACCTGGGGGCCGGTGCGGTGATCGGGTCGGTGCTGGCGGTGGGGGACTTGAACGCCCCCGGCACCGACACGCTCTACGTGCTGTTGGGCAATGGGGTGCAACGGATCTCACCGTTCGTGGCGTCCCTGCTGCGCTCGGCCAACTCCTTTGGTGACGTCGCCCCGGTGGCAGTGTCACCGGACCGGCTGGCCAACGTTCCGGTGGTCGACACCCTGCCGGTGTCGTTCTATCCGGCCAGCCGGCTGCAGCTGGTGGACACCACCGTCGACGGGACCACGTGTCTGGCGTGGTCGAAGGGCGCCGGTGACCGGGCCGCGCAAATCACCGTGCTCTCCGGCCAGGGGCTGCCGATCCCGGCGTCGGCGGATTCGCGGCTGGTGCGCCTGGTCAAGGACGTCCGAGCCGACCCGACGTCGGTGGAGGCCGACCAGGTGTACATCGCGCCGGGCGCGACGAACCTGGTGATGACGACCAGTGCGTCGCCGACCGCGGCGAGCCGGGAGTCGCTGTGGTGGATCTCCGATCAAGGCGTGCGTTACGGCATCGAACTGGAGCAGAAGGTCTTGGAGTCCCTCGGTGTCGCGCCGGCAAGTTCCGGGCAGGCTCCATGGCCCCTAATAAGGGTCTTCGCCCCGGGTCCGGCCCTCACCCGGGCCGACGCGATGACCCAGCACGACAGCTTGACACCGGTCGTCGGCGCCGAAGCGCTGCCGACCCAGCAAGCCGGTGGCTGACCCCGGCGAATCGAAGTCCAGGCACCGAATTTTGGTGCGGATATTGCCATTACAGCGCCCTTAGGATGAGAACATGACCGACCGCCAGGACCACGAGTTCAGCCAGGCACGGGAGCCGGACGGCCCCGGACCGGGCACCCCGCCGGTCCCCGAACCACCGGCTGAGGCACCCCGGCACGCGGACCCTCGCGCCGACGCCCGGCCCGCCCCGCCGACGCCATTCGGCGACGCCGCCGGCTACGGAGCGGAGGGCCCGTTCGGCCCGCCCGTCGGCGGCGGATCCCCCGCCGTCCCCGAGTACGGCGCCCCGCCGGCCGGAGGGCCGGAGGAGACCACCGCCTCGGTGCCGCCGCGACCGGAGAGCACCGGCCCCACGGTGATGCTCCCCCAGGATCAGGGTGGCCGTCCGGCACCGCCACCCCCGCCGCCACCGCGGCCGGGCGGGTACGGTCCGCCCACCCAGCAGATCACCCCGGAGATGATGGCCCGGGCCCGTGGACTGCGCTATACGAGCATGGGGCAGGCGCCCGGTGTCGACCCGCGCCACGGGCCCCCGCAGTGGAACCCCGCCCCGCCCGGGGCTCCGCACCACCAGCAGGGGAGCGGTCCACCGCAGCCCGGGCAGCGCCCCCCGGGGCCGCCACCGGGGTACCTCGGCCCCGAGCAGTCCCAGCAGGGGCCGTGGGGCGAGACTTCCGGCGGCTGGCCGGCGGACGGTTTCCGCAGCGGCGCGGCCCCGGCCAACTTCAACTACACCGACTCCATTCGTTCCTCGGACCTGGTGCCCACCCGCAAGCTGCCGCCGCGACACGGCTGGCGCAAGGGCGTCCTGCTGGCGACGTTCGGATTGGTCAACCTGGGCCGCTCACCGGATGAACGCCGCCACGACGAACTGGTCGCCAAGACCCGCACCTTGCTGCGGGGCCGGTACAAGATCGGCGTGCTCGGCAAGGGCGGCACCGGCAAGACCACGTTGGCCGCCAGCGTCGGCTCCATCCTCGCCGAACTCCGCCAGGACGACCGGGTGGTGGCCGTCGACGCCGACACCGCCTTCGGCAAGCTGGCCAGCCGCATCGACCCGCAGACCGCCGGGTCGTACTGGGAGCTGGCCGCCGATCAGCACCTCTACAGCTTCGCCGACGTCCGCTCCCGGGTGGGCAGCAACGCCGCCGGGCTGTTCGTCCTGGGCGGGGAGCACAACACCGCCCGCCGGCGGGTGCTGGACCCGGCGATCTACCGGGAGGCCACCTCCCGGCTGGACAACCACTTCACCATCTCCATCGTCGACTGCGGCTCCACGATGGACTCCCCGGTCACCCGGGAGGCCCTGTCGGACCTGGACGCTCTGCTGGTGGTGTCCTCGCCGTGGATCGACGGCGCCTCGGCGGCCGGGCAGACACTGGAGTGGCTGGCCAACAACGGCTACACCGGTCTGCTGCACCGCACCGTGATCGTGCTCAACGACTCCGACGGGCACGCCGACAAGCGGACCCGCAAGGTGCTCGTCGAGCAGTTCGGCGCCCGCGGCCAGGTCGTCGTCGAGGTGCCCTACGACCCGCACCTGCGCCCGGGTGGCGTTATCGACGTCGACACCCAGATCCACCCAACCACCCGGCGGCGCATCCTGGAGATCGCCGCGGCCGTGGCCGAACACTTCGCCGCCACCACGGACGGCCCCCGGGAGCGCCGATGACCGCGGTGCGGCCGGCCCGGCCGGTCCTGGCGACCGGTGTGGGCCCGCTGGTCCCGTCGTCGTGCCGGGTGTCGATCCTGGTCGGCGACGACCATCAGGTGGACATGGTGCTGCCCGCGGCGGTGCCGCTGGCCGCGCTGGTCGACGCCACCCGCGACGCGATCAACCGACAGCTGCGCAGCACCGGCGAGGACGAAATGCCGCGCCGCAGTTACGTCTTCGTCCGCGCCGCCGGGATGACGGAGTTGGCCGGGGACACCTCCCTGGCCGCCCAGGGCGTCACCGACGCCGAACTGCTGGCCCTGGTGCCCGCCGAGCGGGCGGTGCGCTACACCCCCAACATCGAGAACGTCTCCACCGCGCTGGCGCGCTGGGCGAGGGAGCACTTCCCGACGGTCACCCCCCGCGACGCCGCTATGGTCGCGGTGCTGCTGGCCCTGGTGGCACTCGGCGCGTGCGCGACGATCCTGTGGCGGATGCGGTGGGCCGGTGCCGGCGGCTGGCTGGTGCCCGCGGTGTACGGCGCGGCCGCCCTGGTGCTGATCGTGGTGTCCTGGCTGTGCACCCGACTGCGGACCGAGACGTTCGTCGTCGGGGCCACCGGCGCCGCCGCTGGCGCGGCCGCCATGCTGGCCGGGGCGACCGCCCCACCCGGGCCACATCCGGGCGCCCCCAACGGATTCCTCGCCGCACTGGTCGCCGTCGTCGCCGCGGTCGCCCTCTCGCGGGCCACCGGCCGCTACCGGGTGGCCGCCGCCGCGGTGACCACCGTGGCCGCCGCCGGGATCGGCGCCGGGCTGGTCCGGATGTTCTTCGACGTCCCCGGGCAACGCATCGCCGTGGTCACGTTGGTGGTGGTACTGGTGGCCTCGGTGGCGTCCTCGCACCTGGCCCGGGCGATGGCCAAGGTGCCGCGCCAAAGCTTCCGGTCGATCACCGGCGACGACCTGTTCGCCCGCGCGCCCGGCCAACCCGAGGACACCCTGTCGCCGGTCGCCGACGCCCCCGACGACGTGACGCTGCGCGGCGAGCAGGTCGGGGAGATGGCGTTGCGGTCCAACCGGGTGCTGCGCGGCGTGCTGACCGGCATCGCCGCGGTGCAGGTCGTCGCGTCCTGGTTCGCGATCCACCCCGGCCACGGCAGCCAATGGCCGTTCGTCGCCGTCGTGACGGTGTGCGCGTTGATCTCGGTACTGCGCGCCCGGGCGTTCCGGGACCGCCGCTGCTCGATCACGCTGGTGGTGGGCGCCACGCTGGCGTTGTTCTCGATCCCCACCCACGTCGCGCTGGCCGCCGACCCCACCTCGACCGCCACCGGGCTGTGGTCTGCGGCGGTCGTGCTGGCCGTGGCCGCGGCCGCCCTCACCGCCGGGGTGCTGGTGCCCACCCGCATGTTCTCCGAGACGTTCCGCGAGCTGGTCGAATACCTGGAATACGCGCTGTACGTCCTGGTGGTGCCGTTCGCGGCGTGGGCGATCGGGTACCTGCAATACGTGCGGAACCACTGATGAGCCGCGCGCGACGCGCCCTGGCCGGCCTGGGCGCGGCGACCCTGCTGGCCGCCCACGTGGTGGCCCCGCCGACGGCGTGGGCGGTCGCCCCGCCCGTCATCGACCCCGGCGCCCTGCCACCGGACGACACCCCCGGTCCGCCGGAACTGATGCGCCAGCAGATGGCTTGTGCGACACCGGCCGTCGTCGCCGACCCCGACCTGGGCGAGGCCGCCCCCGGCAACGTGATGCTCGACCTGCGGCAGGCCTGGCAGTACTCCACCGGGGCCGGGGTGTCGGTAGCGATCATCGACACCGGCGTCACCCCCAACCCACGGTTCCCGAACCTGTTCCCCGGCGGTGACTACGTGATGGGCCTGGCCAACGGCGGGCTGGCCGACTGCGAGAGCCACGGCACCATCGTCGCCTCCATCATCGGGGCGGCACCGTCGAACCCGGCGGACCGACCCACGCCGAAACCGGCCGGGATCGGCGCCCCACCACCACCTCCACCGGTGCCGGCCAACCCGGCCCCGACCGTTCCGCCGCCACCACCGCCGAAGCCTTCCACCGTCACGGTGACCGCACCGCCCCCACCGCCCCCCGCGCCACCGCCGCCGGCCCCCGACGCCCCGGCCAGCGGCCCGGAAGATCCCACCGGCGGGGTGGCCCTGGTGCCGCCACTGCCGCCCGGCGCACCCGACGGGATCGTCGGAGTCGCCCCGGACGCCACCCTGATCTCCATCCGGCAGTCCTCCCCGCAGTTCGGTCCGGCCAATCCGACCCCGGAGGAAGCCGAGACCCACCGCAAGGCCGGTGACGTGGTCACCCTGGCCCGGGCGATCCGGCACGCCGCCGACCTCGGGGTGAAGGTCATCAACGTGTCCTTGGCGTCGTGCATCAACGCCGCCGCCCCGATCAACCAGGACCCCTTGGGCGCTGCGGTGCGCTACGCCGCGGTGGAGAAGGACGCCGTCATCGTCGCCGCCGCCGGCAACAAGGGCGACCCCCTGCAGCCCGACTGCGGCCAGAACCCGGCGTTCAACCCGCTCAACCCGGACGATCCGCGGGACTGGGCCGGGGTGCGCACCATCGTCACCCCCGCCTGGTACTCCGACTACGTGCTGTCGGTCGGCGCGGTCACCCCCGACGGTCAGCCGATGCCCGACAGCATCGCCGGACCCTGGGTCGGCGTCGCCGCCCCCGGTTACCGCATCATGGGCCTGTCCAGCGTCAACGGCACCCCGGTCAACGCGATGCCGGCCCGCGACCCCGGCACCGGGTACGGCTTCTGGGGCACCAGCTTCTCCGCGGCATACGTCTCCGGCGTGGCCGCCCTGATCCGGGCCAAGTTCCCCAATCTCACTGCCCACCAAGTGATCCGGCGGATCACCGAGACCGCGCACAACCCGCCGCACGGAGTGGACAACGCCGTCGGTTACGGCGTGGTCGACCCGGTCGCGTCGCTGACCTTCGACGTGGCCCCGGGGGACACCAAACCCGTCGAGCACCTCACCACCGACCTGTACGTGCCGCCACCCCCACCGGGACCGGACCACCAGGCCCGCACCATCGCCCTGCTCGGCGGGGCCGGGGTGCTGATGGTCGCCGCCCTGCTCGGCGGCGTGGTCGCGATCCGCCGGAGGATGTCGTGAAGGCCCGCACCGTCGCGGTGCGCCCGGTGCTGCCGGTGGTGATCGCCGTCGAGGTGATCGCCCTGGTCGCCTTCGCGACGCTGACCCCGACCCGCTTCGGATGGTGGCCCGCCGCGGCAGTCACCGCGGCGGCCTTGATCCTGCTGGTGGTCCGCGTGCATCGCCGCAACATCGCCACCTGGGTCCGCGACCGGATCCGGTGGCGCGCCACCCGCACCGCAGTCGTTCGGGCCGGCGCCGCGGTGGACCTGCCGCTGGGCAGCAGCATGTGCGGGGTCCGGGTGGAACCCGACGAGGCCATCACCATGGTCGAGGTTGCCGGCCGGGCCTACGCCCCGACGTTCCTGCGCGGCTCGACGGTGTCGCGGACGGCGAACGTGCTGCCGTTGCGAGTCCTGGTCGACGCGCTCGACCAACCCGGCGGGCTGCGGCTGGCCGGGATCGACGTGGTCTCCGCCGGGCACCGGGTGCGCCGCGGCACCGACTACCCGGCGCTGTACAGCACCCTGCTGGCCGACCGGCCCGCCGCTGGTGCCCGCAGCACCCGGCTGATCGTCCGCCTCGACCTGCACGACTCGGTCGAGGGACTGGTCTACCGGCAGTCCATCGGCACCGCCGCCGCCGCCGCGACCGACCGCATCCTCACCGCGCTGCGCCAGGAAGGGGTGCGGTGCACCGCGCTGACCGCCGCCGAACTGGACGCCGCACTCGACGAGCTGTCGGTCGGGTTGGCCACCGCACCGGTTCCGCCCGCCCCCGAGGACACCGTCGCCGAGGACCCGGAGAGCACCGCGGCGGTCGACGCGGCGCGGACCTCCGTGCCGGCGGTGCGCCCGGAACTGGTGACGACGGTTCCCCGTCGCGGCCCGGCGACGCAGGTGAAGTGGCGCACCGTCGACGGCCGCCCCGGACACTTGACGTCCTACTACTTCTCCCCGGAGGACATCACCACCGCGTCCCTGCACCAGATGTGGGCGCTGCGCAGCGACGCCGTCGTGCACACCATCTCCCTGCGCAAGGACCGCTCCGGGGATCCCGAGGTGGGTGGCAAGGTGCTGGTGTCGGCGTTGGTCCGCACCGACGACCCGCAGGTGCCGCAGCAGCCGCCGACCCTGTACCTCAACCCGCTGCCCGGAGCGCAGGGCATGGCGGTGCTGCGGACGGCGCCGACGTCGCGCCCCAAGCTGAAGCTGCCCGCGCTGACGCTGACCGACCCGGACGCCCTGGAAATTCCGATCGGACCGACCGGCATCCTGGTCGGCGCCGCCCTCGCCGACGACCCGGCGGCACAGCCGGAGGTGCAGCGCGACGACCTGGTCATGCTGGCGCTGACCGACCCGCACCGCACCACCCGCATCGTGATGGACACCTCCGAGTTCTACGTCCGCCAGCTGGTGATCCGGGCCGCCGCGGCGGGGGAGCGGATCGCCATCTACTCCCAGCGGCCGGACCGCTGGATGTCGGTGGCGCAGCCCAATGTGGCTGTCGTGCAACGCGGGCGGCGCGCGGAGTTCGTGCCGACCATCGTGGTCAACGACCACCCCGCCAACCCGCCGTCGGCGGGTTTGGCGTCGACGGTGATCACCGCCGCGCGCGGCGGGAACGCCGACCCCAATCCGGACCTGCGGTTCGTGCAGACTTCGAAGACCACGGTGCGGATCACCTCGGCCGAACGCACCCTCGACGTAGGGATCATCGCGTTCCGACAGGAGCAAGCCTGGACGCGATAGGCCCCGAACGCGGCACTCCCATTACGGTTGCCGCGTTCGGGCAGAGGCCGACGGTCGAAGGCGTCATCTCGAGCACGTGTGGCGATCGCACCGACGGTGCCGCAACATGGCTCCACCCGAGGGGGACCCATTCGATGGTCCAGTCGACTCTCGCCACGACGTACGACACATTGGTTGGACCGCTGTCACGGAAGGGTTTTGGAGCGTTGAACGCCTTCAACGGCAGCCGCAGAGCGACGGCTAGACCCAATCGCCGGGCAGGTGGGCAGATACGGCGGAAGCGGTGTCGGCGAGTTGCCTTTCGATGACCAACACCACCCACGGTCATCACCCCGCATGGACGGTCACCCTGTTCGTCGTCGCAGCCGTCGTGCTGATGGGCGCGCCGGCGTCGGGGTTCTTCGTCAAAGACCCGGACACGGAGCGTCGGGTGTACTGGTGGGCGTGGGTGATCGGCGGTCTCCTGCTCGCGGCTTCGCTGTCCGACCGCGGCGTCAGAGCTCCGCTGGCGGCGCTCCTCGCGACCGCCGTCGTCTCCGTGGCGTTCGCCTACTTCAAGACGTCCTTCCTGACGGTCCGTGGCCGCGTCTACGCGCTGAATCCCAACAGGCGTCGCCCGGCCTCGCCCCAACCCTCCGACCTCGAGCCGTGACTCGAGCAGCGGTCCTGCACACGGTGGCGGCCGTGGCAATCGCCGCCGCCGTGGTGGCGGGATGCGGACACGTCGTCGGTGGAGCGGCCCGACCCGCGTCGGGGGCCCTCGGTGGGAGTTCCACGACCTCCGCCGCGACCAGCAGCACCAGCGGTGCGGCGTCGCCGCCGGCGGCGACGCCAGCTTTGACGTCGATCCTGCCCGACGCCGACCAGTGGTTCACCATTCTCGGACGACAACCAGAACTCAGCGCCCTCACCGTGCAGGGGAGCGAGGCGCTGGGCCGCCAGGACGCGATCGGGGACTGGTCACACCGCGACTGTCTCGGTGTCGTCGACCTCGGGCTGGAATCGGTGTTCACCGCCGCGCCGGTAACCGCCGTCATCAACGGCTACCCGGTCTTTCAAACTCAGGTCGCGGTCATCGCCTACGCGGACCCGGCGACCTCCGGCTCGCTGTTCGCCTCGATGGCCGACCGTTGGCGCCAGTGCGCCACCGCGTCAGTGGTCGACTCCTCCACTACCCCTCCTTTCACCTCGAACATCGGTGAGGTCGACGCCACGCCGACAGTGGTGTCGACCACCATCACCATGCCCGGCAGTTACCAGCAGGTGTTTCAGCGTGCGCTGGGCCAAGCCGGACGGTGCCTCGTCGACGTGGCCGTCCCGGTCAGCGCCGGGCCGGGACCACCCACCCCCACGGATGCCGCCGTCCGCGCCGTCGCGGCGATGCAGGACAAAGCCGCCGCGGCGAGATGCTGACCACTCGTCAGCATGGCCGTGCTGGTCCGCACACCGCCGCCGGGTTTCGTACACGACATCGACGTCGGCGGGCAGGGCGCACAGCACCGTGAACGACACCGTTGCCGGGTCGCCGGCGGTGGTGTGATGAAAGCTCCCTTCCCAGTGCATCTTTGGTCTGCACGGTTGGGACGCCGTGACTGCGCCCGTCGTTCGTCGACCCCCTCCGCCGACACTTCCGTGGATTCACGGTGGCATGAACCGGCGACAGTAAGGATCGGCCAGAAGGGTGGGGCGCCCGACGCCACTGCGTGCTGAAATTGCTGCGATGACGTCAGTCTGGTGAGGCTTACGGTGGTCGGGTACCTCACGGCACCGACAGAACGGAAGGGCATGCACTCGGACATGGGCTGGCTGGGACTGCCCGCCACACGGGCCGGCGCCGAGAAGGCGGTACCGCCACTGCCGGCGGATGACACGGTCCCGGCGCAGGATGACGACCGGACCGTCCACGGGAGCCTCACGTGACCTCACCACCCTGGGAACCACCACGACCGCCGTCCGGACCACCGCCGGGGTGGCCACCGCCAAATACCAACGGGCCCTTGGGTAGTCCGCAGCAGCCACCGCCATGGCCAGGGTCGGCATGGCCGCCCGCGGCGCCACCTCCTCCGTACGGTGCGCCGGCCCCGCTGTCCTACGGTGGTTACGGGACATCGCCACCACATCAGTACGGCGGGTATGGCCCGCCGCCACCGCCTCGGCGCAAGTCCGCCAAGGGCTGGCTCATCGGAGGATGCGCTGCCGCGGTGATCTTCGTCTGCCTGGGTGTCATCAACGCCGTCGGAGGTGTCGGGCCGCGCGACGAGCAGTCCTACCAAGCGGGTCGATCGGCGGGCGACGTCGGTCCGGCCATGGTCAAGTTCGGCGGTGCGACCCCGGAGGGCTACTGCGACCAACGGTTCACGTTGTCCACCCCCCTCGGCGAGAAGACCAAGTATCGCCGCGGTGACTTCATGGACGGCTGTCTCGACGCCTTGGAGGAGAAGCTGGACGGAAAGTCATGACCGCGAGGGGCGTTCGGAACTCCTCAGCGCCTCACATGCTGCCGTCGCGTCTCCGACGGTGATGCGGAGCACGCGTGCTCGCCAGGACCGGCCGCGGATGCGTAGCGCCGACGAGCGGGTCTGGGCGGTTGCCATTCGATCCTCGCCGCTGACAATCCAATTGGTGCTCGGCGTTCTGTTTACGGTGCTGTGGCTGATGGGATGGTCGCGCGGCTGGCCGACCACCACGCACGCCGAGGAGCGCGCCAATCTCCTGACGGCCACCATCGCCTCGGCCACGATGGGGTTGGCCGCCGGCGTGGCGCTGCTCACCCGCCCAGGGCCGACGGTCCGCGGCTACGGACTCGGCGTCCTGGGGTCCTCCGTGGTGATCCTGATCGGGGGAGTCGGCCTTGTCCTCTGGCTCTGGTGACCCGTCCGACGGCGACCTTCCGCTCGCCGTCGTGGCCAACCGTTACGGACCGGCGGGGTACGTGGCCGTCGTCGTGACGACCTTGCTGTCGGAGGTCCTCACCTGGACACTGCTGCCCTCTGCCCCGTACCTGGTGCCCGTCGTCGTGCTGCCGGCCGCGGCGGTGGCCGCGATCCTCGGATACGGGTTGCGCCGAGTCGGGGGCACGGTCGGACGAGTCGGTCGGGGTGTGCTGATCGGCTGCTGGTCCGGGCCGCTGACCGCGGTGCTCGCCGTCCTGGTGGTCATCGCCGGGAAGGCCGCCGACGTCCTCTGACCGCAGTGTGCCGTCGACGACACACTGCAGCGCCGGCGAGGTGACGCCGCCGGACACACGCGCGGGCCCGCTCACTGGGACACCGAATTCAGAAGGGTGGTGGTGGCGGGGGCGGCCAGTTCGGGGCGTCGCGCTGGCCCTTGGCAGTCGACAGGCGCACTGCCGCTGGACCAATGGCGATGTTGCAGTGCGTGTTCACCGCCGGACCGTAGGTGATGGCGTCGCAGGCAAGGCAGTGCCAGATCGTGTGCCCGCCGCCACCGTGCCCTCCGCAGGCCGTGTGCCCGACGAGGGTCCGAGATGGACCGAGGCGATGACCGTTGGGGCAGTGCGTCGGCGGCTCGGTGATCCACTTCCCACGCCATCTGATGAGATCGCCGACCGCCACCGGATGATTGTGCGACCCCGCACCGACAGGGCCCGCTTATCGTTCGAGACTGGCGTCCCCTGCGTTCGATCGGCGGACGGGTTGGACCGCATGCTCACGCCGAGCAGGGCGTCGATGTTGGAAGGGCGGATCAGCCGACTGACGATCAGGGACCCGACCAGCTACTCAGTTGGAACGCAGCCGATTCGGCTGCACTACAATGGGTTTCGCAAATACGCCTCGGTGAAGGTGGGCGTTGACGCGCTACCTCGGAGTTGGCAGATGCCCGCCTGAGGTTCGGTCTGCCATGCTGTCGACATGCCGAATTTCGGGTTTGACATCGCGCAGTGGTTCACCACCAACACCGAACAGGTAGAGAGCCACCTCAAGCGCTACTTCGGCGGAGGCAAGGATAAATTCACGGGCCGGTGGTTCGACGAGTTTGCAGCCATTGCGAACCCAAACCGATTCGAAGCGTCCGATGTCCTGGCGGTCGAGGCTCTGTCCGTGGAGGTGCCACCGGAAGCAGCGTCGATCCTGCTGATCACCGAGTCCGAACGCTTCAACAGCTTGCTCCGGCAGATCCCCCGAGAACAAGACCTGTGGCACGTCAGCCGACTCACCGTAGACGTCGGCGGCCCAGCAGATGACCTGCACAGCGCTCTGCGCACCTTGCCACGGATCGACTGGGTGACCGCCGGAAAGCTCATGGCGGCCAAGCGGCCACGTCTCATTCCAATACTCGACAACAAGGTCAGGGACTTGATCCGTCCACCTGAGGGGCTCTTCTGGGTCAAGCTCCATGACGAGCTGAAGGACGAGTCGCGGCGCGGTGCCATCGCCCACGCATGTCGGGCCGCCCCACCACATGTCGGCTTGCTCCGGCGCATGGACGTTGCGCTGTGGATGGCTGCCACACAGACGTGACCCCACTGCAGGCACCCCGATCGCTCACTGCCCCGCAACTTTGTGCGGTGAGACCGCGGAGGCATGCTCCATAATCGACTCATGTCGTTGGCGCAGGCGTGCACGGAGGTGCAGGCCATCATCGGGCGGGCGCAGTCGCTGTTCGCCGAGGCGCCCGAACCGCCCGCCGCAGCCGGCGCTGCGGCCGGTCAGCTGGGCACCGCCGCCGGGTCGACGGCCACCTCGGCTCAAGCAACCACCGAACTCTCCGGTGAGTTGGTATCCGCGCATCGGGGGTTCGCCGGCCGGTCAACCACCGCGCTCGCCAACGCCGCTGACGCCGACAGTACGCTGTCGGCCCGGGCAGCGGCCGCAGCCGAACTCACCCGTGTCGGCGCGGCCCGCCTCGACGCCCTGGCGAAGGAATCGCAGGCGACGTCGCGCGCCGTCGCCACCGTCACCACCCCCGCAGGTCAGCGCGCGATCCTTGCTGCGCTGAAGTCGCAGGTCGACCGGGCGTCGCAGGTGGTCGACGAAACCCAGCAGCGCGCCAATGAGCTAGCCGGTCAGGTGCGGATGGTCGACTATCCCCTCGACACCCCGCCCACGCCTGCGGATCCCGCCGATCCGAACCACCTTCCCGAGTCGACGCTGGACGGCATCCACGGCACCGGGTCCAACGACATGCCGATCGTCACGGCGCCTGGCGAGTTGGGACCACCAAGCACCGGAATGGTTCCCGGTGGCACGACCTATGTGGAGGCGGTCCCGGGGTCCGGGGTGTGGATTCCCTCCGACCAGATCAGCGGCAAGCTGTGGATGCCCTCCTATCCCGGTGAACTGGCACCCCACGGCTACAAGGAGCTCGCACCGGGCATCTGGTGGCCCCGGCCGCCAGCGGTGGATCCGACGATGGACCGCCCGTCCTACCGCGGCTGAGCGCCTGTCTCCCCTGATATTTCGTGCAGGGGCCAGTCGACGGCGCCAGTAAAATCGACGCCAAGGACGTCAACGCACTTCGACGAGGAGCGGCCATGCCGGCGAACAGGGTCACCGTCTTACCCGAGGATCTCATCGCCTCAGGCCAGCAAGTCTCGTTGCACGCCGACGAACTGCTGGCCGCCCACACCGCGGCGGCCTCCTGGGTGGAGTCCTCACTCCCGTATCTACCTGCGGCCGGCGCCGCTGCGTTGGCGGCGAAATCGGCCAAGTGGCAGACGGTTACGACGACGTTGACCGGCCGGCTTGGAGAGCACTCCGACGCGTTGCACGGCAGCGCGGTGGGCTACCAACGGGTCGACGAGGCGAATGCGGTCACCATCGGGGCGGTCGTCGAGGGGCTGACCGGCTCCGCGGATTGACCGCTTCGTCGGCGAGCGGGGCCGTGCACCATCCACGACGGTCGCCTGTTGGCCGCTGTCCGAATTGGTGAGATCGGTTGCGTCCGTTCACTGTTGAGGTTTCCGAATTTCGTGCAGTAGCCGTCGGTGGGGCGGCTTAGGCTCGAAGAATGCCCCACGTGGAGAGCGTCGACCGATTCGACTCCGTGCGGCGGGCTTGGATCGCACGCCACCAGGGCTGGTCCACCATCCAGCGGCGGCGCGCCGAGCGGCTGGGACGCCGCATCCGAGCCCGCCAGCGCGACGACGCCATGGCCGTGCCGGATCCACACGACGACACCTCGCTGCCACCGGTGTGGTTGCGCACCGTGCGGTCGCCTGCCGCCCAGGTGGAGGTGACGCTGCTGTGGGCGGTCGTGGCGCTCGTACCGCTGGGTATGGCGGGCGGCTACGCCGTCAAGGCGGCGGTGACCCGACTCATCCCGGACACCCTGCGCGGGTATCCGATCGTGGCGTTGGCGGTATCGGCAATCACGTTGAGCGCCTTGACGATTCTTCTGGTCGTCACCGTCTACCAGCCGGGGGATTCCCTTCACGAGGCGGTGATGGGGCCGTGGCTGTGCGGGCAGATTGCAGCCGTGCCGGCCACGGCGAGCGTCCTGGGTGTCGCCGAGGGCTGGCTGGCGGTCCCGGCCTCGCGGCAGTGGTTCCCCGTGATCCCTTCGCGGCCGGCGTTGACGTCGGCCGAGGCGGTCGAAATCCTGGGCGGTTACGACGCGACCGGGCCCGGATTGCTCGAGGCGCGGCCGCTGCAGTGGCCGGGGGAGCGGACTCGATGATCGCGCGGCGACTCGTCGAGCTAGCGGGCGGAGGCGGGACCGCCGCCACCGGGTCGGTGTTTGCCATAATCGTCGCCACCGGTGGTGAACGCCGAAACCAGGGCCGGGTCGGCGTGGAACTCCTCGACCAGCAGGTGGTGAACGCCCTCCAGCTTGTCCAGCCTGGCGACGAGGGCGTCGATGTCGGCCCGCGTCTCGGCGATGTGGCCCTTCAGCCGGTCCAACAGACGGGCGACGACCTCGTCGGCGGACACCGGTCGGGCACCGTCCGCACTGCGGCCCGCACGCGCGGTGACCGACAACGGGTACCCGCCGAGCAGCACCGCGGCGGAGGACCCCGGCTCCCAACCAAGGCTGAGGTCCAGGCGCAGCAACGTCCGCACCCGCGGGGTGTTTTGGCTGTTCCGGTGCAGAACCTTGTGCAACGTGCTGGCTTCGGGGCCGCCGCGGGCGGCGATGTCCTCCTTGGTCATCCGCAACGCTTCCAGCCGCCGGTCGACGAAGTGCAGGAGTCGGGCAACTCCGTCGGCGGGAACCGTCATGTGTCGAACCCTACCGCAGCTCACAGGCAATGTCGGGCACCAATTTCGGGGTCACGACTTCGACCGGACACCGGTGGTGGGCTGACGTCATGAGGACATCGTCGGGCATTCTGGGGGCCGCTCTGATCATGGTGGCGTTGGCCGTTTCGACGGCCGTGACGCTGTTGGTCTCCGCCGCGCCGTACCTGCTGCTGACGGCGGTCATGTTTGCCATCGTCCGCGCCACCCAGCATCGAGGGAGGCCGCCGGCCGTCCAAAGCCCGTCAAGCCCGCGTCCGGGGCAACGTCCGCGCGCGGTGGACAGCGGATGGTGGGTACTGGTTCCGGTGTGGCTGGCCCCCGACGGCAACCCCCAGCCGTTGCCGGTGCTGGACGCCGAGGTGATCGACGACCGGAGACCGCGACGATGAGCGACCCGAACCCGGACGGACGCAAATGGATGGCCGAGCAGCTGTTCGGCGCCGACCCCTGTCCCCGCCCGGCCGTCCACCATGGCGACCCGGCCGTCGGGTCGGCCGGCGAGACGCCAACGGCGGCCGTCAACCTCGACGAAACACCGCCCACTCATGCTGCCACACAACCCGATTCGAACGGCGGCGCCCTCAAGGCCGCGGTGGCGATGGTCGCCCTGTTCGCGGTCGCGGTCGTCGCGATCACGAGCACGCTGCTGGGATCGGGCGGCGGCGACCCGCCGACCGCACCGAGCGCCGGGCCGCCGACTGCGCCGGTGGCGCCGGTCACCGCACCCAGTGGCGTCCCTTCGACCGATCAGGACGGCGCGATCCGCTTCACCGCCAGCGCGAACTGCCCCACCGGGTCGACCTCCGCGGCGGCGCTGACCGACGCCCGCAGCGGCGCCGCGTGGATTTGCGTGCGCGGCCAGCTGGGCGCCCGGGTCGACGGTCAGGTGCTGCGCGTCGACCTGGGTGGCAGCTACGTGCTGTCGGCGGTGTCCGTCACGCCAGGGTGGGTGGCGAGAAGCCCAGGCGGGGTGGACGAATGGCTCCAACACCGCGTCGTCAGCCGGTTGCAGTACGTCTTCGACGACGTCGACCGCACCATCTTCACCCAAGACACCGGCGGCGTGCACGGCCCGGTCACCACTGCGCTGCCGACACGGGTGCTGGCCTCCAAGGTCACGGTGATCGTGCTGCAGACCGCGCGGCCTGCCGCCGGACCACCGGTGGACACCGGCACCGCCACCACCCAACCCGGCTTCGGCGACTCCGTACTCGCGCCGTTCGGCGCACCGCCGCCCGCCGACGGCACCGCGACCACCGAACCGGTCCTCACCAGCGACGTGGGCGACGACCCGGTCGACGCCACGTTCGCCGTGAGTGGTCTGTCGTTCCTTGGGCACCCACCACGGTGAGCGACGACTGATGGCGATGTCGAAGACGTGGACCGCTCGACTGCGGCGGGTCCGCGAGCACGGTCATCGCGCCGGGAAAGTCCTGCTGATCGTCCTCGCCGTGCTCGGTGGTGCGGCCGGGTTCAAGGTGTTCCTGGCGCCGGACCGGCCCGACGTGGAGGCAATCGCGAGCCGGGTCGACGACCGACGCGATCAGGTCGGCGCCTTCGCCGCCGACTTCGTGGTGGCGTGGCTGACCGCCGCCTCCACGTGCCGTCAAGAGCCCAGCCCCGCCGACCGAACCTGTCGGGATGCCGACCGCGAGGTCCTGCGGCGCTATCTGACCCTGCCCGACAACACACCGCTGACACTTCCGGTCACCCCGGCGGCGGTGGTCACCAGTCCGCAGGTCGTCTCGGTCGTCGACGCCGGCTCGGTCGCCGACGCGGATCTGTACGCGGTGGTGGTCGCGGTCGACGAGCGGCCCTACCCGTCGGCGGCGGCAACGCGCGCGTTCTACCGGGTGCCGACGTCCATGTGGCACTACCAGACTCGCGCCGTCGCGCTCCCGACCCGCATCAACGGTCCCGGTCCTGGCGTCGACGTCGGGCTGGACTACCGGCACGCCCTGAGCACCGACAGCCCCGTCTACGCGGTGGTCCGCGGGTTCATCAGCACCTATCTCACCTCCACCGCCGGCCTAGACCGCTACGTGGTGGCCGGCACGGCCTTGGCCCCGGTGGGTGGCTACCTGAGCGCGGTCGTCAGCAGCGCCGCCACCGTCGACCCGATCCCCGACCAACCCCGCCCCGGGGCCGAGATCCGAGTGCTGGCAACGGTCCTCGCCCAGACGGCGCAGTTCGCCACCGTCACCATGGCCTACCCGCTGACCGTGACCAACAGTGGCGGTACCTGGATGGTGTCGGCGATCGACCCTATGCCCCGAACCGACGACGCCACCGGACGGGCTGGCGGGTGAGAGCGACGGGTCGACGCGGGGCGGGTAGGCCAGTGTCGCATCAGGTGTCGAGCTCGAATAGGGGTTGCGTGCCAGTCAGGTGGAGTTCGCCCCAATCGCCCTCTACGACAATGTCATTGCCGTCGATGCGCACGACGTTGACGTTGCCCAGGTCGGTTTCGCCCGAGGCGTCGGTGAAGCGGTGGTGGCTTCGCCTCACCCACTCGACGTGGGTGGCGTCGGCGAAGATCAGGTCACCGGTGGCGTAGCAATGGTGCTGTCCCGCAGGCGGCTCGAGATACGCCGGATGCTCGGGCGTCAACACCGCTTCGAGGCGGAAGGTGACCCGCCCCGGCGTCTCCTCGATGGCCAGGACGTAGCTGTCTTCGAGGTAGACGTCGGCCAGGCCGGGGAATCGGGTGTAGTCGGTCATCGGCTGTCGATCCCACACCGTTGTGTCCCCATTGTCGGTGTCAGCCGTTGGCTTCGGGCGAGGCAGTCCACACCGCGAGCTCACCGCCGGGCATGCTGACCACCAGTGCCCCGTCGGGCCCGGAAACGTTCCACGCCTCGTAGTGGGGGTCCGGTTCCACCCCCAGGCGAGCACCGTTGTCGAACGTGACGTCGAGCGCGCCGGGGCGGTCGACGATCGCCGCCTCGACAGTGCGACCCACCAGCTGGTGGACAGGCCCGAACGACTCCGGGTCGCCGTCTTCCGGGTCCAGACGGATTCGACGACCGTCGTGCTCGACCGTCAGCGGTGAGGAGATGGCGACGACGTAGACCCCGGACAGCCGCAAGACGAGGGTGTACTCGAGATCGACTGCCACGAGGCGCTTTCCCGCCAAGCTAGGCATCATCACTGCCAGGCTATCGGCCGTGCGGCCGACGCACCGCACATCCGCCATGACCTGCCCGAGCTGGTGGACATCACCGCGCGCCGCTTGGCGGGTGCCGTGGTTGCTCTACGCAATGCCGGTACCCGTTTGCCTCGCGAGCGCGCGTGCACGGTCAAACTGGTGCTCGGTGGTGCCCGCAGTGCCCCTAGGCTCGGATAGGTGGCGAAGGAGCAATCGCGATGACCCAGCCCGCGAGCACGCGGATCACGTTTCCCGGCATCAGTTCGCGCGCCTGGGAGCACCCCTCCGATCGCGTCGCGCTCAGCGCGCTGCGTCGCCTCAAGGGTTTCGACCAGGTCCTCAAGGTGCTCTCGGCGATGCTGCGCGAGCGCCAACACCGGCTGTTGTACTTGGCCAGCGGTGCGAAGGTGGGCCCGCGGCAGTTCGGCGACCTCGACGCGCTGCTGGATCAGTGCGTCGACGTGCCCGACGTTGCCGATCGCCCCGACCTGTTCGTCTACCAGTCCCCAGAGGTCAACGCGTTCTGCATCGGCATGGACACCCCGTTCATCGTCATCACCTCCGCCATGTACGAACTGATGGATCACGACGAGCTGAGGTTCGTCATCGGCCATGAACTCGGGCATGCGCTCAGCGGGCACGCCGTGTACCGCACCATGCTGATGCACCTTCTGCGGCTGGCGGATTCGTTCGGATTCATCCCGTTGGGCGGGTGGGCGCTGCGCGCGATCGTCGCGGCGCTGATGGAGTGGCAGCGCAAGTCCGAGCTGTCCGGTGACCGCGCCGGCCTGCTATGCGCCCAGGATCTCGACACGGCGATCCGCGTGGAGATGAAGTTGGCTGGCGGCAAGCATCTGGACAAGCTGGATTCTCAGGCGTTCCTGGCCCAGGCCCGCGAATACGAACGCACCGGGGACATGCGCGACGGCGTACTCAAGCTGCTCAACCTGGAGATGCGGACCCACCCGTTCTCCGTGTTGCGCGCGGCGGCACTGACGTCGTGGGTGGATTCCGGCGGCTACGGCGCCGTCATGCGCGGAGACTATCCGACCCGTGGGGAGGACCCCACCCGCTTCGTCGACGACGTGAGCGCCGCGGCCGGTCACTACCGCGACGGCTTCGACCAGTCCGACGATCCGCTTATCAAGGGCATCCGGAATGGTCTTGGTGGCATCGTCGACGGGGTCGGGCAGGCCGCGACCAATGCCGTGGACACGGTGGGCCGCAAGATCACCGAGTGGCGCCGTGACACCTGACCGCACGACGGCTGGGGGCTGCCGACCTCGGCGCCGTGGACGAAACTGAGACCGTCATGCGCGAGCATCACCCGGACTTCGACGACCGGGCCTTGGATCGCAGGCGTGAACGGGACGACCGGCTATCCATGAGGCCGGGCACAGACCGCGGCGTCCCAAGGTAGGCCACGAGCGGACATGGCCTACGCGGTCCGCTCCCGCGAAGCGGATCGAAACAGCCGGTGCGGCAACGCTCCCGAGCTGGCCGCCTCAACCTTCGCGTCCGAGGAGCGCTTTCTCCCGTGTGCGGCACCAACAGGTTCGTGATGTTTCGGGATGGACGGCGGCCCCACACTACAGCTAGCCATCCACGAGGCGGCACCAATCGCATTAGCCACCAGACAATCAGGACGCAGCGGACTCTACCGCCGGAAGCGACCGCAAGCCTCTGGACGGGCACGAACGCTTTCGGACGGTCGCCAGCCCGGCACGGTGTCGGCGGTGACGCCCAGGCGGCCGTACACGCCGATCGGGTGACACGAAGGGGCTTCAAAGTAGCGCAGGGAGCTTCCCTGGACGGTCATAGACTCGATGCCACAAGCACTTTGGGCCCTCCTCGTCCACCGACACGGGGTCCGCACCCACGTGATCCACTGGGAGGCAGCGATGTCGATCGCACGCGAAAACACCCTTGCCGGAACGCCACTCGCGGTCGGCGGACTGTTCGACTCGGGAACCACGCTGCTGTACTCGGTCGAGGCGTTCCTCGCCGTGGTGGCCCTGGTGGTGGGCACCGTCGCCGCGATCGGGCAGCACCGCAAGGAGGGCGCCGGGTCGGGGATCACTGCGCAGATGGGGGTCATCGTGTTCGCGGTGATGATCTTCCTCAGCGCCGGCATCGCCGCGGCCATCACTCACGAGTTCGAGCGCAACGGCCTGAGCAACCCGGTTGCCGTGCCCTCGCCGTGGGGTCGGTGATGGCCGACTCCTCGCCGGCCAAGGTCTACTCCGACCAGCGTGACCTGCCGATCTACCTCGGCGACTCCGGTGACGGGTTCACCCTGCCGTTCAAGGAGAAGTGGCGGGCACCCGACGCCGTCGCCGCCGTCGCCGGCTTCATCGTCACCGGCGCGCTGGTCACCACCCACCTCGACGGCGGCCACGCGCTGATCATCCTGATCGTCGGCGTCGCGGTGACCGCGACGGCGGTCTGGTTGCTGGCGAAGCTGCCGCACAGCCGGCCGTCGGCCCCGACCCGGTTGCGGTGGTGGTGTGCCGACCTCCGGCCGCGGGTCACCTGCTCGCATCCACGCGCACCTGGCGGGCACGGGTGAACGGGCGGGCCGCCCCGCGGGCGGCGGTGGGCAACCTGCGGTTCACCGACGGCGGCGTGTACGCCGAGTACCTGGTGTCGGGGTTGCCGTTCGTCTTCACCGGCGCCGACTGGCAAGACCAGGTCGCCGACGCGCACGCCGAGCTGTACCGGACCCTGCCCTCGGGAGCCCTGCTCAGCGGGCTGACCGCCCCGGTAGCCACGCGCAGCGTCACCCGCCGGATGCTCTACGCCCACCCCGACCTGGACCCGGCCGACGTTGCCGGCCAACACATTCCCGCCCAGGTCGACCCGTGGATCGAGCATTGCCGACTGTGGGAACCCGCCCTGGACCGGGCGGGCGCCCGACGGCGGGTGCACTGGCTGAGCCTGCCGCTGGACTACGGTCCCGGCGGGCACACCCCGACCGGGCGATGGCGGCAGCGCGCCGACGTCGTCGCCGGCCGTGACCGCGACACCCCGGACTCCCTGGCGCACTACCGGGAGGTGGCCGCCCGGATGGTGCGCACCCTGCCACCGTCGCTGTTCGTCAAACCCGCCGGGGTGGAACAGATCTGGTGGCACTGGAACCACACCGCCAGCCGCGGCGGATGGCCACACCCGCTCCCGAACACCCCGTACGACCCCGACGCCGCGCTGCCGGAGTCGGCGTTCACCCCGGTCTGGTTCGACCCCGGCGCGGCGGCCTTGCGCGGGCGTCGGTGGCGGGCCACCCGGGCGGGCGAGGACGTGCTGCTGCGCACCCACCGCGATCCCGCCGACGAGCTGCCGGACACCTACCAGGCGTTCGTCGCACTGGAACGGTTCCCCGACAGCGGGATCGCCTGGCCGGAGGCCACCCTGTTCAAGGTGCTCGACGACCTGAGCACGTCCGGCACCACGCTGGACTGGACGATGCACCTGACCTTCGACACCGCCGAGACGGCGGTGGCCGCCGCCCACCACGTGATCGTGAACATCAAGGACCAGGCCCGCCAGCGCGGCCGGCACGCGATGTCCGACGACGAGCTGATCCGCAAACTGGCGTCGGGCCGGGAGTTGGCCTCCGAACTCAAGCGCGGCGCCGCGGAGCGTGGGGTCAACCCGGCGATCGTCGTCGCGGCGGCAGGGGAGCGCCCCGACGACGTCAACGCCGTTCTGGCAGAGGTGATCCGGCGGTTCCGCGGCCAGGACGTCGCCGTGGGCCGGCACCGCGGCAGCCAGGCCACGCTGTGGCGGGCGTTCAACCCGGGCACCGAGACCACCGCCGCGCTGGCGGAGTTCCGAAACCCCACCACGACCACCCGGTTCGCCAAGTTCGTCCCCCTGCTGGCGGTGCGGGTGGGCAACAACACCGGCGTGCCGCTGGGGGTGATCGTCACCAGCCCGGGCCTGCGCGACGTGGCGCTGCTGGACCTGCTCAACGCCCCGGCCCGGGAGAACCCGGCCAACCTGGTGATCGGCGGGTCCCCCGGGGTGGGCAAGTCCCACGTCACCAAGAACCTGCAGCGATCCTGGCTGGCGGTGGGCGCCCGCATCCACGTCATCGACCCAACCGAGGCCCGTGAGCATGCCCGCGCACTCGACGGCGTCGCGGACCGGACCGTCATCGACCCGCGGCGGCCGGAGTTCACCCTGGACGCGTTGCGGATCTTCCCCGCCGAGGAGGCCGCGGAACGCGCCGTCGACCATCTGTTGCCGCAACTGGGGTTCGGTCCGCTGAGCCCGCAGGCCGCCCGGCTCAAGGGTCACCTCGCCCCGGCGTCGTTGCACGCCAACGGCATCGGCAGCATGGGCCGGTTCGTCGAGTATCTGCGTGGACTGCGCGAGGGCCGGCTGGGGCTCGACGACGACCTGCTGGTGGGGTTGGAGGGGCTGCGCGCCGAGCGGCTGCTGCGCCCGTTGTTCGACGAGACGCTGCCGCTGCCGAACCTGTCGGCTCGGTGCGTGGTGTGGAACTTCGGCGGGCTGACGTTGCCCACGGTGACCGAGGAGTACCAGGCCCATCTGCACGGCCTGACCACGCCCAGTCAGCGGGCCGCCCAAGCCCTGTACGGGTTGGCGGCCGACCTGGCGCAGTCACTGTTCTTCAGCCGCCCGGATCAGCCCGACGTGCTGATCGTCGAGGAATGCGCGGCGTGGACGCACTCACCCGGGGGCCGCAAGTGCGCCAACACGATCATCCGCCAGGGCCGCAAGGCGTGGACGGCGTTCGTCGGGGTGAGTCAGAACCCGCCGGCCGACTTCGGGGTGCTGGAGGACGAATTCGTCGACCAGCGCCTGTGCATGGGATTCAAGCAGGCCACCATCGCCGAGGCCACCCTGCGGTGGTGCGGTCGCGACGTCGACCGGCACCCCAAACTCCTCGCCGACTACGTCTCCAACACCAGCCCGCGGCAACTGATGGACCACGGAGACGACACCGTCGACGCCCGCCACGGCAAGGTGGTCCCCGGCCGGGAGGGCGAGGCCTGGTTCCTCGACGAATTCGGGGGCTTCGGCAAGCTGCGACTGTTCGCCGCGCCGACCGCCGAGCTGTCCGCCAAGTTCGACACCAACCCGCACCGCAACCGGCCGATGCGCCGTCCCGCGCCGCGATGATCGGCCGCTGGCACTATTGGCTGCTCACCCATCCGCGGATCGGGCGGCCGATGACCGTGCTGGCCGTGGCGTGGACGATGGCCGTGGCGGCGACGACGGTGGCCCCTGAGGCCAGCGCGGCGAGCAACGCGATGCTGCTGAACTGGACCGGGCTGCGCGACACCTACGGGGTGGCGCCGGGGGACTACGTCTTCGCCATGGCCAGCGTGCGGGAGCAGATCGTCGCCGCCGGACCCGGGGTGAGCCTGGACCCGGGGACGTGGATGCGGTGGATGGGCCACACCCTGGCGGTGCTGTTGGCCAACGTCACCGCTGCGAACATTCTGACCGCGGAAGCCGGCTTCTTCTGCGGGGCGGTCACGTTGGCGCTGTGGCTGTTTCGGCTGACCGTGTCGACCTACTGGCTGACGGTGGTCGGCGAGATCGCGCGGGCGATCACCGTCGGCGTCGTGCAGGTCACCACTCGGCTGGGGTTGATCGCGCTGGCGGTGCCGATCGGGGTGTTCGTCGGCGTGCTGACCCTGCGCCGGGGCGAACGCGGGCGCGGGTGGACGATGATCCTGGTCGCGGTGACCATGCCGGCGCTGTCGGTGGCGGTGTTCTCCGACCCGGCGTCGCAGATGTACGGGCCCGACGGGGTGCTGGCGTTCGGGCGGCGGGTGGGGTTCAGCGTGGCCGAGGCCGCCACCCACAACGGCGCCGTCGCCAGCGGCGGGTTCGACGGCCAGGTCGACGCGCTCACCGCGAGCATCCTCACCCACACGGTGCGGGAACCGTTGCAGCTGTGGAACTTCGGGCACGTCGTCGACCACGTCGGCGGTTGCGGTGCGGCATGGTCGGCGGCGGTGCGGCGCGGCGAGCAGGACGGCCCGGTCGCGGCGATGCGGGCGTGCGGCGACCAGGCGGCGGTGGCCTACGTGCAGCACCTGGACGGCAGCAACGTGTGGACCGGGTTGGTGCTGGTGGCGTGTTCGCTGCTGCTGGGCCTGTTCATGGTGGCCTCGGGCTGGGCGGTGTTGAGGGTGTCCGTCGCGGCGGTGTGGACGACGGTCAAACTCCTTCCGGCCCTGTGGATCGGTGGCATTCCCGGCGCCCCTCAGCGGCACGCCGTGGCGGTGGTGTGGCAGTTCTTCCGGCACGGCGTCGAGGTGCTGGTCTACGTGGTGTTCGTCAGCGTCATCGGGTTGGCCATCGAACGGCTGGTGACCGCACCACTGCCCGCGCAGCTGGGCGGGGACAATCCGTTCGCCCACGTGCTGATGATGGGAGCGTGCTGTGTGGCCGCATTCGCGTTGCTGCGGCACGTCCGCCGTGACCTGGCCGGCGGCGGCCCGGCGCCACGAGGACTGTTGGGGCGCGGGGCGGACGTGGCGGTGGGCATGGGGATGCAGGCAGCCATCGGCGGTGTCGGGGGCGCCGCGGTCAGCGGCGCGAAGGCGTTGCGGTCCAAGGGCGCTCACCAGTCCCGGCCACCATGGGAGCAGCTGGAGGACGCCACTGGAGCCAGCTCCGAGGTGCTGGGGGCGCCGCGGCCGGGGTTCGCACCTGTGCCGGGGATTGTGGACGGGGGTAATCACGTGGCCGAACGTAGTTCTGGGGGCGCGGAAAGGGTGACCTCCGGTTCGGGTCGTGCTGCTACAGCGATGAACTCAAGGTCGACGAGCGTCGCGGAGGCTTGGCACGGGGCCGGCGCGGTGCCGCCGATCAGCGTGCCGGCGCGCGAGTCTCCGGCGGCGAGGCCAGGTCGGCGGTCTGGCGGTGGCGTTCTAGATGGGCCGGGGGAATTGGTTGGAAGCGAGGGTGATTCGATGTCGCTGGAGGGCGCACCTACCCGCCAGGTGTCAGGGGTGTCGCCCATCACCAGTTGGCCCTCGACGGGCTATGGCGAGGACGTCCCGCCAAACCTGGATCCACCACCGGACGAGGAGTGGCCACCGGCGGGTGGGGACGAGCCGCGCGGGGTGGATCCCGTTGGGGTGAGATAGCGACAGGCCGAACTCACGGGTGACATCACACGGCAGTGGAGTTCAGTCGCCTGCGACGTAGTCGACCGTTGTGCTTGCAGGCCCGATCAACACGATCACTGTTGCTCATCAACTACAGCTGTCGCGATTCGCGGACATAGTCAGGTGTTTATCGGCGGGCGGCGAGACGACGACGACGACGAGGAGGGCGGCGGTGATTGTTGTACGTTCTCTGATTCGATGTCCATGGCGGTGATCTGCTGTCTGTGCAGGAGGGGGGCGACGCTAGCTAGCTCAGCTAGTGCGGCCTGCCCGATCGGGGCCCGGCCCCGCTGCGCGTGTTATTGGGGAGGCTGGGGGCAGGTTCGTCGGAGCCGGCCAACACCTGGGCCGTGCTGCTGAAGTTCAAGCTCATCCGTGCAGCCGCTGGTGTGCGCTGCTTGGGAACGCTGTGTCGCCAGTCGCGTTGGCACCGACCACGCGTGACGATGGCGTCACCGCCGGCTGGGGTCAGCGACGTGCTGCGGCCCCCGTCCACCGGTCGAATCAGGAATCGACGCGTTGCGCCCAAGCTGACCACCGGCACGATCGCAGTCTGCGGTGTGTTGGCGGGACGGTCGGCATGCCAGCTGGTGCCGTCGCGGTGATCGCGGTACCAGTTCATCCAGATCCCGTCGTAGGGCACACCGAGCGCCTCAGACAGCGTGCCGGTCAGCTCGACCAGGAAGGCCGGCGCGACAGTAAGGTCGCGGTATTCGTGGGTTAGTCGAGGTTCGTCGACTTCGCGGTTGTACATCCAGCGTCGCCGCTGCTCCCAGTTCAACGTGGTGAGTTGGTGTAGCACCTCGTCGTGCCCGATTACCAACCCGCGGACGTGCAGGATCGACGAGCCTTCGTCGAGGGTGATTACATCGGCGGAGTCGAAGGCCGTTGTGTCGATGGCGGGGGCGCGTAGATCGCGGTGTCGATCGAACAGTGGCACTGGCTCGTCGGCGCGGAATTTCTCACTCATCTGTGTGTCAAAACAATCTGTGTCCCAGTATGTTTCAGGAAGTCTCGGCTTGGCAGCATCGAGGGTGGATGTCCTCACGACGATTCACCGTCGGTCAGCGCCACGGCGCGGCATGCACCGGTGTTGACGAATATCTACAGCGTCTGGCGAGGATCGCTTACGTGATCACGCTATGTGATCGATGAGGGGCGGCACTGTCGAAAAGTTAGGGTGACGATTCGCCGTGTGAGGTGTGCCGTACCAGCCAACCGGACGATGACGCGGCCATCTGGTCAGCGCGTAGGTGCGCATGTAGGGACGCCACGGCAGGATTCGTCGTTCGACCGTGCCTCAGGTAGGTCTGAAGTGGCCACCTGTATGCAGGGGCGACATATCGACGATGTACCGGTCAGCGTGGGGGATGGCGCCGGTGACGGTCAGTTCGACGGGGGCGTGCGATCGTCGGCGCGGTGAGGTGCCAAGTGCGGCCGCTTCGCTGGCCCACCCGGTGTCGACCCATTGCGTGTATGGGACGAAGGTCGCCGCTCCGCGTCGTGCGGGGCGCCGGCGTGCATTTCCGGTGTTGATCGGGCTCACCGAGACCTGCGCCTGGTACGTCGCGATTAGTCGTGCGGTGTCTATGGTGAGCACGACCTGCGGGCGGATGCCGCAGGCACGGTGCTGTCGGTTCACCCGCGCGGGGTCGATCCAAAAGAAGACCCGTTCGTTGAGCATGGCGTACCACTGGGCTGCGGTGAGGTCGACAAGGCAGCCGCTGAGGGCCGCCTCGGGCAGGGGACGTTGGTCGCGGATCTCGACCCCGTTGGCCAGGACGACGTGTCGTGGACGTTGTCGCTGTTGCAGTGCAGCACGCTTGGCGTCGTCGCGAACGAAGCGCTGTAGAAGAAGGGAGGCGGGTAGCAACCCGTCCCGCTGAATCGATGGCCAGTTCGCCGCCTCAGCGAGGTGATACACGACTTGGGGTAGCTGCATAATCGTCTCCCTTGCGTCAACACTGCGGCGATCCCCATCGCGCGATGTCTCATCACGGCGGGGGATCGGTTGGGGTGGACCGCAACTCCAAGCCCCCGGCTATCAGGCAGCGCGGCCGGGCCCGTTCGACGGGCAACGCTAACGCGCTTAGCGTGCCAATCGCCTCACTGAGGCCGGTATCGGATACGGAGATTCGGATATCGGCGGCAGGAATGTCGTCGTTGTCGGGACGACGCCTGTCCAGTGGGTGGTACTCGGCGACGACGGTGGTCCAGTGCGTCGTTTGGCAATCCAGTTGTCCTGTTCGATAGTCAGTCTGAGCGTGAGGGTGGCCGCGATCTCTCGATCGGAGTGGGGTGGGCATTCTGTTGATCGTCCGGGAAGCATCTGGTCGGTGAAGGTGTCGAGTAGCGCCGCGGCGTGTGTAGCGTCGGCCATTGCGCAGGTGCCGCGGACGACAGCGGACCGGTAGTTTGCGGAGTGGTCGAATGCCCGCTCGGCGACCACCAGCCCGTCGAGTATGAACGCGCTGAGGACGACCGGCGCACCGTCGGCCACGTGACGCAATGCTCCCGCACCCGTCGATCCGTGAAGCAACAGTTCGTCACCCACGCGGACCACGAATGTCGGTACAGCCCAGGGGAGTCCTTCGATGACCGTCGACAGCGTCGCCACGGGGCTCTGGTCGAAAACCTCGTCGAGGACTTTCCGATCAGCGGCGCGATCTTTCTTGCGAGTCAGTGCCTCTAGTGCGTCGCTCACGGCGATACGACTCGATTACGCGGGGCTTCCATGGATGCATCCTTCATCAGTCGCGGCAGCTTACGTTGACCATCAGCAGATCAACCCTACGAGCAGTCCTCCAAGTTTCGCCACTAGAACGAATCCGCCTCCGGTGGAATCGCTTTGAGCCATCCCGGGGTCAGTGCGTGGTGTGCGAAAGATTTTGATAGTGCGGGCCGCGGGGGTCGTTGTAGCTTTGCGTCGTTCAGGATTTTCGACCAACGCCGTTCGGGGTTGGTCTTCGGGATGTCAGGTGGGTGCAGCATTACCAAGTTACTGTTTGTCCAAGGGTCACCACGCAAAACCGACTCGGGATCGATTCACGTCGCCCAGACTTATCTGGATGCCCTGACGGCAATGAATCCGGACCTTGAGGTCGACGTCCTCGAGTTGTGGGACGCTGATCTGCCGGCATTCGACGGCGACAAGGCTGCCGCGAAGATGAACGTCATCGCCGGCGAGGGCCTTGCTGGAGTTCAGCGCAGCGCGTGGGACGAAATCACCGAGATCGCAAGCCGTTTCATTGCTGCTGACCGCTATCTCATTGCCTCACCCATGTGGAATGCGGGCATCCCCTACCGGCTCAAGCAGTACATCGACCTGATTCATCAACCAGGTCTGTTGTGGTCGCTGGATCCCGAGACCGGCTATCACGGACTGTTGAAGAACAAGCACGCGACGTTGGCTCTGACGGCTGGGGTGTATTTCCCGGGAGTGAAGACGCCCGAGTTCGGCGTCGACCATCAGTCGACGTACCTACGTGTGTGGCTCAATCAGGCCGGAGTGACCGACATCGACGAACTGAGGTTTCAGCCGTCGTTGCTGACCCCAGACCCCGCCCAGAGCCTCGACGAGGCTGTCAAGAAGGCCGTCGAGTTAGCCCAGGTCCACGGTCGGCTCTAATTCGTCGCAGTGTCGCAGTTCGGCGTAGGCGGTGACCAGTGCGCCGAGGGTGAAACCTCGGTTGAGGCCACTGGGATTGGGCAACACCCACACCGCGGTGTCTGCGATGCCGAACGGTTGCCGCCCCCAGGTGAGGTCGTCGCGCGCTGTCATCACTCGCACGGCTCGTTTTCCGAGAAAGGCTATCGCCTTGGGGGCGTAACGCCGAAGTGTGGCTTCGAAATCCGGCGCAGCGGAGAGAATCTCGGTGTCTGTGATGGCGGCGGCTCGTGAGGTCGGCCGAGTGACGACGGCAGTGATGCCGTACCCGTAGGTCAGTAGTCGACGTTCTTGATCGGGCTGCAGTCGAACATCGGTGAATCCCGCCAAGTGCAGCACTGACCAGAAGCGATTACTGGGGTGGGAAAAGTTGTGGCCGTCCCTGGCGGCGGTGGCTGCCGGGTTGATTCCGCAGAACACCACATTCAGGCCGGTGGTCAGTATGTCCGGTGAATATCCCCCCATGGGTTCGGCGTTGGTCGCGGTCATCGACCACCGTCAGAGGAGAGATGATTCGTCGTCATCGTCTCGATCATGACGGCCTTGAACACACGCAGATAGTCCGCGGCCTGCGCGGCCGACGCGTCCGTCAGCCGCCGACCAGCACATGGGAGCATCGATCGTAGGGTGATGGTGAGGGCGATCTGATGCTTGTCGACCCCCAACCGATCGAGCAGGTCGACGATCTGGGTCATCTGCTCGTGTGTGAGCGGTGTATGGCTGGCCAGGTCGGCGTGGACATCGTCAAGGGTGCTCACGTCCACCTCACCAGTTGCGCGTCCGTGCGCATCACCTCACGCGCGCTCGAGCCGGGCATTGGTGAGCGCCAGGGGGCCGTCGGTGTCGTAGAAGGCTCGGTTCGCGTCGATGGAATGCTCGATCGTCGCCGGTGCCGACCCGCCGATCGTCTCGACGAGATCGTTGAACCCCGAGAAGACCCCATCTCGAATGTCGCGGGCCACGTTGGCGTGATGCTGGACCAGCCAGTCGGGAATCCCCGCGGTCGTCAGTGCGGCGACCATCTCGGCGATCTCGACGGATTCGTAGCGCACGGGAAAGCCCAGAATGTCTTGGGCTTTCGACGCGATCTGATGCCAGTCGAGTTCTTCGGCGCCGAACAGGTCATAACGTTGGCGGTCGTGCGCGTCGGGATCCTGCAGGACCGCGACGGCGACGCGCGCGGCATCGAGAGTGTTGATGGGGGCGAAACTGGCATCGCCAACGGGCAGACGGAGCAGACCCTCGTCGGCCGCGGCGCGGATCCAGAAGTTCTCCAGCCAGTGCATGAAGATGGTGGCGCGAAGGTGAGTGGTGACCATCGGCGTGCGGTCGAACAACCGCTCGACGAGCCAGTGCTGCAACCCGACACCGGTCATTTCTGATCTGATGCCGCGCTGCGACATCTCCACCACGGCGTGCACGCCGCTGCTGGCCGCTGCGTCGGCGAACTTGGCGGCGGCTTCGACGTACCCCGGTGCTGGGGGAAAGTTGAAGTAGGCGGCGTAGACACCCTCGGTGGCCTCGCGGATCTGTGTGTAGTTGAACATGTCCACCTCGAGGACCTCGGCACCCAGGTCGCGTAGTCGTTGCGCACGCTCGTCTTGGCCGCGGGCCAGGGCGCGAACCCGCTTGCCTCGTTCGCGCAGCAGCGCGACGGCCTGACTACCGGATTGTCCGGTCGCCCCGGTGACGAGGAACAGTTCATTGCCCGACTGGTTGTCGTGGGACATGGGAGCCTTTCGCTAGATGCTGGAAGCGCTGTGAGCGGTTCGGAGTGTGGATGTCGGGGGCGCCATGCCCCCGGAGGGTCACCAGGTGTCGAGATGCAGTACGTCGTCGAGGGGTTGGCGTGTGCCGGGTTTGAAGGTCTCACCGGTGTAGTAGGCCGTGGGTATCAACGACGCGTGGTACACGTTGTCGGGATAGCCGATGACAGAACGGATCTCGGGTTCGACGGAGGTCGACAGAGAGGTCCAGGCGGTGCCGAGCCCGCGGGTGCGGGCAGCCAGCATGAAACTCCACGCTGCCGGCATGATCGATCCCCAGGTGTCGGCTTGGTTGGACGGCGTGATCTGGCCGTCGCCTTCGACCTCGATGCAGGGCAGCACCAGGACGGGCACCTCGGCGAGGTGCTCGGCCAGATAGGCGCCGCTGTCGGCGGCCCGGCTCTGTTGGGGAGCCCGGGTGGGATCGTCGGCGAAACGCCCCCCCACCGCATACGGAGTGGAGGCAAGCCAATCCCATTGGCGTTTGTAGATTTCGGCAATTCTGCGTTTCTGCCCGGGGTCGGCGATCACGATGAAGCTCCAGTGTTGACGATTCGCCGACGTCGGGGCCTGCAAGGCGATGGCTAGACATTCCCGCACCAGCTCCAGGGGAACGTCTCTGGACAGGTCGAGCCGTTTGCGCACCGACCGAGTGGTGGTCAACAGCATATCCGTCGTCATGTCGACGACGGGATGGGTGGTCATCGGTGGCGGCCGATCGTGGAGGCCGGGGCGGCGGCGAAACGAGTGGCGTTGATTTCCCGCAAGAGAGCATCCGATCTGAGCGTGTGGCGGAAACCCGTGATGGGCGCGACAAGAGCATCGGTGACGTTATGAGCTACCCACGCCGCAGCGCTGTCAAGATCTTTAGACGTTCACTCCCAGGCCGCAGAATCGATGCGCGTGGTCCCGCGCCCGTCCTCACTGATGTGAATTGCGCTCAACCACAGACCTTTCGGATACCATGCGAGCGATCTGGCGGGCGGTGACACGTCGGGGCCGTGGGCCGCTAAAGATTTCGATAGTGCCCGGTCTGGACTTGCATTAACTTGACGACAGCAGCGGCGATCGACGTAACTCACGGCACGCCTGACCGCGGTCATCACGACGTCGACATGTCGAATACACCCGAATGCGTCGGAATGTCGCGGCGACGAAGCCGTTGGTGCCACCGGTTCGGTACGAGCGCCGGTCCCCATGGCACGGCGACCGTCGACACCGAAGACGCCACCCGTCGGCCGCTGCGCACGACCCGTCTGACGTCCACCATCCATCCGAAGGGAACACCACACCATGCTGTTCGAGCACACAGTCGACATGGAGATCGACGGCGAGCGCACCGCACTGGTCCTGGCCGACATCCAGAACGACTTCCTCACCGAAGGTGGCAAGTACTACGTCCTCATCGAGGATCTCCTGAAACGCAACAACGTCAGCGCGAATCTGGAGACGCTGTTGCAAACCGCCAAGGACAACAACTTTCCGGTCTTCATGTCCCCGCACTACTTCTTCCCGCACGATCACCACGGCTACACCAGCCTCGGTCCCATGGAAGATCTGGCGCTCAACGGGGGAATCGTCGCACGGCAAAGTGCGCTCAACTTCGAAGGCGTTCAAGGCTCGGGTGCCGACGTGCCCGACCGCTTCCGCAAGTACATGGAGGACAGCGCCACCACCATCACCTCGCGCCACGTCAGCTACGCCCCCACCAACGATCTGGTGTTGTTGCTGCGCCGGCGTGGCATCGAGAAGGTCATCATGGCCGGGCCCGTGGCAAATCTCTGCCTGGAAGATCACATGCGCAACCTCATCCAGAACGGCTTCGAAGTCGTCATGGTGCGCGACGCCGTCGCCGCCGCAGTCAACGAAGAGGGAGCCGGCTACGACGCCGCGATGATCAACTGGCGGTTCATGGCCAACGCCGTATGGACCACCGACGAAGTGGTGCGCCGCGCCAAAGCCGCAGCGGCAACCTAAGACCCACACCAGTGCGCGACGTGTGTCACCACGACGACCCCGGCCCGCGCCCTCCCACGGGTGACCGGGTTCCTCAGACGACGTTCGACGTCCTGACTTTCACCACCCCACGGAAGCTCACGCAGCTTCCCCAATCTCACCTGGAGTTCTCATGAGCAAAGGCACCATCCTCGTCGTCGGCTCGAATGCCACTCAACTCGAGGCCAAGACCGGCGGCACGATCACGATCGGCCAATTCCTCAACGAAACCGCAGTGCCCCTGATGGCCCTGGTGGCAGCCGGGTACGACTTCGTACTCGCCACCCCCACCGGTGAAAAGCCGCACGTGGACAAGGATTCCGACGCGCTGCTGTACTTCGCCAACGACAATGCCGCGCGCACCAGTGCCCGGGACTTCTTCAACGACAACCCCGCGATGAACGACGTCCGGACGATCCGCTCGGTGATCGACGCCGGATTGGAACGCTTCGTCGGCCTGTTCTTCCCCGGCGGTCACGCCCCGGTCGTGGACGTCATGCAAGACCCCGACACCCGCGAGGTCCTCCGCCACTTCCACACCCACGACAAGCCCACCGCGGCGATCTGCCACGGGCCGATGGGCATCCTCGCCGAGATGGACAATGCCCGCGACTTCCGCGCCGCCCTGATCGCCGGCGACCCCGCCAAGGCCCGCGAACTGGCCAAGGGCTGGCAGTACGCGGGATACCGCATGACCGTGTTCTCGCGCAGCGAGGAGGAGTTCGCCGAAGACAACGTCTTCAAGGCCAAGCTCTACTTCAACATGCCCGATGCACTGGAAGCCGCCGGCGGCACCGTCGTCACGACCGATGAGAACTTCACTCCGTACGTGGTGACCGACCGCGAACTGATCACCGCCCAAAACCCGATGTCCGACCACGAACTCGCCCGCACCTTCCTCGCAGCGCTGGACAAGTCGGCCTGACCCCATGACCGACGTCGACCGCACCCAAGACGACGCCAACAAGAAGGTCGTCACCGCCTTCTACGTGCAGGCGCATTTCGACGGCGACGTGGACGGCGCGATCGCGCGCCACGTCGGCGCCACCTACACCCAGCACACCCCTGCCGCCGAAGACGGCGTCGAGGGCCTGCGGGCCTACATCAACGGGTTCCTGGCAAGCTTTCCCCACGCCAAGGGTGAGATCCGCCGCGTCATCGCCGACGGCGACATCGTGGCCGTCCACGCCCACTGGACCGGGCTAAGCGGACCGCACGGCGACGTCACCGTCGACATCTTCCGAGTCCACGACGGCAAGCTCGTCGAGCATTGGGATGTCGCCGCCCCGATCCCCGCCGAGTCGAAGAACGGCAACACGATGTTCTGAGGTAGAGACCACCACACGGGGGTCAGCTCCACCTAACGCACGTGACCAGTTGGCTGGCCCTCTCAAAATTTCGACAGCGCCGCGCCGGGCGGCGTTCCTATCGTCGGGGCACCGCCTGCACACCGGCTCGTCGTGCGGTGCGCACGTGTCGAACGATCATCACTGCTCGACCGCGATCCGCGCGGCGAGAACACTTCTGAAAGGACACCGAACATGGCCCCTGAACATGACCAAAGCTCCTCCCGCGCCGAAGTTTCAGCCGTGTTCCCCCCCGGCGTCGAATCGTCGTCCTATCCCCCAGAAGCCATGACCTTCTACGACTTCGGTCAGCGCGGCGTGGACGGGGTCACCAAGATCGAAGCTGCCGACGCCTACGGCGAGATGACCGACGGAAGACACGGCACCTTTCTGAAGTTCACTCCCGGCTTCGTCAGCCCCCTCCACAGCCACAGCGCCGACTACGCTGCCGTGGTCATCAAGGGACAGATGGCCAACTACAAGCCAGGCGAGACACCGATTCCACTGGGGCCGGGTGGCTTCTGGTACCAAAAGGGCAAGCAAGCCCACACCACCGCGTGCGTCTCCGAGACCGAAGGTCTGATCTTCCTCATCCAGGGCGAAGGCTTCGACGCCCAGATACCCCCGGTCGTCGACTAAGCCCCACGACACTCGCTGGCGTGAGTCACGCACTGCCACCGCAGCGTTGAGCCCGATGGGGAGGTAACCGCACTCCGTGCGGTCACCTCCCCATCGGTCGTCGGTGGGCCCGTGCTGTGCGACTACCACAACGTGGGCGTAGCAGGCAGCGCTCCCTCCAGAACCAAGAGATGCTGTTTGCGTTCGAGGCCGCCGGCGTACCCGACCAACTTCCCGTCAGCGCCGATCACCCGGTGACACGGCACCACGATCGACACCGGATTGTGGGCGTTGAGGGCACCCACTTCTCGAGCGGTGATACCCATCGAGCGCGCCAATTCGCCGTAGCTGGCGGTGGTGCCGTACGGCAGTGCGCACAGAGCAGCCCGCATGCGTTCGGCTCGCTGCGACGGCGCGGGCGCCAACTGCAACTCAAAAGTGTGCCGCTGCCCTGAGAGATACTCATGCAGCTGCTCGACGGCTTCTGCGAAATCGCGTGTCGTGCTGCGCTCGCCGAACACCGCCGGCTTCGGCTTCGTCCAATGTCCTGGAAAGTACACCCCCGCCAGTCCGTCGTCGTCTCGGACGACGGTGAGCGTGCCGACGTCGGTGTCGACGAACGCGTGGCGAGTGGAGCTGGTGGCTGGGGCAAACATGGTGTCTCCTACAGAAATCCAATCAGTGGGGCCGGGCGGCTGCCACGGGCGTCGAACAGTCGGCTGTCGTGGTCCTCGGGCAGTCGTCGTGGTCGACACAACGTCGCCCGATGCAGGGGTGGTTCTTCAGTCGAGGAAGCCTGCAAGGTCGCGCAGCAGAGCGGCTTTGGGTCGGGCGCCGACGATCGTCTTCACCAATTCGCCGCCGGAGAAGATGGCCATCGTGGGAATCGACGTCACGTGGTAGTCGGCGGCGATGTCGGGATAGTCGTCCACGTTGAGCTTGGTCACGGTGAGCTTACCGGCGTTCTCGCGGCCAATCTCGTCCAGGACCGGTGACACCATCCGGCACGGGGCGCACCATTCAGCCCAAAAGTCGACCAACACTGGTCCGTTGGCTTCCAGAACGTCACTGGCGAACGTGTCGTAGCTGACTGTCTTGGTGGTGGTGTCCATCTGTCGTCTCTTTCGTGAAAGGGGCGCCGCCGAGCGGCGATTGGTTTGTGTCTGTTGGCGCGTCAAGTGGATCATCGTGTTCTGCACCTGATTTCATCTTGTGTCGTGTGCTGCTGGTGGGTGTCCCTGGATGGTCGGTCGTCACGGCGGCCGTGGGTGTGGTGCAGGAAAGCCGACGGTCCGCTCGGCCGGTCCAGATGAGGTGCGCGCGGGCGCCGCGACGCCACGGGTCCTCATCGGCGGTGCACCCCCGAGGAGCGACGGAACTGCGACGGTGTCTGTCCGTAGGTCTGTTTGAAGGCGGCGCTGAAGTGGCTGTGGCTGGAGAATCCGAGGTCGATGGCAAGGTCGGTGACGTCGTCGTACTCGCCCAGTCGCTGCAGCGCCTGGGCCAAGCGCAGTTGCAGCTGATAGCGGTACATCGGGATTCCTTCGACGCGCTGAAAGACTTGGGTGAGGTACACCGGTGAGACGCCGACTTCTGTGGCGACGTCGGACAACGTCCACCGCCGCCCGAGGTCTGCACCGACGACGACCTTGGCTGCGTCGACGATCTTGCGGCTTCGTGCGGTGATGCGGCGATCCTCGGGTGCGTGCCCGCGCACGGCAGCACGGATGAGCGCCATGGTGACCGTCTCGGCTTCGAGGACACCGCTGATCGCTCCGCGGTCGAGTCGGTGCCGGACGTTGGCGGCCATGGCCTGAGTGCGGGTGTCGACGCGCAGATCCGAACGATTCAGGGCGGCAACGTCACCGGGTGCGAGCAGGTCGCCAGGAACCAGCTCTACCAGCACCTCCGGACTCAGCCCGATCGACAGTGACGAGTCACCACCAGCCACCGGGTGGCTCATCCGCCATACCTGGTCTTGGTTGAGGAAGAGCACTCGACTGGTGTCGGCGACCGCTTCGTCGTGGCCCAGGTGATGGACGTAGAGCCCGTCGTAGGGAAACACGATGTGCGTCTTGTCGGTGGTCTCCTCGGAGCTCTTGGTATGCGATCCGGGGCACAACACGTCCCAGACGGCCACCATGTCGGAGACCAGCAGGGCGTTCGACTTGAAGTCCACCATGCCCATGTCGGACCTCCGAGGCGAGGAATTTATGCCGCCATTCTGACATTTCGCATGACGGACATCATACGACTGATAGGTTACTCATCATGCGAAATGTTTCACAGAAGCGCGCTACGCTCAAGGAACAGTCCCGTGACCGGGTCTTGGATGCGGCCGCCCGCCGTATCCGTCAGGGCGGGCTCAACGGCACCGCCATCTCCTCGGTCATGTCCGACGCCGGCCTCACCCACGGCGCGTTCTATGCACACTTCGATTCCAAGGACGACCTCGACGTCGCCGCGTTCGGCCACGCCGTGGAGGCATGGCGTGACGAGTTCGTCCCCTTGCGACGCAAGGGCCGCTGGGACCGCAGACTGACCTCCATCGCCAAGCGGTATCTCACCGGCGATCACCGCGACGACGTCGCCAACGGCTGCGGATTCCCCGCCCTGGTGTCAGAAGCCACCCACGCCACCCCGGCGTTTCGCGGCGCGTTCGCCGACGAGTTGCGCCGCTCGGTGGACGTCATCTGCGGCGAGGACGCCGACGACGCGAGCCACCGCAGTGACGCGCTGGCACTCATGGCGATCTGCGTCGGCGGTCTGGCGCTCTCCCGCGCAGTGGGCGACGACGACCTTTCGGAGCAGATCCTGCATGCGGCCCGGCGGGCGGCCTCTCAACTCGCCGACGCCACCACGGCGGCGGCGCAACCGTGAACCGGGACCCACAGCCGTGGCGCCGGGCGTAGTCACGTGCAGCGCAGGTGCACGGGTGGCACTGCGGCCATTGACATTTCGAGGCAATCGCCACCTGCCGAGAGCTAAAGATTCTGACAGTGCAGCGATGGAGCGTGCCGTAGCGTCCTGGTCGACACGCAAGGGAGACAGTCGATGAGCGCGCACACGGCGAGCAGCACGGGAACGGTCCGCAACGGCAACGTCGACACACCGTCGGGTCGCATCAGCTACACCGAGGCAGGGTCCGGGCCAGTGCTGCTGTTCGTCCACGGAGTCGTCGTCAACAAACACCTGTGGCGCCACCAACTGGAGCATCTCTCCGACATCCGCAGGTGCATCGCCGTCGACCTTCTGGCCCACGGGGACACCGAGATCGACGCCCACCAGGACGTCTCGGTCACCGCCAACGCGGCAATGATCACCGAAGTCCTCGACGCCCTCGGCGTCGACCGGGTCGACATCGTCGGCAACGACAGCGGAGGAGGCATCTGCCAGATCTTCGCCGCACTCAACCCACACCGCATCCGCACGCTCACCCTCACCGACTGCGACACCAGCGACAACTGGCCACCGGCGGCATTCCAACCGTTCGTCGACATGGCCCTCGCCGGAGGATTGACCGACACCCTGAGCGCCATGCTCGCCGACACGTCGGTCTACCGCTCCCCGGACGCGCTGGGACCGGCGTACCAAGACCCGACCAGCGTGACCGACGCCGACATCGACACCTATCTAGCACCCTTCCTGCGGACCGAGCAGCGGACCCGCGATCTGCAACGCTTCCTGGCCGCCTTCGACAACCAACACACGCTGGCCATCGAGACTCAACTGCGCGCACTGAACGTACCCACGCTGATCGTGTGGGGCACCGACGACGTCTACTTCCCCATCCGCTGGGCGCACTGGCTGGCCACCACCATCCCCGGCGCCGCAGCACCAGTGGAAGTCCCCGGCGGGCGACTGTTCTTCCCCGAAGAAAATCCCCAGGCGCTCAACGAACCCCTACGCGCACACCTGCTCGCCAACGACGAACCATCAATGCCGACACCATAATTCGCTGCACGAACGCGTCCAGGGCCCGCACGACGGCCTGCAGTCGCGCAACGCCACCCACGACAAGGAGAACACCAATGCCCTCATTCGCTGACAAGGCCGCACGCTTCGCCGAACTGCACATCGCCGGGAACCCGGTACTGCTGTACAACGCGTGGGACGCCGGCAGCGCAAAGGCGATCGCCGCCGCCGGCGCGGCGGCGATCGCGACGAGCAGCTGGTCAGTGGCCGAAGCCCAAGGCTTCCACGACGGCGAAGAGCTTCCGCTCGACGTCGCCGAACAGATCATCAGCCGCATCGCCGCCGCAGTCGACGTGCCGGTCACCGCGGACTTCGAGGGCGGCTACAGCGACGACGACAGCCAACTCGCCGACAACGCCGCCCACCTGTTCAACCAAGGCGTGATCGGCATCAACTTCGAAGACCGGGTGGTCAAAGGAGCCGGAATCTACGACCTCGACCGGCAAGCCGACCGGATCGCCGCCATCCGCAAGGCCGCCGAACAGGCCAACCTCGAGGTGTTCATCAACGCCCGCACCGACCTGTTTCTCGGGCAGGGCCGCGATCCAGAGCAGACCGTGGACGAAGCCGTCGAACGCGCCAAGGCCTACGCCGCAGCCGGCGCCTCCGGATTCTTCATCCCCGGCCTGCAGGAGGAGGACCTGATCGGCCGGATCTGCCGCGAACAGAGCCTGCCCGTCAACGTCATGGTCATGGACACCACGCCCACCCCCAGCCGACTGGCCGAGCTCGGCGTCGCACGGATCAGCTGGGGACCCCAGTCCTACCTCAACACCATGGCAGCACTGCAACGCGACGCCGGCGAGGCCATCTCGACACACCCGGTGACCCCGTGAGCGAGCATCCCGCACAGGATCCGCGCCAGCCCCGCACGTGGTTCATCCCCGAAGCCGACAGCGGCATCGCGCTGGCGTTGAGCGCCACCGCCCTGAACCGCGGTGACAACGTCGCCGCGCTGGCCCGTGACACCACACCCTTGCAGCACCTGGTGGGCGCTCACGGTTCGCGTGTTCGAGTCATCGTCGCCGACGTTCGTGATCAAGCCCAGCTGGACGGCGCCGTCACCGAGACGATCACCGCGTTCGGGCGCATCGACATCGTGGCCAACACCAGCTTCCACGACACCGTGGGCGCCGTGGAGGAAGTCGACCCCGCCGACGCCAAGACGGTGATCGACCTGAACGTCCTGGGAGTGCTCAACGTGCTGCGCGCCGTACTCCCGGTGCTGCGGGCCCAACGATCAGGACACGTCCTACAGACCTCCCCGTCCTACGACGAGATCGGCGGGCCCGGCGCGGGACTGCTCAGCGCCAGCGTGTTCGCCGTCGACGGCCTCACCGACTCACTGGCACAGGAACTACGGCCACTGGGCATCCAAGTCACCCTGATCGACACCCCACCCACGGCTGCACGGGCCACGTCCAGCCCGACACGCCGACACATCGCCGACTACGACCCCACGCTGCGGGACGCTCCCGACGCGTCGCGGCAATGGTCGGTCTCGGCGCTGACCAACACCGACGTGGCCGTGGCAGCCATCCTGGGCGTCGCCGACATCGAAGATTCCCCTCTGCGTCTGATCACCGCACACCCGCCAGCCGAGTCACGCGAGGACCGCCCCACCCGCACCCTGGTGGCATGCCCGGCGCTGCTGATGGCCCACCACAGCGACAACTGACCACCACCGAGTCAGCCCCGCCCCGCCCGGCTGACTGATCGACCGAGAAACACCGGAGGAAAGGACGACGCCCATGGCGGTCATGGAATTGCGTGCAGAATGCGAACGCTGCAGACAACCGTTGCCCAACGGGTCACCCGACGCCCGGATCTGCACCTTCGAATGCACGTTTTGCGCCGACTGCACTGACGGCGACCTCAACGGCGTGTGCCCAAATTGCGCCGGCGACTTGGTGTTACGCCCCACCCGGCCCGCGGCGATGCTGGACAAATACCCCGCCGCCGCACCGTCGCCAGGCTAAAGACCATCCCGCAGCCCGCGCGGCGCGGGCTGCGGGATGAACACACACCGTGCGCTCAGGCGGTGACGGCGGCATCCGCGGCGTCGAACGGCAGGTAGTCGACGTAGCCGTGGGCCTGCAGCGGCGTGTAGAACGTGTCGCGGTCATAGGGGCTCAGTGGCAGACCCCTCGCGATGCGGTCGGGCAAGTCGGGGTTGGACACGAAGTGCCGGGCGAACGCGATCAGATCGGCGCCGTTGCCGGCCGAGATCGCCGCCTCTGCGGTGTCGGGTTCGAATCCACCCGCGGCGATCATCGTCCCGCTGAACGACTTTCGCAATTCCTGCGAGGCCACCGCACCGGCGTCCGCGTCGACCAACGTGAAGCCACTAACCCGGGGTTCGATGACATGCAGGTAGGCAAGCCCGACACCGTCGAGTGCGGCCACCACATGTGCGAACAAGGCATGCGGGTCGCTGTCGTGAATGTCGTTGAAGGTGCTGCTGGGGGAGATGCGCACGGCGACTCGATCAGCTCCCCGCACCGCCGAGACGGCGTCGACGACCTCCATCAACAGCCGGATCCGATTGTCGAGCGAACCCCCGTAGCGGTCTGTGCGCCGGTTGCTGCCGTCCTGAAGGAACTGGTCGAGCAGGAAGCCGTAGGCCGCGTGCAGCTCCACGCCGTCGAACCCGGCCGCCGCGGCGTTACGCGCCGCCAGACCGAACTCCTCGACCACAGCAGGTATTTCGTCGAGTTCCAACGCCCGATGCGGCGACACCGGCGCGTAGCCCTGCTCGGTGGACACCGTGTTGGCCGGGTTGGCCCAAAACGAGGGATCCAACGACGGACCCACCGGGGTCTGAAAACTCGTCGTCACATGGGAGCGCCGGCCGGTGTGCCAGAGCTGCGCGTAGATCACCCCGCCCTTGGCGTGCACGGCATCGGTGATCCGTTTCCATCCCGCCACTTGGTCGTCGTTCCACAGCCCCGGTGATCCATAGCCGCCGTGGCCGAGCCGCGACACCGCGATGGCCTCACTGATGATCAGACCTCCATCCGAGGCCCGCTGACCGTAGTACTCGAGCGGCAAGTCGCCGGGCACCGCGCTGGGCTGCTCGGCGCGCTGCCGTGTCATCGGGGCCATCACCACGCGATGGCCGAGAGTCAACGGTCCCAGTTGCATTGGAGTGAACAGTGTCGAAGGGGAATCTGACGTCACCACTGCGAAGAATCCTCATCATGTCGGGGCTTACAGCCGATGTGTCGAGCTATGTCGAATCATCCGGTCCGCCCCCACGGACCCGTGATCCCCGACGACGCTACGGAGACCAGCAGCTCACGCACTATCGAAATCTTAGGAACCCCGCCGATGCTCGCCCCCGTCGTCACCACGATGAGGATAATCTGGCGGGCAACCCATTTCGCCATTCTCGACACCGCACCCCTTCATCCATCTGCGCTAAAGATTTCGACAGCACCGCCGCCCACTACTGCCGTAACGTCCCGACTCGACGGGGGGTCGGCCGTCGCGATCCGGCCGCAACGCCGACCAACGCCACCATCAGGCGCAGGCCACGTGAAGATCCGAACCGCACACCCATGACAGCGCGACACGACGGCATACGAGGTGGCGTGAAACACTCAAACCGGTTGTCTCACAACGGCCCCGAACGCTCACCAACGTCAGCGCTCACCCGCAGCGGCTGTCGGGGCGCGGAGATGACGTGAGCGAACTGGACGACGACGCCACCCGCGCCGACCAACCCCGTTCTCACGCTGCACATCCGGCCGATGCGCCCAGCCCTACCACTCGACTGGCCGTCTCGGTGTTCGCAGGATATCTGGCATTCGGCGCAACGCTGCAGCTCCTCCCGCCGTGGATCGCACAACGCTTCCACGGCGGCCCGCTGGCCGTCGGAGTCGCCGTCGGCATTGCCTTCGGCGCCGCCGCGGTCTGCCGCCCACTGGCCGGACGCGCCGGCGACACCGGCCGCGCCCGCACCACCGTGGCAGGGGCAGGAATCCTCATCACCGTCGGAGCGCTCGGGCAATGGCTCGCCCCCGCACTCGGCATCGTCATGGTGGCGCGCCTGCTCATGGGGATCGGCGAAGCCGCCCTCTTCAACGGCGCACTGCCCTGGGTCCTGGCCGAGGTCCCCGCCGAGCGTCGCGGTCGCGTCGCCGGCTGGTTCGGATTGTCGATGTGGTCGGGGCTTGCCTTGGGCCCCTTGGTGACCGTCGTGACCACACAGCTCGCCGGACTAGCCGCGTCGTGGGTGGCCGTCGCCGCCCTCGGGATCCTCTCAGCGCTGGTCGCGTCAACCACCAGCCGTCAGAACCTCGATCACGTCGCGCCTGCTCCCCGTATCACCTCGTGGCGCGACGTCCTACCGCGTGGATCGGGGCTACCCGGACTGATCTTCGGGGCGGCCGCCTACGGCTACGGCACCATCTCGGCGCTGCTGGTGCTCTACCTCAACCACTCGATGTCTGCGGGTTCGTCGATCGGACTCACCGTCTTCGCCGCAGCGTTCCTGTTCGTGAGACTGGCAGGCAGCCCCGTGGCCGACCGGCTGCGCCGCAAGACACTGGCCATCGTCAACCTCATCGTCGAGGCCAGCGGACTGCTCGTCGTGGCCACCGCCCACACGCTCACCGCAGCGCTGATCGGCACGGCACTCACCGGCGCCGGCGTGGGACTGATGTTCCCGGCGATCGTGGCGCTGACCTTGAACCGGGTCAAGGGCGAGCGAGCCGGAGCCGCCGTCGGCGCGGCCAGCTCCCTCTGGGACATCGGCATCATGATCGCCGGACCGCTCGGGGGTGCACTCACCCACCTCGGATATCCCGCAGCCTTCACCGCCGCCGCGACAATCGCGTGCGCCGCAGCCCTCCTCGCCGCCACCCTGGCAGACCCCGCGACCCCACCGGCACCCCGAGAGTCCCGGCCGTGAGCGGCCCAGGCGCCGCTGAATCCCCCGACTGGATCAGAGCCGAACCCCACCACATCACACCAAGGAGCGCAACGTGAACCCAAGGACGACCACGGTCGCAGTCTTCGGCGCCACCGGCTACACGGGCCGGTTCGTCGTCAGCGAGTTGCTGCGCCGCGGAATCACACCCATCGCCATCGCGCGGGACCCGGTCGCCCTGCAGGACGCTGACTTCGGCGGCGCCGAGGTGATCCGACGCCATGCCACGGTCGAGGACCCCGCATCCCTGGACAAAGCGCTCACCGGGGCCGGAGTGGTAATCAACTGCGCCGGCCCGTTCGTCGACACCGCTCACCCCGTGGTGTCGGCGGCGCTGCGCGCCACCTGCCACTATCTCGACGTCTGCGCCGAACAGGCCACGACCACCAGGACTCTGAACACCTTCCACAAGGCAGCTCGCCTGGCCGGAGTCGCCGTCGTACCGTCCATGGCGTTCTACGGCGGTCTGGCCGACCTGATGGCCACCGCCGCCCTGGCCGGACACGACACCGCCGAATCCATCGACATCATGATCGGTCTGGACAGCTGGCACCCCACCCGCGGAACGCGCACCACCATCGACCGCAAAGCGCTAGGAAACTTGGCCATCACCGACGGCCAACAACAACCCGTGGCATCGCCCCCGGCGCGACGAACATGGGATTTCGGCAGCCCGCTTCACACCCACGACGTCGTCGAATTGCCCTTCACCGAAACCGTGCTCATCGCGCGACACGTCACCACCCAAGAACTACACAACTACGTCAGCGAGATCGCCGTCCGCGAAGTGCTCGACCCCACGACGCCACCCCCGACCTCCGACTTGTCGAGCGGCCCATCGCCGCAACACTTCACGATCGAGGTGATCGTCCGACGCGACGACAGCGAACGCCGCGCCGTGATGCGCGGCCACGACATCTACGCCATCTCCGCCCCACTGTTGGGCGAGGCCGCCCAACGACTGCTCGACGGAGACTTCACCCAGCCCGGGGCACACGCACCGGCGGAAGTGTTCGACGCCGACGCCATCCTGACAGCCCTCGCGCAAGGGCACGCTTCGTTCAAAGTCACCTCGGACACGTAGCGAAGACCGCAGCCTAGGTCGCGTACTACCTCGACTGAGCGCCGCCAAGCACACCTGCCAACCCCGCTCTCCGGCAACGACATACTGAAAGGCAATCAATGTCTGACACCCCCGACACCATCGTCACCTACGCCAAAGACCTGCACTGGCAACCCGTCGGCCCGCTCGACGAAAACGGCAAGGGAATCTTCGTGTCACCGATGTACGGCGATCTCGAAAGCAGCGGGCCCACTGCGTTTCTCATGAAATACTCCGCCGGCGTCACCGCCCCGCCGCACATCCACTCACACGACTACTACGCCGTCGTCGTGTCCGGGAAATTTCAACACTTCCTCAAAGACCAGAACGAATACGAAGTACTCACACCCGGAAGCACCTGGTTCCAAAAAGGCAACGCAGTCCACGGTGACGCCTGCGTCGGCGACGACGACTGCATCCTCAGCATCTTCTGGCCACACGGATTCGACGTCACCTTCGTCGAGACAGCCAGTGCCTGACTTCGCCATCCACAAGCAGTGTCACGCTACGTTCAACTGAGAGCCGAGTCGGGTTTCGCCGGCGAAACTCGGGATGACGCTCCGCAGCGCGGAGCCGACCTGGGTACGGCGTAGGCACTGCCACAGCTCATCTCCGCGGATCTAGGGCATCAGCTGCGCACCGGCACCACCAAGCTGAACAACGTGGCCGAGGACATGTTCGCCGCCAACGCACTTCCGACCTTGGCGGTGCGCAGCAGCCGGTCCAACACTTGCGCCGGGGACATGTCATCAACCGAGGTAGACGCCGCCCCCAGAAGCCCTGCCGCGGCGCCCAAGACGATGTTGACGCCCACCGAGCGACCCACTCGCAGCCATCGGCCGAGCGCGTCGGAGCGAGCCCATTCGCCGTCAAGGTCCTCAATGAGCACCACCGTCGTCGCCGCCCCATGGCCCTTGACCCGGGCGTCCTCGACGTCCCTGGCCTCCAACGACTGCAGGGCGTTCTGGGCTACGAGGACCGCGGCCCGCCATGCGCGCCTGTCCCTCTTCCTAGATTTGAGGGGGCACGCGAGATTTGAGACGGCGAGCGGCGCTCGCGTTGAGGGTCATGTTGTCTGGACAGAACGCGTAGTGCTCGCGGAGCAGAGCGTCGAGCTGCTCCTCAGCTACTAGGCGGCGCCCCACCTGCACCCTCATCGTGTCGAAACCGATGCGACCAACACCGCGCCGAATCAGTCCTCTCAACCTAAACATTGTGACAGCGCGCGCCAACGCGCCCGTCGTAGCGTGGCGGCGTTGTCCGCGGGGATGGTGCGATATGTGAGGTGCGATATGACAGCGGTCATCGCTGCCGCCGACGATCCACTTGCTCATCAGGCCTATCTGGGAGACAGCCAGTTGGAGGTCCTCGCCCGGTACGGCACAGAGCAGGCGATCAGTGTTGGGGAGGTGCTTTTTGCCGACGGAGATCGCACACATGACTTGATCGTTGTGCTCGAGGGCGCGGTTCAGGTCGTCGAGCATTATGGCACTGCCGATGCCGATGTCGTCGTCACCTATGGACCGGGCGAGTTCGTCGGGGAGATGGGAATGTTGACCGGTCAACGGGTCTTTCTCTCCGGCGTCGCGTCCACCGACGGGCGGGTTCTGCGTGTGCCCGTAGAGCAGGTGCGCGTCATCATGGCCCAGGAGCCCGATCTGTCGGAGTTGATCCTGCGCGCGTTCCTGTTTCGGCGTTCGCTTTTGACGACACGAGGATCGGGCATCACGTTGCTGGGTTCGCGTTTCTGTGCCGGTACGCGACGGCTGCTAGAACTGGTCGCCAGGAACCGACTTTCGTCGCGCTGGGTCGAATTGGAAGGCACCGCCGAGGTGGAGGCGTGGTTGCAGCAGCTGCCTGTGCCATTGGAGGACCTGCCGATCGTTGTCATCCCCGGCCATCCGATCCTGCGCAACCCGTCCAATCGTGAACTACTCGACGCACTTGGTTTGGCCACCGATGACGAGGCATCGGCCGATCAACGGGAAGTGTGCGACCTTCTCGTCGTCGGCGGAGGGCCCGGCGGTTTGGCCGCGGCGGTCTACGGTTCCTCTGAGGGGCTGACTACCACTCTCGCTGAGGACACCGCATTGGGAGGCCAAGCAGGAACCTCGACCCGCATCGAGAACTACCTCGGGTTCCCAGCGGGTCTTTCCGGAGAGGAACTTGCTGCGCGCAGCGCAATTCAGGCGAGGAAATTCGGCGCCCAGATGATGCTTGGGACGCGCGCAAGACACCTGTCTTCACAAGGCGGTACTCACACAATCACCTTCGAGGACGGACAGACCGTCACGGCCAAGTCGGTCATCATCGCCACTGGCGCCCGGTACAACAAGCTTGCGCTAGATCGGCTCGAACAGTTCGAGGGCGGCGGAGTCTTCTACGCCGCGACACAGATCGAGGCCCAAACTTGCATGGGTGAATCGGCGGTCGTGGTCGGTGGTGGGAACTCTGCCGGCCAGGCGGCGATGTTCCTCGGGCGCACCTGCGCCCGAGTGACCGTCGTCGTCCGTGGTGGCACTCTCGCCAGCTCAATGTCTCGCTATCTGATCGACCAGATCGAGCGTCACCCGCTGATCGAGGTGCTCGCTCATACGGAGGTGACTGCGCTGGAGGGGGAGTCGAGCTTGTCGGCAGTCCAGGTCAAGAACTCCGAGACCGGTTGCACCTCAACGGTTAACGCACGTGGCTTGTTCGTGTTCATCGGCGCGACGCCGGCGACGGCGTGGCTCGACGGGCAATTGGCAGTCGACACGAACGGGTTCTTGTTGACCGGCACCGACGTTCCGCAGGCCGTCGTGGCAGGGCTGGACCGGCCCCCGCTGTTGCTGGAGACCTCCCGACCGGGCATCTTCTGCGTCGGCGACGTGCGCAGCGGTTCGGTGAAACGCACCGCCACTGCGATTGGAGAGGGGGCCATGGCCGTGCGCTTGGTCTTCGATCGCCTCCAACTCACGGGCGTCGGATCCGCAGCCATGCCCCGGCCGGGAACAGCGAGCTGAACCGGACAACGCTGCAAACGCTCGATCATCGTCCAATCGGTACACCGGCCAACACCAGCCGTATCCGCACCACCAACTCAGTCGGCGCAGGACCATTGGAGTATGGCCCAGCAGGACGAATATGCCAGCGGAACAACGCTGTTCGGCGACGGGCGCGAGTGTGCTGGCAGGCAGTAGGATCGGCGCCGCTACCTGACAGGGTGCGGCAGGCGTGGAAAGAAGAAGGCCGCCAGTGCCGGATCCGGTTGCACACGAGGTCTTGTAGATGAAGCCTGCAGTGTGGTGATAGCCGTCGTCGCCGGTGTAGTCGTTGTGGGTGGCGCAGAAGACTGGCGGCGCGGCGCCCAGTAAACAACACTGCCGAAGGTTTTGACAGCGGCCACGTCCAATGAGCACCTACCGTGACGCTAATTGCAGGTCGCCGCCTACGGCACGTCCTGATGACGTGTCGGCAGGCAAGAAGGGATGGTGTCGCCGATGAGTGAACATCTGGTCATGGCTCGCCTTCGGGTCACACCAGGCAACGAGGACGCAGTCGCCCGTGGCGTCGCAGACCTGGTTGCCATCGCCCGGCCGGCCGTGATAGCTGTGGCATCTCAAGCTTTGTGTCCAATTCTCAAGTGAAATGGCCACCTGATGTCCAATTGGAGATGGACGTGTGAATCCTCGGCTCCTCGGACCGAGTAGTGGTCGGAAGCAAGTAGATATGAGACGGGTGTCGTCAGCGGGACGGTATGCGCGAGACAATGTCGGGGCGAGTCGGATCGGTCCGATAGGCCGGTCGCCGGCTCGGCTCCGGGCAAGGGCGAGTTTCGGTGCAACGCACCGAACAGCTGGCGCTGCGACGTGGTCCAGTAACGACCTGCGTGATCTTGTTGCGCTCCAGGGAGATCCGATTGCGTTGCAAAACATGGCCAGTGGGGTGCAGAACGCAAAAAAAAAGACACGGGCGCGCCTTCAGAGCTGGCAGCCTCGACAACACCGGTTTCAGATTCTCAGCACCCTTTTCTACGATACGTCGCACTTGATCTATCGCAGCCACCGCTGACGAGACAGCAGATGGTCGGTCCGGGTCCCTTACCTCCATCTCGACGACGACCGAAGACTGACGGGTTCAACGCTCGGTATGGTCTGCGGAGCCGGGCACGGCAACGATGCGGTTCTGGTAGGCCCACACGACGGCTTGCAGCCGCGAGCGGACGCCGAGTTTGGGCAGCATCCGCGCGAGGTGGGATTTGACGGTGGACACCTCCACGACTAGCTGGCCGGCGATGTCCTCGTTCGACATGCCTTGTGCCAGTAGCAGGAGCACCTCGCGCTCGCGGTCGGTGAGGAGCTCAGCGGCTCGGTGCTCGGTGACCGGATGAAGTTGGCGCCGATGCACGAACTCTTTGAGAATGCGTCCGGTCAGTGCCTGATCGAGGGTGCTGTGGCCACCGGCGACCTGGCGGACAGCGCGGACGATGGCGTCGGGTTCGGCGTCCTTGAGTAGAAAACCGGTCGCACCCGCTTCCAGCGCTCCGAAGACGTAGTCGTCAATGTCGAATGTCGTCAATATGAGCACGGGGACAACGGGATCGGTCCCCGGGCCGCACAGCTTTCGCGTCACCTCGATGCCGTTCAGACCCGGCATCCTGATGTCTAGGCACGCGATGTCCGGTCGAAGATCGTGGGCCAGCTCGAGGGCCTCGACGCCGTTGGCGGCGACACCGACGACGTCGATGTCGGGCTCGGCACCGAGCAGGACGGCCAATCCGTTGCGCACCAGGGGCTGGTCGTCGGCGATGAGCAGTCGGATCATCGCGTGACCTTTGCTTGTGCAGGCTCATCGGATGCGATCTCGACTGAATTGTCGCGGGGGATGGTCAGGACGACTGCCCAGCCGCCGTCGGCGCTGCTGCCATGTCGCAGCGTGGCGGCGACGAGCTCGGCGCGTTCCTGCATCCCACGCAGGCCGAACCCGGCTCGTTCAGCGTCGGCGACGGCGTGATGTGCAGTAGTCGGAGGACGGTCGTTGGTCACGCTCACGGTCACGGTGGCTGCATGTCGATCGTCGATCTCGACGCGGCACGGAGCTCCCGCCGCGTGGACGGCCGCGTTGGTCAGCGACTCCTGCACCATCCTGTAAGCGACCAGCTGAGCCAGCGGACCCACACCGGTGCCCAGTTGGCCGCCCGTGGGTGCGGTGAGCGTGAGTGCTTCGACCGGCAGTCCCGCCGCCCTCCGATCGTCGACGAGGTCGCCGATGGAGGCGAGGGTCTGTGCCTTTCGGTTGTCGTCGCCGTCCTCTCGGAGCAGCCCAACGAGCCGGCGAACGTCGTCGAGAACGGTCTTGCTCTGTAAGCGCACCGCTCGCACGGAACGCCGCGCCGCATCGGGGTCGGTGTCGATCTGACGGTCGACAGCTGCGGCCATCACCGCGATACCCGACAGGTGGTGTGCGGCGATGTCGTGGAGCTCACGTGCCATCGCGGCGCGCTCCCGCGCGACCGCGGCCGCGACCAGCGCGTCCCGCTCTCGGGCGAGCGCGGCCAACTCGCCGGCATGTGCCTCGCGAGCCTCGCGCCGCGCGGCGAATACGGACGCCAGTAGCAGTGGCGCGACGACGACGACGATGGTCTGAGGAGCCGACAAACTCAACGCCCCCAGCACCCCGGAGTGGCCCACGACCAACCTGTTAACTAGATCTCCCGCCGCAACCAGCACCGCGACGGCTGCGAACCAGACGCGCGAATTCCGCAGCGGCATAGTCACACCCGCACGGAAGACCGCGACGGCGACGGCAGGCCTGGCCAGGCTGAACGCCGCCTCGCTCAGCACACCCGACGCCAGCAGCGGGACGACACACACCACCAGGAGCGCGCCGCGCGGCGCACCACGCGCCCACACCAGCGCCACCGCCTGCAACGAGATGACGAGCACCGTCAGCCACCAGTCAGAGGCGCCGTCGAGC
>Ga0247732_10000007_pt1 | contig 186626 bp, 184 predicted proteins | sample UWRJL163409C2_FD_180940 | JGI IMG/M metagenome (GOLD analysis project Ga0247732, IMG submission 180940) | Plant litter microbial communities from Arlington Agricultural Research Station in Wisconsin, United States - UWRJ-L163-409C-2 | ecosystem: Environmental > Terrestrial > Plant litter >... | reverse complement strand
TTGAGCAGGGCCTCGATCGCCTTCAGCGGCGAACCGCCGGTGGTGGAGGTGTCCTCCAGCACGATCACGCGCTTGCCCTCGAGGTCGGGGCCCTCGACCTGGCGGCCGCGGCCGTGGTCCTTCGGCTCCTTGCGCACAACGAAGGAGTCGTAGCTGTGGCCCATGGCGATGCCCTGGTGCATCACAGCGGATGCGATGGGGTCGGCCCCCATGGTGAGACCTCCGACGGCGACGACGTCGGGGATGTCGGCGATGAGATCGACCATCACCTGGCCGATGAGCGGCGCGACGCGGTGGTCGAGGCTCACGCGGCGCATGTCCACGTAGTAGGTGGCCTTCTTGCCGCTCGTGAGCGTGAAGTCGCCGTGGAAAACGGCGTCGGCCTTGATGTACTCGATCAGTTGCTGCTTAGCGCTAGTCACAGGGTCAAGACTACTGAGCGCCCGCTGGGCGGGCGAACGGTAGCGTGGTGGGCATGCGTGTAGCCACCTGGAATGTGAATTCGATCCGTGCCCGAGTCGAACGGACCGTCGACTGGATGGTGCGGGAGGACGTCGACGTGCTCGCCATGCAGGAGATCAAGTGCAAGCCCGAGCAGTTCCCCTACGAGCAGTTCACGGCGGCCGGGTACGACGTTCAGCTCACCGGGCTCAGCCAGTGGAACGGCGTGGCCTTCGCGTCGCGACTGCCGATGACGGATGTCGTCACGCAGTTCGAGGGGCAGCCCGGCTTCCTGAAGGGTGCAGAGGGCCCCGACCAGCCGATCGAGGCGCGGGCCATCGGCGTCACCGTCGACGGCGTGCGGCTGTGGAGCCTGTACGTGCCCAACGGGCGCGCGCTCGGCGACCCGCACCTCGCCTACAAGCTGCACTGGCTCTCCGCGCTGCGCGAGGAGACGCAGCGCTGGCTGGCCGCCAACGACGGCGCCCCGATCGCGCTGATGGGCGACTTCAACATCATCCCCACCGACGAGGACAACGGCGACCCGACGATCGTCGTCGGCGAGTCGACCCACGTCTCGCCCGAGGAGCGGGCGGCCTTCGCCTCCTTCGCCGACATCGGCCTGGTCGACACCGTGCGCCCCTTCCTCCCCACCGGCTACACCTACTGGGACTACAAGCAGCTGCGCTTCCCCCGCAACGAGGGCGTGCGCATCGACTTCATCCTCGGCTCGCAGTCCTTCGCCGACCTGGTGACCGGTGCGAGCATCCACCGCAACGAGCGCAAGGGCGAGGCCCCGAGCGACCACGTGCCGGTGATGGTGGAGCTGGAGGATGTAGTGGGGGACGAGGATGATCGGCCGATGATCTTCTAATGCAATGATCCTCGTGGCTTCGGCTAGACCAGCAGGTGCTCGAAGCGGTACCCGAGCAGCTCGCGCAGCACGATCGACGTGGCCGTGCGGTCGATGCCGCGGCACTTCTTGATCCGCTTGGTGACGTCGTAGACGTGGTCGGCGTCGCGCGCCACGATCTGGATCATCAGGTCGTTCTCGCCCGCCAGCCCGACGCACTCGATCACCTCGTCGATCTGCGCCATGTCGGCCATCATCTCGTCGAACTGGTCCTGGTCCACCGCGGCCGTCACGAAGGCCCGCATCGGCAGGCCGAGGGCCGTGGCCGAGATGCGCACGGAGTTGCGCCGCAGCACGCCCTCGCGGGCCAGGCGGTCGAGCCGCGCGTGCACGGTGCCGCGGGCGAGCCCGAGCGTCAGCGCGAGCAGCTGAACGGATGCGCGCGGGTCGTCGTCGAGGGCGGCGAGAATCCTGCGGTCGGTCGCGTCGAGATCGGTCATGGTGGTCAGTGTATGCCGAGACCCGCGCATCCGCTTGAACAGATTGCACACTCGAGCGCACAACTGTTGTCATCCTGACGCCACGGTGGTCTACTTCTGGTCATACCGCCCGGCCCGCGCACAGAATCGACACCCCATGACCGCAGTCCTTCCCGTCCGCCCGCTCACCCACGGCGGTTTCGCCCACGAGAAGGTCGTCGCCGCCACCGGCGAGCGCTCCGGCCTCGCGATGATCGTGGCCGTGCACAGCACCACCCTCGGCCCGGCGCTCGGCGGCTGCCGCCTCTGGTCGTACGACTCCTGGGGCGACGCCCTCGCCGACGCGCTGCGCCTCTCCAGCGGCATGACCTCGAAGAACGCCCTCGCCGGCCTCGACGCGGGCGGCGGCAAGTCGGTCATCATGCTGCCCGCCGGCACCGCGCTCGACGGCGACGCGCGGCGCGACGCCTTCCTCGACCTCGGCGACCTGGTGGAGTCGCTCGGCGGCAGCTACCGCACCGCGGAGGACGTCGCCACGACCTCCGCCGACATGGCCGTGATCGCCGAGCGCACCGCGCACGTGGTGGGACTCCCCACCGAGACCGGCGGCCACGGCGACCCCGCCGAGTACACCGCGCGCGGCGTCTACGCGGGTCTGCGCGAGACGCTGCGCCGCTCCACCGGCAGCGCCGATCTCTCCGGGCGCCGCATCACCGTCGCCGGCCTCGGGCAGGTCGGCTCGCGCCTCGCCACCCGCCTCGCCGCCGAGGGCGCCGTGCTCACCGTCACCGACTTCAACCCGGGCCGCGCGGTCTTCGCCGCCGAGCTCGGCGCCGAGTGGGTCGCCCCCGACGAGGCGCACCGGGTGCCCGCCGACGTCTTCGTGCCGGCCGGCGTGGGCGGCATGCTCTCCGACGAGGTGATCGCCGAGCTCGCCGCCACCGCGGTCTGCGGGCCGGCGAACAACCAGCTCGCCAGCCCTGGCGCCGATCTGGCCCTGCGCGCCCGCGGCATCCTCTACGCGCCGGACTTCCTCGTCAACGCGGGGGGCGTCATCCGCTTGGGAGACGAGCTCTCCGACGACGAGGCCGTGCTCGCGCGCATCGACGCCATCGAACGCACCCTCGGCGAGGTCTTCGACGAGGCGGAGCGCAGTGGCGTCACCACGGTCGAGGCCGCGGACCGCCTGGTCGCCGAGCGGCTCGGCGCCCGCTGAGCGCACGCCCGGGTGCGGCGTATCGCGCTTCCCGGGGAGCCGGAGCAGCAATACGCCGCACCCGAGCGGGGATACTGGAGCCATGGCCACTCCCCCGTTCTCGCCCCTGATCGACCTCGCGGACGGCAACCGCATCCCGCAGCTCGGCCTCGGCGTCTACAAGGTCGAGGACTCCCGGGCCGCCGCGCTGGTCGAGGGCGCGATCGACGCCGGCTACCGGCACATCGACACCGCGAAGCTCTACTTCAACGAGGCGGGCGTCGGCGCCGGCGTGCGCGCCTCCGGGGTGCCGCGCGAGGAGCTCTTCGTCACCACCAAGGTCTGGAACGACGACCACGGCTACGACGAGACCCTCCGCGCCTTCGACACCAGCCTCGGGCTGCTCGGCCTCGACTACGTCGACCTGTACCTGATCCACTGGCCGTCTCCCCGGCAGAACCGCTACGTCGAGACCTGGCGCGCGCTCGAGACGTTGAAAGCGGATGCCCGGGTGCGGTCGATCGGAGTCAGCAACTTCCACGAGCCGCACCTCGAGCGCCTGCTCGCGGGCGGCGGCGAGGTTCCGGTGGTCAACCAGATCGAGGTGCAGCCCTGGCTGCAGCAGCACGCGCTGCGCGCGTTCAACGCGGCCCACGGCATCCGCACCGAGGCGTGGTCGCCGCTGGCCCGCGGGCGCGCGATCGGCGACCCGGTGCTCGACGCCATCGGGGCGAAGCACGAACGCAGCGCCGCGCAGGTGGTGCTGCGCTGGCACGTGCAGCTCGGCGTCGTGGTGATCCCGAAGTCGAACTCGCTGGAGCGCATCCGCGAGAACTCGCGGGTGTTCGACTTCGAGCTCGATGCGGACGACCTGGCGGCGATCGCAGCGCTGGACTCCGGCGAACGCTCCGGCTCGAACCCCGACGAGGTGGGCTGAGCCTGCGGGTGCGCGAGGCTGGCTGAGCAGCGGTGGGTCCCGCTGGTTGAGTAGGCCGCGACGAAGGAGCAGCCGTATCGAAACCGGTGCCCCGCGCCGCCAGATCATTTCACGAAGCGGTCATGCTGAGTAGCGTTGGTACAGCACAACCCCCGCCGACCGAGAGGCACACCATGACAGACACCAGCACGATCCTCACCGGCGGACCCGGCCTCCTGCAGCGCCGCAACCTCGTCACCGAGATACCCGGCCCCCGCTCCCGCGAGCTGCTCGACCGCAAGAGCTCGGCGGTCGCGCGGGGCGTCGGCCTCACCCTCCCCGTCTTCACCGCGGCGGCCGGCGGCGGCGTGCTGCTCGACATCGACGGCAACACCTTCATCGACTTCGGATCGGGCATCGCGGTCACCGGCGTCGGCAACGCGGCGCCCGCGGTCGTGGCGGCGGTCTCCGAGCAGGCGGCCCTGTTCACCCACACGAGCTTCGGCATCACCCCCTACGCCGGATACGTCGAGGTCTGCGAGGCGCTGAACCGGCTCACCCCCGGCGACCACGACAAGCGCAGCGCCCTGTTCAACTCCGGCGCCGAGGCGGTGGAGAACGCGATCAAGATCGCCCGCCACTTCACGAGGAAGCAGGCGGTCGTGGCCTTCGACCACGGCTACCACGGCCGCACCAACCTCACGATGGCGCTCACCGCCAAGTCGATGCCGTACAAGAGCGGCTTCGGCCCCTTCGCGCCCGAGATCTACCGCGCGCCCACCAGCTACCCGCTGCGCGACGGCGGCCTCGACGGGGTCGCCGCGGCGAAGCGCTCCATCCTCCAGATCGAGAAGCAGATCGGTGTGGACAACCTGGCCGCCCTGATCATCGAGCCGATCCAGGGCGAGGGCGGCTTCGTTGTGCCGGCCGAGGGCTTCCTGCCCACCCTGCAGGCATGGGCCGCCGCCAACGGCGTGCTGTTCATCGCCGACGAGGTGCAGACCGGCTTCGCCCGCACCGGTGCGATGTTCGCCAGCGAGCACGAGGGCATCGTGCCCGACCTCATCGTCACCGCCAAGGGCATCGCCGGCGGCCTGCCCCTCTCCGCCGTCACCGGCCGCGCCGAGATCATGGACTCCGCCCATGTCGGCGGCCTCGGCGGAACCTACGGCGGCAACCCGATCGCCTGCGCCGCGGCCCTCGCCGCGATCGACGCCTACGAGAACGGCGGGCTCGTCGAGCGGGCCGCCGCGATCGGCGAGCTGATGCTCGGCCGCCTGCGCGCGCTGCGCGACGCCGACCCGCGCGTCGGAGACGTGCGCGGGCGCGGCGCCATGGTCGCGATCGAGCTGGTCGACGAGAACGGGGAGCCGGACGCCGCGCTCACCTCCCGCGTCGCCGCCGCGAGCCACGCCGCCGGCGTGATCCTGCTCACCTGCGGAACCTACGGCAACGTCATCCGCTTCCTCCCCCCGCTCGCCATCTCCGACGAGCTCCTGCACGACGGGCTCGACGTCGTCGCATCCGCTCTCGCGAAAGGCTGACCCCATGACCCGCACCTCCGACCTGCTCGCGAAGCTCCCCACCGGCCTGTTCATCGGCGGTCAGTGGCAGGAGGCCGAGGGCGGCAAGCTCCTCCCCGTGTACAACCCGGCCACCGGGGACGTTCTGGTGGAGATAGCGGATGCCGCGCCGGCCGACGGCATGCGCGCCCTCGACGCGGCATCCGCCGCCGCGGCCGGCTGGGCCGCCACCCCGCCCCGCGAGCGCGGCGAGCTGCTGCGGGCGGCATTCGACCTGCTGCAGGAGCGCCGCGAGGAGTTCGCGCTGCTGATGACGCTCGAGATGGGCAAGCCGCTGGCCGAGGCGAACGGCGAGGTCACCTACGGCGGCGAGTTCCTGCGCTGGTTCGGCGAGGAGGCGGTGCGCATCACCGGGCGCTACGGCCGCAACCCGGAGGGCACGGGCACGATCGTCGTCTCGCAGCGCCCGGTGGGCCCGAGCCTGCTGATCACCCCGTGGAACTTCCCGCTCGCCATGGCCACCCGCAAGATCGCCCCGGCGCTGGCCGCGGGCTGCACCGTCGTGATCAAGCCGGCCGAGCTCACCCCGCTCACCACCCTGTACTTCGCGCAGCTGCTGGCCGACGCCGGGCTCCCCGCCGGCGTGGTCAACGTCGTCACCACGAGCTCCTCGCAGGACGTCTCCGCGCCGATCATCGCCGACCCGCGCCTGCGCAAGCTGAGCTTCACGGGCTCGACGGCCGTCGGCCGCGCCCTGCTCAAGCAGGCGGCGGACGGCGTGCTGCGCACCTCGATGGAGCTCGGGGGCAACGCGCCCTTCGTCGTCTTCGGCGACGCCGACCTCGACGCGGCGGTCGACGGGGCGATGCTGGCGAAGTTCCGCAACACCGGGCAGGCCTGCACCGCGGCCAACCGCTTCATCGTGCACGAGTCGGTGGCGGAGGAGTTCTCCTCCCGCATCGCGGCGCGGGTCTCCGCCCTGAGCGTGGGAGACGGGACCGTCGACGGTGTGGAGATCGGACCCGTCATCGACGACCGTGCCGTCGCCAACATCCGCTCTCTGATCGAGGACGCGCTCTCCGGCGGCGCCACGGTGGTCACCGGGGGCGGCGCCGTCGACGGGCCGGGCACCTTCTTCGAGCCGACCGTGGTCACCGGGCTGTCGCCGGACGCGCGGATGGTGCGCGAGGAGATCTTCGGGCCGGTGCTCGGCATCGTCACCTTCGACAGCGAGGAGGAGGCGGTGCGGCTGGCGAACGCGACCGAGTACGGGCTGGTCGGCTACGTGTTCACGCGGGACCTGGCCCGCGCGCACCGGATGATCGATCGCATCGAGACCGGCATGATGGGCGTCAACGTGGGCGTCGTGTCGAACGCGGCCGCGCCCTTCGGCGGCGTGAAGCAGTCGGGGCTCGGGCGCGAGGGCGGCGCGGAGGGCATCAACGAGTACCTCGAGACGAAGTACACGCTGATCCCGAGCACCTAGACCGGCGCCAGCAGCGCCGCCACCCCCACCAGCACGGGCACGGCGCCGATGGTGGTGATCAGCACCACGTCGCGCGCCAGCGTGATCCCGCGGCCGTAGCGCTGGGCGAAGACGAAGATGTTCTGCGCGGTCGGCAGGCCGGCCAGCACCACCACCACGAACAGCAGCTGACCGTCGAGGCCGAAGACGAAGTGCCCGAACAGGAAGGCGATCATCGGCATCACCGCGAGCTTGATCACCGAGGCGGTGAGGATGTCGCGGCGACCAGAACCCGGGGCGAGCAGCTTCTGCCCGTGCAGCGACATGCCGAAGGCGATCAGCACCAGCGGCACGGCCGCCGCCCCGACGATGCGGAAGGGCTCGAAGATCGGCTCCGGGATCTCGATCTCGGTGACCGCCACGATCACGCCGAGCGCCGAGCCGATCAGCAGGGGGTTCTGCAGCGGCTTGAGGATCGCCTTGCCGATCGAGGTCTTCCCGCTGGTGGAGATGTCGAGGATCGTCAGCATGATCGGCGACAGCACGAGCAGCTGCAGCAGGATCACCGGCGCCGAGTAGGCCGTGTTGCCGAGCACGTACACGGCCACCGGGATGCCGATGTTGTTGGCGTTCACGTAGCCGGCGGAGAGCGACCCGATGATCGCCTCCGGCAGGTTTCGGCGGAAGACCAGCAGCGAGACGCCGAGGAACAGCAGGATCGAGAGCACCGCGGCGATGGCGGAGACCACCAGGGTCGACGAGAACAGCGTGTGCACGTCGGCGTCGGCCAGCACCGTGAAGAGCAGCGCGGGCGAGAGCACGAAGAACACCATGCGGCTGATCACCCGCGGCGCGTGCTCCCCGAGCACCCCGAAGCGACCGACGACGTACCCGATCAGGATGACGACGCCGATGATGGCGAACCCGATCAGCACCCCCGACATAGGCCCATTCTCTCCCGAACGACAGGTGTCGGCGAAGCGGGCGCCCTCACGCCGGCAGCAGCGAGCGGTAGTAGACGCGTTCGGTGTTCTCGAAGTGCTCGGTGGCGTAGCTCATCGTGACCCGCGACATCTCCTGAGCGTGCTCGGTGAGGAAGCGGATGAGGAGCTCCCGGTCCACCCGCTTGCCGACCTCGCGCAGCATCCATCCGACGGCCTTCTGGATCAGGTCGTGCTTGTCGGCGAGCAGCACCTCGGCCACCTCGAGCGTGGTGCTCGCGTCGCCGTGCTTGATGAAGGCGAAGGTGGAGATGATCGCGATGCGGCGCTGCCAGATGATGCCGCTCTTGGCGAGCCGGGCCAGCTGGTCGCGCGGCCGGTCGTAGAGGTACTCGCCGAGGATGTACTCGGCGCTCGAGTCCACGAGGTCCCAGTTGTTCACGCGGCCGCGGCGCATCGCGTCGAGGTAGAAGGCGACGAGGCGGTCGCGCTCGGCGTCGTCGCGCTCGGCCGGCCTGCTGGCCCGCTGGAACTGGCCCACCAGGATCGCCAGCGCGGCGAAGCGGTGCTCGTGCACCGCGCTGTCGAGCAGGTCGTTCAGATCGGCCGGCGACAGGTCGGCGAACTCCTTCACCACCGAGCGGATGGCGGGAACCCGCACCCCGATGAAACGGTCGCCCGCTCCGTACTGGCCCTTCCCGGTCTTGAAGAAGCGCTGCAGCTCGCGCACGTCCTGCGGGTTCGCGACCTCGGCGAGCGCCTGTTCCAATTCCCGCGCTGTAGCCATGGCCTCCAGTGTAGGCGCGCGGGGCGACACCCCCGGGATGGCGGTTTCGTGCGTGTGGGGCCGCCCTTGGCGCAACTTACCCGCGTGAGACACAACCAACCGCGAATCCGCCGTCGTTAGGCTCGGATGGAGCGCCGAATCCCTGCGCTCGCTCACGCGGATCGGAGGTTCACCCATGCTCAACGCAACGACGCACACCACCATCGTCGGAGAACCCGAGGTCGTGGAGGACCTGCAGTCGTCCTCCGCCTGGCCCACACTCAAGGCCGCGGCATCCGCCCTGCAACCTCTGCAAATTCAGGACGGGAGCATCCCCGACCCGGCCGCCCACCCGGAGGCACGCGGGCACGCGGAGGTGATCGCGGCAGAACTCCTGAATTTCCGAAGGGAGCTGCCGCACGACTCGGCCTACCTCGAGGCGGCGGCGGCCGACTTCCGGCGCTGGGCGCTGGAGGGCTTCGGCGTGCCCGACTTCCTCGACTCGCTGCAGGCCTTCCAGCCGCAGCTCACCCGCGTCGACGGCCTGCGGCACGTGGTGGTCTTCCCGATGTACACGCAGAACGGCAGCAGCAGCCGGCTGGTGGAGGCGGTGCTGCTCGAGGTGATCTGGCCGGAGTTCGTGGCCGCGCTCGAGGCCGGCGACTACTCGAACGCGCTGTACGTGCCGGTGCGATTCCTCGACTTCACCGCAGGCTACGACAGCCACTCGGCCGTGCTCTTCCCGGAGAGCGTGGCGATGCGCGAGATCCCCACCTTCACCTGGGGCGCCATCTTCGCCGACCGCGAGGCCGCGCGCTTCCGCCGGGTGGTGCGCGAGGCATCCGCCATCACCCGGCTGGAGCTGCCCGCCGACGCCGCGCGCCTGCTCGACGACCAGGGCCTCACCGAGCGCACCTTCGTGATGTGGGACCTCATCCACGACCGCACCCACATGCGCGGCGACCTGCCCTTCGACCCCTTCATGATCAAGCAGCGGATGCCGTACTTCCTCTACTCGCTCGAGGAGCTGCGCTGCGACCTCACCGCCTACCGCGAGGCGGTGCGGATCGCGGCATCCGCTGACGAGGACGAGGCGGCGGATGTCGCGACCCTCGTGCAGTACGCGGTGATCTTCGACCGCATCTTCCGCTTCGCGATCACGGGCAGCCGTGTCCGCAACTACGACGGTCTCGGCGGGCAGCTGCTGTTCGCCTGGCTGCACCAGCACCACGTGCTGCACTGGACCGACACCGCGCTCACGATCGACTGGCCCGAGGTTCCTGAGGTGGTGCTCGCCCTCTCCGACGCGATCAACGACCTGTACTGGCGCTCGATCGACCGGCCGAAGACCGCGCACTGGCTGGCCGCCTACGAGCTGGTCTCCGCGACGCTCACACCGAACCCCGCGTCGAAGTGGGCCGTGCGCGACCTGCCGCTCGACGGGCCGCCGCGGGGGCTCACCGACGCGGTGCTCGACGACGAGTTCCCGCTGTCGATGTTCTACGAGGCCCTGGCGAAGAAGATGGGCGCGGTGATCGAGTCGACGTCGGGCATCACGGCGTAGCCGCGAACTCCGCCGCCCGGCGGATGCCCTCCGCGCCGCGCCTCGGTACCGTTGAACCCGTGAACGACGACTGGCTGAGACCGCGCCCCGGGGCGGAGGGCTTCCGCAGCGACGCCATCGGCGCCGCCCTGCTCGCCCTCGGCACGCTGGTGAGCGTCATGCTGTACACCCGGATCGGCGTCTACACCGACCTCGACGCCGATCCGCCGACCCATCCCGCGCCGTTCTGGGTGAGCGCGATCATGATCGCCGCGCTCACGGTGCCGCTGGTCTGGCGCCGGCGCTACCCCGAGATCGTCGCGGTCGTGGTGTCGCTGGCCTTCTTCCTCACCCCGACGCTGCGGGTCCCCGAACTGTTGTTCTCGAGCATCACCCTGTTCATCGCCATCTACTCGGTCGGGGCCTGGAGCCGCCACCGGCGGGCGGCGACCGTCACCCGCGTGCTCATCATCGTCGGCATGTTCGTCTGGATCGGGATCCAGCTGCTGCTCACCGTGAACGATCCCGACACCCTCCCCGACTACTCGCGCTCCGGCGTCTTCAGCGCCTTCGCCTCCTACGCGCTCATCAACGTGCTCACCAACCTGCTCTACTTCGGCGGCGCCTACTACTTCGGCACCACCGCGTACCGCAGCGCCCGCGAGCGCGCCGAGCTCGAGGACCGCACCGCCGAGCTGGCCGCCGAGCGGGAGCGCAGCGCCGAGCAGGCCGTGGCCCTCGACCGCGTGCGCATCGCCCGCGAGCTGCACGACGTCGTCGCCCACCACGTCTCCGTGATGGGCGTCCAGGCGGGTGCTGCCAGGCGGGTCATCGATCGCGACCCGGCCCAGGCATCCGCTTCTCTGAGCACCATCGAGTCGAGCGCCCGCGCGGCCGTCGACGAGCTGCACCGGCTGCTCACCACCCTGCGCGAGAACGACTCCGACCCCGCGGCGAGCACCAGCTCGTCGACCCGGGGCGTCGAGCAGCTCGGCGACCTCATCGACGAGAGCACGGCGGCGGGAACCCCGGCCACCCTGCGCATCGTCGGCGAGCCGCACCCGGTAACCTCGCTGGTCGGTTTCACCATCTACCGGGTGGCCCAGGAGGCGCTCACCAACTCCCGCAAGCACGCCGGAGAGCGTGCGCGGGTCGAGGTGCGTCTGAGATACATGGCGGATGGCGTCGAACTCGAGGTGACAGACGACGGCGCGGGTCGCGGACTCGCCGGCTCGGGAAACGGCCTCGGACACGTCGGCATGCGCGAGCGCCTGGCCGCGGTGGGCGGCACCCTCGAGGTGGGCCCGCGCTCGCGCGGCGGCTACCTGGTACGCGCCAGCATCGTCAGCACGGTCCATCCCGCGGGCGAGCCCGCGCCAGCCTCGGAGGTCTCCGCATGACCACGGTCCTGCTCGTCGACGACCAGGAGCTGGTGCGCGCCGGCTTCCGCATCATCCTGCAGAGCGAGCCGGGGATCGAGGTGGTGGGCGAGGCCGCGAACGGCGCCGACGGCATCCGCCTGGCGACGCGGCTCAACCCCGACGTGATCTGCATGGACGTGCAGATGCCCGGGATGGACGGCCTCGAGGCGACGCGCGCGATCGTGGCGCACGCCGACGTCACGAGCCAGGTGCTGATCCTCACCACCTTCGACCGCGACGACTACCTGTTCGAGGCGCTGAGCGCCGGCGCCAGCGGCTTCCTGCTGAAGACCGCCAGCCCGGAGAACCTCGTGGAGGCCGTGCAGGTGCTGGCCCGCGGCGACGCGCTGCTCTCGCCGAGCGTCACCCGGCGGGTGATCGAGCAGTTCGGCGGGGGCGCCCTGCAGACCGGGCCGGTGCCGGTGGCGGCGCACCCGCAGCCGAACGCCGCCCTGGCCGAGCTGACCGACCGCGAGAGCGGCGTGCTCGGGCTGCTCGCGCAGGGCAGGTCGAACGCCGAGATCGCCGCCGAGCTGTTCGTGGGCGAGGCGACCGTGAAGACGCACGTCTCGAACGTGCTCACGAAGCTCGGGGTGCGCGACCGCATCCAGGCCGTGGTCTTCGCCTACGAGCACGGCTTCGTCGTGCGCGGCGCGACCCCGTCTCCCCCGAACGACTGAGCAGACAAACCCGCCTCGCGGTGGAGCCGCCGCACCCGCGCCGCCCGTAGCTTTAGGGGAGACAAGGGAGGCTCCATGCTTGAACTCACAGCGGTCAACAGATCGTTCGGCGAGCGCCGCGTACTCAAGGACGTGTCGTTCACCGTCGCCGGCGGCCGGATGACCGGCTTCGTCGGGGGCAACGGCGCGGGCAAGACCACGACGATGCGCGTGATCCTCGGAGTGCTGGCCGCCGACTCCGGCACCATCACCCTCGACGGCGCGCCGCTCACCGCCGAGCAGCGCACCCGCTTCGGCTACATGCCCGAGGAGCGCGGCCTGTACCCGAAGATGAAGGTCGCCGAGCAGATCGTCTACCTCGGGCGGCTGCACGGCATGTCGACCTCCCAGGCAAGGAACAACACCGAGGCGCTGCTGACCCGGCTCGGACTCGGCGAGCGCATGGACGACACCCTGGAGAGCCTCTCGCTCGGAAACCAGCAGCGGGCGCAGATCGCCGCGGCGCTCGTGCACGACCCGGAGGTGCTCGTGCTCGACGAGCCCTTCTCCGGCCTCGACCCCATCGCGGTGGAGGTGGTGCTGAACGTGCTGAAGGACTTCGCCGCCACCGGCGCCCCCGTGATCTTCTCCTCGCACCAGCTCGACATCGTCGAGCGCCTCTGCGACGACCTCGTGGTGATAGCGGATGGCGAGATCCGCGCGCACGGCTCCCGGGAGGGCGTGCGGTCCGCGCACACCTCGCCGCGCTTCGAGCTGCAGCTCGACGGCGACGCCGGCTGGCTGCGCGCCGAGCCCGGAGTCACCGTGCTCGACTTCGACGGGGGCTTCGCGGTCTTCGACGTCGACAGCGAGGCCACCGCGCAGCGTGTGCTGCAGCGGGCCATCGCCACCGCGCCCGTTCTGCGCTTCTCCCCCCAGGTTCCGTCGCTCTCGCAGATCTTCAAGGAGGTCATCCAGTGACCACGTACTCGACCCCCACGCTGCTCCCGGCCACCTGGCTCGTCGCCGAGCGCGAGATCCGCATGCGCCTGCGCAGCAAGTCCTTCATGATCTCCACCGGCATCCTGCTGCTGCTCGTGCTCGGCTCGATCGTGGCGATGAGCGTCTTCGGCGCCAACCAGTCGCTGCCGAAGATCGCGGCCGTCGGCTCGGCGGTCTCCACCGTCGAGGCAACCGAGGCCTTCGACGTGACCGAGGCCGCCACCGTCGCCGAGGCCGAGGAGCTCGTGCGCGACGAGTCGGTCGAGGCGGCCGTCATCCCCTCCGAGGGTGCCGTCGGCCTGACCGTCATCGGGCTGGACGAGGCGCCGGGCTCCGTGGTGTCGCTGCTCAGCGCCGCGCCGCTGGTCGAGATCCTCGAGCCCTCCGACCAGAACCCGGGCGTGGTCTACCTGGTGGCCCTCGCCTTCGGCGCGCTCTTCCTCTCCTCCGCGCTCACCTTCGGCTCGATGATCTCGCAGAGCGTCGTCGAGGAGAAGCAGACCCGCATCGTCGAGATCCTCATGGCGACGGTTCCCGTGAAGGCGCTGCTCGCCGGCAAGATCGTGGGCAACAGCATCCTCGCCTTCGCCCAGATCACGCTCGTGGCGCTGGCCGCGGGAATCGGGCTGCTGGCGACCGGGCAGAACATCCTGCTCGGCGAGATCGGGCCGTCGATCGTCTGGTTCGTGGTGTTCTTCGCCGCCGGCTTCGTGATGCTCGCCGCCATGTTCGCCGCGGCCGGAGCCCTCGTCTCCCGCCAGGAGGACCTCAACACCACGATGACGCCGATCACCACGCTGCTGATGGTGCCGTACTTCGCGGTGATCTTCTTCTACGAGAACCCCTTCGTGCTGGCGATCATGTCGTACGTGCCGTTCTCGGCGCCGGTCGGCATGCCGCTGCGGGTGTTCCTCGGGCTGGCCGAGTGGTGGGAGCCGATCCTCTCCCTCGCCATCCTGATCGCGTCCACCCTCGCGGTGATCGCCCTCGGCTCGCGCATCTACGAGAACGGCCTGCTGCGCACCGGGGCCCCCGTCAAGCTCAAGGACGCCCTGAAGAAGGCCTGACGCACTGCCGAATGAAGGAGATCCCGGCCCGACCGCCGATCCTGCCGCATGTCCTCGTCGAGCGCAGGCGCTTTCTCCTTCATTCGGCAGCTCAGGGGTGGGGGAGAATGGGACGGTGACCCAACTCCACGACACGTCCTCCCGCGGCTTCGCCTCCGACAACTACGCGGGGGCCCACCCCGAGGTGCTGGCGGCGATCGCCGAGGCGAACGGCGGCCACCAGGTGGCCTACGGCGAGGACGTCTACACCGCCCGGCTGCAGGAGGTCATGCGCTCCCACTTCGGCGAGCAGGCCGAGGCCTTCCCGGTCTTCAACGGCACCGGGGCCAACGTCACCGCCCTCACCTCGCTCCTCCCGCGCTGGGGCGCCGTGGTCTCCGCCGCGACCGCGCACATCAACACCGACGAGGGCGGCGCCCCCGAGCGGGTCAGCGGGCTCAAGCTGCTCTCCGTTCCCGCCCCCCAGGGCAAGCTCACGCCCGAGCTGATCGACCTCGAGGCCTGGGGCTGGGGCGACGAGCACCGCGCCCAGCCGCTGGCCGTGAGCATCACCAACACCACCGAGCTCGGCACGCTGTACACGGTCGACGAGATCCGCGCGATCACCGACCACGCCCACTCCCTCGGCATGACCGTGCACCTCGACGGCGCCCGCATCTCCAACGCCGCCGCCGCGCTCGGTGTGCCGCTGCGCGACTTCACCACGGATGCCGGGGTCGACATCCTCAGCTTCGGCGGCACCAAGAACGGCCTGCTCTACGGCGAGGCGATCGTGGTGCTCAACCCCGAGGCATCCGTCGGACTCGGCTACCTGCGCAAGCTGAACATGCAGCTCGCGTCGAAGATGCGCTTCGCCTCCGCGCAGCTGATCGCGCTGCTCAGCGACGACCTCTACCTGCGCTCCGCGAGCCACTCCAACGCCATGGCGGCGCGGCTGCGCGGCGCCCTCGAGGCCGCCATCGAGACGGGCGCCGTGCGCGGGCTCTCCTTCAGTCAGCCCACCGAGGCGAACGCGGTCTTCGCGGTGCTCCCCGCGGGCGTCGCCGACACCCTGCGCCAGTCGTTCCGGTTCTACGACTGGGACGCCGCGGCGAACGAGGTGCGCTGGATGACCTCCTTCGACACGACCGAGGCCGACATCGACGCCTTCGTCGCGGCGATCACGCGCGAGCTCGCGGCCTGACCGGGTAACCGGCAGCGCAGGTTATCCACAGTTCTATCCACAAAAAGTGAAATCTGTGGACAACGCGGCCGGCCCACCCCGGTTCGCTACGCGACGACCTTCGACACGCTCAGCCCGTCGCCGCCGACCGCGATGTCGACCAGCACGGTGTCGCCGTCGCGGATCTCCCCGCCGAGCAGGGCACGCGCCAGCTTGTCGTCGATCTCGTGCTGCATCAGCCGGCGCAGCGGACGCGCGCCGTAGATCGGGTCGTAGCCGCGCTCGGCGAGCCAGGCCCGCGCGTTCGGCGTCACCGCGAGCTCGAGGCGGCGGTCGCTCAGCCGGCGGCTGAGGCGGTCGACGTACAGCTCCACGATCTGCGCGAGGTCGAGCTCCGACAGCGGCGAGAAGATCACGATGTCGTCGAGGCGGTTGAGGAACTCCGGCTTGAAGGAGCGGCGCACCAGCTCCTGCACGAGCTCGTTCTTCTCCTGCTGCTCGAGGGTCTGGTCGACCAGGTACTGGCTGCCGAGGTTGCTCGTGAGGATCAGGATGACGTTGCGGAAGTCGACCGTGCGGCCCTGGCCGTCGGTGAGGCGCCCGTCGTCGAGCACCTGCAGCAGCAGGTCGAAGACCTCCGGGTGCGCCTTCTCCACCTCGTCGAGCAGAATGACCGAGTAGGGCCGGCGGCGCACGGCCTCGGTGAGCTGGCCGCCCTGCTCGTAGCCGATGTAGCCGGGAGGGGCGCCGACGAGGCGGGAGACGGAGAACTTCTCCCCGTACTCGCTCATGTCGATGCGCACGAGGGCCTTCTCGTCATCGAAGAGGTACTCGGCGAGCGCCTTCGCGAGCTCGGTCTTGCCCACGCCGGTCGGGCCGAGGAACATGAACGTGCCGGTCGGCCGGTCGGGGTCGGAGACGCCTGCGCGGGTGCGCCGCACGGCCTCGCTCACCGCGCGCACGGCGTCCTTCTGTCCGATCAGGCGCTTGCCCAGCTCGGCCTCGAGGTTCAGCAGCCGCTCGGTCTCGCCCTGCAGCAGCTTGCCCACGGGCACGCCGGTCCAGGCGGCGATGACCTCGGCGATGTCCTCGGCGGTCACCTGCTCGCTCACCATGCGCGGGCCGGCGTCCTCCTCGTTCTCCGCCTCCTGCAGGGCGCGCTTCACCTCGGGGATGTCGCCGTAGAGCAGCCGCGAGGCGCGCTCGAGGTTGCCCTCGCGCTGCGCCCGCTCGGCCTCGGTCTCGAGCTTGTCGAGCCGCTTCTTCAGCTCGCCCACCCGGTTGATCGAGGCGCGCTCGGTCTCCCAGCGCGCCTGCAGGCCCTTCAGTGTCGTCTCCCGCTCGCGCAGGTCGTCGCGCAGCCTCGCGAGGCGCGCCTTGGAGGCGTCGTCCTTCTCGCGCTTGAGCGCGAGCTCCTCCAGCTTGAGGCGGTCGACGCTGCGGCGCAGCTCGTCGATCTCCACCGGGGACGAGTCGATCTCCATGCGCAGCCGCGACGCGGCCTCGTCGATGAGGTCGATCGCCTTGTCGGGCAGCTTGCGCCCGGAGATGTAGCGGTTCGAGAGGGCGGCCGCTGCGACGAGCGCGCCGTCCTCGATGGTGATCTGGTGGTGCGCCTCGTAGCGGCCGCGCAGGCCGCGCAGGATCGCGATGGTGTCCTCCACGCTCGGCTCCCCCACGAACACCTGCTGGAAGCGGCGCTCCAGCGCGGCGTCCTTCTCGATGTACTGGCGGTACTCGTCCAGGGTCGTGGCGCCGATCAGGCGCAGCTCGCCGCGGGCCAGCATCGGCTTGAGCATGTTGGACGCCGCGACGGAGCCCTCTCCGCCGCCCGCACCCATCAGCGTGTGGAGCTCGTCGATGAACGTGATGACCTCGCCATCCGCTTGATTGATCTCGGTCAGCACCGCCTTGAGGCGCTCCTCGAACTCCCCGCGGTACTTGGCGCCGGCCACGAGCGCGGCGAGGTCGAGCGACACCAGGCGCTTGTTCTTCAGCGAGTCGGCCACGTCCCCCGCGACGATGCGCTGGGCGAGACCCTCGACCACGGCGGTCTTCCCCACGCCGGGCTCGCCGATGAGCACGGGGTTGTTCTTGGTGCGCCGGGTGAGCACCTGGCTCACGCGGCGGATCTCGGCGTCACGCCCGATCACCGGGTCGAGCTTGCCGCTGCGCGCGATCGCCGTCAGGTCGACGCCGTATCTCTCGAGCGCGGTCTTCTGGTCGTCGTCGGTGCCGGGTGCACCCTGGAGATTCGCCATGGTCTGGGGCTCTCAATCAGTCGTTCGTGAGGGGTTTCTCTGCGAGGGTCACCGTGAATTTGTCGTTGCGGCTGATCGGCGTCGTGGGCCCGACGAGCCTGCCCATCTCGGCACGGTACGCGAGGTGGGTGTTGTAGACGGCGTAGAGCTGCCCGCCCGGGCGCAGCACGCGGCGCGCGTCGTGCAGCAGGTTGATCGCGGCGCCCGCGTGCACGGCGCCCCCGATGTGGAACGGCGGGTTGCAGACGATCAGGTCGACGCTCTCGTCCGGCTGGCCGGCGAGTCCGTCGTCGCGCACCACGGTGACGCGGTGCTCGAGGCCGTTGGCCTTCATCGTGGCGGTAGCGGATGCGACGGCCGCGGCCGACTGGTCGGTTGCGATCACCGAGATGGCGGGTCGTGCCTTCGCGAGCGCCGCGGCGAGGATGCCGGTTCCGGCGCCGAGGTCGATCGCGTCCTTCGCCTCGGGCATGGCCTTGTCGAGCACGGCGAGCAGCGCCCGCGTGCCGATGTCGACCTTGGTGCCGGCGAATACCGAGCCGGTGGCGCTCACCCAGAGGCCGAGGTCGTCGTGGAACTGCGAGCGCAGCTCGAGCGGTCCCTCCACGGGCTTGGGCCCGCGGGCGATCAGCCCGCGCGACTTCTGCGCGGCGCGGGTCACGTCGACACGGTCGAAGTAGCGGGCGAGAACCTCGTTCATCGCCGGGGTCATGTGCTTGATGCGGCCGGCCGCGTAGACGACCACCTCGGGCGTGGCGTGGCGGGCGATCGCGCCGGCGACGTCGTCGAGCTCCTCGAGGGAGCGCGGCAGCTGCAGCAGCACGATCGTGGCGCCGGACAGCAGCTCCGCGTCGAGCGCGTGGTTCTCGTAGACGGCCCCGAGGCCGAGCGCGTGGGCGTTGTATCCGAGCGCGTACTCGCCGGAGAGCGCGTCCTGCTGCACCCGGATGCCGATGAGGTCGTGGGCGGCGGCCGCCCCGAGGGTGAGGGCGCCGTAGTTGTCGCCGATCACGGCGACCTGGCCGGGGGTGGACGCCGCGAGGGCGTCGGCCGCCTCGGCGAGGATGAGGCGGTCGCTGGGGTCGTAGGCGAAGAGGTTGTCGGCCTCCACGTCGGGGTAGCGACGCAGGTCGTCGAAGTCGAGTTGCATGGTTCTACGGTCTCCAGACCACAAGTTCGTTTGCGCGGTGTGCGCGGGTGCCGGGCTTCAGCGACACGACGTCCCCCGCCGAGCCGGCGGCGAACACCCGCCGGCCCGAACGGTTGAGCAGCTCCTCGGCGAGGGCGTGCTCCAGTTCTCTGACGCGGCCGGAGAGCGCGGCGACCTGGTTCTCGAGCTCCAGGATCCGGCGGATGCCCTCCAGATTCAGTCCCTCGGCGCCCAGTGCCGCGATCTCCCGCAGCTGGACGACGTCGCGCATCGAGTAGCGGCGGGACTTGCCCGCCGTCCGCCTCGGGCTCACGAGCCCGAGGCGGTCGTACTGTCGCAGGGTCTGCGGGTGCATCGCGGCGAGTTCCGCCGCGACGGCGATCGCGAACACCGGCGAGTTCTCGTCGACCATGGCGCTCTGCCTATCCCCGCGCCTTGTCGAGCAGCTCGGCACGCGGGTTCTCCGCGGGCATCGCCGCGGCGAAGGCCTCGAGCGCCTCGCGGGCGTCGGAGCTGAGGTGGCTCGGCACCGCGACCTGGACGGTCGCGAGCAGGTCGCCGACCCCCTTGGTGGTGGTGACGCCGCGCCCCTTGACGCGCATGACGCGGCCGCTGGGGGTTCCGGGCGCCACCTTCAGGCGTACCGGCTCGCCGCCGAGGGTCGGGACCTCGATCGTCGCGCCGAGAGTCGCCTCCACGAAGGTGATCGGGACGTCGACGCGCAGGTTGAGCCCGTCGCGCTCGAAGACCTGGTGCTTGCGCACCGTCACCGTCAGCACGAGGTCGCCCGTCGTGCCGCCGTCGGGGCTCGGTTCGCCCTTGCCCTTCAGGCGGATCTTCTGGCCGTCGCTGACTCCCGCGGGAACCTTGACGTTGATCGGGCTCCCGTTGCTCGGCTGCAGCTTGATCGTCTCGCCGCGGATGGCGGTGAGGAAATCGAGCGTGGTCGTCGCGCTGAAGTCGCGGCCGGGGGTGGGACCGCCCGCTCCGCGGAAGCCGCCAGACGAGGAGCCGAAGCCGGTCTCGCCGCCGAACATCCCGCCGAGCAGGTCCTCGAAGCTCGCGCCCTGCGCGCCGCGCCGGGAGCCGCCCTGGTTGAACATGCCGCCGAAGACGTCCTCGAAGCCGCCGCCCTGGCCGGGCTGCTGGGGCGCGCTGAAACGCGCCCCAGAGCCCATGGCCCGGATCTGGTCGTACTCTTTGCGGGTCTCGGGATCGGAGAGGACCGAGTTGGCCTCGCTGATCTCCTTGAACTTCGCCTCCGCCTTCGCATCGCCCGGATTGGAGTCCGGGTGATACTGACGGGCCAGCTTGCGATAGGTCTTCTTCAGATCGGCAGCGGAGATGTCCTTCGACACCCCGAGCACCTTGTAGAAGTCCTTATCGAACCAGTCCTGACTTGCCATGTGTCGTTTCCTACTCGGGGACGGAGACCGCGACCTTGGCGGCGCGGATGAGGCGCTCGCCCAGGGCATACCCGGGATCGATGACGTCGGCGACGGTCTGAGCCGTGGCGCCGGGCGTCGGCAGCTGCACGACGGCCTCGTGGAAGTGCGGGTCGAAGACCTCGCCCTTCACACCGACCGAGCGCAGCCCGTACCGCTCGAACGCCGAGTGGATCTTCGTCGCGACGAGCTCGAGCGGGCTGCCGGCGAGGTCGCCGTGCTTCTCCGCGCGGGTCAGGTCGTCGAGTGCGGGGAGCAGCGAGCGGATGACCTCCGCGATGACGGACTCGCGGTTCGCCACGCGGTCGCGCTCCACACGGGTGCGGAAGTTGACCAGCTCGGCCTGGGCGCGCAGCATGTCGCTGCGCATCTCGGCCACGAGGTCGGCGGCGGCGAGGTCGAGCAGTGCGGTGTCCGCCTCGCTCAGCGACTCGGCCTCGGCTGCCGTCTCCTCGACGGCCTCCGATGCCTCGGCGATGATCTCCTCGAGGTTGTGCACGGTCTCCTCGGCACTGTCCTCGACGGCCTCGACGGCCTCGACGGTCTCGTCGACCGTCTCGGCCGACTCGTTGCCCGCGTCGGCGGCGGGGCCGGAGGCCGCTGCTGCGGCCTCCGCCTTGTCGCGCTTCTTCTTGTCTTTATCGGCAGCCATTGCTACTTCTTCTCGGGCTCGTCCTCAACGACCTCGGCGTCGACGATGTCCTCGTCGTTGCTGGTCGCTGCGGGCTCTTCCGGGGTCTCGTCCGCGGGGGCCGCGGACTCCTGCGAGTAGAGGGCCTCGCCGATCTTGGTCTGGCTCTCGCCGAGCTTGTCGAAGGCGGTCTTCACGGCCGCCTCGTCGTCTCCGGCCAGCGCCGTCTTGAGGGCGTCGACATCCGCCTGGACCGTCGTCTTGACGTCCTCCGGCAGCTTGTCGGCGTTGTCGACGAGGAGCTTGTCGGTGGAGTACGCGAGCTGCTCGGCCGTGTTGCGGATCTCGGCTGCCTCGCGGCGCGCCTTGTCCTCTGCGGCGTGCTCCTCGCCCTCGCGCACCATGCGCTCGATGTCCTCCTTCGAGAGCGACGAGCCACCGGTGATGGTGATCGACTGCTCCTTGCCGGTGCCCTTGTCCTTCGCGTGGACCTGCACGATGCCGTTGGCGTCGATGTCGAAGGTCACCTCGACCTGCGGGATGCCGCGGGGCGCCGGTGCGATGCCCTGCAGCTCGAAGGTTCCGAGGTTCTTGTTGTCGCGGGTGAAGTCGCGCTCGCCCTGGAACACCTGGATCGCCACGGACGGCTGGTTGTCGTCGGCCGTGGTGAAGGTCTCGCTGCGCTTGGTGGGGATCGCGGTGTTGCGCTCGATCAGCTTCGTCATGATGCCGCCCTTGGTCTCGATGCCGAGGCTGAGGGGGGTCACGTCGATGAGCAGAACGTCCTTGCGCTCGCCCTTGAGGACGCCGGCCTGCAGGGCTGCGCCCACGGCCACGACCTCGTCGGGGTTCACGCCCTTGTTCGGCTCGCGGCCGCCGGTGAGCGACTTGACGAGCTCGACCACGGCGGGCATACGGGTGGATCCACCGACGAGAACGACGTGCGAGACGTCGGCGACCGAGACACCGGCCTCCTTGATGACGTCCTGGAAGGGCTTGCGGGTGCGCTCGAGGAGGTCCTTGGTGAGCTCCTCGAACTTCGCGCGGCTCAGGGACTCGTCGAGGTTGGCGGGGCCGTTCTCGGTGAGCGAGAGGTAGGGCAGCTGGATCGAGGTGGAGGTCGAGGAGGAGAGTTCCTTCTTGGCCTGCTCGGCGGCCTCCTTGAGGCGCTGCTTCGCGATCTTGTCGCCGGAGACGTCGACGCCGGTGGTCTCCTTGAACTTGGTGATCAGGTAGTCGACGACTCGCTGGTCCCAGTCGTCTCCACCGAGGCGGTTGTCGCCGGCGGTCGAGCGCACCTGGATGGTGGAGAAGTCGTCGTCCTTGCCCACTTCGAGCAGGGAGACGTCGAAGGTTCCGCCACCGAGGTCGAAGACCAGGATGAGCTCGTCCTCCTTGCCCTTGTCGAGGCCGTAGGCGAGCGCCGCGGCGGTCGGCTCGTTGATGATGCGCAGCACGTTGAGGCCGGCGATCTCGCCGGCGTCCTTCGTGGCCTGGCGCTCGGCGTCGTTGAAGTACGCGGGGACGGTGACGACGGCGTCGGTCACGGGCTCTCCGAGGTACTGCTCGGCGTCGCGCTTGAGCTTGCCGAGGATGCGGGCCGAGATCTCCTGGGGGGTGTACTTCTTGCCGTCGATGTCGACGGTCCAGGTCGTGCCCATGTGGCGCTTGACCGACGAGATGGTGCGGTCGACGTTGGTGACGTTCTGGCGCTTGGCGGTCTCGCCGACCAGCACGTCGTTGTCCTTCGTGAAGGCGACGACCGACGGGGTCGTGCGGAAGCCTTCCGCGTTGGCGATGACGGTGGGTTCTCCACCCTCGAGAACGGCGACGACCGAGTTGGTCGTTCCGAGGTCAATTCCTACTGCACGAGCCATGTGCTCTATCTCCTCTGTGTAAAGAATATGTTCGGTCCAACTAAGTTGAGCCGTGCTGTATCAAGTTTGAGAGGAGCGAAATTGTTTGTCAAGTTGACGGGCGAAAAGTTGAGCCACTCCGGCTCAACTCCCAGCTAGCGCCGGCGCACCCGGAAGTTTCGCTCCGGACGCTACCCTGTGACCATGAGTGAGCAGATCAAGAAGATCCCCACGGCCGCCAACACCGGCGCGGTCGCCGCCGTGGGACTGGATCTGCAGGCGGACAAGGTGGTGCCCCGCAAGCAGATCTGGTCGTGGGCGCTCTGGGACTGGTCGAACCAGCCGTACAACACGGTCATCCTCACCTTCATCTTCACCGCGCTCTACCTGCTCACCGACGCCTTCCTCCCGCCGGAGATCGCCGCCCTCGCCGACGACGACCCGGTGAAGGAGCGCGCCCTCGCGGTGCTCTCGAGCGGCCTCGGCTACGCCATCGGCGCCGCGGGACTCATCATCGCCCTCGTCGCACCGGTGCTCGGGCAGCGCAGCGACACCACAGGCAACCGCAAGGGCTGGCTCGGTGCCGCCACGATCATCGTGGCGCTCTCGATGCTCGCGCTGTTCTTCGTCGAGGCCGACCCGCGCTACTTCGTGCTCGGCGTCTCGCTGGTCGCGATCGGCAGCGTCTTCAGCGAGATCGGCGGCGTCAACTACAACGCGATGCTCGTGCAGATCTCCACGCCGAAGACCGTGGGCAAGATCAGCGGCCTCGGCTGGGGGCTCGGCTACATCGGCGGCATCCTGGCGCTGGTGATCGTGGTCGCCGCCTACGCCGCGGACTGGTTCGGCATCCCGACCGAGGACGGCCTGCCCTTCCGCCTCGTCGCGGTCGGCTGCGCGATCTGGTCGATCCTGTTCGCTATCCCGATCTTCCTCAACGTGCCCTCGGTCGCGCCCACCGCGGCGCGGGAGAAGGTCAACTTCTTCCGCAGCTATGTCGTGCTGGTCAGCGACATCCGCCGTCTTTTCCGCGAGTCGCGCCAGACATTCTGGTTCCTCGTCGCGAGCGCCGTCTACCGCGACGGCCTGGCCGGCGTCTTCGCCTTCGGCGCGGCGATCGCCGCGGTCACCTTCGGCTTCGGCTTCCTGGAGGTGGTGGGCTTCGGCATCGCCGCCAACCTGATCGCCGGCGTGAGCACGATCGTCGCCGGCCGCTTCGACGACCGCTTCGGGCCGCGGGCCGTCATCCTCACCGCCCTGGTCGGCCTGGTGGTCTCCGGAACCGCCGTCTTCCTGCTGCACGACGCGGGCAAGCTCGTCTTCTGGGTCGGCGGCCTGCTGCTCTGCGCCTTCGTCGGGCCGGCCCAGTCGGCCAGCCGCTCGCTGCTCGCCCGCCTCACCCCGGCCGGCCGCGAGGGCGAGATCTTCGGCCTCTACGCCACCACGGGACGCGCCGCCAGCTTCATCTCCCCCACGCTCTGGGGCCTGTTCATCACGATCTTCGGCTTCCAGTACTGGGGCATCCTCGGCATCGTGCTCGTGCTGGCCGTCGGCCTCGTGCTGATGCTGTTCGTGAAGGCCGCGCCCAAGGCCCACTGAGCCCCCTCCCTGCCGAATGAAGGAGATTTCCGCGCGGAGGCCGATTCGGCAGCGTAACCGGTTCCGCCGCCGCGGTTTCTCCTTCATTCGGCAGGAACGGTCGCGTCACGGACCGTAACTCGCCGCCGACACCCAGCGGAACGCTGTTGGCTGGGGGCATGACTACCACCGCCGAAAAGGCCGCCCTGCTCAGCTCGCTCCACATCCCAGGCACGCCGCTCATCGTCACCAACGTGTGGGACGCCGTGACCGCCCGCATCGTCGCCAGCGCCCCGGGCGTCAGGGCGTTGGCCACCGCCAGCCACGCCGTCTCCTTCGCGCACGGCGTCGACGACGGCGAGGGCCTCAGCGTCGAGCAGGCCCTCGAGACCGCGCGCATCATCAGCTCCGCCGTCGACATCCCCGTGTCGGTGGACTTCGAGAAGGGCTATGCAGCGGATGCCGCGGGTGTCGAGGCGAACGTCGCCAGACTGATCGAGGCGGGCGCCGCGGGCATCAACATCGAGGACAGCTCTGGAGCAGCCAAGGCCCCCACCTTCCCGCTCGAGGTCGCCACCGAGCGCGTCGCCGCCGCCCGCCGCGCCGCGGTCTCCACCGGGGTGCCGCTGGTGATCAACGCCCGCGTGGACACCCTCGCCGGCGGCGGCGAGTGGGACGACGCGATCGAGCGCGCCAACTCCTACCTCGGCGCGGGCGCCGACGTGGTCTTCGTGCTCGGCCTCGGCACGGAGGAGCTCGTGTCGCGGGCCCTCGCCGAGATCGACGGCAAGGTGTCTGTGATCTCGGGGCCCTCATCCGTTCCCCTGAAGCGCCTCGCCGACCTCGGCGTCTCCCGCGTCAGCTTCGGGCCGGGCGTGCTCGGCCTCACCCTCGCGCACCTGCAGGCCGCCGCCACGCAGCTGACGGCGCTGGGCGAGTACCCGGAGGAGCTCGGGTTCACGTACTAGAGGTCCCCTGCTGCCGAATGAAGGAGAAACCGGCCGGCCGGCAGCCGCGTGCTGAGATGCGCGGCCGATCGGCGCGATTGTTCCTTCATTTGGCAGTGAGTCGGGAGTAGCGTCGGTCGCATGGACACCCGCCCGCTCGGATACTGGCTCAGGCTCGTCGACCGCCTCATCGACGAGCAGTTCGCGACGACACTGGAGGAGCACGGCATCACCCGGCGGCAGTGGCAGCTGATGAACGTGCTCGCCCAGGCGCCGGCGAGCGTCGAGGAGCTCGACGCGGCGATCGCGCCGTTCCTCGCGGCGGCGACCGAGGAGCGCGAGCGGGAGTCGTCGGTGGAGCACCTCACCGAGCTGATCGAGAGCGCCTGGGTCGACGCCACCCCCACCGGCTACGAGCTCACCGTCCGCGGCCAGGCCGCGCTGGAGCGGCTGGCCGTCGTGGTCGCCGAGCAGCGCACCGTGATCACCGCGGGCGTGACGGATGCCGAGTACCAGCAGGCGGTCGCGGTTCTGAAGCGGGTGGCCGCCAACCTCGGGCACGCCGAGTAGCCATACTCCCCACGAGAGCGCTGCCGTCGACTCTCGTTTCGCCCGAAAGCGCCCCTTTTTCGCGAGAAACGGGGGCGTTTTCGGGCGAAACGCGCGCGGCTACGCGGTCACGAAGCCGTAGCCGATGAGCAGCATCGTCACGAGGAACCCCGTGACGAAGTTGAGCCCGAGAAACTTCTTCCATCCCCGGTTCGCGGTCTCGGCCGCGGCATCCGTTATCGTCCAGAACGGAGCGCAGACGGCGGCGTACGGCAGCACGAGCAGGGCGCCGAGCGGCCCGGGCCACGACGTGAACAGCAGCAGCACGCCGGCGAGCAGGTAGGCGAGAACCGCGAGCCGGGTGGTGGCGCGCGCGCCGATCACGGTCGCGATCGAGGAGATATCGGCCTCGCGGTCGGCGATCACGTCCTGCACGGCGCCGAAGGCGTGCGAGGCCAGCCCCCAGAGGAAGAACGCGGCCAGCAGCGCCCAGAGCGCCGGCGTGAACACCGCTCCGGCGAGCACCAGGCCGTAGACCGCGGGCGAGACGAAGTGGGTGCTCGAGGTGACCGAGTCGACGAAGGGGCGCTCCTTGAAGCGCAGCCCGGGCGCCGAGTACGCGATCACCGCGAAGACGCTGACGGCGAGCACCAGCCATGAGAGCGGATGGCCTACGGCAACGAGGTAGACGAGGAAGGGCACGTTCGTCAGCAGCGCCGCCCAGAGCGTGGGGCGGTGCATGCTCCGGTCGAGCAGCGCGCCCTCCACGCCGCCCTTGCGCGGGTTGCGCAGGTCGGACTCGTAGTCGAAGACGTCGTTGATGCCGTACATCGCGAGGTTGTAGGGGATCAGGAAGTAGATCGTTCCGATCACGAACACCGCGTCGATCTCACGGGTCGTCATGAAGTACGCCGCGGCGAAGGGGAACGCGGTGTTCACCCAGCTCAGCGGGCGCGAGGAGACGAACAGGGCCCTAAGCACGATCGCGCGCCTTCGTGCGCGGCGCCAGCAGGTGCCAGAGCGCCGGCAGCAGCAGCACGGCCGCGATCGCGTAGGCGAAGTCCTCCAGCGGGGCGATGCCGATGAACGCGCCGCTGATGAGGTCGGGGTTGTAGTCCACCAGGCCGATTCCGATCATCACGTTGTCGAAGACCGCTGTCGTCGCCAGCAGCACGAGGCCGGCGAGCAGAACGGATGCCCAGCGCGGGCCCCGAGAGGAGAGAACGGCCGCCAGCACCACGAGTGCCACTCCCGCCAGGAAGATCGCGTTGAGGGCCCAGTAGGTCACGAGGTCTCCCCGGTCGAGGTTTCGATACGGCTGCTCCCTCGTCGCGGCCTACTCGACCAGCGGTCGGCGAAGGCGTAGAGGTTCATTGTCACGTAGCACAGCAGCGCGAGGAAGAAGAGCTCCTCCACCGGCAGCTCCGGCGCCACCTGCAGCCCGGTCATGAACGCGGTCTCGCCGCGGAAGAAGATGCCGAGCCCGATGCCGAAGAGGTCCCAGACCACGAAGAAGGCGATGCCCGCGCCGAGCACGATAGCGGCCCGAACCGGCGCCGCCCAGAAGAACAGGCGGAAGCGCCGGTCGAGCACCACCATGCCGGTGAGCGACACCAGGAGCGCCGCCAGGTAGACGAGACCCATCAGACGGTGGCCTCGAGCGGTTCGGGCAGCGCCTCGGTGGAGGTGTCGCCGCGCAGGCGCTTCACCAGGATCTCGGCGCTGATCAGGCACATCGGCAGCCCGATGCCCGGGATCGTCGAGCCGCCCACGTAGTACAGCCCCTTCACCTTCTTGCTCTTGTTGCCCTCGCGGAAGAAGGCGCTCTGCTTGAGCACGTGCGCCGGACCGAGCGCGGTGCCGCGCCAGGCGTTCAGCTCGCTGGCGAAGTCGCCCGGGCCGACCGTGCGCCGCGTGGTGACGCGGGAGGCGAAGTCGGGGATGCCCGCCCACTCGCCGATCTGCTCGATGATCGTGTCGGCGAGCTCCTCGATGCGGGCGTCGCCGCGGCGGCCGATCGTGGGGTCGGCCGGGATGGGCACGAGAACGAAGACGTTCTCGCTGCCCTCTGGCGCCACGTCGGGGTCGACGCCGCTGGGCTTGCAGACGTAGATCGAGGCGGGGTCGGGCACCGCGCTCGGGCTGCCGAAGATGTCCTTGAAGCCCTTCTTCCACTTCTTCGTGAACAGCAGCGTGTGGTGCTCGAGCTCGGGGAGCTCGCCGGAGACGCCCAGGTAGAGCAGCAGGGCGCTCGGCCCCGGCACCCGCTTCTCCCAGTGCGCGGCCGGGTAGCTCTGGTGCTGCGGCTCGAGCAGCGTGGTCTCGGTGTGGTGCAGGTCGGCGGCGGAGACCACGACGTCGGCCTCGACGTCGACACTCGTGCCCGCGGCATCCGTGTATCGAACCCCGGTCGCCGTCTTGCCCGTCACGAGGATGCTGGTGACGGCCGCACCGGTGACGATCTCGACGCCCTCGGCCACGGCGAGGCCGACGATCGATTCGATCACCCGGGTGAATCCGCCGAGCGGGTAGAGCACGCCGTCGGAGAGGTCGAGGTGGCTCATCAGGTGGTACAGGCTCGGGGTGATGTACGGCGAGGAGCCGAGCAGCACGGCAGGGAAGCCGAGGATCTTGCGCAGCCGGTCGTCCTTCACGGTGCGCGCGACCAGCCGGGAGAGCGGCTGGGTGAGCATCACGGCGAGCTTGCCGGTGCGGTCGATCACGTCGCGGTCGATCAGCGGGCGCAGGTCGGCGAAGGTCGTGTAGAGAAACTTCTTCTTCGCCATGTCGTAGGTGTCGAGGGCGGAGTCGAGGTAGCGGTCGAGCTTTCTGCCCGCGCCCTTCTCGATCGACTCGAAGATCTCGAGGTTCTCCTGCCGGTAGGCGGAGATGTCGATCGGGTCGGCGACGCCCTCGAAGTAGACCCGGTAACCGGGGTCGAGGGTTACCAGCCGCAGCTGCTCATCGGCCGAGCTGCCGAGCAGCTTGTAGAAGTGGTCGAACACCTCGGGCATCAGGTACCAGCTGGGCCCGGTGTCGAAGCGGAAGCCGTCGACCGAGTACGAACCGGCCCGGCCGCCGAGCTCCTCGCGCATCTCGAGCACGGTCACCCGGTGGCCGTCGCGGGCCAGCAGGGCCGCCGAGGCGAGGCCGCTGATGCCTCCGCCGATCACGACGACGCGGCTCATGCGCGCGCCCCGCGTCCGGCGACGACGCCCGCCTTCCGCCCGGCGACGACGCCCGCGGCGATACGGAGCTTCACCGGGTTCGGTACACGGATGCGCGTGGTGCGCAGGCGGTCGGCCGGCGTCGCGCGCAACCGCAGCGACAACTCGGCGAACAGCCCCTGGGCGAGGGCGACCGCCTTGCGGCTGGAGGCCGGGAGATCCGGGATGACGGCGGCGGACGTCCGCAGGTCGTCGTCGATGTCGTCGAGTAGGCGGATCTTGTCCTCTTCCGTGAATGAATCGACGCTGACGCCGGGAAAGTAGCTGCGCCCCAGTGTGTCGAAGTCGGCTGCGAGATCGCGCAGAAAGTTGACCTTCTGGAAGGCGGCGCCGAGCGCGCGGGCGCCCACCACGAAACGCTCGTTCTCGGTGGCGCTGAGACGGCGCTCGAGCAAGAAGGCGCGCAGGCACATCAGGCCGACGACCTCGGCCGAGCCGTAGACGTAGCGGTCGAAGCTCTCCGCATCGTGCTCGCTCGCGGTGAGGTCGGTGCGCATCGACTCGAAGAAGGGGGCGGTGTACTCGCTGCCGAAGCCGGTCTCGCGGGCGGTCAGGGCGAAGGCGTGAACCACGAGGTTGGAGCTGAAGCCCTCTGCCATCGCCGACTCGGTCTCCCGCTCCAGCTCGTTGAGCGCCCGGGCGGCGCCCACGGCGTCGAGCCCGGACTCCACGGCCGCGCCGTCGACGATCTCGTCGGCCACGCGCACCAGGGCGTAGATGTTCTCCACGTGCTGGCGCACGCCGGGGCCGAGGAGTCGGGCGGCGAGACCGAACGACGTGGAGTAGCGGCGGATGACGACGCTCGCTGTCTCCTCGGCGACCCGGTCGTAGAGCGCCCGGCGGGTCACTTGACCCTGCCGAGCACGGCGTCGACCACGGGGTGCAGTTCGACGCGCAGTGCCGGCGGAATGTGCGGTTCGGCCAGCCGGGCGAGGGCGCGGTTGGCGTAGTAGCGGGCAAGGCCCTCGGCGAAGGAGCGGGCGCCGCAGGAGACGAGCACGTCGCGCACCGACTGGGCCTCCTCGTCGCTCAGGTCGGACTTGCCGATGAGCGAGGAAATCGAGTCCCACTCGGCGGTGGAGGTGGCGTAGGAGATCATCACCGTGCGCTTGCCCTCGCGCAGGTCGCCGATCGTGGTCTTGCCGGTCTCGGCCTCCTTGCCGAACACTCCGAGCAGGTCGTCGACGAGCTGGTAGGCAATGCCGATCTCGCGGCCGAAGTCGCCGAGGGTGGTGATGACCTCCTCGGAGGCGCCGGCCAGGATCGCCCCGGCCTGCAGCGGGCACTCGAAGGAGTAGACCGCGGTCTTCAGCCTCGCCATGGTGAGGATGTCGTCGACCCGCGGCACGTCGGTGGCGTAGGAGTAGTCCACGTCGATCAGCTCGCCGGCCGCCGAGGCGAACAGCGCGTCGTCCATCACCTCGAGCAGCCGCGAGCGCACCACGTCGGAGACGCCGCTGCGGTCGATCAGCCGGTAGGAGTTGAACAGCGCCAGGTCGCCGGCGATCACCGCGGCGGACACGCCGGTGTGCTCGGCCGCCTCGGGCGAGCTGCCGCGCGCGATCGCCGCGTCCCGGTAGCTGCCCGAGATGTTGGCGACACCGCGGCGCACGAAGTCGCGGTCGATCACGTCGTCGTGCACGATCAGCGCGGTGTGCAGCAGTTCGAAGGCCGAACCGACGTAGGCGGCGGCCTCGAGGTCGTCCCCGCCGAGCGACTGGTAGGCCGCCATCACCATGCGCGGGCGGAATCTCTTGCCCCCGATGGTGTTCTGTTCAAGGGTGTTCCACAGCTGCACATACTGCTCGCCGAAGGCGGCGGCCCGGTTCTTGGCTAGGCTGAAGAAGCGATCGAGAACGACGTCGACCTGCGCTTGTCTCGCGAGAGAGACACTGATCAGGTCGGATCCATCCATTCGAGCAGAATAGCGTGAGCATGAGCCAGACCGAAAAGGTAGTCCTCCTCTCCGAGGACGGGTACCCTGTCGGCACCGCCGACAAGATCGCCGTGCACACGACGGACACCGCCCTGCACCTCGCCTTCTCCTGCCACGTGGTGAACGAGGCCGGCCAGGTGCTCGTCACCCGCCGCGCGCTGAGCAAGCTCACCTGGCCCGGGGTGTGGACCAACTCCTTCTGCGGCCACCCCGGCCCCGACGAGTCGATGGAGGACGCCATCGCCCGCCGCGCGCAGCGCGAGCTGGGCATCACCGTCTCGAGAGTCGAGGTCGTTCTGCCCGACTTCCGCTATCGCGCCGTCGACGCATCCGGGATCGTCGAGAACGAGGTGTGCCCCGTCTACCGGGCGTACACAGCGGATGCCGTGGCACCGAGCCCAGACGAGGTCGCGGAGTTCGCATGGGTCGAGCCGCAATCGCTGCGCAACGCCGCGGCGGCGGCACCCTTCGCTTTCAGCCCCTGGCTGGTGTGGCAGCTCGACGAGCTCTCCGCACACCCGACCGCTATTTAAGAGGACACACCATGACATCCATCGCCGGCATCATCGACCACACCCTGCTCAAGCCGGAGGCCACCGCCCTCGACGTGACCGCGCTCATCTCCGAGGGCGTCGCGCTCGGCGTCTACTCCGTCTGCGTCTCGCCGTCGATGCTCCCCGTCGTCATCCCGGCCGGCTCCGACCTGAAGGTCGCGGTCGTCTGCGGCTTCCCGTCCGGCAAGCACAGCAGCCTGGTCAAGGCCACGGAGGCGCGCGAGTCCATCGAGAAGGGCGCCGACGAGATCGACATGGTGATCGACATCGGCGCCGCGAAGGCCGGCCGCTTCGACGAGGTGCAGGCCGACATCGCCGCCGTGCGCGCCGAGATCCCCGCGCCCAAGGTGCTCAAGGTGATCATCGAGTCCGCCGCGCTCACCGACTCCGAGATCATCGCCGTCTGCCAGGCCTCGGTCGCCGCGGGTGCCGACTTCGTGAAGACCTCGACCGGGTTCCACCCGGCCGGCGGCGCGACGGTCGACGCCGTGCGCCTCATGTCGCAGACCGTGAACGGCGCCGCGGGCGTGAAGGCGAGTGGCGGCATCCGCTCGTTCGCCACGGCCCAGGCCATGATCGAGGCCGGCGCGACCCGCCTCGGCGTCTCCGGGTCGAAGCAGGTGCTGGCCGAGGAGGCCGGCGCCGACGCCGCCACCCCGGTCGACGGAGCGTACTAGCCCCCGCTGCTGCTGCTGCCGAATGAAGGAGAAACCGCCTCCCCGCTGCCGAGACCGTGCGATGCAGGGGCCTCGGGGCGCAGATCTCCTTCATTCGGCAGGAACCCGCGGGGTCAGGCGCCGGAGCGGCCCGCCTCGGTGTCTGAGACGTCGGTGTGCACGAAGTTCTGGAACGAGCGGCTGGCCGTCGGGCCCCGCTGCCCCTGGTAGCGCGAGCCGTAGACGCCCGAGCCGTAGGGGCTCTCGGCCGGGCTGGTGAGGCGCATGAAGCAGAGCTGGCCGATCTTCATGCCGGGCCAGAGCTTGATCGGCAGGGTCGCCACGTTGCTCAGCTCGAGCGTGACGTGGCCGCTGAACCCGGGATCGACGAATCCGGCGGTGGAGTGGGTGAGCAGCCCGAGCCGTCCGAGCGAGCTCTTGCCCTCGAGGCGCGCGGCGATGTCGTCGGGCAGCGTCACCTGCTCGTAGGTGGATCCGAGCACGAACTCGCCCGGGTGCAGGATGAACGGCTGGTCGGCGTCCACCTCCACCAGGTGCGTGAGGTCGGGCTGGTCCTCCGCCGGGTCGATGAAGGGGTACTTGTGGTTGTCGAACAGCCGGAAGAAGCGGTCGAGCCGCACGTCCACGCTCGACGGCTGCACCATGCCCAGCTCGAGGGGCTCGAGGCCGATGCGTCCGTCGGCGAGCTCGGCCTTGATGTCCCTGTCAGAAAGCAGCATTCGCACAGTTTATAAGCGCGAGCGGATGCGGGGCTTCCGCCCCGGGACGCCGCGGCTAGAATGGTGGCCGAGCCGCAGCACCTGTGCGGCCGCGCGAATGTAGTTCAATGGTAGAACTTCTGCTTCCCAAGCAGATGGCGCGGGTTCGATTCCCGTCATTCGCTCCACGTAGCTCCGCAGCGGCATCTGTAACTTCGCATGCGACTTGAGACTTGTCGCACGGTTGATAGGACCAAACTCAGCGATGCTGAGCCTGGTCGCATCTCGTGCCCAGAGAGCTTCAACATGGTGTTTTTACAGTGAGCCGAGCAAGCGCCGCCCCTAATCGAATTTCACACTGGAGCATGTCGCGGATTGTGCACCTTCGCAGGCGGGGCTAACGGGGCATCTGAGCAACCGATGCCGCGATAGGCCGAACCGCGATGAGTTGCGCGCGACGATAGACGTCTTGCTGACAGCAGGTGATTGTTGCGCTCAGGGCAGCTGCTTCCGATAGCGGTCGCCGAAGTGCGAGGACCTGTGCCGCGTGCCGCGACGAGCGACTCGGCGAGCACTCCGGCTGTGACGTGATCGTCCGGCTCGCCGGCCGCGCCGAACGACACTTCGTCGGCTAGGAGCGAGACGGTGAAGCCGATGCCGGAAACGAAGGGCATGCCACTCATGTCGACCCTTCGATCGACGGGTTGATCCGCAGCCCCGGAAGCTAGGTGACGAGGTGACCGTGGTACCGGCCTCTTTGCCCAGTACCAGCCTTGCGATCAAACCGAGGAAGGTGGGATCAGGCTCAGGTCCGACCACTCGATTTGCTCCGTGACCATTAGCTCGGCTGACCGACTCGAGCTGCTGGTCCGGACAGTTCTGAATCAGGACGGAAGCATAAGCGTCGGGCTATGCGGTGGTCGCTGTGTCGAGAGCCGACGCCTCTTCCTAAGCGTAGGTGGCGAGTCCGCTGGCGGCGAGGAAGACCTGTCGAGACTCCGCTTCTCGCTGCTGCGTGTGTTCGACCCCCGACACCGAATCGTGACATCAATATCGCGAAGAGCCAATTCAAAGACGCGCTAATACCCGCCGTAATGGACTGAACCGGAACTAGCACCTAACTTCACAACGGCGGTGTCACAAGAATGAGCGTGCCAGGGTCGACGTCGTCACGGGTTCGCAGCTCCGGGAGATCCGAGCCATCGAGTGCGGTGGCGAGTACGCGGATTTTGGCTTGTTCTAGCGCCGTCGATAGCGACTGTGCGGACGCGATCGCCGAGTAAAACGCGGACGCGAATACGATCGCTGAGGTATCACCGATGCTGTCGGACATACCGATGACGGCGGGGACCGTCTGAAGGACGTCATCGGCGCCGGCCAGACTGTCGCATGCGTTCATGACGAGTAGGCGGGGAGGGTCATCGGTCGCGCCCAGCACTCGCGCGAGCAGGTCGAACGTGATATTCGCTCCGTCATCGTCGCCGGCTTCGTTCTCCATCAGCAGGCCATGAGGCCCTGCGTGGCCCGAGAAGTGAACGATGTGAGGTCGATAATCGTTCAGCCCATCGAGCAGATCATTGATGGTCGCGGCAGGCGCGTGATCGACCTGTACGAGGTCGCGGTATTTGGAACCACGGAGCGCCTGACGTACCTGCCGCACCTCTTGATCAACGCGGAGCCAGGTGCCGTACCGTTGCTCGCCGCCATCCGGTGTGGTGATCGTTTCCTCGATCGCCTCGGGGTTAGCGGTCAGATAGAGCACCCGCAGCATCTCGGGCTGAGGCGGGCGGACCTCGACGTAGCGCACTTCCGCGATTGGCGATCTCAATCGTGAGATCTCTCGCGCGTGGGCGCGCTCGTCCTGTCGCCGTCGGGAATCTTTCCGCCTATCTAGGGTTTCCGCGCTCCGCCGCTCGCTTTCCTCGGCTGATCGGAGAGAGGTCGATTTCGATGCGATCGACTTGTCCGCCGCTGCTAGGTCCTTCCGTGCTTTGGCGATCTTGCCTTCTGCAGCGACAACCTTCTTGTCCTCGCGTTCGGCGGCCGAAAGCGCCGTCCGGATGGTCGAGGCACTCTTCGAGCGCTGAGCCTGATCGCGCTTCTTTCGTGCTGCCTCGCGCGCTGATGCCGCATTCTTTTCTCCCTTGGCGACGTCCGACGCCAGCGTCGCCTTACGAGCCTGAGCCCGCGCGATTTCCGAACGCAGCGTGTCACCTCGCGCCATTGGTTGCTCTCCCCACATCAGTACGGATCTGTCAATCCGCCACACTGACGCTCAACGGACCCACATACATCGCACGCTACCAGCGAATCTTGGCGAAATTGAGCTCGACCTGCGTGCCATTAGAGATGAGGTCGTAACGTTCTGTTTGATGCTGCGGCGTCCACTGTGACACTCACGGCCACCGTTTGGGCATCGGGATTGGTCGGTCGCGCGATTGTGTGGATTCCTATGGCCAGAACGACCGCAATCATTGTTGTGTTCGTCATCCGCAATTGGATCTAAATTCTTGGCTCTTGATAGCTGAGACTTGGGGCGAAATACCGTCAGATTGGAATGCAATGGGTTGGCGCCGAAAAGGCCCGCTCAGGGATCCGCCTACGGGTCATCGGGTTTGAGTTCCAAAAGCGTGGAGACGTGCCCGAATGAGGACCCCTACCGGACGCTCCTCGCCTGGGGCTCCGTCGCGAGGCGGAGCTAGGACTCACCCGTCTAGTCTGGCAACGTGACGATGCTAACGCCGGCTGCTGCCCGAGTATTTTGGCTTGCACTCCTAGAGAATGCGGCGCGGCTTATCGTCGACGCGGACGCACTCTTTCCGTCACCGCGCGCCCAAGCATTAGTCGTTCTTGCCCAGGAAGAAGTGGGTAAAGCCGTCTGGGTTTATAAGGCGTTCTGGGACGCTTGGAACGACAGCGAAGAGACGCAATACGAGGCGCCCAAGCTACCTAAAGATCACGTCGTGAAGCATATACAGGCGAATGACTTCTTGACCGCGATGGTCGACGTCCCCGGCTTCTCGGATTCCGTGGACATCGAAGTCGCGAGGGAACACGCCCCTGATGCGCTTGGTGCCTATTTTGCGTCTCTCGCGCAGGAGGACAACGACGCTAAGAAGAAGGCCTTCTACGTCGATATGGAACTAGACGGTTCGTTCACGGTCCCGCACGAGATCGACCGGCCTTTTCTTAGATTCGACATATACCGGGTTGCCGACATGATCCATTGGTTTTGCGGCGAGGACCAGCTTCGCGCCAGCGTCAGCAGCATGCCGAGCTCCCCGACTCAACAGATCGAGGCGATGTTAGAGCACGTCTTGGCTAAGGGCTCGGACGGCTGAACTTGAATACGTCGGCACGCCGTCCCTCCCCCACAGGCGCGACCCGAACCACCGGGGCCTCGCAAATGCGACCTGATCGGATGCTCAGCGGGACAATCCATGCGGAGCAAGCTCCGGTCGCCGGCCGGAATGCCAGCCCAATTGCCGATCCACCTGCGGGACGGGCGTCCGGTGAGGTCAGAATGAGCCCATGCCAGTACATCCAGCGCAGCGCGTCCGTTGGTTCGATGAGGCGCAACTGTCCGCCCGTCTCTCGGCTCCCCAGCCCAGCTAGGCGACAAAACCGTGAGATGTGTAGCAAGGTCGACAGGTGGGGCAGATGATACGGACGGTTGCTGAGCTGCTCCGAGAGGTCTTGGCTGCAGAGCTACCCTCGCTTGACGCGAGCCCAGTGGTACATGCGCCCAGCATTGGAGCGATGTATGAGGGTCTGTCCGGGAAGATTCTTTCCGCAGCCATACCCGACCAGCTCGGGCTACGAGTTGTGACTGGGTTCGCAACCGATGGGGAGGCTTTATCGGGGCAGATCGACCGCATGATCGTTCGCGGCAACGGGGACCAGATCCCGAACACCGACATGTACATCTGGCCGATCGAGAACGTCGTCATGGCTGTCGAGGTGAAGAAGACGCTGTCACAACGAGACCTTCGCGACGGGATGACTCAGCTCAGCTCCGTCCGCGATACGTATCTGACTTGGCTTCGAGTCAACGCCGAGCTCAACCCCACCGAGCCGACTGCTAAACCGTCGCTGGCGCTAAGAGCGTTCGCGCAGATGACGGGACGGGTAGCTCCGCTTCCCCGGGCGGCGAAGAATCTTCCGACTTCTGAACGGCAGGTCTACGAAACCCTTTATCAGGAGCAGTTCGCGCCGCTGCGAGTCTTGCTGGGGGTGCACGGACACAAGACCGAGTCGGGTTTCCGGCGAGCGCTTGTCGAGACCCTGAACGGCCGCGTGGGCGTCCCCGGATTCTCCCCGGGCGGCTTTCCGCAGCTGATGATCTCGGGGCGATTCTCAATCGTCAAGACAAACGGTCAGCCGTACACGGCACCACTTCTCGACGGCGAATGGCCGGTGCTCGTTTCGACTCCGGTGAACCCCCTATTGATTCTGTTGGAACTGCTCTGGACTCGACTGGACTTCCTGTTCGACCTCGGCAACCCCTGGGGTGAGGACCTTCAAACGGAGTTGCCTCGAAACCTCGTGCTGGCCAGAGGTACCGAGCGGGGATGGCAGTGCCGCTATGTCGAGGCCACCGAAGCAGAGCTTCGACGGACCCCCGTAGCTGATGAGTGGCAGCCCGCGAAACTGTCGGAGGTTGAGTTCCAGGTGCTCACGTCGATATGCGCGGGCGAGTCTGTCGACCTGGAAGACCCACAGTTCACGAGTTGGCTCGTGGAACAGGGAACATCCCTCCTCGAGCTGCGGGATGCACTTCTGCAGACGCGCCTCGTCGCAATTGAAGGTTCCGAGATAGTGCTCATCACCGTGAACTGCCGAACCGCAATTTTGCCAAGCGGAGAGTTGGTTGCTGGCGAAGACGGCACGGGCAGGTTCACTCGATGGGTCTTGAATCACAGCACCGCGGTGCGTGAGTGAGGTAGACCCACAGCCGATCCGTCACCAGACACCCGCAAGCCGGTCCCCCTTCGGGCACGTTTCCGCACGTCTCGGGCCCAGCACCGGTCGCCCGTGTGCGGATCCGCATACGATGGGTTTGATCTTCAGACGTGCGAAATAGATCGGACTAAGGGGAAATCGATGATCAGGACCACGCACGGCGCGGGCGGATTCGGATCACCACGCTGGTCCAACCTCGTTTCGGAAACGCAGTTCGCCGCTGATTTGATTCTTACTGGACTTAGGCGCGTGAGCCGATTGCCCATGGACGGCAACATCTTCGGAGAGATCTCGTACGACCAAACGTATCCTCTTCACGTTGGGCTACACACTTACACAAGCGGTTTGGAACGACTGTGCAAGCTCGCCCTTGCATGCGATGGGTTTTTGAAGACCGGCTCCTTTGCCAGCGTCCGCAGCTACTCGCACAAAATCGGCCCGCTGCTCGACGCGATTGGAAAACTAGGTCCGTTCGAGGACAGCAAGAGTTACCTACTCAAGCCCATGGATGAGTACGAACCCGAGCTTGTCAGTTGGCTGGAACAATACTCCAGCGGCTCGGGTCGGTACGAGCTTCTGGACTCGCTTTCCAGCGGCGCCACCGAGCTGCCTACGTGGGAGACGTGGGCTGTCTTTTGTTCGAAGGGGACTGCATCTGAGAACGTGCGATTGAGGATTTCGATGCACAGCGCTTCGGGAAATGCGCTCCGCGACATAGCGGCGGAGCACGACTTAGAGAACGTTGCGGGTTCCCTTCTAGAGGACTTTCAAGTCCCCGTATCTGAAAAATCTGCCGCCGTGGGTCTTGCAATGTACCGCCGCGCGCGGTGGGTCGCATCGATCTTGAACGAACTCTCGTACTACACGCACGAGGAATTGCCGATCCTCGGGGAAGCACTTACCGCGTTCACATCGACTAGCGACGATTTCTTCGCATACGAGGTGGTGGGATTCTCGGACCCGGACGTAGTTGAGGAGGAATTGGTCTCCCATCGAGACAATTTCACAGCCTCGTTCGTCGAGGACGAAGACTAAGACGACCCATTCGAAGGAGAATCGGAAAGCAGGCCGCTTCCGCGGCAGACAGTCCATTGACTACCGTTTGCTCAGGCACCTCAGCCGCATTCCGGCTGAGTCCGCGAGATCTTCCCGATCCTGACGCGGGCTGATTCGAACAATGCGCGATCAGCGAAGAGGAATTTCCAGGGCTTCAGCGCTGATGGACAGTCCGAACTTCTTGAGCGCCATCTTTAGTCCGTCGAGAGCGGCCGCTGCGTCGATTGTGCCAGGACCGATTCGTGCCGCGTTCATCATCGTCTGAAATGGCTGCGCATTGTCAACGCCGGGATCTGGTTGCGCGATGAGAAAAGGCGTCAATCCAAGACGTCCGTCGCGAACCTCGACGGCAGGATTCGTCAAGGACATTTGAGCGAAAAGACGCACTTCTCGCTCGTCGGCAAACGCCTCGTGTTTGAGATGCGCCGCTACGGCAACGAACTGAGAAGTCGCGACCGACGCTTCATAGGAGGCTGCGTCCGTGCCGTCATCGGCTTTCGGCCAAGCGTCACCTTTTCCATCAAGGTAGCGGAAGAACCTGTCCACGAGGTCGGCTTTCTGAACCTCGGTGTAGAGAACTGGTCGCCATCCGTTGTTCAGCGCCGTGTCTGCCTCGAGGTCCGAGGTTGTAACAATACGAGTGTCTACGTCTTCGCGCTTCCTCGCAGCTCGGAGGGGGACGCCGACGTTGATACCAACTGCATAACTTCCGTAGGCGCGAAACTGGCTCAACGAATCACCAATCGTAGAAGCGCACGCCACGAACAGATCGTCCTGTATCGAATCACCACCACTCCGGACGATCGATTCGATCAGCTCGTGGTGACGATAGAGGTCCTTGGTGCGGATCCAACGCGTCTCCATGAATTCGAAACCGTGCGTAACCTCGCCGGAGTCATTCATTGATTTCACCGAACTCACCCACAGCCCGCGCGATTGAAGCATCCCCAAGACACCTGCCGACGATGTGTAGTGCCAAATCAAGTCGCTGGCCACGCGCTCGGGCATGACATCGTCGAGCAAGTCGGCCCAGTAGTAGTTCATATAGCCAGTGTGTTCTAACCAGGCGCGAGCGACGCGACGACGCGACGACGCTGCGATCAAGCTGAAAGCGCAGCTTCGGAAATGACAAGAAGGCCGTTAGCGGAACGTGTCCAGCAAAATTATGCATTTGCCTGTCGGATCTGTGTTAGATTTGAGGAAAGCCAATGAAGGAGGCTCCGTGGCACAGTCAGACCCCCGCATGATTACGCTCGCCCGGGAAGCGCTCGGCTGGACCCAAAAAGACTTGGCCTCCGCAGCAGGGATTACGCAAGGCCACCTGTCGAAGCTCGAATCCGGCCTCGTGGGCCCGGGTCCGGGAACTTTGGAACAGCTCGCCTCGGCACTGCATTGCCCCATTGCCCTCCTCGAGTACGCCGCACCGGTTCGCGGGGTGGAAGTTACGTGTTTCCACCATCGCCGCAAGGCGAGCACAATGGGCGCAAGTACGAAAAAACGCATTGAGGCCCTTGCTCAGCTGACCCGGATCTCGGTAGACGGATTGCTCAATGGAGTGAATCTGGCGAACGTTCGCGATCTTCACCGTGCGGATGGATCCACCGAGGTAGATCCCGAGTCAGCGGCTGCCGATACACGCATCGCTCTTGGCGTGCCCTCAGGTCCGGTCGAGAACTTGATGCGCGCGATCGAATCGGCGGGGGTCGTGGTGGTGCAACGCGCGCTGGGGACTGCATCGCAGGATGCGGTCACCACCTGGCCTGCCGATTCTGCTCCGATGATGATCGTCAACACCGGTCTCGCAGCAGACCGCCTGCGGTTCACAGTCGCCCACGAACTTGGCCACCTCGTTCTTCACGCAATTCCGGGCGATGAGCAAGAGGCACAGGCAGACCGGTTCGCAAGCGCGTTCCTTGCGCCCGCTATCGACATTCGGCCAGATCTCGTTGCTCTCAAAACTACCGAAATGGGCCGTTTGATGAAGCTAAAGGTCAAATGGGGGCTATCGATCGCTGCCCTGATAAGGCGTGCCCGTGATCTGCAAGAGATTGATGAAAGCCAGTACCGTGAGTTCCAGATGAAGTTGAGCCGACTCGGCTGGCGAACGGTCGAGCCTGGAGCTGCAATGGCGGAAGCTCCTAATCTCTTGTCGAAGGTCATCGATCTGCGTCGCGCCCAGCAAGGATTGTCGTCCTCGGAATTGGCAGGCCTTGCTGTGATGAGCGAGGAGTCATTCAGCCGTTACTACCTGCCCGTCCCAAAAGCTCGCAACGATGAACTCAGGTTGGTGATGGACGATGCCTAAACTACTGGATCCAGCAGTTCCTCCCACTCGCATCTACTTACAGGCCCGACAGGATGAGGTAGAACTCGTGGCGCCGGTCAGCAGTGACCACGGTTTCGGCACCATCTACACGGCGCCCTCCGATCATCGTCGCAAGAACCGGTTCGAGGATCTCCTCTACGCTGGCGACCGGCACCTCGAGTTGAATACATCTGTCCCCCTGTTTGACGCCAACACCTACGCGGGAAGCGGGCGCAAGGCGGGCGATGCAGAAATGAGCCGCACGTGGATCCGGCAGCAAGAGAAATTCGGCGCCGGCATCGCGTTGACAGACTCAGGTTTTGTCGAAGCCAACCGCTTGGATCAGCTCGTCGGCCTTTTGGATCAGGCCAAAGAGCTGCAGCAGTTGGTGAGCATCCCCGTGCGAACATTGATTCCCCTAGATGCGACATGGCTCGGAGTTCGGTCTTCAGAACTGGCCGACGAGATCTACAAGCGAGACCTCACAGATGTTGCACTGCTCATCGGCCACGCGAGCGACCCGTTCGGCGCTCAGCGCACGGTCAGGGGCCTTCTGGAAGTTCTCGCGCTAGGCAACGTATCGCTATATCGCAGCGACCTGTCGGTACTCCCCGCTCTCGCATCCGGCGCCAGAACCGGATCGATCGGCACGGGAACATCGCTTCGTCACATCTATCCGGTCACCAGCCGCGGCGGATACGTCCCTACCGGTTCACCGTCCGTAATCGTTCGCAGCACGCTTGCATGGCGTACACAAGAGCGGGTGAACGACTACGTTTCGCGGTTCCCGGACGAGACTGTTTGGTCCTGCCGCTGCGGAAACTGCTACGGCCGCCGTATCGACTACTCCATTCGCGGGTTCGACGAGGTCACCGCGCACAACTACAACGTGATCGCCGACCTCGCTGAGTACGTAGCGTCGAGTTCCAACCCCATGCGGACCTGGTACAGCATGTGTCAGACAGCGCAAACCACGATCTACGAGGTCGCCGATTCCACTGGATTTGCGTGGGAACCGCCGGACTTTCTAGGGGCCTGGCTCGCAACCCAGCCCTCTACGGTCGGCGTCGTCTGAGTTTCCTTGGCGAAGCACAACAGCTGGTTTTCTCGCTCGGACCGCCAGTGCGGAGCGACGTCTGCGTCAGGGTGTGGGCCGGACGCTGCCGCGAGAACCTCAACCGCACGAGCGCCCGCAACTCTGTACAGGCCGATGCCGCGATAGTCCAATTCGGAAATAGCGAAAAACGATGGAGTGAGCCGCGATGGGAAAACAGCGAATGCGGGACCGAGGGCGGTCAAAGCCGAAAGATCGTTTGCTGCGCGGTCCAGCGGAGACGCGCTGGCGAATGCTATGCGCATAGTCGGCGCCGTGATCGACGACCACGTCGGGAAGTCGTCACTCACAGGAGATGGGATCGCTTCGACGATGGGGAAGACGGCCACACCCGAGATGCGCGTCAGAGGGAGAATTGATGGAGCATCGAACAACGTTTGGGCCGTCGCAATGACCGCTTCATGCGGTTCCTCGTCTCCCCAGTACTTCCGAAGGTAGGCGGGGTACTTCGCTCGGCGGAGCTTCACAGCGCGCCCCCTATCGTTATTTCGGTCGATCTGTCCATGTTCATGTCCTGATGTGCCGATTCTAGCCAGCAACACTCCGCGCGTTTTCGTGGTATCTCCGGAAGGTAAGCCATCGCTCGATTTCGCCACCTGGTCGTACCCTAGTCATTTGCAGGGCCGGCTGCTTCCAAGACGGGAGCAACCTACGTGGGTACGAGCAAGAGATACGCAGATTCGATCGACCGGCGGATGGGTGTCCAGGTGGATCTGTCGATCATGCGTATGAGCGAGCCTGAATCGCTCACCGCGAAGGAACTCGAATTGAAGACCGATCCCGTAACCCGGACCCCTCAGCCGATTCCGGTGATGGCGTGGGTCGGGTACGGCAAGATCGGCGTCAGAGTGACAGGGCGCGCTGTCGCTTGGACGTCGAAGGCCGTGGCCGTCGAGTGGGAAGGTCCTGAGGGAATACATAGGGCATGGGTGTGGACTTCCGCAGTGCAGCGCAATTGACCTCTTCATCGATGAGCCCGATTCCCTGGTGTCACTCTTCGGACACCCGAGCGAGCGAGCAAGTCGCGCAGCGCCGGTACGGGCTCGTGTCGCTTCCCGCCGGCGAGAGGGACGTGAGGCACACCGGACAGTTCGGCGTTCCCACCGTCAGCATCTCGTCCATGCCCGGACAATACGCCGATTGAAAAACACGCGAGCGACTTTTCCACAGACGAGCACCGGCGGCGACATCGGATTACGCTCCAACTCCTTGGACGCCCGTCGCGCCTGTGCAACATCAAGTTCGATAGCGTCACTTTATGAGCGATGAACTAGACGACAGACCGGCCGACGTCGAAGCCGCTGCCGAAGCGCTGACAGTGGGGCTCGCAGCAATCGTCAATCCGCTGCTGGGACTGATTGCCGGCGGCGCCATCGCCTACCGGAACAACCGGGTCATACGGGGGTGGCTCGACCAGGCAAACGCAACCTTGGAACGACACGGCAGGTTGCTGGATCCCACAGACGACCTTGCAATCGCGGTCTTCAACCGGCTCACAATCGGCGCCATCCAGACGTCGCGGCACGACAAATGGGTCTACCTTTCTGAGGCTTTGGCGCGGTCGGGCCAATCAGCAGGCACCCCCGATTTTGTCCAAGAGATGTTTGCCGAACTCGTTGTCCGATACACACCAGAGCACGTTGAAATGCTGTATTTGGCAGCCCAGCCGGAAGACTGGCTCGCGGAGAGGGGTTTGACAGTCGGGCGCGCGGACACTCTGGGAGAGATCCTCCCTGCGACGATTCTCGAGTCCATCGATGACGTTGATCTGGTGGCCGAATCGATTTGGCGCGAGCTGCACTATGACGGGATGATCATGAACGAGCCGGGGCCCGTAATGAATTTCAACGGCTTCGCCTGGAACGTAACTGACAAGGGCCGGCGCTTTTTGCGGCATCTGGGAAAAACAGCGTGACGATGGTTCCCGTGGTCCAACGGCGGGCGAAATAACTACTCACTCCACACCCGAAGCAGGATCATCTCAGACATTGAACTTGGAAGCGTGAGCAACTAGAACGGTTGTTTCAGAAACGCGCCTTGCCGAGAAACAGCACCCCATTCACCCACCGGGATGTGCGTACGCACGATGATTAGCCCGATCCTGGGTTCAAGTCAGTTCGACATGAGAGCTACGATGTTCCACCAGTTGTAGCGACGAGGCGCGCGACGATCCCTTCTGCGTCGAGTTTATGGCCGTTCAAGAGTCGCGCCACGTCCGACAGATCTGACCACCCGTTCGTCGCGAGTCCTTCGGCGAGCGCGCGCACATCTGCCTTGAGCTCGCCGAGTCCTCTTGCGTTTATGACCCGCATTCCGGATGGTCCCGAGGCAGTGTTGTGCAACTTCTTTTCGCGGTGAATCATCACCGGCGTGGCTGCCTGATCAGCGGGATATTTTCCTCCGAACCATTGCATTGCCTCACCTAGCTGACCTGCATCCCTCTTGCTTATGAATTCGCTCACAGCGCCGCTCTTGACCTCAATTACCCAGAAGCGGCCGGATTCGACTGCCCAGAGATTGTCGGGGCCCTGTCCGAGTTCCCGCTCAGGGCGCTGCGAGCCAAGGCCGAGAAACAGGCCGAGTTCCAAGATCGCTTCTTCGAACTCCTCGGTCGCTGTCGGATCGAAACGAAGGCGATCGAGAATGCCCTCGACTGAGACCCGGAGGGCTTGTGGCGTACCGAACATGCTCGTGGCCCGTTGGGCCACCTTCGCGGCCTGCGAGCCTGCAAACGTGAGCGGCCGATACGCGATACCGGTCAATGGCCGCAACACGTATGGGTTCTTGCTCCGGGCCACAGCGAGGAGGTTCTGAGCTTGAGTCGGGTCATATCTATCCGCGTACGCGGCCGCTTGCTCCAGGAGCTGTCCGGCCTGTCTCGGGTCGTCACAGGTTTCGGATGCAGCGGCGAGACGGGTCGAGCCGCCTTCGAGATCTCCGGCAGCAGCTGAATCGAAGGCGCGACGCATCTCGATTGCCGAGGCGTCGATCCTGGCCGGGGACGGGGCTAGGGAGCGCAATTGGCTCTTGGCATATCTAACCCATGAGGGCTCCCGGGTGAGGGATTGCGCCACAGTCCCCATGATCTTGCTGAGGGGCTGGTTGTCCATGTCTTTGGCCATTACTCGTGATGCCTTGAGCTGTGCTTGTGTCGCGGGGCTAAAGCGCTCCAGCGTTCGAGGGTCGACGGTGAGTTGCGCGAGCCGACGCCCGATAAGGAACACGACGCAGTGGTCCTCGTTGCTTCGAACCGCTCTTCCCATGCCTTGTTCGAGCCGCTGTACCTGGCGGTCGTCCACTCCGCCGACACTGCGCTGCATCAGCGATTCCAAGCGCTCGTCTCCGCTGAAAGCTTGCGGCAGCCCGTCAATCACTAGGATCCGGCACGCGTCGTCGGGGAGGTCGATTCCGTCGTATTTATTCGCAGTTACCACGAGGCCGACGTGGTTCTTCGATCGCATAGCGGCGACAACCTTGGCCAGATTGTCTTTGGTAGCAATCGTCGGGTTGTACTCGCTCCAGGTAGACATGGCTTTGTCGCTGGGGACGATTACCAAGGTGTTGTGCGTTTCGCTCAGTTTCGCGATTTTGGCTCGAACGTCGTCGGCCGTGATGGACGGGTTGATTTCCTGTGGAGCGAGGATCATTCGCTCACCTATGTCGCCTGCCGTGAGGGGCTGGATCGGCTCTCTAACCAGGGCGGGGTCGGCGTCGAAATCTGTGATCAGAGCGCTGTCATTCGCGAGCGTGGCGGTCAAGAAGACGCGGCGCTGAGCGTCGGCAAAGCTGTGCACTCGACCAATGGGTGGGACAGGGGGAACTATCGTCACCGCGAGACGTGTGAAGACAACGCGACACAGGCCCAGGCAGTCGCGGATCGCATCCGCGCCGTAGTCAAACTCGTTGTCGGGCTTGTAGCGACGAAGAATCGTCCGCGTTTGGTCAAGTTTGTTGGAAAGGGCCCAGAACGGAACTCGAGCGAAACCACCGCCGGCTTCTTCTCGGATGTCTAGAAGTACGTCCGGCGCCTGCTTTTTCAAGTCGTCCTCGAAGAGGTCTAGCAACGCAGTGAAAGTGGGGTTCGTTCTCGCGATGGTGACCGAGAATTGATCCCTAAGCGTCGTTAGAACCGCATGCGCGTCATCGATCACGACTGCTCCGATTGGCACGCGCGGGGCGCTTGGCCGGTTGTCGGAGAAGACGGTGTGTCCGTTGAAGAGCTTCGCGGCGGTAACTACGGCTATCGCATCTCCGGCGAGGTAGGCAGACGTCTCGGGATCGGTGACCACCGGGATGCCGAGGTTGCTCGCTTCCTTCACTACTTGCTCGACTAGGAACTTGTTGGGTGCGACGTATAGGGCCGGTCGAATTCCCTCGTTGAGATAGCTCTGAAGAATGACGAGGCCGTCGATTGTTTTCCCGCCGCCTGTGTTGACTTTGATGACGATGTCCCGCTGATCGCGCTTGTCGTCCCATTTGGCGAGGATTTGCGTCTGAACATCGCGAATGTAGCCGTAGTCCTTGGCTTTGAAAGGGAGCTGTTCGTAGAGCTCACGTGGGTTCGTTGGCGGCACGTCTTCGGCGTCCCGCAGCAGTTTGTCGAAGTCCACGTTGTCTCCATGTCTCTATAGCGCTGTGTCGCGCATCACCGTGAGCATACCTCGCGAGCGGTCTGATAGAAGAGGTGTCTTGGGCGCGACCAGAGATGCATCCCGCGGCGATGATGCCTTGCAGATCCGGCTGCGGCCTGAAAGCGCCGTGGAGAGAAGTTGCCCGTGCCGACTCCGCTCGGGGCAAGTCTGCTATTTCATAGCCGCCGGGATAGTGAGACGTAGGTCACGAGTCCGGACAACTATCGATACCGGCTCGATCCCCGCCCCGTCGGCGATCCGCTGAACCCTTCGCCGCAACCCTTCAAGTTCACCCTGCACGTCCAGTTCGGAACTGACGCTCACGACGACTATGACAACATCTGGTGGCCCATTCTTCGGGGTGTAGAAGTTGGAGATGAGACTGTCGATCATCCAGCCGGTGTGGTTTTCGCTCCACCTGACGAAGGCCTGTCGCACTTCCTGGGCGAGGGTCATGACAGGTGCCCTTCCGGCGTGTGGGTATTCAAGATCACCGGAGTCTTGCATACCGGACACCACCAATAGGGCGAGGAATCAGACCCAGCTGGCCACAAGTGGGTGAGGCAAGCCGGACAGTTTGGTGTGGCGATCGCCAGCTCGAGAGGATCCATGCCGGCACACTAGCGATACAGAAGAATCAGAGCAGAACTTATGCACAGGGACAGACGCGGTCGGGCTTGCGTATGCCCCTGAGCGCTCGGTCACCATCCAGGCTCTCCACTCCCAGCGACGACCGTCGCGCCGGGCCCTGAGGCACCGGCACTGGTTCAATGCTTGTCGAGAAGTGCCGGGTGGTTCGGTTCGGCGAGCGGGTCGAATTCGTGGCGTTGAGCGAGCCGCGAGTGCAGTCCGGCAATTGCGCTCCGAGCGGCATAAGCGTCGATGGACTAGATGATCGACATTTCCGCACCGTCGTCGCGCTTTCAGCTCTAGCGTGTGGCATGCGTATACGTGACGTAGCGTTCGGAAGTCGTACGCTCGTGACAATAGCTCGAATTAGTGAAAGTATCGAGTGGACGATACGACACGTTCCGTGAACGATCGCTTCATCGCGCAAGAGGGAGAGCCCATGGATTCCACGATCCGAATAGATCCGGCCGAGCTCGCGGCATTAGCGAACGAACTGGGCGACATTGCGCCGATTCTGAGTACGGTTTATCCCCCAGATGTGTCCGCGTGTCAGAGCTGGGGCGTAACGGACGCGCTGAAGGACTTTGCGCTCGAGCTTGAGGAAAACCGCAGAGAGGTCCAGGAGTCGATACAGATACTTGCAGACGGTGTGATCAAAACTGCGGACGATTTCGCCGAGCACGATGCATCCCTGATTGCTAATTTCAATCGCATCCTCCCGGAGCTGAAATGAAAGTCTGGACGACCGAAAATCCCGGTGCAGGAGACATGTCCGTCATAGAGACCTGGAAAGCCAGCGTCGATGGACAGTCAGAAGCATGCCTGAAGGTGATTGAGAAGCTGCGGGCAATCTCGAGTTCCAGCACCAATCACTGGGAAGGAAAAGGAGGAGTTGCGTTTGTGGGCGCGATTGCCCGACGTATCGAGCGTCTCGACCTAATGTCACAGGCATGCGCGAAGGCTTCCGCCGCCGCATCTGAGTACGTCGGTGCTGTCGAAATAATCCGCGAGCAGACAGCGGAATGCTATGCCCGGATCGAAAGGGCTCGCTCAGTAATCGCCGATTCCGAGGAGCCGGTCCTTGAGGGCTTCCCTTCGCATGGACCAAACGCGGACCACTACGAGGAAGTCCTGCAGGCGGTTGATGAACTTGGCTTGGTCGCGTATCGACGCCACGAAGCCGACCAGATATTCATGAGGGACGTGCTGCGTCAGATGTCCGGGAGGGTTCGAACCGAGCGTTCCGAATACGAAACGATGGACCGGGACGACCGGGGTCAGGCAACCGATGCGTCGAAGGATTTGTTCTTGGCGTTTGCGTCAGGACAGGCGCCACGCGACATAGGCATCACGGACGGGATCATTCCGGTTGCTCTTGCCGACTCTGGTCACATGAAGAACCTCCGAGAGAGACTAATCAGGCTTCTCAAAGGCGGGGATCTTGATGTGGGAGATCAGGACGGATCGACTCGGTCGTTGTCCAGCGACGTCCTGACTCTCAGTGCTGACGGTTCAAACGTTATTACCGGCGGACGGTTCGGCAATACGCCTGAGACTTTCTTCGGTAGTTTTGAGGCGACGTATGAAGTTGTCAAAATCGAAGGAGGCGAGGCGACTGTGACGTTTACAGTTACCAATGACACCACACGCCAATCCTTCAACCGAGTTCCTCTCGTCCCCTTCGTCGAGATGCCGTGGGCACCGGGAGTGAACATAGGTCACGACGTGCTGGGCGGCTATGAGCCAATCGGAGAGACCGTGGTCTGGACTGAAAAGATCGAATTCTGATGATCGACCGGATTCGCCGCACGCTGGCCATCACAGCCCTTGCTATTGCTGTGGGGGCGATCTCTGGGTGCACGGCAGCGCCAACCCTCACCGCCGCGGACGTTGTCGGCACGTGGTCACTTGAGCAGGGCGGAACGGTCACTTTTGACGAGAACTCCGTCGAGTTCGACGGCCTATTCGTCTCTCCTCTGTCGGGACCCGGAACCGACGTGAGTTTCTCCGGTTCAGGTTCTTGGAAGATTCATGGAAAGTCGTCCGTTGCCATAGAGATACCGGAATGGACATCGGATCTATCTGGCAGTACGCCCGGCACCAATTACACAGCGCGACTCAAGGCGGTTCAACGCGGCGGCGAGGTCCAGTTCGACATCTTTGAATCAGGACAGGAGATCGACTACTACCTCCTGAAGGAGTAGTCGTCGCCGCTCTTCAAGCATCCCGCTCACGCTCCACCACGAGCAAGTCGAGGTCGCGCGACGTCAGCCGTTCGCTCTAGGCTGACGTTGCAGGGCCGGCTGCTTCCGAGACTGGGAGCAACCTTCATGGGTAGTAGTAAGAGATACGCAGATTCAATCGATCGGCGCATGGGCGTCCACGCCGACCAGAGTGTGATGAGGGACAGTGAGCCCGAATCGCTCACCGCGAAAGAGCTCGAACTGTCGACCGAGCCGGTGACACGCACCCCGGTGCCGACACCGGTGAATGCCTGGGTCCGGTACGGGAAGATCGGCATCAACGTCGAGGGTCGAGTTGTCGCATGGACCTCACGAGCAGCTGCAGTGGAGTGGGATACGCCTCAGGGGCCTCATCGGGCGTGGGTATGGGCGTCCGCTGTCGAGCGCAAGTGAACCCTAGTGATAGGCCAAGTATCTCGGCGATCAGCCAGAAATCTGCGCACGCTGCAGCCCAATGACCTGCACAATGCGCTGAATTTCAGTGCTCTGGTGCCATCTGAAATCGAGGTGGCCCTCATGGCGGAAGGGGTCCATCGTCCAGTAGCCAACCTCGCCCACCCGGCAGCTCTCAATGGTTCGGATCGGGCGACCCAGGTCGGTGATGAACTCAACCGCGTCGTGTCCGGGTATCCGATGCACCGTTCGCGCGTCGAGATCGAAGAAATGGGCGCTGGTGACGCTCAGGACCAGCCACTGCCCGACCTCGTTCGCAGTGAGCTCGTTACGGTCCTCACCGAGGTAACCCGTCCCGGCTAGCGCCCTCAACTTCTGCAGGGCGTAGTCAAATTCTGCTTCCACGTTGTTACTCCTCTCAATCGATCCAGGACCAGGCCAAGTCGGCAAGATCCAGCACGCCGATGTTCTTTCGCTGACCGTCGCTTCCCAACGACACGACTCGCTGCCCGTTGGGCAGCCGGATCCGGTCCGAGGCGTGGAGGTGGCCGTGGACGAGCAGATCCGGTTGGACGCCGAGCCACAGCATGGTGATGAGCTGGCGCGACATTTCTGAGTACTCGAGGGCCTCCTCGTCCCAGCCCTTAGGGTTCGACCTCAGTACTGACTCGACTCTGGCCGTGCCGCCGACGATCGCCTCGTGGGTGATCAGAACTTCGACTGGACCGGCGTCGATGGCGGCGCCCACCTGGTCGATCGTCGGCATCTCTGCCGGCCACCAAGTGCCGCGAGCTCGTCGATGAGCGAAGTCGAGAGATGCGGCACCGCCGAAGGAGAGCAATGTCCTACCTGCCAAGGTGAAACGGAAGCCGCGAGGCATGACCCAAACCACGTCCGTCAGCCGGATCGCCTCGCCGGGTCGGGAGGCGAATCGTTGGGTCAGCCGACTCCAGTCGTCGTGATTTCCGGGAGTCACCAACACTCGCCTTATCCCGACGGCGAGGCAGGAACGATCGACAGCATTTAGGAACCCTTTTCCCCTGCGGTCAGGGTAGATGCCGAAATCTCCGACGTGCAGGATGGTCTGGACGTCCGGAGCGGCGCGGTGCAGCGCGGGGATGATGGATTGCAGCCAGAGCGTGTTGCCGTGCCAGTCGCCGGCTACCGCGACACGTGTCTCTCCCGGCAGCGTCAGAATTTGGCTGCGATCGGCGTCGGTCGTCACGGCGCCAATTCGGTCGCGTGCGTTTGAGGCGCGATCTCTGTGCCGGCGGTGGTTGGCGGTTCAGGATCGGAGTCGTCACAGATGCTTGCGATGAGGGACGTGCGGTGCCAGGTTCCTCCACCGAGATAGGTTTCATCGGCGACTTCGAGGTGACCGTGGCCGCCGACCTCCCAGCCCGAACGGAGCGCGGATAGCGGCGCTTGCTGGTGGTCGTAAACGAAAGGTGCCGACTGGGGCGAGGGTCGTCGCTCCCACGTGCCGGCGACGGTGTCGACGATGTGAACGGTGTCGTTCCGCGTTGTCACTCGATAGATGCCGGGTTCAGCTGGCAGTTTCTCGTATTGGCTCATAGCCATTCCTTCTTCCTGTTTGGGCGGGCGTGGAGGATGACAGCTGAATGTGTCCGGTCTTGGAGTCGGGTCACTCTGACTGCAGCGCTCGGAATAGGTCGATGACGGGAGCGGGATCGCCGCCGTCCCGCAGCCAGTCGCGAGGTCTAACCGTGCTCGTGCCGCCGTCGAAGGACGGGCGTTCCGCGAGCATGGCGCCGCGGATGATGACGGGGTGCAGCCGCGGGGAGATCGACTCGAGGACGTCGGTGAGACCAGGCAGTATCGTCCGGTTGTGAAATTGCCAAGTCGGGAAACGCCACTGGTCCTGATTCCGGAACGCATACAAGTGGTTGATCAGCCTTTGGCGTCGAACGATGGGGACGCTGAGGTCTAGTAGTTTGCCGACTTCCTGCGTAGTGAGCGACTCTTCGATGGTTGTGGCTTTTGCCCTCGCCACCAGCTGGGTCAGCGCGTCCTCGTCCGTTCTCGTATCTCCTGTTGGTGGTTGGATGACCGTCAGGTCAGAGCGGCGGGGAACCTGTCCCCGAGACGACGGAGAATTGAGATTCTCAGCCAGCTGCTCCGACGGCGTCCGGCCGGTTTCGGAATTCGTTCGGTGTAGCCAGTCGGCAAATTCAGCAGAGGACAGGTGGACGCGGTCGATGCCGTCAAGGAGCGCTTCGAGTGCCGGTTGCATCTGTCCGCGATGATCAAACTGCAGGGCGGGATAGATCAGTCGTCCGGCATGATGCAGACCGACAATCGCTCCGCGTCGTCGTTGGGCGCCGACCGCTTGTCGGGAGACCTGTTTCCATTCGGCCAGGGCTCTTGTTGTGTAACAGGGGCCGATGGGCGGCTCGGAGATGACGAGGTCGGGTAGGGACATCAGCATTCGTGATGCAATGGCCTCGGCTGAACCGAAAACCTCGAGACTTGTCACTATGTCAACGGTTTGGAGGGCCGAGACGAGTGCTTCTTCCATCCACGGCTGCACACGTGTGGTCCCGGTCTGGTTGGATTCGTCGTTCGGCATAGTCGATTGCCTCGTCCCGTTTCGTCGTTGGAATTGCGACTGTAGTGACGGCTGCCCAGCGGTTTTTCCCGTGCGGGAATGCTTATTCGTCGGCTTTTTTCCGTGACCGGCCCCATGTCCACATTTCGAGACGGCTGAGTGCCGCGGCTCGGTGGGCCGGGAGGGAAGCGTTCGACCGCCGCAGCCGCTGCTTCGCTGCCCAGTTGGCGAGCGCTTTCTCGGCCGGGTCAGCGCTTCGAAGTGCTGGCACTCTTCGGTGGTCGGCAAGGAATGCGCGGTACTGGTCGTAACGGGTGTGCCATTGGTCGTCGAATCGGGTCGCGCTGTATCCGGGGATGATGGCGAGACGGTCTGCTTGGTAGCTGCAGTGCCGGCGGGTTGTTGTGGGGCGAGTTTGGTAGTTCAGCCACTGCTCGAGACGACGTTCGACGGGATCAGTTGAAGAGTTCTTGCGTCTGTTGACTCTCGGGAGCTGATAGTTGCGGGCGACGAAGAGCTCCAGCTCGAGGACGTTGCGAATCCAGGTATGCACTTGGTCGACGGTGTCCTCAAGCGGTACCGGTAGTCGGCGCATTTCCTGCTCGACGCGGTAGAAGCGCAGCGATCGCACTTCGTCGACGTTCAGCTGCGAGCTGTCGAGGGCCTCGAGCGCACGGTATCGGGCGAAGAGCTGTTGTAGCGGGTTGGGCGGGGGCACGGGCGCCTTTCCGAACCGCGCGGGCGCGCGTGTTCGGAGAGGGCATGCGCGGCACCGCGCGGACGAAGCAGATAAACGCATTCCGGCACGGGAATGACGCGCGCATCAAGCTCAGTAATTTCGACCCGTCAACGACTAGGACGGGCGGAGAAACGATGCGGGAGTACCAGGTACAGGCGGAGCTGTGTGATCCAACTTGCGAAGAAGTTGACGGTTCGATGCCCAGAACTTCAGCACTTCTACGGGCGGAACGGGCTTTTCGTGGGAAGTCCGAAAGAGTGAATGTCACCGAACTCTTGGTGGGCGCGGGCGATGTCCTCGAGAGTCATGACCAGGTCGCCACGGGTGACCTTGTTGAGGTGGTCGTATTCCGCGCCGGTCTTTCTCGCGTATTTCGTGAGGTTCGAGTTCTCTTCTGCGATTCGCTTGCGAATGAGCAGGACGTAGGCGTGCTGCATCTGCGCCGCCGCCAGACGTGCTGCAGCATCGCGCGGCCGTTTGAGGTTCTCGAGCTCACGCTTTCGTCGCTCGTCGTCGGTTTCCGGGCCTGTGGCGCTGGCTCCTGGGAGGAGTTCGATCGCTACCCACCGGATAGCTCGAACGCGTCCAAAAGCTGCCGGTTCCACAGCCCAATCCTTTGGTCGGTATTTCACTGTTCGCAAACCACGACACCACCCCAAAATCTGTTGTCTGTGCAGTTTAGTGAATTGAAACCTAAAAAAGAGCCGTTCCGCCGCATGAGCTATTTTTCGCCGCGCACGGAGTAGGTATGACACTGAAAAAGAACAACACCGGGCGGAAGGCTCCAGCCCGCATCCCGAGCCTCGTCCAGAAAGACCTCGTCGTCTGGATCGACCGCGCGAAGAGCCAGCATGTTCGCTCTGCCACGCCGGCCCTGCTGCACGAACCGATTCAGCAGGCAAAGCGGATCCGCGTGGGCCACCAGTACAAAGCGCAGCGGAGTTTCCATGGTCTCTACTGGTTCGAGCAGACGGGCCAGCACATCTGGTACGAATCGCTGTTCGAGATGACGGCGCTGATGAGCCTGGACTTCTTTCACGACATTCGCGCGATCTCCTCGCAGCCGATGATGATGCAGTTCGCCGGCGGCAAACTGCACTTCCCCGACCTGTTCGCGACCCACGCCGATGGACGACAAGTCGTCTACGACGTGCGTCCAGCACACCTCATCGACGACGCGGCCGCCGAGCAGTTCGCCGAGACAAGACGACTGTGCGGACTCGTCGGCTGGGAGTACCAGCTGTTCACGGCCATAGACCCAATCGTGAAGAACAACATCGAATGGCTTGCCGGATACCGACACGAGCGCCACATTCCTCGCCCGCACATCCGTGACCGCGTCATGACCGCGACAGTACATCCCCGGTCCTTCGCGGAACTCGCGGCAGTCGTCGACGCAGAGCACCCGGCACTAGGCGCGATGGCTCTCTACAACCTGCTCTGGAACCGCAGCCTCGCCTTCGACATGACCCTTCCACTCACCACCGTCACCCTGATCAGCAAGGACAACTCCCATGACCGCAATTGACCTCAACTCCGAACTTCAGTTCCACGACGGCGCCTACCTCGTCGCCGGATTCCATGGCAGCCTGCTCAAGCTGCGCAGCGCCGCCACCGGCGCCTACAGCACCGTGCACATCGCCGACATCATGAATCGCCTCATCGAACCCCGGGCCCGCAAGGGGACCGACGTCCGCGAACTCGACTCCCTCACCGACAAGGAATCGGCAGCCCTGGACGCCTACGGAACCCACCTTCAGGAGATGATCAACGGCATGCGCGGCGACGACCCGCACGCCGAAACCCGCCCCCAGTACGACCCCGCGAGAACCACCCTGAACGACCGGATCGAATCCAAGGTCAGCGAGCTGAAATCGCTGGGCATCCCCGCTTCCCGGGCAACCCTGCTCAGAAAGAAGAAGGCCTTCGAAGCCGGCGGACTCGCCGGTCTCATCGACCGGCGAAGCCTCCGCAAGGAGTCGCCTCTGGACCGCGCCGACGAACGCATCATCGAAACACTCGCCCACGTGATCGCCGATGAGACATACGACTCCACCGGCACAACGGACCGCCTGTTCGTCCGCCTCGAGGAGGCCATGATGAAGGCCTACCCGGGGCAGCACATCCCCCTGCCGTCCAAATCGACCCTGTACCGGTACGTCGGCTACATGACCAAGGGCAAGTACACCACCGGCAACGCCCAGACCCGACGCACCGCGGCCAATACGCCCAAACGACCCTTCGGCACCTCCCGACGCATGCGCCCCGGTCAGGAGATCCAGATCGACAGCTCGCCGTGGGACATCCTGGTGCGCGGCGAGGACGGGAAGCCCGTCACAGTGATCCTGACGATCATGATCGACATCGCCACCCGCAGCATCATCGCCTTCTCGATCAGACCCGAAGCGACCAAAGGGGTCGACCACGCCTTCCTCCTCGCACAGTGCCTGGTCCCCCGCGCCCTCCGCCCCGGCAACGAGGGACTGTGGCGCCTGACCGCCCGCCGGATGCCGTGGGCCGACCTCACCCCCGAAGAGGAACGTGCACGTCTGGACACCACGCGCCCGTTCATTTACCCGGAGCGGATCATGATGGACAACGGTGCGGATTACAGAAGCAAGGTTTTCGAGGCCGCCTGCCGCAAGTTCGGTGTGAGCTTGACCTACGCCGCGCCCCACACGCCGACGGATAAGCCGATCGTCGAGCGCACATTCCACTCCATCAAGACGCTCTTCGCCCAGCACCTGCCCGGTTTCAAGGGCGGGTCTGTCGCCGAACGCGGCCAGCGAATTGACGACCAGCCGCTGATGGACGTGGCAACCCTGGCCGAGCTGTTCGACGAGTGGGTCACCCGTGTTTGGCAGAACCGCCCGCACGCTGGACTGCGCGACCCCATCTACCCGACGGTGGAGATGACTCCGAACGAGATGTACAACGCATCGTTCGACGTCGCAGCACAGCTTCCGCTCCCGCTGACGGCTGATGACTACATCGACTTGATGCCCGTCGAGTACCGCGTCATTGGAACAGCCGGGGTGAAGATCAACCACCGCTTCTACGACTCCATCGAACTGCAGCCCTTCCGCAATGCCCCCTCTCCCGACGCTGTTCACGGCAACCAGTGGGAGATCCGGGTGAACCCCTACGACCCCCGAATCGTCTGGGTCCGCCACCCCGACGGGCACTGGATCGAATGCCTGTGGCGTGCCGAGACGACGTTCCACCAGCCCTTCGCCGACAGCATCCTGCAGTCCGCCATCGACATCGCCGTCTCCCGCGGCACCGGAAACCAGCACGAGCTGTTGGGGGTATCCGCGGAGATCAAGAAACGAGCGCTGTCCGCGGCCCAGACCGTCAAGAAGGCCGAAGCCCGCAACGCCATGGCGATCGCCCACGCCGAGAAGGAGGGAACTCCCATGCCCTCCCATACGCCGGCTCCCACCCAGCCGATCGGCCCAGAAGTCGAGTACGACGATGGCGACGCCGCCGACGTCGACTTCGAGCTCGCAAGCTGGCACGACAACGACGGGGAGATCTGAGCATGTTCACCGACATCGAAGACGAAATCCCTCTGCACGAGATCGAAGGCCTCACGGCCTACCTGAAGACCTCGATCAAGCCCCCTGCCGCAATCCCGCTCTCCGAGTTCACCTCCCTGAACACCCGCCAGCGGGCCGAGTACGACGCGGCCCGCGACCACTACCTGTCGGGCAGCGTCATCGTCCAGACCCGTCAGGTCTCCGACGCGCACTCCGTCGTCGACACGATGATCCGCAAGAACAACCGGCGGGCCGACACCGTGCGCCCCGGACTGATCATCTCCGGAGACGGCTCCATGGGGAAGACCACGATCACCAAAATCCTGATGCGGAAAGTGTTCAACGCATACACGAACCAGTTCCCCGACTTCGAGAAGGAGAGCCGGCACCCGGTGGTGTACATCGAAGTCCCGGTCGGCTCCACAGGCAAGCTTCTCCTCGTCGCCTTCGCCCGCTGCCTCGGACTCACCATCGCCGCGCGCGATACCCAGGACACCCTGATGGTGCGCGTTAGCAATGCACTCAAAGCAGCCCGCACCCAGCTGATCGTGGTCGACGAGTTGCAGAACCTCAGCGCCGCCAACCGCGGCAACGGCGAATCGATCCAGATCCTCCGCCAGCTCCACAGCTGGGTTCCCGCGATCTTCGTCTTCGCCGGCATCAACCTCCGTCAGGGGCAGCTGTTCGCCGGCCCCGCCGGCCGCCAGCTCGGCGGACGGTTCACCCTCCACGAACTTGACCGGTTCGGACTCGGCTCGATCGCCGAGAAGAAGCACTGGCGCGCACTGGTCCGGGCATTCGAGAGAGAACTTCTGCTGTTCGACCGGACTCCCAACTCTCTCGACCCGTTCTGCGAGCAACTCCACGACCTCAGCGGGGGATCCATCGCCACCCTTGGGAAACTGCTCACCGGAACCGCGCGCGACCTCATCGCCCGGCAGGACCCCGCCAACGAAATCATCACCCTCGAACTCATCAGCGCCCAACCCCGCGACATGGCAGCCGACGAACACCACCGCATCACCCTCAAACACAAGACGTCCACTAGACGGAAAGGCGCATGACAATGCTTCTCGACCATCACACCCCCGAGCTCAACCGCCCCTTCTTCACCCGAGTCCGCCCCCTCCACAGAGAGACACTCGACAGCTTCTCCTCCAGACTCCTCGCCGCCAACCTCGAAGACGACCGCCACCGCCGCCACCTCCTCGCCACGGCAAAGTCCGCCAGCCCCTCCCTCACCGAGGAAGAACGGTGGGAGCGCGTAGTCACCGTCAAGGCCCGCCTCGACCCCCACCACTTCTCACGCGCGAGCGACAGCGGACTCCACCACGCAGACGGCAGCAGCTGCCCCGACTGCACCACCGGCATCGGGGAACGCTGGATGTGCACACTTTGCAGCCATGGCGCAGGCATCCAGCAGTACGCCCACTTCGACAACAACCTCTGCCTCAAGCACAGCAGATGGACCGGCCCTGGAACCACTCCAGACGACCAGCGCCCGACCAGCCCCGCGCACCACCGGGCGGAGGCAACCTTCCGGCGGCTCGTACGCCGCCGCGGCCTCGACGCCGTCTTCTACATGCGGATCCGCGACGCACTTCGCGAATCGGAACACGAGACCGGCAGCGCCAACTCCACGCAAGACACCGACTTCGCCGCCTACCCGCTCCTGATCGAGATCGCGGAACAGGTCACCGACCCCGACTTCCTTCAAGAGTTCCTCGACACACGCCTCACCTATGCGGACGCCTACTCAAAACTCGCCGAGATGATCGAGTCGGTCACCGAGGATCAGAACAACACGATCGTCCGTGTGATCTGGCTCCACATGCGCTCCACGTTTCTTTCCGTCCGCGAGTACCAGACAGCCGGCGGACCTTTCGCACGAAGCTGGGCTCACGACTTCCCCATCCCTCCCGCCGTCATCGCCCGCCTCGGTACAGCCACCAACGGCGAACCCTTCCGGGAGTACCTGCGCGCGAGCGGCGACTTCGCCCTTACACACTCGAACTGGCGCGCAGTTCAGATCCACCACGCCAATCCGCCCAAGCACCCCGGCACCAACCGGCGCTCCGAAGACGATATCGAGTCAATCTGCGTCCAGGGCCATCGCATCACCCGCCCCCTCGACTTCGTTCAGCAGTTCGTGGGAGCGAAGGCCGACACCTGCCGGGTCTGCGCCGGCCGGACTCTTCTCAGCGGCTACAACGACATTGTCACGCGATACCCGCGACTTGGGCGCGAATTCCACCCCGTCGACAACAACGGCACCGACCCCCGAGACGTCCTCGCCGGATCGTCCACCAAGTTCAACTGGCGATGCTCCGCCTCCGGGCACCTCTTCTCCGCCAGCCCGGCGAACCGCATCCACAGCGACTTAGGATGCCCCATCTGCGCCAACAGGGTCTTCGTCTCAGGCCAGAATGACCTCCAGACCATCCGTCCCACCCTCTCAAGGGAATGGCACCCCACCCTCAACCCCCGTAAGCCCGCCGAAGTCCCAGTAGGCAGTCCCGACAAAGCCTGGTGGATCTGCGAACGCGACCACGTCTGGGAAGCATTGATCTCCAGCCGCGTCCGCGGAACCGGCTGCCCGACCTGCTCAGCACGAAAAGTCCGGTCGAACAGCAACAACTTCGCCAAAGCGCACCCCGCCCTTGCCCTCGAATGGGACACCGCGCTCAACGGCAGCTATGGGCCCGAAGACGTCGCCGCACGATCGAACGAACGGTTCTTCTGGAAATGCGCATCTGGGCACTCCTACTCGCAGACACCGGACAGACGCGCGACCGGAGCCGGCTGCCCGTTCTGCTCACGCCGCCAGGTCAGCCTCAACGAGACAGACGTCGCCACCCTCTACCCACTCATCGCCAACGACTGGAACTGCGCCGCAAACCTCGGCGTCAGCCCCCGCCAGATCCTGCCCGGGACAAAGCTCTACAACTGGCTCTGCCGCCACGGACACGAAACCCGTCAAAGCGTTCCCCACCGAGTGATCTCAAACGGATGCATCCGTTGCCCCAAAGAACTCCGGTCCGGATTTGTCGGCAAATACTAGAAAGCCCGCAACAAGAAGGATCAACAAAACGAAAGGCCCGCCACACCGGCGGGCCTTTTCTTTTACCCAAGAGTGCGCGTACGATCGGGAGTAAGTGCATTCTGACCAGCACTTTCGCTATTTTGCGTTCTTGGTATCAGCATTTCTGACCGTCATACGTCGCAGCCCTTTTCCTCCTTCAGGCTGCAGCCAGTGTCAGGTACACATTCAGATCTCACCATGTGTGCGAAGTGACAGCATCCGCTCAACCGGAGTCGCGGTGCCGCATTGCCCCGAGACTCCGGTCGAGCGCGCGAATGCCGCCGTTCCTCCGGCCGAGGCGCCGGGGCTACCTCGCCAGCACCGGGTAGTCGGTGTAGCCGGCCGCGCCCGCTCCGTAGAAGGTCGACGGGTCGGCGGCGTTCTCCTCCGCGTCGGCCTTCCAGCGCGCGACGACGTCGGGGTTCGCGATCGCCGCTCGGCCGATCGACACCGCGTCGGCCAGGTCGGCGGCCGCGATCTCGAACGCCACGTCGCGGGTGGTCGCCTCGGCGAAGCCCGTGTTGACGATGAACGGCGCCTTCACGCGGGCGCGGATGTCCTGCGCGAGGGCGCCGGCCGGCTCGGGGTGCATGTAGTCGAGGAAGGCGAGGCCGAGGGGCGCCAGAGCGTCGGCGAGGAGGCCGTAGGTGGCCGCGACATCCGCTGCGTCGTTCTCGATGACACCCTGGATGTTGCGCTCCGGGGAGATGCGCAGGCCCACGCGGTCGGCGCCGACGGCCTCCACGACGGCCGTGACGACCTCGACGACGAAGCGGATGCGGTTCTCCGGGGATCCGCCGTAGCTGTCGGTGCGGGTGTTCGACGTGGGGGCGAGAAACTCGTGCAGCAGGTAGCCGTTGGCGGCGTGCAGCTCGACGGCGTCGATGCCGGCGGCGAGCGCGCGGCGGGAGGCGGCGACGAACTCCTCCACGATCAGCGGCAGCTCGGAGGCGGCGATCGCGTCGGGCACCTGGTGCGCGGTCTTGCCGTTCGGCGTGCGGGTCTCCCCCTCGATCGCGATGGCGCTCGGGGCCACGCTGCGCGGTGCGCCGGAGATCTCGGTGTGCGTCACGCGGCCGGCGTGCATGACCTGCATGGCGATGAGCCCGCCCGCGGCGTGCACGGCGTCGGCGACGCGCGCCCAGCCCGCCTGCTGCTCGTCGGTGGCGATTCCGGGCTGGCCGGCGAAGCCCTTGGCCTCCTGGCTCGTGAAGGTGCCCTCGGTCACGATCAACCCGAGGCTCGCACGCTGCTGGTAGTGCTCAGCGATGAGCTCGGTCGGAACACCGTCCTCCCCCGCGCGCACCCGGGTGAGCGGCGCCATCACCAGCCGGTTCGCGAGACGCAGTGAGCCGAAGTCGACGGGGGTGAAGAGGTCCATGGGTTCCTTGCCGTTGGGGAGCGGCGCGATTCCGCGCCTCCACACTAAAGCGGCGCACGGCGCGCGGCATTCCCCGGTGCGTAACACTCCGTCACCCGGAGCGAGGCCCCCGCGCGCGCCCGATTCTCCGGCCGGGCGGGCGAGCACGACCGTTTCTCCGGCGGTGGGGTCAGCCGCGCGCGGCGTCCTGCGCCAGGTACACGGCCGCCTTCAGGGTCAGCCGCGGCTGCGCCCGCCGCAGGGCGAGAACCGCGTGCAGCTCCGACTCCGCCGCGTCGATGTCGGCCCGCTCCAGCAGCCGGCGCGCCCACTCGCGCGCCGCGGGCGGCGGCCCGGCCGAACCGGCCTCGCCCCCGAACATCTGCTCGAGGCGGCGACGCGGGTCCTCCGTGTCGCCGAAGATCTTCGCGGCCAGTTCGCTCTGCACGGTGAGTCCTCCCGGTGGTCGACTTCCAGCCTAGGAATACTCACTGACCGGCGCATCCGCCGGAAGGACTATTTGCCGCCGTGCCAGCCGCCGTGTCCGCGGCATCCGCTCACCGCGTTCGAGACTCGGTAGACCTCGCCGCCGGTCGTCGTGATGTAGGCCGTGTCGCGCACGAAGTCGAGCGAGGTGGGCCGGTCGAGCCCCTCGACCACCACGGCGAGGGTGCCGTCGTCGCCAACGCGCAGCAGTTCGCCGCTGTTCGGCAGCGCGGGCGAACCCGCTGGCACCTCTCCGGGCGAGTCCCCCTGCGAGAGCGCGTAGAGGGATCCGCAGCGCGAGAACTCCACGTCGACGAGCAGGCTGAATCCGGATGCCAGCTCGCGCACCTGCGGGTCGCGCGGCTGGAACGCCATCACGCGCCCGGTCGCGGGCAGGTGCGGGACGGGCCCGGCCTCCGCGAAGTAGGCCGTGCGGCCGGAGACAGCGAGCCCGGTGGGCACGACGTTGCCGAGGGTGACGAGCGCCGAGACCTCGCCGTCGCGGTCCACCCGCAGGATCCGGTTGTGGTGGCCGTCGGTGACGAGGAATCCGCCGCGGTAGGGCTCGAAGGCGAACTGCAGCCCCTGGGCCACGTCGACCGGGTAGTCGGGCGGGTTCGCGAGCGAGAACGCCCCGAGGTCGGCGACGACCGTGAAGGAGTCGGGGCCGTCTACGCGGTAGATGCCGTTCACCTGGTCTCCACCGACATCCGCCCCCACGACGGTGACGAGCACGTAGGCGGTGCTGCCCACGAAGGCCACGTCGATGGCGCCGCCCAGGCCGATCACCTTCGTCGGCAGCCCGCTGGCGAACACGGAGGTCTCGCCGGTGCGCCGGTCGACCCGGGTCACCTGTCCGATCTCGGCCTCGGTCACGTAGAGCGCGCCGTCGGGGCCGATCGTCGAGCCGCTGGTGCCCTGCAGCCCGGAGACGAGCAGCTGGGCCTCGGGCGGGCTGTGCGGTCCGCCCGCCGCGGCGGCGTCTGCCGGGAGCAGCAGCGCGGCGGCGAGAGCGGCGACGAGGGTGGATACGAGCAGCGTTGGTCGTTTCGTACGCATGGCAGTCCTCCGGTGGGTTCCGTGAATGCAGCGCCCATTGTGCTCGCGGGTTTCGCGCCGCGTCAACCGGGCCTGGTGAAGAATTTTCCGCGCAGCGGTAGGGTCGTGGCATGGCCGAGCTGGTTCCCATTCCGTCGCCGGGCGTGCCCCTGTACTTCGGGCTGCCCGGCTCCCCGCTGATCGTCGTCGCGCACGACTGGTACGGCCGCCTGCCGTGGCTCGACGCCTACGCCGACGCCCTCTCCGCGCAGGGCTACCGGGTGGTCGTGCCTGACTTCTACAGCGGTGTCGCCACAGTCGACGCCGCGAGCGCCGCCGGGCTGCGCGACGAGCTCGACCCGGCCGAGGCACTCGCCGTCATCGACGACCTCGTGGCGGAGGCGCGGCTCGAGGGCTCCGAGCGCATCGGTCTCGTCGGCTTCTCGATGGGCGGCTGGATCGCCCTGCTGCACGCGCAGGGCGGCGACGCGGATGCCGTGGTCGCCTACTACGCCACCCTCGGCCTCGAGGAGCACGGCATCATCCCCTGCCCCGTGCTGCTGCACCTCGCCGAGACCGACGGCTGGAACCCGGGTGCCGAGCCCGACTCCTTCGTGGCCCGCCTCGAAGACCACGGAACGCCCGTGACCCGCTTCGGCTACCTCGGCACCGAGCACTCCTTCGCGAACGCCAGCATCGCGGCCGCGATCGACACCCGCGCAGCCGCCCTCGCCTTCGCGCGCACCGCCTCCTTCTTCGACAAGCACCTGTCCGAGTAGGCCACCGGGCGGCCATACCGGCTACCGTAGATTTCGTGCCAGTCTTCGAAGAGTCCATCGTGTCCGCCGTGCTCAGCCACATGAACAACGACCACCCGGAGGACAACCTGCTGATCGTGCAGGCCTTCGGCCCCGCGGACGCGTCCGCCGTGGTGATGACCACCCTCGACCACCTCGGCGGCACCTGGACCTTCTCCTCCGACGGCGCGAGCGGCGAGCTCACCCTGCCGTGGACCGCCGAGATCAGCGAGCGCGCCGAGATCCGCCGCGAGATCGTGTCGCTCTACGACGCGGCCTGCGAGAAGCTCGACGTCGCGCCCCGCCCGCACTAGTGACCCGCTCCCCCAACATCCTCGCCGCCCGGGCTCTCGGCGGCGCGCTGATCGCGCTCGGCGCCCTCGGCTTCGTGGTGACCACCGGCGAGGACTTCGCCGCGAGCAACGGCGGGCTGCTGCTCGGCCTGCTGTTGCTGAACGGCCTGCAGAACTGCGTGCACCTGCTGCTCGGCGCGGCGCTGCTGGCCTGCGGATTCGGCTCGGTGCGGCTCGCCCGCACCGGCAACTCGGTCGTGGCCATCGCGCTGTTCCTGCTGGGCATCCTCGGGCTGTTCATCACGGGCACGCCGGAGAACTTCCTCTCCTTCAACGGCGCGGACAATGTGCTGCACTTCGGGCTCGCCGTGGTGCTGCTCGCGGTGTCGGTCGGCGGCGAGCGGGCGCCCCTCACCTGAGTGTTGCCGGGCGGCAACCCGGACTCGCTAGTATTAGGGTCACCTAACCGACCCTTGGAGTGCCACCGTGTCAGTCGTTCTACCCTTCTCCCAGGCCCTGCGCGAGCGAACCCGCGGCGGGCACAGCGAAAGCGAGGGCGCCAGCTTCATGGGCGACCTGATGACGGGCAAGGGGTCGCGCGAGGACTACGTGTCGCTCGTCGCGCAGCACTACTTCATCTACGCAGCCCTCGAGGCGGCGGCCGAGAAGATGAAGGACGATGCGGATGCCGCGGCCTTCATCACCCCGCAGCTCACCCGTCTCCCGGCACTCGAGTCCGACCTGCAGTTCCTGATCGGTGACGACTGGCGCGAGCGCATCGTGCCGCTGCCCACCACTGCGCGCTACGTGGAGCGCATCGACACGGTCGCGGCCACCTGGAGCGGCGGATTCATCGCGCACCACTACACCCGCTACCTCGGCGACCTCTCCGGCGGGCAGATCATCCGCACGCTGATGCAGCGCCAGTTCGGCTTCGAGACCAACGGCGTGGGGTTCTACCTCTTCGCCGAGATCGCCAAGCCCAAGGAGTTCAAGGACACGTACCGCTCGCAGCTCGACGCCGTCGACTGGAGCGAGGAGGAGCGCGAGCGCGTGATCGACGAGGTCATGGTGGCGTACCGCTTCAACACCGAGCTGTTCATCGACCTGGCGACGGCCAAGGCGGCAGCGGCCGCCTAGGCCTCGATCGCCGGCACCGCGGTGGCGCGGTCCATAAAGCGCTGCACGTGCTCGTCGACGATGATGTCGCTCGGGCGCAGGTCGCGGCTCAGGTACAGGCCGTCGAGGGCGCTGATCCGGCTGAGCGCCACGTAGGTCTGGCCCGGCGCGAAGGAGCGCTGCCCGAGGTCGACGATGGCGCGGTCGTAGGTCTTGCCCTGCGACTTGTGGATCGTGACCGCCCAGGCCAGCCGCAGCGGGAACTGGGTGAACTCCGCCACGATGTCCTTCTTCAGCGCCTTGGTCAGCGCGGAGTAGGAGTACTTGTACTTCTCCCAGACCGCGGGCTGCACCTGGTGCACCTCGCCGTCGACCTCCACGTGCACGTACTGGTCCACCTTGGTCACGGTGCCGACGGAGCCGTTCACCCAGCGCTGGTCTGCGTCGTTGCGCAGGAACATCACCTGAGCCCCGATCTTCAGCTGCAGCGCCTCGTCGGCCGGGTAGGCGCGGCCGCCGAACTCGCCGCTCACCTCGGCGTTCGCGGTAAGCAGCTTGCCGGGCAGGCGCGCCAGCTCGGTGGCGTTGATGCGGTTCACCGCCGCGTTGGTGGTGGCCAGGGTGATGATGCCGTCGCTCGGCGCCTCGCGCGCGCCCATGCCGTTGAGGCGCCCGGCGATCTCCGCGGTCACCTTCCCGTGCCGCACCGCGTTGAGCATGTACTTGAACTCGCCCTCGTGCTGGCGGTGGATGGTGGTGAGCTCGTAGATCTTGAGGTCGGTCTCGTCCCAGACCTTCGCGTCGAAGAACCACATCGACTTGTACTGGTCGGCGAAGTAGGCGCGCTCGTCGGCATCGCCTGGCACGGGCGCGAGCTGGTACGGGTCGCCGAACAGCACCACCTGCACCCCGCCGAAGGCCTCGCGCTTGCGCTGCCTGGCCTGGCGCAGGCTGCGGTCGAGCGCATCGAGCAGGTCGGCGTTCACCATCGAGACCTCGTCGATCACGAGGGTGTCGATGGTGTTGAGCAGCTTGCGCACCTCGGCGGTGTGCTCGATCTCGTGGTCGGCGATGACCCCGATCGGCAGCCGGAACAGCGAGTGGATCGTCTGCCCGCCCACGTTGAGTGCGGCCACACCGGTGGGCGCGCAGATCACCACCTGCTTCGAGGTGTTCCACGACAGGTGGTTGAGCAGCGTCGACTTGCCGGTGCCCGCGCGGCCCGTGACGAAGATGTTCTCGCGCGTCGTCTCGATGGCCGCGAACACCGCCGCCTGCTCTGGAGACAAGGAGGGCGCGTTCACTCCCCCAATCTACCCGCCCGCGGCCGGCGAGCCCCCGACCTGTGCACAGGCCTTCCCGCATCCGCGTTGTTTAGGATGTGGGAATGCGCCGTACCGTCATCACCTGGTCGGCCGTGTTCGCCCTGCTGTTCGCGGGATTCGCGGCATCGGTCGTCGCGCTCAATGCCGACCTCTACAGCGCGCACGGCTTTGTGAAGGGCTACCTCTCCGCGCTCGAGCGCCGCGACAGCGCCAGCGCCCTCGAGGTGCCCGGCGTGCAGACCAGCAACAGCGCCGCGACAGACCTGCTGACGGATGCCGCGATGGGCCAGTTGAGCGACGTGCGCGTCATCCGCGACACGGCCAACGCCGACTCCACCCACACCGTCGTCGTCGAGTACTCGATCGCCCCGCCGGCCACCGAGGCTACCCCGAAGCCGAAGGCCACCACCGGCAGCACCGAGTTCGCGGTCGCCCGCGACGGCACGCGGCTCGGGCTCTTCCCCACCTGGCGCTTCGCGACCAGCCCGCTGAACACCGTCTCGGTGACCGTGCTGCACGACACCACCTTCGATGTGAACGGCGTCTCCGTCACCTCCCCCGCCGCGGTCGACGCCCCGAGCACCTACCTCGTGTTCGCCCCTGGCCGCTACGACCTCGACCACGAGTCGGCCTACCTCACCGCCGCGACGGTGCCGCTCGAGGTGAGCGCCATCGGCGAGATCGCCGACGTCTCCGTCGACGTGCAGGCCAACGAGGCCTTCGTGGCCGAGGTGCAGAAGCACGTGAGCGCCTACCTCGAGGCGTGCACCACCCAGGAGGTGCTGATGCCCACGGGCTGCCCCTTCGGCAAGTCGCTCTCGAACCGGGTCGAGTCCGCGCCCGACTGGTCGATGGCGGCCGAGCCCGCCGTCACCATCGTGCCAGGCACCGAGCCGGGAACCTGGGCGGTTCCGAAGACCCCCGCCGCCGCGCACCTGGTGGTCGACGTGCGCTCGCTCTTCGACGGGACCGTCTCCACCTTCGACGAGGACGTGCCCTTCGAGGTGCAGTACGCGCTCACCTTCGAGTCCGACGACCGCCTGCTGATCACCGCCGTCTACGAGTAGCCGCCGCCGCACGCCGCGGGTGGCGTGCCGCGGGTGGCCGGTGGGTGGGCTCAGCGGCGCCGAAGTGGCCACTCGTCGCGTCAGGGTGGGCCGCCGATAGGGCAGTTGCACCCGCCCCGCGGCCCTAAAACCGGCCACAACTGCACTATCGGCGAGCGGGTGCCCGCGGGTGGGCGGTCGCTCGTCGCGGCAGCGCCGGTAGCGGATGCCGCGCCCGCCACCTCGAGGACGGCGAGCGTCCCGCGCGACCCGGCCCGACGCATCCGCCCCTCACCCCCGCCGCGACGGCGTGGCCCGGGCGCTGCCGGGGCCGCCCGCGCCGCTACTGCGTGGGCGTCTTGCGCGACGCGCGGGCCGCGAGCATCGCGTTGTACGCCTCGAGCTCCGCGTCGCCGTCGCGGGCGGCCTTGCGGTCGTACCGCTTCGAGTCGCGCTCGTCGCTGCGCGACCACATGATCGCCACGGCGATGGCGAGGGCCACCGTGGGGATCTCGCCGACGCTCCAGGCGATGCCTCCGCCGGCCTGCTGGTCCTCGATCGCCTTGATGCCCCAGCCCATCGAGCCGTACCAGTCGGCGAGCAGCAGCCCGGTGCCGGTCATCAGCGAGAGGCCGAAGAAGGCGTGGAACGCCATCGTCGCCAGCAGCACGAGCAGCCGCAGCGGGTACGGCGCGCGGTGCGGCGAGGGGTCGATCCCGATCAGCGAGTTCACGAAGAGGTAGCCGGTGAGCAGGAAGTGGATGATCATCCACTGGTGCCCGATGTGGTCGGTGGTCGCCCAGCGGAACAGCGGCGAGTAGTAGAACACCCAGAGCGACGCCACGAACAGCAGCGCCGAGACGATCGGCCGCGAGAGGAAGCCGAAGTACCGCGAGTGGGTGGCCAGCATGATCCACTCGCGCGCGCCACGGCTGCCGTCGTCGCGCTTGCGGATGGCGCGCAGCGCCAGGGTGATCGGCGCCGCGGGAACCAGCAGCACCGGCACCATCATGCCGAGCGTCATGTGCGCGAGCATGTGGATGCTGAAGAGGTACTTCTCGTAGAGGTTGACGCCGCCGTTGGTGATGTAGAACAGCAGCAGGATCCCGGCGACCCAGAGCACGGTGCGCAGCACAGGCCAGTCGTCGCCGCGCTTCTTCATGCGCCAGACCCCGGCCAGGTAGAAGAACAGCGCGAAGGCGCAGAACAGCATCCAGATGAGGTCGAAGTTCCACTGGGTGAACAGGCCGAGGGGGGTCACCGGGGCGGGCAGCGGTGCGCCGGTGAGGATCTCGGCCGGGGTGGCGCCGCTGTCCGCGGAGGCGACGACCTCCGGCTTGGGAGTGGCCGTGCGGGCCAGCGCCGCTGCCACACCGGAGGCGAGGCCCATGAACGCGAGCTCGGCGGTGACGAGCCACCAGAAGAACTTGCGGTTGCCGGAGGCCGACATCCGCCCGATGAGATAGCGGCGCTGCACGGCGCCGAAGACCCCGAGCGCTCCGAGCGCTCCCACCTTCACCAGCACGAGGATGCCGTAGGGGGTGAGCAGGTTGCCGAGCGTGCCCACCCGGATCTCGGCGCTGACGTAGCCGGACGCCGCCACCACGACGAAGCTGATGATGGCGAGTGTCGAGTAGCGGCCGAGCAGCGGGACGATCCGGCCGGTGTCGAGGGTGCGGGCGCTGATGACGAGCGTCAGAAGTCCGCCCAGCCAGATCGCGGCGAAGACGATGTGCAGCCAGATGGCGCTCGTGGCCGCGTCGTGGCTCTCGGTTCCGCCGGAGTGCCCGAGCAGGGCCATCGGGATCAGGCCCATGATCGAGCCGACGGCCATGAACGCCACCGCGGTCTGGTTGCGCACGGCGAAGCAGAGCACGGTGAGCGCCGCGGCGATCAGCGTGGTCCAGAGCCAGGCCTGGCCGATCTCGATCTCGGTGAGGAAGGTGGCCAGCAGCGCGCCGAAGCGGTCGTCGAGCGAGATGGGCTGCAGGTACAGGGTGAGGAAGCTGAACCAGCCGACACCGGCGGATGCCACGGCCCAGACGGCCGCGGACCCCGCAGCGATATCGAGCGCCAGGTTGAACTCGCGCTTCTCGCGGTTCATCGCGAAGGCGGCCATGAGCAGCGCGCCGATAGTGCCGGCGGCCCCGATGTTCACGAACAGCTTGGCGGTCGGCAGGCCGAGGCGCACGAGGGCGCCCGGATCGGCGATGGGCTCCTGCTTGGCCCCTCCGCCGAAGGCCAGGGCCGCGAACACGGAAGCGAGTGCCACAAGGAGAAGGAGCGCGGGCCCCACTATCCGAACGATTCGTGGCATCGGAACAGTTTATCCGCGCGAAGCTGTGCGTCCGACGGGCCAGCAACAGAAAAAGGGCGCCGACCACATGGTCAGCGCCCTTCTCACAGTCAAACGACTACTTGGAGTCCTTCGCAGCAGCCTTGAGCTTCGAGCCAGCGCTCAGCTTGACGCCGAAGCTCGCCTTGATCTCGATGGCCTCACCCGTCTGCGGGTTACGTCCGGCGCGAGCTGCACGGTGAGTGCGCTCCACGGCCAGCCATCCCGGGATGGATACCTTCACGCCGTCGGCCACCGAAGTGGACAGCACGGAGAAAAGAGCGTCGACGACGCCGTTGACGGCAGCCTGGCTCTGGCCAGACGCTGCGGCGACTGCCGCGACGAGCTCGGTACGGTTTAGTGACTTGTCAGCCATGAATGTCCTCCTCGGACGTTGTGCAGTTGGGTGATCCAACCGACTAAAAGCCGGTGAACCGGAAGAAATCTACCAGCTTGACTTGGTAATACCGGGCAATTCGCCCCGGTGAGCCATATCGCGGAAGCGAACACGGCTGACACCGAACTGGCTGAGGTAACCGCGGGGGCGGCCGTCGATGGCGTCGCGACCGCGAACGCGCACCGGGGAGGCGTTGCGGGGAAGCTTCTGCAGGCCGACACGGGCCTCTTCGCGCGACTCGTCGGTTCCGGCCGGGTCGACGAGGGCCTTCTTCAGCTCAAGGCGCTTCGCGGCGTAGCGCGCGACGATGACCTTGCGCTGCTCGTTCTTTGCAATCTTGCTCTTCTTAGCCATGTTTAGCGCTCCTCACGGAATTCAACGTGCTTGCGCACTACGGGGTCGTACTTCTTGAGTACGAGACGGTCGGGGTCGTTGCGACGGTTCTTCTTGGTCACGTAGGTGTAACCGGTGCCTGCCGTCGAACGCAGCTTGATAATCGGACGTACGTCCTGTGCCTTAGCCATTAGATCTTCACCCCACGAGCGAGAATGTCCTTGACGACGGACTCAATGCCACGTGCGTCGATGGTCTTGATGCCCTTTGCAGAGAGCTGCAGAGTGACGTTGCGGCGCAGCGAGGGGACGTAGTACGTCTTCTTCTGCACGTTCGGGTCGAAGCGACGCTTGGTGCGTCGGTGCGAGTGCGAGATGTTGTGTCCGAAGCCGGGAATGGCTCCGGTCACCTGGCAGGTTGCTGCCATGATGGTCTTCTCCTTAGATACCGTAGGACGAGGTGCCCTACCCAAGATTTCTTGTCGGCACGCGCAGAACTCCGTCAGACCTCCGCGTGCGTGAACACGGGCGGTGAGGGGAGTTGGCGTGCAAGTGGACCGGAATAAGTACCGGCCAGCGGCCTAGCTTACGGGGAAACCGCGGAATCCCGCAACTTTCGAGGGGTTCAGCGGTCCGAGTACTCGTGCGCCACCGGCAGCAGCGAGCATTTCGCGCAGAAGCCGAACACGTCGACGATGTGGTTCGCCCGGGTGAAGCCGTTGTCGGCCGCGACCCTCTGCGCCCAGGTCTCCACCGCATCCGCTTCGATCTCGATGGTGAGCCCGCAGTTGCGGCAGATCAGGTGGTGGTGGTGGCTGCCCGGCGTGCAGGCGCGGTACAGGCTCTCGCCCTCCTGCTGCAGCGAGTCGGCCTCGCCCTCCACGGCCAGGTCGGCCAGGGCGCGGTAGACGGTGGCCAGCCCGATGGGGGAGCCGGACTCGCGCAGCCCGGAGTGCAGCGACTGCGCGCTGACGAAGCCCGAGGAGGTGCCGAGAGCCTCTCGCACGGCCTCCCGCTGCCAGGTGTTGCGCTTCATACCGGCGATTCTACCTTTCGAGGCCGAGCGGATGCCGCTGCCCGCCTCTTCAGGGACGTGCGCGCGCCGACGACGCGGCAGACCAGGTAGATCAGGAAGGAGATGGTGGTGATGTACGGGCTGATCGGCAGCGAGCCGCCGAGTGCGAGCAGGATGCCGCCGACCGCGGAGACGAAGCCGAACAGCATGCTCAGCAGCGGGACGAGCAGCCGCGAGGAGGAGACGCGCAGGGCGGCAGCGGCGGGGGTGACCAGCAGCGCCAGCACCAGCAGCGAGCCGATGATCTGCACGGAGACGGCCACGGTGAGCCCCAGCAGCACCATGAAGCCGAGCGAGAGCGCGCGGGACGGGACGCCACGGGCCGCGGCCACGTCGGCGTCGAGGCTGTCGAAGCTCAGCGGGCGCCAGATGACCATCAGCACCACGAGTACCAGCAGGGCGATGCCGATGAGCAGGCCGAGCTGGGGGATGTCGACCGAGATGATCTGCCCGGTGAGCAGGCCGAACTTGTTCGCACTGCGGCCCGGGTAGAGGGCGAGGAAGAGGATGCCGAGGCCCAGGCCGAAGGGCATCAGCACGCCGATGATCGAGTTGCGGTCGCGGGCCTTGGCGCCGAGCAGCCCGATCAGGATCGCGGCGAGGAGGGAGCCGACGAGCGAGCCGAGCACCACGTTGGCGCCGACCAGCAGGGCCCCGGCCGCTCCGGCGAAGGAGAGCTCGCTGATGCCGTGCACGGCGAACGCCATGTCGCGCTGCATCACGAAGACCCCGATCAGGCCGCCGAGGATGCCGAGCACCGCGGCGGCGATGATCGAGTTGTGCACCAGGCCGAGCAGCTCGCCGTAGTTCTCGAAACTGAACAGGCGGCCCGCGATGTCGCCCCAGACGTCGTTCACTCGTCCACCTCCCCGTGGTGGTCGTGGTGGTCGTGCCCCTCGGGCACGCCGACGACGATCACGCGACCGTGGCTGCGGATCACGTCGACCGGGGTGCCGTAGAGCTCGCTGAGCACGTCGGAGCGCAGCACCTCGTCGGGCGTGCCCTGGCGGAAGCGGCCGCCGGCGAGGTAGAGGATGCGGTCGACGACGTCGAGCACCGGGTTCACGTCGTGGGTCACGAAGACCACCGCGGTGTCGTGGGTGCGCCGGCGGCGGTCGATGAGCTCGGAGACGGCGCGCTGGTGGTGCAGGTCGAGGCTGAGCAGCGGCTCGTCGCAGAGCAGCAGCACGGGGTCGCCGGCGAGGGCCTGGCCGACGCGCAGCCGCTGCTGCTCGCCGCCGGAGAGGGTGCCGACCGGCTGGCCGGCGTACCCGGTGGCGCCCACGGCCTCGAGCAGCTCGTCGACGCGCTCCCGGTCGCCGCGGCGGGGGAGGGGGAGCCCGAAGCGGTGCCCGTTCACGCCGAGCGTCACCAGGTCGCGGCCGCGCAGCGGGGTGCCCGGCGGAACGAGCTTCTGCTGGGGGATGTAGCCGACGCTGCGGTCGCCGCGGCGGATCGGGTGTCCGGCGAGACGCACGGTTCCCCGGTCGAGGCGCTGCTGGCCGAGGATCGTCTTGAGCAGGCTGGTCTTGCCGGAGCCGTTCGGCCCGAGCACGGCGAGGAACTCGCCGGGCCGCACGTCGAGGTCGAGGTCGTCCCAGAGCGTCCGGCCGCCGAATCCGAGGGCTCCGCCCCGGAACTCAAGAACGGGTCGAGCGCCTTCGGCGGGCTCGGGACGGCGCGTCACTCGGTGAGTGCGGCGGAGATCGCGCTCAGGTTGTCGGTCATCCACGAGACATAGTCTGCGCCATCGGGCAGGGTCTCCGTGAATTGCACGACGGGGACGCCGGTGTCGTCGGCCGCCGTGCGCACCTGCTCGGTCTCCGAACTGGCGGTCTGCTCGTTGTAGGCGAGCAGCGACACGGAGCCGTCTGCGAACAGGGCGAGGGTCTCCTTGAGGGTGGCGGGAGCGACATCCGTCCCCTCCTCGATCGCCTCGGAGAAGGCGGCGGGGGTCTGGTTGGTGAAGCCGGCTGCCTCGAGCAGGTACAGCGGCACCGGCTCGGTGATCGCGACGCCGAGACCCTCGGTGCTGGCGTGCAGCGCCTCGGCGGCGGCCTCGAGCTCGGCGAGCTGCGCGGTGAAGGCGGCGAGGTTCTCCTCGTAGGCCGCCGCGTTGCCGGCGTCGATCTCGCCGAGCTGGTGGGCGATCTCCTCGGCGACGTGCTCCACGCCGTGGAAGCTGTACCAGACGTGCTCGTTGAAGCCCTCGATGTGGTCGTGCCCGTCGTGGCCCTCCTCGGCGCCGGTCGACTCCTCGGCGTGCTCCTCCTCGCCCTCGGCGTGCTCGTGCTCGTCGCCCTCGAGGAGACCGGATGCCTCGCTCGCGTTCACGACGGGGACGTCGGCACCCGAGGCCTCGAGCAGCGTGTCGATGAAGGGGTCGTAGCCGCCGCCGTTCTCGATCACGAGGTCGGCCTTGGAGAGGGCGAGCTGGTCCTGCGCGGAGGCCTCGAAGCTGTGCGGGTCCTGGGCGGCGCTGTCGATGATGCTGGTGACGGTCACGAGGTCGCCGCCGACCGCCTCGGCGATCGAGCCGTAGACGTTGGTGGAGGCCACGATGGAGACGCCGGTCGCGGCGTCGCTCTCCGCCGCCGGGGTGCTGGCGCATCCGCTGAGCACGAGGGAGGCGGCGGCGAGGCCGCCGATGACGAGGTGGCGGGGGGTGTGCGAGCGCATGATGCCGTTTCTAAGGATCTGTAATGAGATTCGTTATCAACAGTATGGCATACGATCGTGCCCGTTCGATTTCGGTACGGCGCTGGGTCGCGCCCACCCGCTGGTTGAGTAGCGAGCGAGGCACGAGCCCGCGTATCGAAACCGAACCGCGAGCAGCGGGACTAGTCGAGCAGGAGCGCCGGCTCCTCGAGCACGCTCGCCACGTCGGCGATGAAGCGGCTGACCACGTCGCCGTCGACCACGCGGTGGTCGAAGCTGCCGGCCAGCGTCGTGACGAAGCGCGGGCGCACCTCGCCGTCGACGACCCACGGCTTCTGCTTGATGGTGCCGAGCGCCACGATGCCGACCTCGCCCGGGTTGAGGATCGGCGTGCCGGTGTCCATGCCGAACGACCCGAGGTTGGTGATCGTGATCGTGCCGTCGCTCATGTCGGCGGTGGAGGTCTTGCCGTCGCGGGCGGTGAGGGTGAGCTGCTCGAGGGCCACGGCGAGCTCCTTGAGCGAGAGCTCGTTGGCGTCCTTGACGTTGGGAACCACGAGGCCGCGCGGGGTGGCCGCGGCGATGCCGAGGTTCACGTAGTGGTGCACGGTGATCTCGGCGGGGGTGAAGGTGCTGTTCACCATCGGGTTGCGGCGCACCGCCCAGATGACCGCCTTCGCGGCGATGAGCAGCGGCGAGACGCGGATGCCGGCGAAGTCGGGGGAGGACTTGAGCCGCTTCACGAACTCCATGGTGCGCGAGGCGTCGATGTCGACGAAGACGCTCACGTGCGGCGCGGTGAAGGCGCTCTGGGTCATCGCCGCGGCGATCGCCTTGCGCACGCCCTTCACGGGGATGCGCTCCTCGCGCTCGTCCGACCACTCGGGGGTCTGGATGTTGCGGAACACGCTCGCCTGGCTGGCCTGGCGGATGACGTCGTCGCGGGTGATCTCGCCGGCGAGGCCGGTGGCGACCACCTCGGCGAGCACCACGCCCAGGTCTTTGGCGAGCTTGCGGATCGGGGGCTTCGCGATGATGGCGGATGCGGACGCCGCGGGAACCGAGGCGGGTCGCGTCGACGCCACCACGGGGGTGGCCGCGGGCTGCGGCACGGCGAGGCCCGACTTGCGCCGCCGGGAGTTGGCGCCGTGCTTGGTTCCGTAGCCGACGAGGACCGCGCCGGGCTTCTCCTCGGCCGCTGGTTCCGCCGAGATGCTGGTCGCGGTGTCCTCGACCGCGCGGAGTGCGTCGCTGTCGGCGACCGGCGCCGGCGCATCCGCTGCACCGGACTCGCCGGAGGCGCGGATGATGACCGTTCCCACGTCCACGGTCTGCCCGGGCTCGGCGAGCAGCTCGGTGACGGTGCCGGCGAAGGGCGATGGCAGCTCGACCAGCGACTTGGCCGTCTCGATCTCGACCAGGATCTGGTTGACCGCGACGGTGTCGCCCGGCTTCACCTTCCACTCGACGATCTCGGCCTCGGTGAGGCCCTCGCCGGCGTCGGGGAGGAGGAATTCGAAGGTACTCATGAGTTCTTCTGCTTCTTCGTTAGTAGGCCATGGCCCGGTCGACGGCCTCGAGCACGCGGTCGACGTCGGGCAGGAAGGTGGTCTCGAGCTTGGCCGGCGGGAACGGCGTGTCGAAGGAGTTGACGCGCAGCACCGGCGCCTCGAGCGAGTAGAAGGCGCGCTCGGTGACAGTGGCGGCGATCTCGGAGCCCACGGAGGAGAAGCCGGAGGCCTCGGCCGCGATCACGAGGCGGCCGGTCTTCTGCACGCTCGCGATGATCGGCGCGTAGTCGACGGGGGAGAGGGAGCGCAGGTCGACGACCTCGACGCTCGTGCCCTCCTCGGCGGCGAGCTCGGCGGCGGAGAGCAGCACGTTCACCATCGGGCCGTAGCCGAGCAGGGTCACCTCGGAGCCCTCGCGCACCACGCGGCTGGAGTGCAGCGGCGCGCCGTTGGACTCGAGGTTCACCTCGCCCTTGGGCCAGTAGCGGCCCTTGGGCTCGAAGAACATCACCGGGTCGTTGCTCTGGATGGCCTCCTGGATCATCCAGTAGGCGTCGTGCGGGGTGCTCGGGCTGACCACGCGCAGTCCGGGGGTGTGCGCGAAGTACGCCTCCGGGCTCTCCTGGTGGTGCTCGACGGCGCCGATGTGGCCGCCGAAGGGCACGCGGATGACCAGCGGCATCGAGAGCTGGCCCTCGTGGCGGTTGGTCATCTTGGCCAGCTGGGAGGTGATCTGGTCGAAGCCGGGGAAGATGAATCCGTCGAACTGGATCTCGACCACCGGGCGGTAGCCGCCCATGGCGAGGCCGATCGCGGTTCCGACGATGCCGGACTCGGCGAGCGGGGTGTCCATCACGCGGTGCGTGCCGAACTCGGCCTGCAGCCCCTCGGTGACGCGAAAGACGCCGCCGAGCGGGCCGATGTCCTCGCCCATCAGCAGAACCTTGGGGTCGTCGGACAGTGCCTTGCGCAGCCCCGCGTTGAGGGCCTTGGTCATCGGCATGCTCTCGATGCTCATGCGTCACCTCCGAAGGATGCGTCGTATTCGGCGAGCCACTGCTTCTGCGCGGCGAGAACCGGATGCGGTTCGGAGTACACGTGGTCGAAGATCAGGTCGGGCGACGGGTTCGGCAGCGCGAGCGTGCGCCGGCGGATGTCGGCCGCGAAGTCCTCGGCCTCCTCGGCCACCTCGGCGAAGAAGGCGTCGCCCTCGCCGCGGGAGCGCAGCCAGGTCTCGAAGCGGGCGATCGGGTCGCGCTTCGCCCAGTACTCCACCTCGCTGTCGAGGCGGTACTTGGTGGGGTCGTCGGAGGAGGTGTGCGCGCCCATGCGGTAGGTGAGCGCCTCGATCAGGCGCGGGCCCTGGCCGCTGCTGGCGTCCTCGAGGTTGCGCCGGGTGACCGCGTAGCTGGCCAGCACGTCGTTGCCGTCGATCTGGATCCCGGGGATGCCGAAGCCGCCGGCGCGCAGGTAGAGCGGGGTGCGCGACTGGGTGCTCACCGGCACGGAGATGGCCCAGTGGTTGTTCTGCAGGAAGAACACGACGGGGGCCTGGTAGCTGGCGGCGAAGACCAGGGCCTCGCTCACGTCGCCCTGGCTGGTGGCGCCGTCGCCGAAGTAGGTGATCACCGCGGCGTCCGTCTCCGGGCTCCCGGTGCCGGTGGCGCCGTCGAGCGTCATCGCCATCGCGCGCCCGGTGGCGTGCAGGGTGTGCGAGCCGATCACCAGCGTGTAGAGGTGGAAGTTGTTGCTGGTCTCCGGGTTCCACCCGCCGTGCGTGGTGCCGCGCAGGAGCCCCATCACGTTCACCAGGTCGACGCCGCGGATGCGCGCGACCGCGTGCTCGCGGTACGCCGGGAAGATGTGGTCCTGCGCACGGGCGGCGTAGCCGGAGCCCACCTGGGCGGCCTCCTGCCCCATGCTCGGCACCCAGAGCCCGAGCTCCCCCTGACGCTGCAGGTTGGTGGCCTCGTTGTCGAAGCGTCGGACGACGACCATCTGGCGATGGAACTCGCGCAACTGGTCGTCACTGAGGGCTTCGATATAGGGGAAGTACTCGGCCGAAGCATCGCTCTCGACGAGCGTCCCCTCCGGCGAGAGCAACTGGACCGTCGCGGCGGTGTAAGACATTTGACTAATCTAACGTGGCATCGGCGCTCGAGGTTCGTAGCTTGCGCACAACCTCTCGCGACGCCTGGAGGAGGTTCTCCACAGATTCGTGCTCCCCGATGCTGATCCGCAGGCCCTCCGGGGGCAGCGCGCGCACCACGATCCCGTGCTCCGAGAACACGTCGGCGGCCCACACGGTGAGCTCCCCTGTGGGCAGCCAGATGAAGTTGCCGTGCGGCTGCGGGCTGTCCCAGCCCTGGTCGACGAGCGCGCGCCAGATCTCGTCGCGGAGCACCGAGAGCCCGGCGACCCGCTCCAGCAGCTCGGCCTCGTGCTCGAGCGAGACGACGGCCGCCCGCTGCGCGGGCTCCGTCACCGAGAGGGGGATAGCGGATGCGCGGGCCGCGTCGAGCACGTACTCCGCGCCGAGCGCGTAGCCGACGCGCAGGCCGGCCAGGCCGTAGGCCTTGGAGAAGGTGCGCAGCACCACGAGGTTCGGGTAGCCGGAGAGCAGCTCGGGGCCGTTCACCGCCGTCGCGTCGGTGACGAACTCGGCGTAGGCCTCGTCGAGCAGCACGAGCACGGTGGCCGGGATCGTGGCCATGAAGGCGGTGAACTCCTCCGCGGTCACGATGGAGCCGGTGGGGTTATTCGGGCTGCAGACGATGACGACCCGCGTGCGGTCGGTGACGGCCGCGGACATCGCGGGAAGGTCGTGCCGGCCATCCGCTGTATTGGGGATCTGCACACTGGTGGCGCCCGCGACCAGCACGAAGCCGGGGTAGGCCTCGAAGCTGCGCCAGGAGTAGACGACCTCGTCGCCGACGCCGGCCGCGGCGGTGATCAGCTGGGACAGGATCGACGCGGAGCCCGCCCCGACGTGCGTGTTCTCGAGCGCCACGCCGTAGCGCGCCGCGAGGACGGTGCGCAGCACGACGGCCGCGCCGTCGGGGTAGCGGTTGACGCTCGAGGTGGCGATGGCGGCGAGCACCGCGGGGATCGGGTCGAAGGGGTTCTCGTTCGACGACAGCTTGAACGCGTCGAGTGCGGCGGCCTTCCCCTGGCGATAGGGCTGGAGCGATTCGATCTCTGGGCGCAGTCGTACTCTGGGTGCGTTCACGCCCCCAGCCTAATTGCGGCTGCGATCGGGGGCGGTGCATAGTGGTCACATGCAACGCTTCCTGGTCCGGCTCGTCATCAACGCCATCGCCCTCTGGCTCACCACGCTGATCGTCGCCGGTGTCACGGTCGTCCCCTTCGCCCCGGGGGAGACGCTGCAGCAGGTGCTCACCTACCTCATCGTGGCCTTCGTCTTCGGCATCGTGAACAGTGTGATCGGCAACGCGATCCGCATCGTCGCCTTCCCGGTCTACGTGCTCACCCTCGGTCTCGTCTCCTTCCTCGTGAACGGACTGCTGCTGCTGATCGTGGCCTGGGTCTCCGACCTGCTGGACTTCGGCCTCGTGGTCGACGGCTTCTGGTGGGGCGTGCTCGCGGCCTTCGTGCTCGGCGTGATCTCGTGGATCCTCGGCCTCTTCGCCCGCCCGCTCGAGGGGCGCCAGCGGGAGCGCAGCTAGGCCTCACCGCCCGGCCCCCACCCGCTCCGCCACGTAGCTGGTGGAGACGATCGACGTCGCGCCCGCGGAGAAGTCGTCGAGGCGGTCCACCACCCCGCGCACCCGCTCGCTGCCCGCCCGCTCGGCCAGCAGCGCTGTCTGCCGGTACTCGCCCCGGTCGTGGGAGGGCACGGCCACCCCGTCCGGCGTCTCGCGGCCGGCGAAGGCCTCGCGCTCCACCAGCACCGCGTTGAGGTCGGTGCGGGCGCCGCCCAGGGCAGGCACGATGTCGTCGCTGTGCTCGAGCTCGAGCACGGCGGCCTCGGCCGGGATCTCGATCTGCCCCGTCGGCGAGCCCGCGGTGAACACGCCCGCCGTGTTGTAGTCGCCCGAGGCGGCCAGCTGCGCCGCGATCAGCCCGCCCTGCGAGAAGCCGGTGAACTGCACGGGCGAGTCGGCGGTGACACCGGAGTCGGCCATGGCCTGGCGCACCGCGTCGATGGACGCGGCAGGCATGCCCGCCATGCCGGTGACCCCGCTGGTGAGGTCGAAGGGCTCCGCGCCTGCGACGGGGGAGAAGTCTGCGGTGCCCGTGATGTACACCTCGAAGCGGTCGGGCCGCCCCGCCTGGCTGTAGCGCTCCACCAGCACGTGGGCGCCCGCCGGCCTGCCCTCGGCGTCGCGCACCCGCTGCGGGATGCGGTCGAGACGCTCGGCCAGACCGCGCGGGGGAGCCGCCACGTCGCGCTGCACCCTCGGCCGCGCGGCGACCGGGCCGTCGGCGAGTATTCCGACCCGCGACCCCGTCGCGGCGATGAACGCCGCGGAGGTGCCGAGGCCCACCACCCCCGCGCCCTCGTCTCCGAGCGCCTGCACGAGCGGGGGAGGGACGCGGAAGGCGCCCGCGATCAGGTCGTCGATGCTCATCGCGCTCGCGCGCACCAGGGCGACGGTGCCCGGGTTGGTCAGCACGCGGTTGTTGTCGGCGAACCACGCGCCCATGGCGCCAGGCACCCGCCGGTGCCAGCCGGGGGAGGCCAGCGACGCCACGGCCAGCCCGGCCACCGCGGCGGGGAGCGCCGGCAGCATCACCGCCACCAGCGCGGGCAGCAGCATCCCGATGCCGTAGCCCAGCCGCGCCGCGAGCTCCTGCACCGCCCGCTCGCCGAGCCGCTCCGCCCGCCCGTAGCCCTCCGCCGACAGCCGGAGCATCGCCGCGATCGTGCTCGCCCGCGACCCCGCCGCGTGCAGCAGGCGCGCGGCGCTGTGGATCTGCGCCTCGGCGTCGAGGGCGCTCACCGGCGCATCCGCTTGCTGCAGTAGACCGATGCTCAGCCTCGCGTCGATGCGGGAGAGCTCCGCCACCGCCCGCCGCAGCTGCTCGGAGACCGCCTCGAGCGACTGCGCGTCGGTGAACAGCGCGTCGCTGGCCACCTGCACGGAGCCGCCACCCGAGATGGTGAGGCCGCCGTCACCTGACACGGGCGGCGATCGTGCTCAGGGCCCGGGTGCTGTGCACCTGCGCGGCTTCGACCACGGCGGTCGCCTCGGCGAGGCGCGCGCCGAGCTCCCGCACGCTGGCGCCGTAGGCCGTGTGGGCGGGCCCGCGCCAGGCGGAGCCCGCGTCGCCGGTGGGCACCGCGCGCGCGAGCGCCTCCAGCCGGCGGACGAGGGAGGCGAGCGCGCGGGCCTGCGCGTCGAGGGCGGCGTGGGCGGCGAGCAGGGCCACGCGGTTCTGCACCGCGTCGGGCAGGGCAGCGGCGCCGAGCGGGGCGAGGGAGTCGAGGATCACGCGTCCATGCTCGGCCCGCCGGCGGTCCCGTGGGGGCGCCGCGGCCGATCCGTGCGGTTCCCCGCCGATTCCACGGCTGTGGAGGAAGGGAATCTACGGGACAATGGGCCAATGAGTTTCGAGCGCATCTTCGACGAGTCCGCGCTCTTCAAGGTCTGTTTCGTCTGCACCGGCAACATCTGCCGCTCGCCGATGGCGGAGGCCGTCTTCACCGAACTCATCGCGAAGGCCGGTCTCGACGACCGCTTGGGGGTGTTCTCCGCCGGCACCGGCGACTGGCACGTGGGCGAGCGCAGCGACCAGCGCACGCTGCACGCCCTCGCCACGCACGGCTACGACGGCTCGCACCACCGGGCCAAGCAGTTCGACCCCGGATGGTTCGGCAAGCTCGACCTCGTGGTGGTCTTCGACCACAGCCAGGAGCGCATCCTGAAGGCCTGGGCCACGACGGAGCAGGACCAGTCGAAGGTGCAGCTGCTGCTGAGCTTCGACAAGGACGCCTCGGCGGCCCACGACGTTCCCGACCCCTATTATTCGGATGCCGCCTTCTTCGATCAGACCCTCGCGATGATCGAGCGGGCCAGCTCCTCCCTTTTCGACCAGATCAAACCAGGAATCCAGGGTGCACGATGACTCCACTGCCAGAACAACCACTGAGCCCGCTCGACGGCCGCTACAAGGCGTCCGTCGCCGGCCTCGGCGAGTTCCTCTCCGAGGCGGGACTCAACCGTGCGCGCGTGCACGTCGAGGTGGAGTGGCTGCTCTACCTCACCGACCACGAGCTGTTCGGCTCGAGCCGTCTCACCCATGAGCAGTCGCACGCCCTGCGCGCCCTCGCGGCCGACTTCGGCCAGGCCGAGATCGACGAGCTGGCCGTGCTCGAGGCCACCACCCGCCACGACGTGAAGGCCGTGGAGTACCTCGTGCGCCGCAAGCTGTCCGAGCTCGGGCTGAACGAGATCGCCGAGCTCACCCACTTCGCCGCCACCAGCGAGGACATCAACAACCTCTCCTACGCGCTCACCATCGGCTCCTCGGTGCGCGAGGTCTGGCTGCCCCGCCTGCGCGGCATCGTCGAGAAGCTGCGCGAGCTCGCTGTCGAGCACCGCGACGTGCCGATGCTCGCGCACACGCACGGCCAGCCCGCCACGCCCACCACCGTGGGCAAGGAGTTCGCCGTCTACGTGCACCGGCTGCAGCGCCTGGTCGCCCAGGTCGAGTCGACCGAGTACCTCGGCAAGTTCAGCGGCGCCACGGGAACCTTCTCCGCGCACGTCGCAGCGGATGCCGGCCAGGACTGGCCGGTCGTCTCCCGCGAGTTCGTCACCGGCCTCGGCCTGGACTGGAACCCCCTCACGACCCAGATCGAGTCCCACGACTGGCAGGCCGAGCTGTACAGCCGCGTCAGCCACGCCAACCGGGTGCTCCACAACCTCTGCACCGACATCTGGACCTACATCTCGATGGGCTACTTCACCCAGATCCCGCAGGCGGGCGCCACCGGCTCGTCGACCATGCCGCACAAGATCAACCCGATCCGCTTCGAGAACGCCGAGGCGAACCTCGAGCTCTCGAGCGCCCTGCTCGAGTCGCTCGCCGGCACGCTCGTCACCTCGCGCCTGCAGCGCGACCTCACCGACTCCTCGTCGCAGCGCAATGTGGGCGTCGCCTTCGGCCACTCCATGCTCGCCATGGACAACCTCGGACGCGGCCTCAGCGAGTTCTCGATCGACACCGCCGCCCTCGCCGCCGACCTCGACGGCAACTGGGAGGTGCTCGGCGAGGCCATCCAGACGGTGATCCGCGCCGAGATCACCGCCGGACGCAGCTCCATCTCCGACCCCTACGCGCTGCTCAAGGAGCTCACGCGCGGGCGCCGCATCGGCCAGAAGGAGCTTGTGGAGTTCATCGACGCGCTCGACATCGGCGAGGAGGCCAAGGGCCGCCTGCGCACGCTGACCCCCGCGGGCTACGCGGGCCTGGCGAGCGAGCTCGTGGACTTCGTCGCGAAGTAGCGCCTCCGCAACTCAGGCAGGACGCGACGAGCGGATGCCGCGGCCGCGGTACAGCGCGGATCCGCGGCCGCCCGACCGCGGCATCCGCACCTCCTGCCTGAGTTGCGCACGCGGTCATGTTCTCCATTCCGGACCGACCGGCCGGCGGGCCGCCACGGGCCGCGGGATCCCGGGCAGCACCGCGCCGCCCCCGCCGATCCATCCGGAATCACGAACACCACCCCATCACGCCGGCGCCCCACCGCGACTCAGGCAGGACGCAGTGAGCGGATGCCACGGCCGCGGTACTCCGCGGATCCGCGGCCGCCCGACCGCGGCATCCGCCCGTCCTGCCTGAGTTGCGCACCCGTTCGCGTTCACCATTCCGGACCGACCGGCCGGCGGGCCGCCACGGGCCGCGGAATCCCGGGCAGCACCGCGCCGCCCCCGCCGATCCATCCGGAATCACGAACACCACCCCATCACGCCGGCGCCCCACCGCAACTCAGGCAGGACGCGGTGAGCGGATGCCGCCGCCGCGGTACTCCGCGGATCCGCAGCCGCCCGGCCGCCGCATCCGCCCCTCCTGCCTGAGTTGCGAACCCGTTCGCGTTCACCATTCCGGGCCGACCGGCCGGCGGGCCGCGACGGGCCGCGGAATCCCGGGCAGCACCGCGCCGCCCCCGCCGATCCCTCCGGAATCACGAACACCACCGCGGCACGCCGGCGCCCCACCGCAACTCAGGCAGGACGCGACGAGCGGATGCCGCGGCCGCGGTACAGCGCGGATCCGCGGCCGCCCGACCGCGGCATCCGCCCGTCCTGCCTGAGTTGCGAACCCGCGACCACGCGAAAAGGCCGGCTCCCCGCGGGGTGCCGGCCGTTTCCGCGTCTGCGGTCCTAGTGGCCGTCCGGCCGGTTCTGCTCGTCGAGGTCGATCTGCTCCTCGCCGTCGGGGCGCACGGCGAGCACGAGCATCGCCATGATCACCAGCGCCACGATGAACGCCAGGCCGGTGAAGATCAGGGAGAGCACGATGTCGCGGGTCGACATCAGCACGATGAGGCCGGCGAACACCGCCATCACACCGGATAGGACGAGGATCTCGGCGGGCTTGGTGCGGTCTCTTCTACTGGGTTGTGACACGTTAGCTGCCGCTTTCCGCGGCAGACGCCGCCACCGCCCGGTTGGACCATTTCAGGCTCAGCCCGGCTATTACGAGATAGACACCGAGCACGGCGCCGTAGGCACCGAGCACGCCGACCAGGATCACGGACGCGGTGAGCGCCCGTTCGATTCCGTCTGGTCCGGTGAATGGTTGGTTGTAGTCGCTGGGCACCACGAGCACAACGACGGCGAAGAGCACGGTGAGCGCGCCGGCGAACAGCCAGTCGCGCGCGTAGTCGAGCCGGCCGCGGCTTCGCAGGCCGGCGTAGAGCTCGAGGAAGCCGGTGATGACGGCCCAGGCGCTGAGCAGCAGGATGAGGAAGGGCAGGCCGGCGCCCGGGGAGAACAGCGCGATCGCGCCGAGCACCACCGACACGGCACCTTGCGCGAGCTGGAACCAGCGCAGCACTCCGGCGGGGAAGGCGACGAGCGCGCCCACGACGAGCACGGCGCCGCTGGCCGCGGCGAAGGCCCCGAACGCGATGAAGCCGAGCTGCGCGGAGTGGTCGGCACTGAAGGTGATGACGACGCCGATCACAACGGCGACGAGCGCGCGCAGCAGCACCCACGGCCAGTAACGGGCGGCGTGGGTGACGTTGTCGTCAAGGGTAGACACGGGAGCAACCTCTCTCCGACGGGCTCGGTTCAACTTTACGCCACTGTGCGCGGCGTGTTTCCTGTGCGCGGGCTACGCGCCCGGCGGCAGGTCGACGAAGCGCGAGAAGTGTCCGTGGAATCCGACGGTGAGGGTGTCGGTGGGCCCGTTGCGGTGCTTGGCGATGATGAGGTCGGCCTCGCCGGCGCGGGCGCTGTCCTTCTCGTAGGCGCTCTCGCGGTGCAGCAGGATCACCATGTCGGCGTCCTGCTCGAGCGAGCCGGACTCGCGCAGGTCGGAGAGGGCGGGCTTCTTGTCGGCACGCTGCTCCGGTCCGCGGTTCAGCTGGCTCAGCGCGATCACGGGCACCCCGATCTCCTTGGCGAGCAGCTTGAGGGCTCGGGAGAACTCGGAGACCTCCTGCTGGCGCGACTCGACCTTCTTGCCGCTGGTCATCAGCTGCAGGTAGTCGATGACCACCATCTTCAGGCCCACGCGCTGCTTCAGCCGGCGGCACTTCGCCCGGATCTCGACCAGGGTCATGTTCGGGCTGTCGTCGATGAACAGGGGCGCGTCGTTGATACGGCCACGGGTCTGGGCGATAGTGGTCCAGTCCTGGCTGTGCACCGTTCCCTTGCGCATGGACTGCAGGGGAACGGACGCCTCGGCCGAGAGCAGGCGCATCGCGATCTCGCTGCGGCCCATCTCGAGCGAGAAGACCACGACCGGGAGGTCGTGGTGGATGGCCGCGGCGCGGGCGAAGTCCAGCGCGAGCGTGGACTTTCCGATGGCGGGGCGGGCGGCGAGGATGATCAGCTGGCCGGGGTGCAGGCCGTTGGTGAGGGCGTCGAGCTGGGCGAAGCCGGTGGGCACGCCGATCATCTGGCCGTCGCGGCCCTTGGCCGCCTCGATCTCGTCCACCGCCGCCGTGACCGCGTCGGAGAGCGGCACGTAGTCTTCCGTCTCCACGCCGCCGTTGACCGCGTAGATCTCCGCCTGGGCGTTGTTGACGAGGTCGACGACCTCGCCCTCGCTGGCGTAGCCCATCTGCACGATGCGCGTTCCGGCCTCGACGAGGCGGCGCAGCACCGCCTTCTCGGTGACGATGAGCGCGTAGAAGCCGGCGTTGGCCGCCGTGGGCACGAGCCCGGTGAGCGTGTGCAGGTACTCGGCGCCGCCGGCGCGCTGGATCTCGCCCGCCTTGGTGAGCTCGTCGGTGACCGCGATGACGTCCGTCGGCTCGCCGTGCGAGTAGAGCGAGAGGATGGCGTCGAAGATGATCTCGTGCTTGGGGATGTAGAAGTCCGCGCCGCGCACGACCTCGACCACGTCTGCGACCGCGTCCTTGCTCAGCAGCATGCCGCCGATCGCGCTCTGCTCGGCGAGGAGGTCGTGCGGGGGCACACGGGCGTTGTCGCCGCCACGGTTGTCTCCCTGGCGCTGTTCGCCGGCCAGACCGAGGTGAGCAATAGACACGTGGCATCTCCCAATGGGTTGAAAAAGTTAAGTTAGGTCTATCGACGGCCTACGACATTGACGTCGCGGCATCCCCCGCCGCCCACTCGTGTCTTGTGGCTGCCTCACGCTATTGAGGGGCGGATGCCCCCGCAAAACAGCCCTGTGGACAGCCCTGTGGATAAGAAGCGCGAAACGCCGGAAGTTGTGTGGGGAACCTGTGGAGTGGACTGTTAGTAACTAGCAGTCTTTAACGAGTAACTCGACTTTGACCAGCTGTTTCTCGTTCCACACCCGGTGTGTAGAAAACTGTCTCTACCTGACGTTGAAGGTTGTGAATTTTAATGCTGCCCTGTGCACAAATGACTTGACTTCGGGCGCAAAAAGGGTGGCAGCGGTGCACCTTCCGGTGCATCGCTACCACCCGATTCTGGTGGAGCTACTACTTGGCGCTAACCACGTTCAGCGTGATCGTGGCGACGAGGTCGTCACGGAGGCGAATCGACGCCTCGTGAGTTCCCGTGACCTTGATCGGCGAGGTGATCTCGATCTTGCGCTTGTCGACGGTGCCGAGGCCGGCCGCCGCCACCGCGTCAGCGATGTCGGAGGTCTTGACGGAACCGAACAGGCGGCCACCGTCTCCGGTCTTGACCGTGAGCGAGACGCTCGTGGCCTGAAGGCGGGCCTTCAGGTCGAGTGCCTCTTCGAGGGTGGCGTGCTCGCGAGCGGAGCGCGCCGACTTGATCGACTCGATCTGCTTCTCTCCACCGCGGGTCCACGCCACGGCGAAGCCCTGGGGGATGAGGTAGTTGCGAGCGAAGCCGTTCTTGACGTCGACGACATCTCCGGGAGCACCGAGGCCGGTGACCTCGTGCGTGAGGATCAACTTAGACATATCAATGCTCCTTAACGGCCTGAGCCGGCGTAGGGAAGCAGAGCCATCTCGCGTGCGTTCTTGACTGCACGTGCGATGAGGCGCTGCTCCTGGACGGAGACACCGGTGATGCGACGGGCGCGGATCTTTCCGCGGTCCGAGATGAACTTACGAAGGGTTGCAACATCCTTGTAGTCGATGACGCCAACGCGGATCGACTTGGCAGGAGCGGCGTTCTTGCCGTCCTTGCCCTTGCGGATGGGCTTACGGCGGTCGCCGCTGCTCTTTCCAGCCATGGGTTTACTTCTTCCTAAAAGTGAGTGAGCGCCTAGAAGGGCGTTTCGTCTGTGTAGTTGCCCGGCGTGTTCCACACGTCACCGGCAGCCTCGGCTGCTGGTGCGCTTGCGGCCCACGGCTCTTCGGCAACCTGGCTCTGTGCTCCGCCACGTGCTCCGCCGCCGCCATCGCGGGACGAAGCTGCACGAGTCACCTGGGCTGTGGCGTAGCGAAGCGACGGGCCGATTTCATCGACCTCGAGCTCGATGCTCGTGCGCTTCTCGCCTTCCTTGGTTTCATACGAACGCTGCTTCAGGCGACCGGTAGCGATGACGCGGGAACCCTTGGTGAGGGATCCGGCGACGTGCTCGGCGAACTCGCGCCATACGCTTGCGCGCAGGAACAGAGCATCTCCGTCTTTCCAGTCGTTGCTCGCGCGATCGAACGTGCGAGGAGTAGAAGCGATCGTGAAGTTGGCTACCGCGAGACCGGTCTGCGTGTAGCGCAGCTCCGGGTCACCGGTGAGGTTGCCAACAACCGTGATTATGGTTTCGCCGGCCACGATTACTCCGAGGCCGCTTCGGCTGCTGCGGGTGCAGCAGCGGGCTTGGCGTCGGTGGTCGCCTTGGCCTCGGGGGCCTTGGACTCGGGCGCGGCCTTCGACGGCGCGGCTGCCTTGCGGGCTGCCTTCTCGTCTGCTGCCTTCTTGGCTGCTGCGACCTGGGCGAAGCCCTCTTCTGCACGCAGAACCTTGGTGCGCATGACTGCCTCACTCAGGGAGAGCTGGCGGTCGAGCTCGACCGTTGCCTCGCTGGTTGCAGTGAAGTTGACGACGGCGTAGATGCCTTCGGCCTTCTTGTTGATCTCGTATGCGAGACGGCGACGGCCCCAGACATCGACCTTGTCGATCGAGCCGCCATCGTTGCGGATGACGTTGAGGAACTTATCGAGGCTCGGAGCCACGGTGCGCTCGTCGATCTCTGGATCGAGGATGACCATGAGTTCGTATTGATGCGTCACTAACCCACCTCCTTCGGACTTTACGGCCACAGACGGTCTGTGGCAGGAGGGTGTTGACGTGTGCCCTGGCGAATTTAACCGGGGCAACCTGCCTAGTGTAGTCAGTACAAGCACCATCGTTCAAGGAGCACACCTGTAATGACCATCCGCATCGCCATCGCCGGCGTCGGCAACTGCGCCAACGCCCTCCTCCAGGGAGTGACCTTCTACGCCGAAGCGGATGACGACTCCGTCGTTCCCGGCCTGATGCACACACGTTTCGGCCCCCACTCGATCCGCGACATGAGCTTCGTCGCCGCCTTCGACGTCGACGATGCCAAGGTGGGCGTCGATCTCGCCGAGGCCATGTGGGCCAGCAGGAACGACACCTACCGCTTCGCCGAAGTGGCGCCCACCGGCGTCACCGTGCAGCGCGGCCCGACCCTCGACGGGCTCGGCAGCTACTACCGCGAGGTCGTCGCCGAGTCGTCCGCCCCCGTCGTCGACGTGGCCCAGGCCCTGCGCGACAGCGGCGCCGATGTGCTCGTCTGCTACCTGCCCGTCGGCTCGGACGACGCGGCCAAGCACTACGCCCAGGCCGCCCTCGACGCCGGGGTCGCCTTCGTGAACGCCCTGCCCGTGTTCATCGCGAGCGACCCGGTGTGGGCGGAGAAGTTCACCGCGGCCGGCATCCCGATCGTGGGCGACGACATCAAGAGCCAGCTCGGCGCCACCATCACTCACCGCGTGCTCGCGCGGCTGTTCGAGGAGCGCGGGCTGGTTCTCGACCGCACCTACCAGCTCAACGTGGGCGGCAACATGGACTTCAAGAACATGCTCGAGCGCTCGCGCCTCGAATCGAAGAAGATCTCGAAGACCCAGGCCGTCACGAGCAACATCGCGGCGCACCTGCCGCCCGACGACGTGCACATCGGGCCGAGCGACCACGTGCCGTGGCTCACCGACCGCAAGTTCGCCTACGTGCGCCTCGAGGGCCACGGCTTCGGCAACGCGCCCACGAGCCTCGAGTACAAGCTCGAGGTCTGGGACTCGCCCAACTCGGCCGGTGTGGTCATCGACGCGATCCGTGCCGCGAAGATCGCGCTCGACGCCGGCCTCGGCGGCCCGCTGGAGGCGGCATCCGCCTACTTCATGAAGAGCCCGGCCGTGCAGTACCCCGACACGGTGGCCCGCGAGATGCTCGAGACGTTCATCTCCGAGGCGCTGTAACCCGGCGAGATGGTTACGCGGTGCGGGCCGCGTGCCACTCCCGCAGGCGCTTCTCGGCGAGCTCCGGCCCCAGCGGGCCCTCGTCGAGGCGCACCTCGAGCAGGTACTTGTAGGCGGCGCCCACCTCCGGTCCCGGCCTCAGGCCGAGCAGCGCCATGATCTGCTCGCCGTCGAGGTCGGGCCGCACGGCCGCGATTCCCTCGGCCTCGGCGATCGCGGCGATGCGCTCCTCGAGATCGTCGTAGGCGAACGACAGGCGGTCCGCCTTGCGCACGTTGCGGGTGGTCACATCCGCTCGGGTGAGGATGTGCAGGCGCTCCAGCAGCGGGCCGGCGTCGCGCACGTAGCGCCGCACCGCCGAGTCGGTCCAGACGCCCTCCGAGTAGCCGAAGAAGCGCAGGTGCAGCTCGATCAGCTTCGCGACGGAGGCGATGGTCTCCTTGTCGAAGCGCAGGTGCTTCAGGCGCTTGGCCGCCAGCTTCGCCCCGACCACGTCGTGGTGGTGGAAGGTGACGACGCCGCCGCCCTCGATGCGCCGGGTCTGCGGCTTGCCGATGTCGTGCAGCAGCGCGGCGAAGCGCAGCACGAGGTCGGGGGACTGGATGCCCGGACGCGCCCGCTCGAGGTCGATGGCCTGGGTCAGCACGGTGAGGCTGTGCTCGTAGACGTCCTTGTGGTGCGCGTGCTCGTCGACCTCGAGCTTGAGCGCCGGGATCTCGGGCAGCACGATGTCCGCCAGTCCCGTCTCCACGAGCAGGCGGATGCCCGGCACCGGATCCGCGGTCGACAGCAGCTTCGTGAGCTCGTCGCTCATCCGCTCGACACTCACGATGGGCAGCTTGTGGGCGAGGGCCGCCATCGCCTCGCGGGTTGACTCGTCGACCGCGAAGCCGAGCTGGGAGGTGAAGCGCGCCGCCCGCATCATGCGCAGGGGGTCGTCGCCGAAGGAGATGTCCGCGTCGACCGGGGTGGTGAGCCGGCCCTGGAGGAGGTCCTCCATTCCGCCCGAGGGGTCGACCAGTACGAGCTGCGGCAGGCGCAGGGCCATCGCGTTCACGGTGAAGTCGCGGCGCACGAGGTCGCCCTCGAGCGAGTCGCCGAACGCGACCACCGGCTTGCGGGTCTCCCCGTCGTAGGTGTCGGCTCGGTAGGTGGTGATCTCCACGGTGTCGCCGGAGAACCGGGCGCCGATGGTGCCGAAGGCCCGGCCGATGTCCCAGTGGGCGTCGGCGATCGGCGCGACGATCGCCAGGATCTCGTCGGGCAGGGCGCTCGTGGTGAAGTCGAAGTCGTTCACCGGGCGGCCGAGGAAGGCGTCGCGCACGGGCCCTCCGACGAGCGCGAGCTCGTGTCCTGCGGCCTCGAAGGCGTGGGCGAGGCGGGAAATATGCGGTATTGCTGCGAGTTCGCCCAGCCTCTGCAGTGCCGAAGCGACGCTCTCCATATCCAAGAGAATAGACTCTCCCCATGGCGGCCAAGCGATCTATCGGAGTTCGCCCATGGTTCTAAGGCCTTTCCGGGCCCTCGCCGTCGCCGCTGCCGGGCTGCTCTGCGTGGGATTGTCCGCGCCCGCGGCGGCTCTCGCCGAGGAACCTGCGGCCCCGCCCGCGGTCGGGCGCGTCGCGGCGGTGTTCGCCCTCACCGCACCGGCCGCAAGCACCTCGCTGATCAGCGCCGAGAACCTCGCCCTCTACACCTCGCCGACCGGCGTGCTCAGCCGCGAGCTGTCCGAGGTGATCGACACCCCGGTGGCCATCGGCATCGACCCGATGATCCTCGCCTCGATCCGCGTGCTCGGGTCGGCCGCCCCCGCGAGCTCGCTGCTCTGGCTCGACCGCCTGGCCGCGGCGAGTAACGAGACCTTCCCGCTCGCCTACGCCGACGCCGACCTCACCCTGGCGCTGCAGGCCGGCTCGCCCGCCGTGGTGGCCCTCACCTCCTTCGACTTCGCGATCGATCCGGGACGCTTCGCCACCCCCTCCACCGAGACCCCGACTCCCACCCCCACCGGCAGCAACGGATCGACACCGGCTTCGACGGTTACCGAGGATCCCGAGGAGGAGGAGGGCAGCGAGCCCGAGCCCGCCGGGCCGCCGCAGCTGCCCACCCTCGAGAGCCTGCTGGCGTGGGACTACACGATGGCGGATGTCGCGTGGCCGGTCGCCGGGACGGTTGTGGGCAGCGACCTCGCCGCCTTCGCCGCGGCGGGCTACGGGACGACCATCCTCAGCTCCGGCAACGTGCAGCGCACGGCTCCGTCGCTGGCCACCGCCACCGTCGGCGAGATGCCCGCCTACGTCACCGACGACGTGCTGTCCGCGCTCTTCGACCAGGCGATCACCGCGACCACCAACGACGACTGGCTGCCCACGATGGCGACCCTGCAGGCGTCCGTCGACGCGGTAGCGGCCGGCGGGGGAGCGGATGGCGCATCCGTTGTCGTCGCAGCCAACCGCGGCACGCTCGCCGAGACCACCCGCCTCGTCGCCACCCTCACCGCAATCGACGCGCTCGACTCCGTCGACGCCGTGCCGCTCTCCGCGGTGGGCACGGCCGTCTCCCCCTCCGCCCAGCTCGTCGACCTGCCGCAGACGCCGGAGCGCGTCGCCGTGGCGGCGTCGCTGCTCGCGGCCGAGGCCGCCGACAACGCCTTCTCCACGGTGGCCGAGAACCCGCTGCTCATCACCAGCGACCGCCGGCTGCGCCTGCTCACCGTGTTCTCCAGCGCCTGGGCCGCCCTGCCCGGCGGATTCACCACGGTCGCCGGCGCCTACCAGGCCGAGTCCGCCACCCTGCAGCAGTCGGTGCGCGTGGTGAAGAGCAGCGACATCACCCTGCTCGCCGACCGCGCGTCGCTGCCCGTCACCGTGATGAACTCGCTCAACCAGCCGGTAACCGTCAATGTCGGTGTCGACGTGCGCTCCTCGGTGCTCGCCATCGAGGAGCCGATGGTCGCCGTCACCATCGAGCCGGACTCGCAGAAGCGGGCGTCCATCCCCGTGCAGTCGCTCTCCAACGGCACGGCCGTGATCAACGTCAGCATCTCCAGCCCGGTGGGCGTGCCGATCGGCGCCACCAGCACGGTCACGATCAACGTCTACGCCGGCTGGGAGACGCCGATCACGGTCGCCATCGGCGTCGTCGTCTTCCTCGTCTTCGGCCTCGGCATCGCGCGCACCGTCGTCCGTCGCCGCAGAGCCAGACGGGACACCGCCGAGTGAGCGTGAAGGCGACCTCCACCGGCGGGCTGGGGCGCGCATCCGCTCTGCTCGCGTCGGGCACCATCGTCTCTCGTGTGCTCGGGTTCGTCAGCGCCGCACTGCTCGCGCAGACGATCGGCACCATCGGCGCGAGCGCCGACACCTTCACGCTGGCCAACCAGCTGCCCAACAACATCTACGCGATCATCGCCGGGGGGCTGCTCAACGCGGTTCTCGTGCCGCAGATCGTCAAGGCCGGCCTGCACGACGACGGGGGCCAGCGCTTCATCAACCGTCTCGTCACCCTGGGCCTGGTCGTCTTCGTGGTCGCGGCCGTCGCGGCGACCGCGGCCGCGCCCCTGCTGGTGCGCCTCTACGCCGCGCAGTCCGACGGCGGCGGTCCCGGCCTCTCCGGCGACGAGATCGCTCTGGCCACGGCCTTCGCCTACTGGTGCCTGCCCCAGGTGCTCTTCTACGCCATCTACAGCCTGCTCGGCGAGGTGCTCAACGCCCGCCGGGTCTTCGGCCCCTTCACCTGGACGCCGGTACTCAACAACATCGTCGCGATCGCGGGCATGCTCGTGTTCATCGCCGTCTTCGGGTCGGTGGACAAGGCGACGGATGCCTCCGCCTGGACTCCCCAGATGATCGCTGTGCTCGCCGGTTCGGCCACGCTGGGCGTCGCGATCCAGGGCTTCGCGCTGTTCTTCTTCTGGCGCCGGGCCGGGCTCGTCTACCGACCGGACTTCCGCTGGAGGGGCGTCGGTCTCGCGGCGACGGGCAAGGCGGCATCGTGGATCTTCGGCATGATCCTGATCACCCAGCTGGCCGGCATCGTGCAGACCCAGGTCGCCTCGCGGTCCGCCGGAGGCGACGACGCCTCCCTCGCCGTGCTGCGCTACTCCTGGCTGATCTTCATGCTGCCGCACTCCATCGTGGCGGTGTCGATCATGACCGCCTACTTCACCCGGATGAGCGGCCATGCCCGCGACGGCGACCTCGGCTCGGTGCGCGCCGACCTCTCGTCGTCGCTGCGCACCATCGGCCTCATCATGGTCTTCGCCTCGGTCGGGCTGATCGTGCTCGCCTACCCGTTCAGTGCGATCTTCTCCAGCGACAGCAGCTTCGCCGCCACCTCGGCGATGGCGCCGGTGCTCATCGCCTATCTGATCGGCCTGGTGCCCTTCAGCGTGCTGTTCGTGCTGCAGCGCACCTTCTACTCCCTGGAGAACACCCGCACCCCGTTCTTCCTCCAGCTGTTCCAGTCCATCGTCTTCGTGGCGGGCGCCCTGCTGGTGAGCACCTTCCCCACCGACCGCATCGCGGTGGGCATCGCCGCCGTAACCGCCATCGCCGGTTTCGCTCAGGCCGTGGCAGCGGCCGTCTTCCTGCGCCGAGTTCTGGGCAGCATCGACGGGCGCCGCGTCATCCGCCAGCATGCGGTGTACCTGCTGGCCAGCCTTCCGACGGCCGTCGTCGGGGTCGCGCTGCTGCTCGCGATGGGTGGAACCACCGAAGGGGGTTTCGCCGTGAGCAGTGCGCTCACCGCCGGCGTCTCGCTCGTCGTCATCGGCAGCGCCATGGCCGTCGTCTACTTCGGGGCGCTGGTCGCGCTCCGCAATCCGGAGCTCGGGGCCATCCTGAAGCCGATCGGTCAGCGTCTGCGCCGCAGGGCGGAATAGGCTGGGCATCGCTTCGGTTGTACCGGCTAGTGCAAGATCCTAAGGAGACGTCCGTGCGTCAAGTAATCATCATCGGCTCAGGCCCCGCAGGCTACACAGCCGCCATCTACGCTGCCCGCGCCAACATGGCCCCGCTGCTCATCGCGAGCTCGGTCGAGGCCGGCGGAGAGCTCATGAAGACGACCGAGGTCGACAACTACCCCGGCTTCCCCGAGGGGATCCAGGGTCCCGACCTGATGATCGCCATGCAGGCGCAGGCCGAGCGCTTCGGCACCGAGGTCGTTCTCGACGACGTCGTCTCCCTCGACCTCGGCGGCGAGGTGAAGACGGTCACCCTGGGCAACGGCGACGTGCACGAGGCCCTCTCGGTGATCTTCGCCACCGGCTCCGCGTACCGCAAGCTCGGACTCGAGGACGAGGAGCGGCTGAGCGGCCAGGGCGTGTCCTGGTGCGCCACCTGCGACGGCTTCTTCTTCCGCAAGAAGACCATTGCGGTCGTCGGCGGCGGCGACTCCGCTATGGAGGAGGCCACCTTCCTCACCCGCTTCGCGGACAAGGTCTACGTCATCCACCGCAAGGACTCCCTGCGCGCCTCCAAGGCCATGCAGGACCGCGCCTTCGCCGACCCGAAGATCGAGTTCCTCTGGAACAAGGAGGTCGCGCACATCTACGGCGAGGGCCTCGTCAGCGGTGTCGGCCTCATCGACACCGTCGACGGCTCGGAGACCACCCTCAACCTGAGCGGGCTCTTCATCGCCATCGGCGCGGACCCGCGCACGCACCTCGTGCACGGCCAGCTCGACCTCACCACCGAGGGCACCATCGCGGTACAGGGACGCACATCGCGCACCAACCTGATGGGCGTCTTCGCCGCCGGCGACGTGATCGACCCCACCTACCGCCAGGCCGTCACGGCTGCGGCGTCCGGCACGGTCGCCGCGCTCGACGCGGAGCACTTCCTGGCCTCGCTCCCCAAAGACCTGGTGGCATCGGCGGTACAGCCCGCTGAGGCCGTCGAAGCCGTCGCCGTCTGACCCGGCTCACACACCTACGAAAGAAGGATAAGTAATGTCTACTGCTCTCGACGTCACCGACGCCACGTTCACCGACGAAGTACTCAACTCGGAAGACACCATCATGGTGGACTTCTGGGCCGAGTGGTGCGGTCCGTGTCGCGCGGTCTCCCCGATCCTCGACCAGATCGCCTCGGAGCACTCCTCCAAGATCAAGATCGTCAAGCTCAACGTCGACGACAACCCCCAGATCGCCGCGAAGTACCAGATCACCTCCATCCCCGCGATGAAGGTCTTCAAGGGCGGCGAGGTCGTCAAGACCATCATCGGCGCCAAGCCCAAGCCGGCCATCGAGGCCGACCTGGCGGAGTTCCTCGCGTAGACCACCATCCACGCGACAGGCCCCGCCCGAGACACTCTCGGGCGGGGCTTTTTCGTATCATCACGGCATCACGGCGCGACCCCATATCCTTGAACAACGATCGCAAGGGAAATCTTCATGACGACACAGGGCCCGACGAACACGGGAAACAATCTCGACCCCTGGTACGGGCACTACGCCGACCGTACCGCCGGCCTCAGCGCCTCGGAGGTACGAGCCCTGTTCGCGGTGGCCTCGCGCCCCGAGGTGGTCTCCCTCGCGGGCGGCATGCCCTACGTCTCCGCGCTGCCCCCCGAGCTCGTCAGCGGCGCCCTGGAGCGCGTGATGCGCGACCACGGGCCCGAGGCGCTGCAGTACGGCTCCGGACAGGGCACGCCCGCCATCCGCGAGCAGATCCTTGAAGTCATGGCGCTCGAGGGCATCCGTGCATCCGTCGACGACGTCGTGGTCACCACCGGGTCGCAGCAGGCCCTCGACCTCGTCACTAAGCTGTTCATCGACAAGGGCGACGTCATCCTGGCCGAGTCGCCCAGCTACGTGGGCGCCATCGGTGTCTTCCGCTCCTATCAAGCGGATGTCGTGCACGTCGCGACCGACAACGACGGTATGGTCCCCGAGTCGCTGCGGGAGACCATCATCCGCACCCGCGCAGCGGGCAAGACGATCAAACTGCTCTACCTGATCCCCAACTTCCACAACCCCGCCGGCGTCACGCTGAGCTGGGAGCGACGCCTGGAGATCATCGAGATCGCCCGGTCGAACAACATCCTGATCCTCGAGGACAACCCCTACGGGCTGCTCTACTTCGACGGCCCGCCGCCCCAGGCGATGCGCTCCGTCGACACCGACGGCATCATCTACCTCGGCACCTTCTCCAAGACCTTCGCGCCCGGACTGCGTGTGGGCTGGGCTGTCGCCCCGCACGCCATCCGCGAGAAGCTCATCCTCGCCAACGAGTCGGCAGTGCTCTCCCCGAGCGCCTTCACCCAGAACGTGATTACCTCGTACTTCTCCGGGGCGGACTGGCGCGGCCAGATCGATACCTTCCGCGGGATCTACCGCGAGCGTAAAGAGGCTCTGGTCGGGGCTTTAAAGGAGAACCTGCCCGACCTCAGCTGGACGGACCCGACCGGCGGCTTCTACGTGTGGCTCACCCTGCCGAGCCACCTCGACTCCAAGGCGATGCTGCCGAGGGCCGTCAAGGAGCTCGTGGCGTACACGCCAGGGACCGCATTCTTCGCGAACGGCGACGGACGCCACAACATCCGCCTGTCGTTCTGCTACCCCACGCCCGAGGCCATCCGCCTCGGTGTGCGCCGGCTCACCAAGGTGATCAACGGCGAGACCGAACTGCTCGAGACGTTCGCCGGTACCGGCCAGCTCGCGCAGATCCCACCCAACGACCGGGTCACCAGCCCGCCACCGAACATCAACTAGGGCCAGGCGCACCATGACCGACACCACACCCCGCACGATCGTCGTTCTCGCCGGGGGACTCTCGCATGAGCGCGACGTGTCCCTGCGTTCCGGTCGCCGCGTCTCCGACAGCCTCGCCCAGCACGGCATCGAGGTCGTTATGCGCGATCCCGACGCCACCCTGCTGGAGTACCTGGGGGAGAGCCGGCCCGACGTCGTCTGGCCGGCCCTGCACGGCGCCAGCGGCGAGGACGGCGCGCTCCGCGGACTGATCGAGTTCCTCGACATCCCCTTCGTCGGATCGCGCTCGGAGGCCTCCCGCCTCGCCTGGGACAAGCCGACCGCGAAGGTCGTCGTCGCAGCCGCCGGAGTTCCCACACCTCGATCGATCACCCTTCCGCGCGACACCTTCCGTGAACTCGGGGCGGGAGCGGTTCTCGACATCATCTCGGCTGAGCTCCCGGTGCCCGTCGTCGTCAAGCCGGCACAGGGCGGATCGGCACAGGGCGTCAGCATCGTCGACGCCCTCGACGAGCTGCCGCGTGCGATGGTCAACGCCTACACCTACTCCGACGTCGCTCTCATCGAGCAGAAGATCGTCGGCACCGAGATCGCTGTGAGCATCATCGACACCGGCGACGGACCCGTCGCCCTTCCCGCCATCGAGATCGAGCCGGTCTCGGGCGTCTACACCTTCGAGGCGCGCTACACCGCGGGGGAGACCCGGTACTACGCCCCGGCCCGCATCAGCGACGAGATCGCAGCCCGCGCAGCGGATGTCGCAATCAAGGCGCACGTGGCACTCGGCCTGCGCCACATCTCGAGGATCGACCTCATCGTCGACGCGGCGGGTACACCGTGGTTCCTTGAGGCGAGCACCATGCCCGGTCTCACCGAGACGTCGCTCTTCCCGCTCGCTCTCGAAGCCGCCGGACACGACGTAGGTTGGGTCTACTACGCACTCGCCCAGGCCGCGGTCAACGAGAATCGGGCCTAGTTTCACGTGAAACCGCTCGCGACACTGCCTGAAAAGTGCAGGTCGCGAGCGGTTTCGGCGTTCTCGGGCCGGATAACCCATTACTATTGCCACGGGCGGGCGCGCGCAGCCGAATCCGCTCAGAATCGCTCCTGACGGGATTCCAAGTGCACGCGGGCGTTTTCGGGGAAATCGGCCGCCTGGAGCCGAAATGCGCGATTGCGCGCATCTCATCCATTTTCGCCCACTTAGATACGCTTCTCGGTCGTCGCCGTTTCGAGGCAACGTGGGAAGTGCTCCGAAGCTCGGTACAAGGGTTCATGCATGTCACATCAACGATCGTGACTTGGGGTCGAAGTTTGGTCAGCTCGTGGTTCGTTGATCCACATGCGTGGTGAGGGACGGCCGGGGCTGAGAGTGCTCACCACCTCACCACCTCGACGCCTCGACGCCTCGACGCACGGTCTGTCGACTACCCCAAAATTCCGCAATCACAGAATGCGGGAGGACGACAATCGGACTGAACCCGCGTCAGCTAGGCGCGGCATCATTGCGTAGTCTCGCTCGCCCCATCGACCTCCTGTCGGATGTACTGGGACCGCCGGGTTTCCTAACGAAACTGCCCGCACGCCGTGCCCCTGTCCGCTGTGTTTCACGTGAAACATGCGAGCGCGGGCGCCCTCGACGCCATATGCCGACGTCGACGACAGTCGAGTTCACTAGTGGTTGGACGCTCCCACCACCCGGGCCGTGCAGTCCCGGCCCGCCACTGTCCTGCATTCGGAAGCGCGGGGGGCAATGCCGGTGCCGCGATGCGCGTGTATCCCCCACTAGAGCTCGCAGATCGCGCCGTCTCGGTGCACTTCGCCCTTCGTTTCCGACCCCAGCCTCCCCGCTCCGACCATTCGTCACGCCCACCGACCCTGGCAACTCGTGACGGCCAATCTCGTGACCGGGCGTTTGGATCGACCACCTCTTCACCCACCACACGGCCACACGGCCACGGGCGCGCGGCCCGCGGATAGCCATATCCCGAGCGGTTCGCGAACCACGAATAGTCCTCTAGTCACCCCCGCCGAACTGGCCTTCCGCACGGGCGTTACCCATGTACGGATCCCCCCCCAGAATGGCCCTGTCCAAGTGCTTGTGTGCCCCCATGTGCGCCGAAACCCGCCACGGCAGCGGGGCCCGATCCACGTGCCCACGGCCGCTCCTGCTGACTGCCCCGAGCTGCGCTCTTGCCGACCGCCCCGAGCAGAATGACGAGGAGAATCGCGGCTCCGTCGACCCTTCGCGAGGCGAACACCACCGACGTCGCTAGACGCTCGCGGCCACATAGGCGCTGAATCTCGGCAGAACGCACCGAGGCACCTCGGACGAGCACTTTCGACCTTAGATTTGGGTCCCGATGCGCCGATGGCCTGAGACCGTCAGGGAAGCAGAAGGGCCCCGCGTGTTTCACGTGAAACATGCGGGGCCCTCCGGGTGCGAGCTAGCGGCGGAAGCCGTCCTGACCGAGCTCGCCGAGGATGCGGTTGAGGTCCCCGACGGTCGCGAAATCGATGACGACGGTGCCCTTGCTGGCGCCGAGGGAGACCTTGACGCGGGTATTCAGACGATCGGCGAGGGCCTCGGCGATCTCGTCGAGCTGACCCTGGCGCGTTCCGGCCGAGGCCTTGGGCTTGACCGGCTTGGGGGAGGAGGCGGTCGCAGCGGCCTCCGCGGCTCGTACCGACAGCTCCTCGTTGACAATCTTCGATGCGAGACGGTCCATGGCAGCGGGCTCCACCACGGAGAGAATTGCGCGAGCATGGCCCGCACTGAGCACGCCCGACGCCACCTGGCGCTGGATCGGCTCGGGAAGCCGCAGCAGGCGCAGCGTGTTGGTGATCTGCGGGCGCGAGCGGCCGATCCGCTCGCCCAGCTGCTCCTGCGTGATGCCGAAGTCGGCGAGGAGCTGCTGGTAGGCGCTCGCCTCCTCGAGCGGGTTGAGGTTGGCACGGTGGAGGTTCTCCAGCAGCGCGTCGCGCAGCATGTCCTCGTCGGCGGTGTTTTTGATGACCGCGGGGATGCTGGAGAGTCCCAGCTGTTTCGTGGCGCGCAGGCGACGCTCGCCCATGATCAGCTCGTACTGGGGGCCACCACTCACGGCACCCTGCAGCGGGCGTACCACGATGGGCTGCAGTACGCCGATCTCGCGGATCGAGACCACAAGCTCGGCCAGTTCCTCTTCGCGGAACTCCGTACGGGGCTGATTGGCATTGGGAACGATGTCGGCGGGATTCAGGTTGGCCAGGCGGGCACCGGGAACACTGAGCAGGCCCTGCTTCTCCGTCGCGGAGGTGGGGAAGAAGACGTCCACGGGACGGCCGGCGTCGGCGTCGTCGTTCACGGGGATGAGTGCGCCGATTCCGCGGCCGAGTCCGGTTCTCTTTGGTGCTGCCATCAGGCGGGTGCTCCTCGTCGTGCGATCTCGGCGGCCGCCTCCAGGTAGGAGAGCGAGCCGGGCGAGTTGGGGTCGTAGCTGATCACGGTCTGGCCGTAGCTCGGCGCTTCGGAGATACGCACCGAACGCGGGATCAGGGTGGTCAGCACCTCCTTGGGGAAGTGCGTACGAACATCGTCCGCAACCTGGTTTGCAAGGTTGGTGCGGGAATCGTACATCGTCAGGAGAATCGTGGAGACGCTCAGGTCGGGATTGAGGTGTCTCTCGATGAGTTTGATGTTGTTGAGGAGCTGGCTGAGGCCCTCCAGCGCGTAGTACTCGCACTGGATGGGGATCAGCACCTCGCGGGCGGCCACGAAGGCGTTGATCGTCAGCAGGCCGAGCGACGGCGGGCAGTCGATGAACACGTAGTGGAAGAGCTCGTCCGACTCGGCGAGGAACTTGTCGAGCGCCGTGCGCAAGCGCTGCTCCCGTGCGACCAGCGAGACGAGCTCGATCTCCGCGCCGGCAAGGTGAATGGTCGCCGGCAGGCAGTAGAGCGCCTCGAACTCGGGGCTATTCTGCATGATCTCGGCGATGGGGGAGTCGTTGATGATCACGTCGTAGACGCTGGCGGTGTCGGAGCGGTGCTCCACCCCCAGCGCTGTGGATGCGTTGCCCTGCGGATCGAGGTCGATCACGAGCACCCGGGCGCCGCTCCGCGCGAGTGCGGCCGCCAGGTTCACGGTCGTCGTGGTCTTGCCGACCCCGCCCTTCTGGTTGGCGACCGTGAAGACGCGTGGGGAGGACGGCAGGCGCAGCGTCTCGCGAGCGAGTGCCTGACGCCGCCGATTGATGTCCGACAGCTCGCGGGCGAGCGGAGTGGAGTCGTCGAAGACCCCCGTCGCCGAGGCGTTCGACTTCTTCGGTGGGGTCCCGGTAGCCGGCACCGCGGCCGCGCGCGGGGGAGCGGCGACGGGACGCTCCTGCCCGGGCTCGACGAGTGGGTGCAGGGGCGCCGTGGTGCTGTCGCCTTCGGGATGTTTCACGTGAAACCTTCTTGGTGTCGGCCGGTGATCGGGCTTGAGCGGAAGACGTGACTGCCCCGGACGGTGCAGTGGCTACCGCTGCACGCGGTTCGACCGCCTCGGGAGGCGGATCGAGCGATCAATCAACTGTAGCCCGAAAGACCCGAGTGACCTCGGGTACGACGCCCTCGCCGAGGACGAGCACCTCTACATTGCTCAATCGTGCTTTTCGGACCGCCTTGGCGGCCTTCACCAGCTCCTCCTCGACGCGCGCGCCCTTGAGGAAGATCATCTCCCCACCCGCCTTGACGAGGGGTGCCGTGAGGGGGATGAGTGTCGAGAGTGCGCTGACGGCTCGAGCGGTCACCTGGTCGAGCGGCCAGTCCAGCTTGGCCTCCTCGGCACGAGCACGCAGCACTCGCACGTTGTCGAGCCCCAGTGTCTTCGCCTGGCCCGTGAGCCAGTCGACCCTGCGCTCCATCGGCTCGATGAGCACGAAGGAGACATCAGGGCGCGCGATGGCAAGGACGATACCGGGGAGCCCGGCTCCGCTGCCGATGTCTCCGACGACACCGGGGGAGAGGAGCGGTGCAAGCAGGACCGAATTGAGAATGTGCCGGGTCCACAGGCGGGGGAGCTCGAGGGGCCCGATCAGGCCGAGCTCCTCACCTCGTCGAGCCAGGTCGGCCGTGTAGGCCCGCGCGAGGTCGATACGGTCGCCGAACAGCTCGGCGGCGACCGCCGGCTCGGCTTCAAGCACGATGTCGTTCAATGTTTCACGTGAAACTAGGCGCGCTTGATGACGGTGTGGCGGTCGCGGCCTTCACCCTCGGACTGAGAGGTGAAACCGCGGTCGGCGACCACGTCGTGGACGAGCTTGCGCTCGTAGGAGGACATCGCGGGGAGAGCCGCCGATTCTGCGCCGGCCTCGATGCGCTCGACGGCCTTGTCCACGAGGATCGTCAGCTCGGCGACACGCGCCTCGCGCGATCCGCCCACGTCGAGGATCAGGCGGGAGAAGGACCCGGTCTTGGTCTGCACCGCGATGCGGGTGAGCTCCTGGAGCGCCGCGACCGTGTCCGGTCGGGACAGGAGGCGGAGATTGGTGTCCTCGCTCGAGTTCACCGACACGTATGCACGTCCGCTGCGGGTGTCGATCTCGATGTCGCCGTCGAGATCGGTGATGTCGAGCAGCTCCTCGATGTAGTCCGCCGCGATCTCGCCCTCTTCTTCGAGCTGGCTGGTCGTGGGGGCATCGTGGGACTCGGATGCCTCGACGGCTCCGTCGGGGGAGGTGTCGACGACCGCGTCAGTGTCTACGGTTGTGGTTGCGGTCTCAGTCTCGGTCACGTCGCTCACTTCTTGTTTCCACTCTTCTTGGCGCGGTTCTTGTTGACGGGCTGCACGCGCTGAACCTTCTTGGGCTCCGCGACCGGCTCTTCGATCTCGGTCACGGTGATCCCGCGGCGCTGGCGCTTCTTCGCGAGGCGGGCCTCGCGGGCGAAGGCCGCTTCGCTGCCCGGCGTGGGCATGTTGCGGATAACGATGAACTGCTGAACCATCGTCCAGATGTTGGAGGTCAGCCAGTAGAACATCACGCCGATGGGGAAGGCGAAACCGGAGAAGGCGAAGACCAGCGGCAGGATGTAGAGCAGGATGCGCTGCTGCTTGTAGGTCGGGCTCGCCTTCATCTCGGGCGACTGGTTCTTCGACATGATCTGCAGCTGGGTGATGAACTGCGACGCGGTCATGATGACGACCATCACCAGCGCGATGATGACGACCGTGGTGTTGCCGGCATCGAGAGCGGTCTGGATGCTGTATCGCAGCGGCGCCACGTCGAACAGCGAGGCACTGCCGAACTGGGCGGAGAGCTCCTGGGTGAGCATGCCGACACCCTCGCGGAAGCTTCCGTCGGGCTGCGGCTTGGCCTCGTTGAGTACCGAGAACAGGCTGAAGAAGATCGGCATCTGGATGAGCAGGGGGAGGCAGGACGCCAGCGGGTTCGTGCCGGTGTTCTTGTAGAGGGCCATCGTCTCGCGCGACATGGCCTCGCGGGAGAACTGGTCCTTCTTGCCCTTGTACTTGTCCTGGATCTTCTTGAGCTGGGGAGCGACCTCCATCATGCGGCGCTGGCTCTTGATCTGCTTGACGAAGATCGGAATCAGGGCGGCGCGCACCACGAGCACGAGCCCGACGATCGACAGCACCCAGGTGAGGCCGGCTGCCGGGTCGAGGCCGGCCATGTCGAGGAGGGTGTGGAATGTGACGAGGATGGCCTCGATCACCCATTTAATGGGCCACAGTATGGTTCCGAGAAGATCTGGCATTGGTTAGCCCTTTCCGTGGCTCTGCGCGATGACGAAGCCGAAGTCTGTTACCGAGTACCGCTCGGTCGGACGCTGTGGGATGTCGTCTATGCCGCCCGCGGCCCAGGGGTGGCACCGGGCGATCCGCCGGGTTCCCAGCCACACGCCGCGCACGACGCCGTGGTGCTGGATCGCCTGGAGGGTATAGGCCGAACAAGACGGGTAGTAGCGACATACGTCGCCGTAGAGAGGGGAGACGACCGCCCGATAGAGACGCAGAACGACCACGCAGATGTTGCGCGGCAGCAGCCACACGAACGCCATCGTCCGATTCATCGCCGTCCCACGCTCCCATTGACCACGTTCGTGATCTCCGAGTGCAGGTTAACCCAGGGGAGTTGTTCGACCCCTGGCAGAGCGCGCACCACGATGTCGCCCCCGGTCGCCCGGGAGGCGAGCAGGTCGCGGCCGATCGAGCGCAGGCGGCGTCGCACGAGGTTGCGCGTCACGGCGTTGCCCACGTTCTTGCCCACGATGAAGCCGAAGCGTGTGGGCGAGGAGCTGTCCCGAGCCGCGACGTACACCACGGCGTGCTGGCCGTAGAGGCGCCTGCCCTTGCGCACCGCCAGCTTGAAATCGGCGGCGCTCAGTACACGGTTCTCTCTAGCGAGCATCGACGGATCCCGTCGCGTGGATGAAACGTCCCGGGTACGCCAAAGGACCACCGGTCGTCGGCGGCAGACTACGAGTTCTTTTCAGAAGCACGGCGTCGACACCTGCGTGGTGGCCCGAGGCACGGGATGTGCAGGCGGCTGCTACGCGGAAAGCTCGGTGCGGCCCTTACGGCGACGAGCGCCCAGGATCGCGCGACCGGCACGGGTGCGCATGCGCAGACGGAATCCGTGCACCTTGGAACGCTTACGTACGTTCGGCTGGAAAGTTCTCTTGCTCATAGTGGTATCTCCAAAGCCCAGCTCTGAAGGCCGGTAAGAAAAGGTTTGGCCCGAAGGCAGAAGTCAACTGATTAAAAGTACGGCGTAATGCCGCTGTACGCAAACCTCAGGTGGGACTCCAAGGTTATCCACATCTGGATAACTTTGGGGTTGGTGAGTGCACAGGGGTAAGAACTAAGGTGAACCGCAGCCATTCTTCGGGGAAGAACCGGCGAAAACCCACACGCAGCGGAAATCTCACCCGTGGATAACCCTGTGAATAACTTTTTGATTGTAGGAACTAAATCGCATGGCGGAAACAGCTGACTCAACCCCAGAGATCTGGAAATCGGTGCTCACCAGGCTCACGTCTGACGAGAGAATCACCCCCCAGCTCCTCGGTTTCATCAGCCTCGTCGAGCCGAAGGGCGTGATGGCGGGCACCCTCTACCTCGAGGTCCCGAACGAACTGACCCGCGGGATGCTCGAACAGCGCATCCGACTCCCTCTGCTCAACGCCATCGCCGGCCTCAGCGAAGACCAGGAAGTCACCAACTTCGCGATCGTGGTCAACCCCGACATCCAGCACGACTCGCTCGAGCAGGACGGCAACATCAGCGAGGCCGCCTACATCGAGCCCACGGTGATCCCCGCCGCCTCGGACTCCGGGGTGCACGGCCGCCGGTCGGATTCCCGCCTCAACCCCAAGTACAACTTCGACAACTTCGTCATCGGCGGATCCAACCGCTTCGCGCACGCCGCGGCGGTCGCCGTGGCCGAGGCGCCGGCGAAGGCCTACAACCCCCTCTTCATCTACGGCGACTCCGGTCTGGGCAAGACCCACCTCCTGCACGCGATCGGCCACTACGCCGAGAGCCTCTATCCCGGCATCCGCGTGCGCTATGTCAGCTCCGAGGAGTTCACCAACGACTTCATCAACTCGATCGCCAACAACAGGTCGAGCGTCTTCCAGTCCAGGTACCGCGACATCGACATCCTCCTGATCGACGACATCCAGTTCCTCCAGGGGAAGGACTCCACCCAGGAGGCCTTCTTCCACACCTTCAACACCCTGCACGACCACAACAAGCAGGTGGTCATCACCAGCGACCTGCCGCCGAAGGCACTCACCGGCTTCGAGGACAGAATGCGCTCGCGCTTCGAGTGGGGCCTGATCACCGATGTCCAGGCGCCCGATCTCGAGACCCGCATCGCCATCCTGCGCAAGAAAGCGCAGAGCGAGAAGCTGCAGGTCGACAACGAGATCCTCGAGTACATGGCGTCGAAGGTCTCCTCGAACATCCGCGAGCTCGAGGGAACCCTCATCCGCGTCACGGCGTTCGCCAGCCTCAACCGCCAGCCGGTCGACCTTGCCCTGGTGCAGACGGTCCTGAAAGACCTCATCACGCTCGACGACGACAACGTGATCGCGCCGGTCGACATCATCAACCACACCGCCGAGTACTTCAAGCTCACGGTCGACGACCTCTACGGGTCCTCCCGCTCGCAGGCCGTCGCCACCGCGCGTCAGATCGCCATGTACCTCTGCAGGGAGATGACGAACCTGTCCCTGCCGAAGATCGGCCAACTCTTCGGCAACCGCGACCACACCACGGTGATGTACGCCAACAAGAAGATCACCGAGCTGATGAAGGAACGACGCTCGATCTACAACCAGGTCACCGAGCTCACGAGCCGCATCAAGCAGAACCACCGCTTCGGCAAGAACTAGCCCTGTCCGCGACATCCGCGGAATCTCGCGGTTTCGCCTGCCGACACGAGTTTTCACACAGTATGAAATCCCTGTGGATAACTGTGGAAACTCGCCGGAAAGGATGTTGGCGAATTACAAGGTTCTGTGGAAACTGACATTTCGCCCGGTCGGAGTAGTTACACAACTTGTCGTGAGATTCCACAGTCCGTCAACAAGTCACAGAGTTGTAGTTCCCAGTCGTCGTCTCAGATTCTTGTAGTTACTAACAGTTCGCACAGCGGTTAACACTGTTGTTCTTTTTAATCCTTCTGAGGTGTCGAGAGATAACCTTGGACCCGGCGCCGCTTCGGCCCCGGCTCGCCTGTGCCAGTATTAACCGGCCAGAACACGATCCATCAGTGACAGGGGTTCCCTACGTGAAGTTCCAGGTAAATCGCGACGTCTTCAGTGAGGCAGTCTCGTTCGCCGTGAAACTGCTTCCTCAGCGGACAACCCTGCCCATTTTGAGCGGGATCCTGATTGAAGCAGCGGATGCGGGGCTCACGCTCTCGTCCTTCGACTACGAGGTCTCGTCGCAGACCGAGATCGCGGCCGAGGTCTCCGAGGAGGGCCGGGTGCTGGTCTCCGGGCGACTCCTCGCGGACATCGCCAGCAGGCTCCCCAATGCACCAGTCACCTTCGCGACCGAGGAGGGCCGGATCACCGTCTCCTGCGGATCCGCGCACTTCACGCTGCTGAGCATGCCGGTCGAGGAGTACCCGACCCTTCCGCAGGTGTCCGCGCAGTCCGGGTTCCTGCCCGCCGAGCTGTTCGCGAACGCCGTGGCCCAGGTCGCCGTCGCCGCATCCCGCGACGACGTGACACCGGTCATCACCGGAGTGCAGCTCGAGATCTCCGACAACAAGCTCTCGCTGATCGCCACCGACCGCTACCGCGTAGCCGTCCGCGAGATCGAGTGGACCGCCGACGAGTCGGTGACCGAGGTCATCACCGCGCTGGTTCCCGCGCGCACGCTCACCGAGATCGGCAAGACCTTCGGCCACAGCGGATCGATCTCGGTCGCGATCACCTCCAGCGACGAGCGCGAGCTCATCGCGTTCCAGGCGGACAAGAAGACCGTCACCTCGCTGCTGATCAAGGGCAACTTCCCGCCCGTGAAGCGCCTGTTCCCCGAGACGGTCGACAACTACGCGGTGATCAACACCGCCGAGCTCATCGAGGCGGTCCGCCGTGTCTCGCTGGTGCTCGAGCGCGAGGCCGCGCTGCGCTTCAGCTTCTCCGTCGACGGCCTCACCCTCGAGGCCATCGGCTCCGAGCAGGCGCAGGCGTCCGAGACTATCGACGCCTTCCTCACCGGCACCGACACCGTCGTCTCCCTGAAGCCGGCCTTCCTGCTCGACGGCCTCGGCGCCGTCCACTCCGAATTCGTGCGGATCTCGTTCACCAAAACCGAGAACCCGAACAAGCCTGGACCGGTGCTCATCACGAGCCAGTCCTCGAAGGACCAGGCGGGTGCTGACAACTACAAGTACCTCCTCCAGCCCAACCTTCTCCTGCGCTAGACCCTCCACCACACACGTATCAAAGGAATTTTTATGCATATTGGGCTCATTGGACTCGGCAAGATGGGCAACAACATGCGCGCCCGCCTGCGCAACGGCGACATCGAGGTCACGGGCTACGACCCCAACCCCGCTGTCTCCGACGTCGCGAGCCTCGCCGAGCTGGCCGCCGCGCTGCCGGCGCCGCGCATCGTCTGGGTGATGGTCCCCTCCGGCGCGATCACCACGAACGTCGTCACCGAGCTGGCCGAGGTCCTCTCCGAGGGCGACCTCGTCATCGAGGGCGGCAACTCGCGCTTCACCGAGGACTTCAAGCACTCGGCGCTGCTCGCCGAGAAGGGCATCAACTACGTCGACGCCGGTGTGTCCGGTGGAGTCTGGGGCCTCGAGAACGGCTACGGCCTCATGGTCGGCGGAAACGCGGCCGACGTCGAGCGCGCACTCCCGATCTTCGACGCGCTCCGTCCCGAGGGACCCCGCGCCGAGGGCTTCGTGCACACCGGCGAGATCGGTGCCGGCCACTACGCCAAGATGGTGCACAACGGTATCGAGTACGCCCTGATGCAGGCCTGGGCCGAGGGCTACGAGCTCCTCGACTCGCGCAAGGACATCATCAAGGACGTCACCGGCACCTTCGAGGCATGGCAGCGCGGAACGGTCGTGCGCTCCTGGCTGCTCGAGCTGCTCGTCAAGGCCCTCAAGGAGGACCCGGAATTCAAGGAGATCGAGGGCTACGTCGAGGACTCCGGCGAGGGCCGCTGGACCGTCGAGGAGGCGCTCAACAACGCCGTCCCCGTGCCCACGATCAGCGCCGCGATCTTCGCGCGCTTCGTCTCCCGCCAGGGTGACTCGCCCTCGATGAAGGCCGTCGCCGCACTGCGCAACCAGTTCGGTGGGCACTCCGTCCGCAAGGCGTAACGCACCACCCATCGCTCGTGATCGTCACCCGTCTCAACCTCAGCGACTTCCGCAACTACGAAACCGTTGATGTTGGGATGGTGGCGGGACCGAACGTCTTCGTCGGCTCCAACGGGCAGGGCAAGACCAACCTCGTCGAGGCGCTCGGCTACCTGAGCACCCTCGGGTCGCACCGCGTGTCCACCGACCACGCGATGATCCGCGCCGGCCAGGACGCCGCGATCGTGCGCGCCCGGCTCGAGCACAGCGATCGCCAGATGCTGGTGGAGGTGCAGCTCAACCGGGTCGGCGCCAACCGCGCGCAGGTGAACCGCTCGGTGATCAAGACCCGCGAACTGCCGCGCTACTTCTCGAGCGTGCTGTTCGCACCCGAGGATCTGGCGCTCGTGCGCGGCGACCCCTCCGGCCGCCGCCGCTTCATGGACGAGCTGCTCGTGCAGCGCCACCCGCGCCTCGGCGGGGTGATGACCGACTTCGACCGCGTGCTCAAGCAGCGCAACTCCCTGCTCAAGTCGGCCCGCGCATCCGGGATCCGCGGCGGCGCGCTCTCCACCCTGGAGATCTGGGACGAGCGTCTGGTCGAGTTCGGCTCGGAGATCATCCAGGCCAGGAGCTCGCTGGTCGCCGACCTGCTGCCGCTCGTCGGGCAGGCCTACTCGCAGATCGCCGGCGCCGACCACCACGCCTCGCTGGCCAGCTACCTCAGCATCCTCTCCAGCGATTCAGCGGATGAAGCGACCATCGAGCAGAGCGCGGTGCGAGGCGGCGCGCTGGAACTCGCCGAGATCGCGCAGAACTTCCGTGCGGCACTGGTGCGCCTGCGCCGCGCCGAGGTGGACCGCGGGATAACCCTCGCGGGACCCCACCGCGACGACCTCTTCCTCGAGCTGAACTCCCTGCCCGCACGCGGCTACGCCAGCCACGGCGAGTCCTGGTCGTTCGCTCTCGCTCTGAAACTCGCATCCGCCGAGGTGTTGCGGCGCGAGTCCTCGACCGGCGACCCCGTGCTGATCCTCGACGACGTCTTCGCCGAGCTCGACGAGTCGCGCCGCGCCAGGCTCGCGGGCGCGGTCGACGGCTTCGAGCAGGTGCTCATCACCGCGGCGGTGCTCGACGACGTGCCGGAGAAACTCGCCGCCCATATCGTGCGTATCCGCGCCGGACGTATCGTCGAGGAGGAGGAGTCATGACGAGCACACCGCCGCCGCGCGAGAACGACGAGGCCCGCGCCGTCTACCTGCGCTTCCGCCGCCTGTTCGGCACCGGAGTCTTCAAGTCGAACGACGCGAAGAAGCGCGAGAAGCGGGTCGAGGGCGCCAGCGTCCCCTTCGGCGTCGGCCGCGATCCGCACGGGATCGCCGACGTGATGGACCTGCTCACCGCCAACATGGGGTGGACCTCGCCGCTCGCCCAGTCGGAGCTCGTCGCGTCGTGGGTGGAGATCGCGGGAGCGGAGACCGCCGAGCACTCCACACCGGTCGGTATAGAGGACGGCGTGCTCACCGTGCAGTGCGACTCGACCGCCTGGGCCACCCAGCTGCGCCTGATGCGCACCCAGATCACCACGCACATCGCCCTGCGCTACCCCGATGCGAAGATCCAGTCCGTGCGCTTCGAAGGGCCGAACGCGCCCTCCTGGAAACGCGGCCCCAGATCAATTCCAGGCCGGGGCCCGCGCGACACTTACGGCTAGGTGGGCAAATCTGGTCACCCCCGCACTAAAAGCGCGGCACAGCGCCGCATAGACCACGCAACACGCCCGTATTTGGTAGACTGAGGGGGCCGCCTAGCGCGTCCCGAACCGGGACCACACTCTTGGATGGCACATCACGAAACGCGGCAGGAGCACAATTTCAGATGGCGACGAATCCCGGCGAAAATCTCGAGGACACCTCTCTGGATAGTGCACCACCAGCGGTGATCGGCGATGCCTCCGCGCACGAGGCGCTGACGAGCTCCACCAACGACGAGGACTACGGCGCCGACCAGATCCAGATCCTCGAGGGTCTCGAAGCGGTGCGCAAGCGCCCCGGCATGTACATCGGCTCCACCGGCCCGCGCGGCCTGCACCACCTGGTCTACGAGGTTGTGGACAACTCGGTGGACGAGGCCCTCGCCGGCCACTGCGACCTGATCACGGTCACCATGCGCAAAGACGGTGGCATCCGCGTGCGCGACAACGGCCGCGGGATCCCCGTCGACATCAACAAGCAGGAGCAGAAGTCGACCGTCGAGGTCGTCATGACGATCCTGCACGCCGGCGGGAAATTCGGCGGCGGCGGCTACTCCGTCTCCGGCGGGCTGCACGGCGTGGGCATCTCCGTGGTGAACGCGCTCTCTAGCGAGGTGGACACCGAGGTGCGCCGCCAGGGCCACGTCTGGCGCATGAGCTTCAAGAACGGCGTGCCGACGGCGCCGCTCGAGAAGGGCGAGGCGACCGACGAGACCGGAACGCAGCAGACCTTCTGGCCGAGCAAGGAGACCTTCGAGACGGTCGAGTTCGACTACGAGACGCTCCGCGCCCGCTTCCAGCAGATGGCCTTCCTCAACAAGGGCCTGCGCATCACCATCACCGACGAGCGCGGCGACGAGGACGTCACCGAGAGCTACATGTACGAGAAGGGACTCGTCGACTACGTCGAGTACCTGAACCGCGCGAAGAAGGCCGAGCTCATCCACGCGGATGTCATCGCCTTCGAATCCGAGGACACCGTGCGCAAGATCTCCCTCGAGGTCGCGATGCAGTGGACCAGCGCGTACACCGAGAGCGTGCACACCTACGCGAACACCATCAACACGCACGAGGGCGGGACCCACGAGGAGGGCTTCCGCGCCGCGCTCACCACGCTGGTCAACCGCTACGCGCGCGAGAAGAACATCATCAAGGAGAAGGACGAGAACCTCTCCGGCGACGACGTGCGCGAGGGGCTCACCGCCGTGATCTCGGTGAAGCTCGCCGAGCCGCAGTTCGAGGGCCAGACCAAGACCAAGCTCGGCAATACGGAGGCGAAGGCGTTCGTGCAGCGCGTCGCCAGCCAGCAGCTCGGCGACTGGTTCGACCGCAACCCCACGCAGGCGCGCGACGTGATCCGCAAGGCGATCCAGGCCTCGCAGGCCCGCCTCGCCGCCCGCAAGGCGCGCGAGCAGACCCGCCGCAAGGGACTGCTCGAGTCGGGCGGAATGCCCGGCAAGCTGCGCGACTGCTCCTCGAAGGACCCCTCGCTCAGCGAGATCTACATCGTGGAGGGCGACTCGGCAGGCGGCTCCGCCGTGCAGGGCCGCGACCCGCAGTTCCAGGCCATCCTCCCGCTGCGCGGGAAGATCCTGAACGTCGAGAAGGCGCGCCTAGACCGCGCGCTCGGCAACGCCGAGGTGCAGGCCATGATCACCGCCTTCGGCGCGGGCATCGGCGAGGACTTCGACCCGGAGAAGGTGCGGTACCACAAGATCGTGCTGATGGCCGATGCCGACGTGGACGGGCAGCACATCACCACCCTGCTGCTCACCCTGCTCTTCCGCTACATGCGCCCGCTGATCGACCACGGCTACGTGTACCTCGCGCAGCCGCCGCTGTACCGCCTCAAGTGGACCAACGCGGAGCACCAGTTCGTGTACAGCGACAGGGAGCGCGACGGAATGCTCGAGCTCGGCCTCGCCGCCGGCAAGCGCATCCCCAAGGAGAACGGCATCCAGCGCTACAAGGGCCTCGGCGAGATGGACTACAGCGAGCTGTGGGAGACCACGATGGACCCCGCGACCCGCACCCTCCTGCAGGTGACGCTCGACGACGCCGCAGCGGCCGACGAGATCTTCTCCACCCTGATGGGCGAGGACGTCGAGTCACGGCGCAACTTCATCCAGCGCAACGCGAAAGACGTGCGCTTCCTCGACATTTGACTCCGCTGGTTGAGTAGGCCGCCCGCGGCCGTATCGAAACCTCGCCGACGCAGAACCAGACTGGATTAGAACTATGGCTGACGTAACAGAACCAGAGGGCACCGCCGCCCCCGAACCCACCTTCGAGAAGGCCGTCGTCGACACGCGCCACGACAAGGTCGACCAGGTCGACCTGCAGCTCGAGATGCAGCGCTCCTACCTCGACTACGCGATGAGCGTCATCGTGGGCCGCGCCCTCCCCGAGGTGCGCGACGGGCTCAAGCCGGTGCACCGCCGCGTGATCTACGCGATGTACGACGGCGGGTACCGTCCGGACAAGGGCTTCAACAAGTGCACCCGCGTCGTCGGCGAGGTGATGGGCCAGTTCCACCCGCACGGCGACTCGTCGATCTACGACGCACTGGTTCGCCTGGTCCAGCCGTGGAGCCTGCGCTACCCGCTGGCGCTCGGTCAGGGCAACTTCGGCTCCGCCGGCAACGACGGCGCGGCCGCCCCCCGGTACACCGAGACCAAGATGGCCCCGCTCGCCATGGAGATGGTGCGCGACATCGACGAGGAGACCGTCGACTTCGTCCCCAACTACGACGGCAAGACGCAGGAGCCGGTCGTGCTCCCCGCCCGCTTCCCCAACCTGCTCGTCAACGGCTCGGTCGGCATCGCGGTCGGCATGGCCACCAACATCCCGCCGCACAACCTGCGCGAGGTCGCCGCGGGCGCCCTCTGGTCGCTCGAGCACCCGGAGGCGCCCCGCGAGGAGCTTCTCGAGGCGCTCATCGAGCGGATAAAGGGACCCGACTTCCCCACGGGCGCCCAGATCCTGGGGACCAAGGGAATCCAGGACGCCTACCGCACCGGTCGCGGATCGATCACGATGCGCGCTGTCGTGAACGTCGAGGAGCTGCAGGGTCGCACCTGCCTCGTCGTCACCGAGCTGCCGTACCAGGTGAACCCCGACAACCTCGCCCTGAAGATCGCCGAGCTGGTCAAGGACGGCAAGGTCGCCGGCATCGCCGACATCCGCGACGAGACCTCGGGCCGCACCGGCCAGCGCCTCGTCATCGTGCTCAAGCGCGACGCGGTCGCCAAGGTGGTTCTCAACAACCTCTACAAGCACACCCCGCTGCAGGACAACTTCGGCGCGAACATGCTTGCCATCGTCGACGGCATCCCGCGCACCCTGCCGATCGACGGCTTCATCACGCACTGGATCGACCACCAGATCGAAGTCATCGTGCGCCGCACGACCTTCCGCCTGCGCAAGGCCGAGGAGCGCGCGCACATCCTGCGCGGCTACATCAAGGCGCTGGACGCTCTCGACGAGGTGATCGCCCTCATCCGCCGCTCGCAAACGACCGAGGACGCCCGCGACGGCCTGATGGGTCTGCTCGCGATCGACGAGCTCCAGGCCCGCGCCATCCTCGACATGCAGCTGCGCCGCCTGGCCGCCCTCGAGCGCCAGAAGATCATCGACGAGCACGACGAGCTCGAGCGCCTGATCGCGACGTACCACCACATCCTGAACACCCCGACGGAGCAGCGCAAGATCGTGCGCGACGAGCTCACCGAGCTCGTCGACCGCTTCGGCGACGACCGCCGCACCGAGATCATGTTCGGCTTCGACGGCGACATGAGCATGGAAGACCTCATCCCCGAAGAGGAGATGGTGATCACCGTCACCCGCGGCGGCTACGTCAAGCGCACCCGCAGCGACAACTACCGCAGCCAGCACCGCGGCGGCAAGGGCGTCAAGGGCGCCCAGCTGCGCGCGGACGACGTGGTCGAGCACTTCTTCGTGACCACCACGCACCACTGGCTGCTGTTCTTCACGAACACCGGACGCGTCTACCGCGCCAAGGCCTACGAGCTGCAGGAGGCCGGCCGCGACGCGAAGGGCCAGCACGTCGCCAACCTGCTCGCGCTGCAGCCCGGCGAGGAGATCGCCCAGATCCTCGACATCCCCGACTACCAGGCGGCGAAGTACCTCGTGCTCGCCACCCGTCGCGGCCTGGTGAAGAAGACGTCGCTGACCGAGTACGACACCAACCGCACCGGCGGCATCATCGCCATCAACCTGCGCGACGAGGACGAGCTCGTCTCGGCGATGCTCGTGGAGGAGACGCAGGACGTTCTGCTCGTCTCCCACAAGGGCATGTCGATCCGCTTCACCGCCTCCGACTCGGCGATGCGCCCGATGGGCCGCTCCACCTCCGGTGTGAAGGGCATGGACTTCCGCGACGGGGACGAGCTGCTCTCCGCATCGGTCGTGACGGATGCCGGCTACGTGTTCGTGGTCACCGAGGGCGGCTTCGCCAAGCGCACCTCCACCGACGAGTACCGGGTGCAGGGCCGCGGCGGCCTGGGCATCAAGGTGGCCAAGCTGCAGGACGCGCGCGGCGATCTCGCCGGTGCGCTGATCGTCTCCGACGACGACGAAGTGCTTGTGGTTCTTGCCAGTGGCAAGGTGGTACGCTCCTCCGTGGCCGAGGTTCCCGCCAAGGGCAGGGACACGATGGGCGTGGTATTCGCCCGCTTCGCCGAGGATGACAGAATCATCGCGCTCGCGAAGAACAGCGAGCGCAAACTAGTTAATCAGGATGGCGAGACCGACCTGGGGGAGATCCCTGCGGAGATCGTTGTCACTGGAGAGGACAGATCAGTCGATGAGTAGTGTCGCCGAGAAGCTGCAGCGCAAGACGCAGCGCCCCGTAGCAACCAAGCAGGTCAGGCTCAAGCTGGTCTACGTCGACTTCTGGTCGACGGTGAAGCTCTCCTTCCTCGTGGCCGTCTCCCTCGGAGTCGTGCTCGTGGTCGCCACGGTGCTCATCTACCTGGTGCTGCAGTCCACCAGCGTCTTCAGCAAGCTCGACGAGCTGCTCGTCGATGTGCTGAGCGATCCCGACTTCAGCATCACGAACACGTTCTCGCTTTCCGCGGTCTCGCTGTTCGCCGTCGTCGTGGCCATCCTCAACATCATCGTGGGCACCGCACTGGGCGCCATCACGAGCATCCTGTACAACTTCAGCGTGCGGATCACCGGCGGACTGCTGGTCGGATTCACGAATAACTAGCTCGAAAAGACGGCCCCGGATGCTCGATTGGGTATCCGGGCGCAGGTGCGGTACTCTCGTATCTGCCCGCGGGGGTATAGCTCAGTTGGTTAGAGCGCTTCACTGATAATGAAGAGGTCCCAGGTTCAAATCCCGGTACCCCCACACAAGAACAATTCCACACGCACGACCCGCGAGGGGCCTTAGCTCAATTGGTAGAGCGCCTGCTTTGCAAGCAGGAGGTCAGGAGTTCGATTCTCCTAGGCTCCACTCCCTCCTCCAGCGCCGCTTCCGCGGCGCTTTTGTGGTTAACCGTCGAATCCGCGCCCGAGCGGATGCGGCCCGGCCGTCTCTGCGGCGCTGTGTGCCCGTCTAAGCAGGCCGGAGCACCCGCCCCCGGGAGCGCCTCGTTAAACGCAGAAGGCCCGCCGGAGCGGGCCTTCTGGAGTGCTGTGCCAGGTTCTGGCGGTGAGTGCCTAGTTGGCGCCGACCGTTCCGGCGTCGAGGGTGCCCGACTCGGGCAGCTCGTCGTCGTCGATCCAGAGGTCGTCGTCGGCACGAAGGGTCTGCCAGACGGCGTAGGCAACGCCTGCCGCCGCGACCACACCGAGACCGATGAGGATGTACTTGCCGGGGCCGCTGCTCTTCGGCTGCGGCACGACTCCGGCCTTGCGGCCGATGACGGTGACGTTCTTGGAGACGTTCTTGCCGAACTTCTCGGCGTTCTTCGAGAGGGCGTCCGCGCTCTTCGAGACGCGCTTGCCCACCTCGTCGGTTCCCTCGGAGACGCGACGGATCGCGTCGCGCACCTGCGGGCTCTTCGCGGCGTCGAGCACGGCGAGGGCCGAGGCGATCGCGGATGCGACAGCCGGGAGCACGTCGTGCTCCACCTTGTGCTTGGCGGTCGAGGCCGCCGTCTGGGTCGCCGTGATGCCGGTGGAGACCACGGGCTTCAGGTTCGACTCGTACGCACCCTTGACGCGGGGCGTCACTTCTTCTCGTGCATAGTTGGCGGCCTGGTGGCGCGCCTCGTGAACGACGCCGCCGGCGTGCTCGAGTACGTCTCTTTGGCTCTGCAAGAGTTCCGTCGCCTGCTTCTTGAGGCGAGTGAACTCACGCTGCCGCTTCCGTGACAGTCCCATTGAAAAAACCTCCGTCGGTGTGGTGCAGCGAACTCTTCAATCTTGTCACGCCACTCTACCCAGCGAAACGGCTGGGACTGGGAGCGGCCTGTGCGCTATCCAACACAGCCGGAAGCGGCTATGTAAGAATTGTGCCCATGTCTTTGCATACAGCGGTAGCCACAATCACCACCAACCTCGGCGTCATCACGGTCAACCTCCTCGGTAACCACGCCCCCAAGACGGTCGACAACTTCGTTGGTCTCGCGACCGGCACCAAGGAGTGGACGCACCCCAAGACGGGCAAGGTCTCGACCGACCCGCTGTACAACGGTGTGATCTTCCACCGCATCATCAAGCAGTTCATGCTCCAGGCGGGCGACCCCCTCGGCCAGGGCATCGGCGGACCCGGCTACGAGTTCGACGACGAGATCCACCCCGAGCTCACCTTCAACGAGCCCTACGTGCTGGCCATGGCCAACGCGGGCAGCCGCGGCGGCAAGGGCACCAACGGTTCGCAGTTCTTCATCACGACCGTCCCCACCCAGTGGCTCCAGGGCAAGCACACCATCTTCGGCACGGTCGCCGACGAGGAGTCCAAGCGCGTCGTCGACGCGATCGAGGCTGTGCAGACCGACGGCCGCGACAAGCCGCTCACTGACGTCGTCATCGAGAGCGTCACCGTCGAGCAGGTCTGACTCACACTCCAGTGACGGATACCGAACGAGGCACCGACAACTTCTGTTATCGGCATCCTGACCGGCAGAGCTTCATCCTCTGCCAGCGCTGCGGTCGCACGGTCTGCGCGGAATGCCAGACGCAGGCGGCCGTCGGCGTGCACTGCCCGGAGTGCGTGCGGGAGGCGCGTGAGAGCGCCCCCCGCACGAAGTCCGCCCGCGTGACGCGGATGCGCTCCACCTGGCGGCCCGGCAGCGGTGTGCCGGTGGTGACCTACACGCTGATCGGTCTCAACACGGTGCTCTACGCACTCGAGTTCCTGTCGGGCGGCGCCCTGTTCCCCTGGCTCGCCTACCGCTCGGACTTCACCGAGACCCAGCCGTGGCGCATGCTCACCTCGGCGTTTATGCACGGGTCGATCTGGCACCTGCTGTTCAACATGTACTCGTTGTTCATCTTCGGGCCGATCATCGAGCACCTCGTCGGGCGCGTGCGCTTCCTCGCGCTGTACCTGCTCGCCGCGTTCGGCGGCTCGGTGGCCGTGCTGGTCCTCGCGCCCTCGCAGGCCGTGGTCGGAGCATCCGGTGCGATCTTCGGACTGCTCGGCGCCTTCTTCATCATCCAGCGCCGCCTCGGCGGCAACAACACCGGCCTGCTGGTGCTCATCGGGCTCAACCTGGTGATCGGGTTCATCCCGGGGATGTCGATCTCCTGGCAGGCGCACATCGGCGGACTCATCGCCGGAGCGGCCGTCGCCGCGATCTACACGGCGACCCGCCGCCCCAAGCAGAAGGCGGTCCAGGTCGCCGGACTCGTCGGGGTGGCAGCGGCCCTCGTCGCGATCACGGTCGTGGCCGCCGGAGGCTGAGCGCCGGCCCGCGACCACGCGGACAGAGAGAAGGACCGCCGGGCTGATGCCTGGCGGTCCTTCTCTGTCTGCAGCGGGTTCAGTGTGCACCGGGCGGAAAGTTATCCACAGGGTTGTGCACAGTGGGGATAATTACACCGGTGTAACTAACCCTTAAACGGCGCGGATCCGGGCGGGTCAGCGCCAGCGTGTCGTCATGAGGAAGCCGACGAACATGATGCCGAAGCCGACCAGGATGTTGCCGGACCCGAGCTGCGGGATGGGGAACTGGGCGGCGCCGCTCACGTAGAAGACGATGATCCAGACGAGCCCGATCAGCATGAATCCGAACATGATCGGCTTGAACCACACCGGGTTCGGAGCCTGTTCTCCAGAGCGCTGCTCAGCCGGACGTTCGGACTTGGTTCGTTCGCTGCTGCTGGCCATGGCAAAAATCTTACTCGAAACGGCTTGTCCCAGTTGGCGGCCCTGTATCCGCGCGGCTCACGAGCCGTTTTCGCACCGTACAATCAAGCCATGAGCGAGATAGAGCCGCTGGGGACAGCCGCGCCCATGAAGCGTCCGCGGCGCCGCAAGGTCACCGTCGTCGGTGTGCTCGGCGAGCTGTTCATCACCGCGGGTGTGCTCGTGCTGCTCTTCCTCGGCTGGCAGGTCTGGCTCAACGACATCATCGTCGGCGCCGGCCAGACCGACGCCGCCAGCGAGCTCTCCGAGCAGTGGGACAACGACGCCGAGGCCGCGCCCGCTCCCGAGCAGACCCCCGACGCTGAGGCGCCCGCGGTCGTGCCGAGCACGGGGGAGCCGGTCATCGCCACTGCGCCCGCCGACGCGGTGGCGTTCGCGAACATCATCATCCCGCGCCTCGGCGCCGACTACATCCGGCCGATCGCCCAGGGCACCGGCAACAACGTGATCAACAACCCCAAGACGGGCGTCGGGCACTACGACGAGTCGCAGATGCCCGGCGAGGTCGGCAACTTCGCGGTGGCCGCCCACCGCACCACCTACGGCGCGCCCTTCCACGACATCGACAAGCTCGTCGTCGGCGACTCGATCATCGTCGAGACGCAGGACGGCTGGTACAAGTACATCTACCGCGGCACGCAGTACGTGCGGCCGACCGGCGTCGACGTGCTCGAGCCGGTGCCGCAGTTCCCCGGGGTCGCATCGACCGACCGGATCCTGACCATGACCAGCTGCCACCCCAAGTTCTCGGCGGCCCAGCGCATCATCGCCTACGGCGTCTTCGACAGCTGGTACCCGCGGGCCGGCGGCGCCCCCACCGAGATCTCCACCCTCGTCCAAGCCGGAGGCAACTGATGTACGCGGCGTTCTTCCGATTCCTGCCCGGCCCGGTGTGGCTGCGCATCCTGATCAGCCTGGTGCTGGTCGCGGCGGTGCTCGCGGCCTGCGTGCTCTGGGTGTTCCCCTTCGTCAACGGCTTCTTCGCAGTCCCGGACGTTACGGTGGGCGAATGACCCGCGTACTCGTGATCGACAACTACGACAGCTTCGTCTACACCCTGAACGGCTATCTGCTGCAGCTGGGGGCGCAGACCACCGTCGTGCGCAACGACGCCTTCTCAGCGGATGACGCGGCCGCCTACATCGCGGACTACGACGCCGTGCTGCTGTCGCCCGGCCCCGGCACCCCCGCGGCCGCCGGCGTCTCCATCCCGATCGTGAAGGCCGTGATCGAGACGGGCCAGCCGCTCTTCGGCGTCTGCCTCGGCCACCAGGCCATCGCCGAGGCGATGGGCGCCACGGTCACCCACGCCGAGGAGCTGATGCACGGCAAGACCTCGCGCATCGAGCACGACGACAGCGGCTTCTACGACGGTGTGCCGCAGCCGTTCACCGCCACGCGCTACCACTCCCTGGCCATCGTCAATTCGACCGTGCCCGACGACCTGGTGGTGACCTCGCAGACCGCCGGCGGAGTGATCATGGGCGTGCGTCACGCGGAGCAGCCGATCTTCGGGGTGCAGTTCCACCCGGAGTCGGTGCTCACCGAGGGTGGCTACCGCATGGTCGGCAACTGGCTCGCGGTGGCCGGCCTGCCCGAGGCGGCCGAGACCGCGAAGGGCCTCACCCCGCTGATGAAGTAGTCCGGCGAGCGGATGCGGCGCGCTCCGCGCCGCCGGGCTCTACGGCTTGCTGCAGTAGGTGATGGTGATCGCCGACTTCTGCGGGGCGTCGCCCGTGACGCTCTGGCTGACGACCTTGCCGCCGGAGCAGCCGAGGTCGCCCACGGTCTTCACCTCGAGCTGCAGGCCGCTCAGCGCACCCGTGGCGGTGCCGACCGCCTGGCCGACCTGGTCGGGAACCTGCACGAGCCCGTTGGAGACGACCATGTTCACGGCCGATCCGAGGGGTGCCGTGCCGCCCGGAGCCGGGTCGGCGGAGATGACCACACCCTCCTTGACGGTGGCGGAGTAGTCGGCCGTGATGGTTCCGTCGACGAATCCCGCTGCCGCCAGGGCGGCGGACGCATCCGCTTGGGGAGAATTGGCGATCTGCGGAATCGTGACGGCCTTGGCGCCGGTGGAGACGTAGACCTTGATCAGCTGGCTCGGCCCGACGGTGATGCCCTCTTCGGGATCGGTGCGGATGATGACGCCGGCCTCGACGTCGGGGTTCGACTCGTCGAAGCGGTTGGCGACGAGGTTCTTGTCGACGATCGCCGCGCTGCCGTTCTCCCAGATCTGGCCGACCACGTCGGGGACCTTGATGGCGACGTTGGAGGTGAGAGTGGTCTGGCCGAGACTCAGTGTCCAAACGCCGACGGCGACGATAACCACGAGCATCACGGCGATGCCTCCCCAGATCCACGCCACGGGAGGCCGGTTCTGGGTGCGCGGGATGCGGTCGTTCTGGTCGACGTTGAGCTGGCGGAAGGTGGCGTCCGAGCTGCTGGTGGCGCCGGGGTTGGCACCGAAGAGCGCGGTGTTGAACTCGTTCGCCTGCGCGGTCTTGCGCACGGGGATGGATCCGGCCGCGGCGGCCTCCGCGTCGATGCGGAACTCGCTGGCGGTCTGGAAGCGCTCGAAGCGGTCCTTCGCGATGGCACGCAGCACCACGGCGTCGAGGGCCGGCGAGACGCGCGGGTTGAGCGTGCTCGGCGGCAGCGACTGCTGGTTGACGTGCTGGTAGGCCACGGCCACCGGGTTGGCGCCGGTGAAGGGGGCGTGGCCGGTGAGCATCTCGAACATCACGATGCCGGTGGAGTAGAGGTCGGTGCGTGCGTCGACGGCCTCGCCGCGCGCCTGCTCCGGCGAGAAGTACTGGGCCGTTCCGACGATCGTGCTGGTCTCGGCGATGCTCGCCGAGGAGTCGGAGATGGCGCGGGCGATGCCGAAGTCCATGACCTTCACCTGGCCGGTGTTGGCGATCATGATGTTGCCGGGCTTCACGTCGCGGTGCACCACGCCCGCGCGGTGCGAGTACTCCAGGGCGGTGAGCACCTGGGAGATGATGCGGGTCGCCTCGACCGCCTCGATCGGGCCCTCGGCGATGATGTCCTTGAGCAGGCGCCCGTCGACGAACTCCATGATGATGAACGGGAGCTGCACCTCGGAGCCGAACTCGTCGACCACGGTCTCCTCGCCGGCGTCGAAGATGCGCACGATGGTGGCGTGCGCCATCTTCGCAGCCTCCTGCGCCTCGCGGCGGAAGCGGCTGCGGAACGCCGGGTTGGTGGCGAGGGCGGGCTTGAGCAGCTTGATCGCCACCCGGCGGCCGAGCCGGTTGTCGATGCCGGCGTGCACGTCGGCCATTCCGCCGCGACCGATGAGCTCGCCGACCTGGTACCTGCCGGCGAGCAGACGCACGCTCTGGGCTACGCCATCAGTCACGAACTATCTCCCCGGGGGCTGGTGTGAAAAATCTCTGTCAGTGTACTCGGTCGCCCGCTGGGCGCTCTGTCAGGCGGGCTAGGGCGTCGCGGGCGGGTTCGTCGCGGTGGGTGCTGCCGTTACCGTCACCGTTGCGGCTCCCGACGACGGCGACTGCAGCGAGTCGCCGCAGACGGCGATGTAGCTGACCGACATGGTTCCCGGAGTTCCCGTGGTGACCTGCATGGTGGTCGCGTCCGCGCTCACCGGGTTGCCCGACACCGCGGTGCCGTTGGTGACCGAGAAGTTGTACTCCCTGAGGTTCATCCCCGCGGGGCATCCCGGGTAGCGCGTCCAGTTGATGGTCACCGGCACGCCGGCGAGAGCGGATGTCGGCGTCGCGGTGGGCGCGGACGGCTGGGGTGCCGTCGCGACCGGTCCGTAGAAGGTGACGGCGATGAGGGCGTTCGGCTGCTGCGGTCCGGTGGGGCTGACCGCGTATGCCCGGCCGACCTGTTCGGAGGTGGCGGCGGCTTCGCCGAGGCGGGACTCCATCCGCAGCCCGAGTCCGAGCAGCTTGTCCTCGGCCTGCGCCTCGGTGAGGTTGGCGAACTCCGCCTCGACGACCTCGACGGTCTGCACGGGAGGCGGAGTGGTCTGGGTCGGCGTGGGCGTGGAGGAGGTGGCGCTACGTGTGGGCGACGACGAGGTCGCGGCAGGCGTCTCCTCCTCGGGGTTCGCCACCAGGGCGATGATCACGGCGATGAGCACCACGGCGAGAACCGAGACGATGGCGATGAGCGGCCACATCCACGGGTTTCGCTTGCGCGGCTCCTCGTCGCCTTCGCCCTCGACGGGCTCGTCGGCGGCGTTGAGCAGCTGGGTGGCGGCCGCGGTGTTCTGGCCGTAGTTGGCGCCTGCGGTGTTCGCCAGCGATCCGCTGCCGAGGATTCCGGGCACGGCCACGGTCGCGGCCGCGACGTCGCCGCGGCGCAGGGCCTGGGCGGCGCGGGCGAGGTTGGCCGCGGAGGAGGGGCGGTCGGCCGGGTTCTTAGCGATGCAGGCGTAGACGAGGTTGCGCACCTCCTCGGAGATGGTGACAGGGAGCTCCGGCGGGGTCTCGTTGATCTGTGCCATCGCGATGGCGACCTGGGACTCGCCGGTGAAGGGGCGGCGCCCGGCCAGCGACTCGTAGGCCACGATTCCGAGCGAGTAGATGTCGGTGGTGGGGGAGGCGGAGCGGCCGCTCGCCTGCTCGGGCGAGAGGTACTGCACGGTGCCCATGACCTGGCCGGTCGCCGTGAGCGGCACCTGGTCGGCGATGCGGGCGATGCCGAAGTCGGTGATCTTGACGCGGCCGTCGGGGGTGATGAGCAGGTTGCCCGGCTTGATGTCGCGGTGCACGAGACCTGCGGCGTGCGCGGCGGAGAGGGCGTTCGCGGTCTGCGCGACGATGTCGAGCACGCGGTCGGTGGAGAGCACACGTTCGCGCTCGAGGATGGCGCTGAGCGCCTCACCGGGCACGAGCTCCATCACGAGGTAGGCGCTGCCGTCCTCCTCGCCGTAGTCGAAGACGTTGGCGATGCCTTCGTGGTTGACGAGGGCGGCGTGCCTGGCCTCGGCGCGGAAGCGCTCGAGGAAGCCGGGGTCGCCGAGGTACTCGTCCTTGAGGATCTTGATCGCAACGGTGCGGCCGATCACGAGGTCGGTCGCCTGCCAGACCTCGCCCATGCCGCCGATCGCAACGCGACTCGACAGTTGGTATCTGCCCCCGAAAGTGAGGCCACTGGTGGGTCTCATTTGTTTAGCACCGCCTCTAGTACTTTCTTTGCGATTGGGGCTGCGACTGAATTGCCGAACCCTGTCTGACCGAGGCCGCCGCCGTTCTCAACGACCACTGCGACTGCTACCTCGGGGTCTTCCGCCGGAGCGAATCCGGTGAACCAGAGCGTGTACGGCTCGCCCTTGCCGTTCTCCGCCGTACCGGTCTTACCCGCCACGGACACCCCGCTAATTCTCGCATTACTGGCCGCACCGTTCGCGACGTTGCCGACCATCATCTGCGTCAGTGTGTCCGCCGTCTCGCTGCTCATCGGGGTGTTGTACACGGAGGGCTCGGTGGTCACGCGGTCGCTGAGATCGGGGGCGAGGATCTTCTCGATGAGGGTCGGCTCCATGAGCGTTCCGTCGTTCGCGATAGCGGCCGAGTTCATGGCGATCTGCAGGGGTGTGACGCGCACACTCGCCTGGCCGAAGGAGGAGAGCATCAGCTGCGCCTCGCTCTCGGTGGGCGGGTAGACGCTGGGGGTGCTGCGCTGCGGGATGTCGAAGCTGGACTCGAAGCCGAGCTGCTTGGCCATGTCGTGGATGGCGTCGTAGCCGAGCGCCGAGCCGAGCTGGGCGAAGGGGATGTTGCAGGAGAGGCGCAGCGCGGTCTCGATGGTGACGGTGCTGCCGCCGCCGCAGGTTCCGCCCTCGGCGTTGTTGATCACCGAGCTGCTGCCGGGGAGGGTGAAGGTGGCGGGGTTCGGGAACTCCGAGTCGGGCGTGTAGTCGCCGGACTCGATCGCGGCCGCGGCCACAACGAGCTTGAAGACCGACCCGGGCGGGTAGAGGTCGCCGCCGATCGCGCGGTTGACCAGGGGGTCCGCCGGGTCGTCGAGCAGGGCCTCGTAGTTGGCGATCACCTGCGGGGTGTCGTGCACGGCGAGGATGTTCGGGTCGAAGGACGCCTTCGAGACCATGGCGAGGATCGCACCGGTCTTCGGGTCGATGGCCACCACGGCGCCCGAGTTCTCGCCGAGGGCGTCCCACGCCGCCTGCTGCACCACGGGGTCGAGGGTGAGCTCGACGGCGTCGCCCTTCGGGTCCTGGCCGGTGAGGATGCTGTTGACCTGGTCGAAGAACTGCGCGTTCGAGTTGCCGCTGAGGAAGTCGTTGAGCGCGCCCTCGACGCCGGTGTTGCCCTGGTTCAGGGTGAAGTAGCCGGTGGCGGAGGCGTAGAGCGGCCCGTTGGCGTAGACCCGCAGGAAGTTGTAGTCGTCGTCGACGGGGGTGGACTCGGCGATCGGCACCCCGTCGATGAGGATGGGCCCGCGCTGGGCGATGAAGCTGTCGAGCAGGGTGCGGGTGTTGCGGCTGTCGGCGCTCAGCTCGTCGGCGGAGACCACCTGGATCACGCTGGAGGAGACGAAGAGCGCGATGAACATGAGCACCACCACGATGCTCACTCGCTTGAGTTCCTTGTTCACTGTTCGATCACGTACCTCGGTTGGTGCCGAACGGTATCGGACAGGCGGAGCAGGAGGGCGGCGATGATCCAGTTCGCGACGAGCGAGGATCCGCCGGCCGCGAGGAAGGGGGTGGTGAGGCCGGTGAGCGGGATCACCCGGGTGACGCCGCCGACGACGATGAAGACCTGAAGGGCGATGACGAAGGCCAGGCCGATGCCGAGCAGGCGGCCGAAGTCGTCCTGGCTCGCGAAGCCGATGCGGAAGCCGCGCGAGACGAAGAGCAGGTACATGCAGAGGATGGCGAACAGGCCGATCAGCCCGAGCTCCTCGCCGAGGCTGGCGATGATGTAGTCGCTCTCGGCGAGCGGGGTGATCTGCGGGCGTCCCTGCCCGAGGCCGGAGCCGATCAGCCCGCCGTTGGCCATGCCGAAGAGTCCCTGCACGAGCTGGTAGCTGCCGCCGGTGCGGTCGAAGACGTCCTGGTTGAAGGCGTCGAGCCAGGCGGCGAAGCGGCCGTTGACGTAGGGGAGCGCCTGGCTGGCGACGATCGCCCCGCCGAGGAAGAGGGTGAGGCCGAGGATGATCCAGCTCGCCCGCCCGGTGGCGACGTAGAGCATCACCAGGAAGAGACCGAAGTAGAGCAGCGAGGTGCCGAGGTCGCGTTGGAAGATGAGCACGCCCATCGAGGCGGCGAACACGACGAGGATCGGGCCGAGGTCGCGTGCACGCGGGAAGCGCATCCCGAGGATCTTCTTGCCGACCATCGACAGCGAGTCGCGGGCGCTCACCAGGTAGCCGGCGAAGAACACGGCCAGGGCGATCTTGCCCAGCTCGCCGGGCTGGAAGTTGACCGGGCCGACCGAGACCCAGAGCTGGGCGGAGGTGCCGAGGTTGGAGCCGACGAAGGGGACCAGCGGCAGCAGCAGCAGGCCGATGCCGGTGAACATGGCGACGAAGCGGTAGCGCTGCAGCACCCGGTGGTTGCGCACGATCACGATCACCGCGATGGCCAGGGCGATCGCCAGGGCCGTCCATGCCATCTGCCTGAGGCCCGCGCCCTCCCAGCCGGTGAGCCGTTTCGCGATGTCGATGCGGTAGATCATCGCGATGCCGAGGCCGTTGAGCACCGTGATGATCGGCAGGATGAAGGGGTCGGCGTCTGGCGCCACCAGACGCATCGTGAAGTGCATGGCGAACACCAGGACGGTGAGGCCGAGGCCGTAGGTGAGCAGCGTGGAGTCGATCTCGCCGAGGGCGCCGAGCTGCACGAGGCAGATGGCGGCGGCGTCGATCCCGCAGGCGACGAGCAGCAGGAAGAACTCGAGGTTGCGCAGGCGCGCGGGTTCGCGCAGCTTGAGGGTGATCGCCCCGGTGAAGGTGGGGCGGGCGGTGTCGGCCGTGTCGGCCGTGTCGCTACGGGGCGCTGACATTCGACAGCTGCTCCACGATGCGCTCGGCGTCAGCCAGCGAGTCGGCGGGGATGGTGTCCTCGACGGTGGTGCGCGAGTAGCTCGGCAGCGCGTCGAGGTCGATGTCGGTGGTGCGGTAGACCGACGACAGGCTGATCGGCCCGGCGTCCTGCTGGACCCCGCGGAAGATCGCGACGGTACCGCTCTCCTCGCCCACGTAGTACCGGGTCTGGGTGTACTGGTACGAGGCGACGACCGCGCCGACGACCGCGAGCACCACGAGGATCAGTGCGACCAGCCATGTGATCCGGCGGCGCTTGGCGCGGCGGCGGTCCTCCAGGATCAGTTCGTCGAGGTAGCCGTCGGACTCGGGCTCGAAGTGGCTGTCGTCGGGCTTGGTGACCTTGAGCGGATGCAGCAGCAGCGCCGGGAGGCGGAGCGGCTTGCGGGTCGTGTCGCCGTCGAACACCAGCGGGCTGGCCGCGGATCCGACCGTGATCGGCGGCAGGTGGCTGGAGTCGCCCGTCTCGTCGATGTCGACGAGCACCACGGTGACGTTGTCGGGGGCGCCCTGGTCGAGAGCGTCCTTCACCAGCCGCTGCGCCGCATCCGCTGCATCGGGGATGGTGGAGAGGGCGGCGAGGATCTTCTCGGTGGTGACGTAGCTCGAGAGGCCGTCGGAGCAGAGCAGCCAGCGGTCGCCCGGCTGGGTGGCCATGATCGAGGTGTCGATCTCGGGGGTGGCGTCGACGTCGCCGAGCACGCGCATCAGCACGGAGCGGCGCGGGTGCACCGCGGCCTCCTCCTCGGTGATGCGGCCGCTGTCGACCAGCCGCTGCACGAAGGTGTGGTCGGCGGTGACCTGGGTGAGCTCGCCCTCGCGCAGCAGGTAGATGCGCGAGTCGCCGATGTGGGCGATCACGACCTGGCCGTTGACGAGCAGCATGCCGCTGACGGTGGTGCCCATGCCGGTGAGCTCGGAGTGGTCGAAAACGGTCTCGGCCAGCTGCGCGTTGGCCGCGGTCAGGGCGGTGTGCAGGGCGAACTCGGCGTCGCTCGAGGAGGCGAACTGCCGGTCGGTCTCGATGATGCGGTTGACGGCGATAGCGGATGCGACGTCGCCGCCCGCGTGGCCGCCCATGCCGTCGGCGACGACGAAGAGATGCTCACCGGCGTAGCCGCTGTCCTGGTTGTTGGCGCGGATCTTCCCGACGTGGGAGACCGCGGCGCTCTTGCCGGTGGCCACGTGCTACCGCCGGAGTTCGAAACTGGTCGTGCCGATTTTGACGGTGGCGCCCAATCGAACCTGGGTGGGCACGGCTACTCGCGTGCCATCGAGGAAGGTGCCATTCGTCGAGTCTAGGTCTTGGATAACCCAGCCCTCGTTCCACTTCAGCAGGCGGGCGTGGTGGGTCGACGTGTAGTCGTCGCGGATCACGAGGCCGGAATCGCTGGAACGGCCGATCGTGATCTGCTCCGCGGGCAGCGGGATCTCGAGCCCCTCCTTCGCACCTCCCGTGATGACGAGGCGGGTGGCGTCGAGCGAGCTCGCTCCGGACGGGCGCTGCGGGGCGGCGACCGGCGCGGCGGCCACGACCGGTGCCTGCGCGGCCGCGGGAGCGGCATCCGCTACCGGCTGCTTGCGTACCTTCTGTCCGAAGAGGTCGGTGCGCAGCGCGTAGACCACGGCGAAGACGAAGCCCCACATGAGCCCGAGGAAGGCGATCTTGAGGATGAGGAGGGTGAGACTGCTCGGATCGGTCATCGCGTGCCGCCCTTGTCGTGGTCGGCGGGATGGTCGGTGCCCGCGGCCTGGGCGAGCACACGGAAGACGATGTGGGTGCGGCCGATGTCGATCACCGAGTCGGGGGCGAGCGGGGCGCGGTTGACGCGCTGCCCGTTGAGCAGGGAGCCGTTGGTGGAGCCGAGGTCGTTGACCTCAGCGCGCTTGCCGTCCCAGAGCACCTCGACGTGCTTGCGGGAGATGCTCGTGTCGTTGACGGTGATGTCGGCGTCGGAGCCGCGTCCGATCACCGTGCGGTCTTTTTTGAGGGGGTAGCGCTTGCCCGCGATGTCGACGACGGGGGTCCAGGCGACCGTGCCTTTGACGTTCACCGAGACGATCTCCACGATGCCCTCGCTCTGGCCGGGGTTCTTGGCCAGGCTGATCGAGATGCCGCCGGAGAAGGAGTAGTGCTGGGCCGCGGCGTGGCGCTGCACCAGCTGGGTGAGCTCGTCGATGAGCGCGGGGCCGATGGCCGTCATGCGCTCGTAGTCGTTCTGGCTGAGGCGCACGGTGAACTGGTTGGGGACGAGAATGCGGTCGCGGGAGACCACCGCCGCCTTCGTGTCGAGTTCGCGTCGGAGCGCGCTGGTGATCTCGACGGGCTGAACGCCGCTCTTGAAGGTCTTGGCGAAGGCGCCGTTGACCGCCCGCTCAAGCCCTCGTTCGAAGCTGTCAAGAAGCCCCAAGGATTTTCCTCATCTCACAGTCGTGAATATGTAGATGTTAGCCGGTGGTCTGCGGCGTCCACGCCCCGCACCGGCTATTGCGCCCTCGGGATGACGGTCGTATAGGACGAGCGGATGAGGGCCTGGTCTTTTGCAGGCTCGTTTCCGTGATAATCTCGCTTGGTTGGCGCGAGTGGCGGAATTGGTAGACGCGCACGGTTCAGGTCCGTGTGTTGGAAACGACGTGGGGGTTCAAGTCCCCCCTCGCGCACAGGAAACAACACAGGAGAGGCCCCCGGGAGACCGGGGGCCTTTTGCTGTCCAGAGCGGAATAAATGCTCACGCCTAGGATGGCCGCATGCGTACAGCCATCACCGGGGGCACGGGCTTCGTCGGGCGACATCTCGCCGAACGGTACGACCCGAGCGACGTTGTGCTGGTGTCCCGGCGCTCCGGCATCGCCGTTGACGACGTGGACGCGCTCACCGCGGCCTTCGCCGGGTGCGACGTGGTGGCGCACTGCGCGGGCGTCAACCGCGAGATCGGCGAGCAGAGCTACGACCGGGTGCACGTGCGCGGAACAGCCGCGGTGATCGAGTCTGCCCGCCGCGCGGGCGTGACGAAGATCGTGATGCTCAGCTTCCTCCGGGCGCGGCCCGGCACAGGCTCGGCATACCACCAGTCCAAGTGGGAGGCGGAGGAGATGATCCGCGAATCGGGCCTCGACCACACGATCCTCAAGGCCGGGATGATCTACGGCCGCGGCGACCACCTCGTCGACCACCTGAGTCGCACGGTGCAGACTCTGCCACTGTTCGCCTCCGTGGGCCTGCGCTTCGGCTGGCGCGATCTGCGGATGGCGAGGTAGCGGGATGAGCATCCCGACCCAGCCAGGCGACTTCCCCGACAGCGAGCAGCCCACCGAGGGCGTCGCCGGGCGCCCGCCGAAGGTGCGCACGCGGCCCCGCATCCGCGGCTTCGTGCTGCTGCCCCCGTTTTTTCTCGGCGTCGTCGGGGTGATCTACGCCGCCTGGTACCTGCTGCCCGAGTTCGTCGAGAGCAGCGACCCGGCGGCCGTGCTGGTCTTCTTCATCTATATGGTGTTCGCATTCGTCGCGGGCGCTGTGCCCGGCGTCATCGTCGGGCTGAGCACGCTGGCCGGCGTCTACCTCGCCGGCGAGCTCCGTCCCGGGCTGCCCGCGAAGCTGGTGGGGGTCTCGCTCGCCGCCGGCAGCGCAACCGCGATCGCGCTGCTCGTCTTCTTCCCGTACTACGGGATCGGCCTTACCTGGCTGCACATCTCACTCACCGTGCTCGTGCCCGCCGTGCTCTGCCTGTACGCGGCGCGCCAGCACCCGCGCCCGTCATAGTCTGGACGCACCCGTCTCGACCGAAATGAGCTCACCCATGTCCCAGCCCGAACTCATCGACCAGCTCGCAGACGACTGGGCCGCGCGCTTCGGACTGCGCCGCAACGCCTCGCTGCAGCCGGGCACCACCCTGCAGCCGCTGTTCACGTCCACCAATCTCGAGTTGGTGAGCGCCGCATCCGCTGCGCACTTCGGCGACGACCTGTTCCAGAACTCGCGCGCCTTCAAGGCGATCGGCGCCCTGCGCGACTCGGTGTTCGTCTCGGCTCCGCTCGAGGAGGCTCTGCTGCGCGCGATCGGCAAGCCCGCCCGTATCGTCGACGAGGCCTGGCGCCTGGCGGATGCGGTGGGGCTGCGGGTGCGGATCGGCGATCCCCGGGACGCCATCTTCAGCGCCGCCACGCCCGTGCTGCCGATCGTCTGGTGGGACCCGGAGCGCATCGCGCTGCCGTACGCGCCGCTCGGCTGAGCCGGGCCGGGGTCTGCGCCGCGTCGGACGGCCGCGGTCGCGAAGGTTTCTGCCCCGTCGGGACGGGAGCGGGTGCGCGCCGGCGCGCAACTGTCCCGAGCAGGGGCAGACGTCAGCGGCTCGTGGTGGAATGACCCGCATGGGATACGACACCGGATTTCTGCCGATCGATGTGCCGCTGCCGACCGGGCAGGCCTCGCTGCGCGAGCTGGCCTACGAGCACTTCACGGTGCTGCTCGACCCGGAGCGGCGGCTCGCCGCGGCCACGGCGGTGAACATCGACGGCGCCGCCCTGCTCGACCTCGGCCGGGGCGACGACTGGCACCTCGAGCCGCGGGTGCCCGCGTCGGAGCAGGCCGGCCCCGAGGTCTACGCCCGCAACGACCTCGACCGCGGGCACCTGGTGCGCCGCCGCGACCCGGTCTGGGGCGAACCCTCGGTCGCGGCACGCGCGAATCTCGACACCTTCGTCTATACCAACGCCGCCCCGCAGGCCGCCGGCTTCAACCAGTCGAAGGAGCTCTGGGTGGGGCTGGAGGACCACGTGCTGGAGTACGCCCGCGCCTGGGAGCAGCGCATCAGCGTCTTCACCGGACCGGTGTTCGCCGCGGGCGACCCGCTCTACCGCGGGGTGCGCATCCCGCGGATGTTCTGGAAGGTCGCGGCCTGGGCCACCGCGGGCGGCACCGAACTGGCCGCCGCCGGCTTCCTGCTCGACCAGACGCCGCAGCTCGACGACGTGGATCTCGGCACGGCGATGGCGCTGGCGGCGGGGGATCCGCCGCCGCTCGGGCCGTTCCGCAGCTACCAGGTGCCGGTCGCCGACATCGTGCGGGAGACCTCGCTGGGCATGCCCGGGCTGGCGCGCGCCGATGTGATGGCCGCGGCGCCGGGCGCCCGCCGCTCAGCCCAGTGGATCGAGCTGCGCACGCCCGAGGATCTGCGCTTCAGCCGCTGAGCGCGCCCGAAATTCGCTTCCGCGGCCGAACGTTCGGCCGCGGAAGCGATTTGGGGGCGCGTGGGTGCTGCGCTCAGCCCGCGACGTCGATGAGCACCTTGCCGACGATGCCGTCCTCCACCGCGCCGTGGGCGTCCGCGGTGCGGGCGAGCGGGAAGCGGTGCAGGGGGAGGCCCGCGGCCTCGCCCACCGGGAGCGCGCCGTCGCCGAGCGCGGCGGTGATGTCCTCGGCAGCGCTGCGCAGTGAGTCCTGCCCCACCGAGTAGAGCAGCACGAACTGGTAGCGCGCGTTCAGCTCGAGATGCGGCCGGAAGTCGAGCACGAGCTCGCCGCCCTTGTCGTTGCCGTAGACCGCGATCGTGCCGCCGGTGCGCAGAACGCGGGTGTTCAGCGCGGCGTTGACGCCCGCCGCCACCTCGACGACGATGTCGACGCCGTCCGGCGCGATAGAGCGGATGGCCGACGTCAGATCGCCGCGGGTGTAGTCGAGAACGTGCTGCGCACCGGCAGCGGTGGCCAGTTCGCGCTTGGCGTCGCTGCTCACCGTGGCGATCACGGTGGCGCCCGCCCAGCGCGCGAGCTGGATCGCCGCGTGCCCGACGGCGCCCGCGCCTCCGGAGACGAGCACGACCCGGTGCGCGAGAGCGCCGGGGTGCAGCCGGTCGGGCCCGCCCTCGGCGACGGTGAGCGCGCGGTGGGCGGTGATCGCGGGAACCCCGAGGCTCGCGCCCTCGTCGAACCCGATCCCCTCGGGCAGCGCCACCACTCGCTCGGCGGGTACGACGGTGTACTCCTGGGCCGTCCCCGACCCGAGGCGCTCGTGCGCGGCGAGCAGGATCCAGACGTTCTCGCCCACGGCCACGGAGTCGACGTTCTCGCCGACGGCGTCGACCACGCCCGTGCCGTCCTGGTTCGGCACGGCCGTCTGCGCCGTGGCGGCGCCGTCTCCGGCACCGACCCTCTTCTTCCAGTCGGTGGGGTTGACCCCGGAGGCGACGACGCGCACACGCACCTCGCCGGCCCCGGGTTGGGGCAGCTCGCGCTCCTCGAGGCGGAGGACGTCGGCGGATCCGTGAGAGGTGTAGACGATGCTCTTCATAGCTGTAGGAACCGACGGGCCGCACAACAAAATTCCCTCAGGCCGCAGAACGCGCCGGAAGCGGCCGGTGTGCGAACGGCCTACCCGCCGAATTACACAGTTCTGGGCACAAAGCTGTGGAGAACGCTGGGGAACCGCGGAATTCCGGGCTTTTGCCCGGCTGAGACGGTTACGCCGCGATCCCGGGCGCGCCGCACGGCCGCTTAAGCCCTCGATCCCAGCAATCGGGCGGGAAACAGGCGAGAATGTGTAGTTCGTGCACAGGGGCGCCCGAGTTTAAACAGGCAGTGGACAACCCTGTGGACAAATCTTTCGTACCTGTTAATAAGCCTGTGGATAACTACAGCTGTGTAATTCGAACTTAACCCCGGACCTGCATATTTTCGGGTCGAACATATGTGTGAAAAGGAGCATTCGTGGCCCATCCCTACGAGCTGCACATCGACGTCGTCGCGCCCTGCCTGTGCTGCCGGGCGCCGCGCTCGTTCCGCTTCGCGTCGGCCTCCGACCAGGTGGTCTGCTCCGCCTGCGTCAACCACCTCGGCGAGGCGAAGGCGCAGCGCCGCGACAGCGACCATGTGGCCATGTGGGAGGCGCTCTACACCGAGGCGCTGCGGGAGTCGAGCGCTGCTGCAGCGGATGCCGCGGCCGCGGCCCAGCGGGACGCCGCGACGATCGCGGAGCTGCGCAGCCAGGCCAGCGGACTCACGGCCGTGGTGGCGGGGGAGTTCGCCGGCGCCGACGCCCCCGGCGTGCGCGAGCTGCTCGAGACCGACGTGGTGCGCCGCGCGGAGCGCAACACCGAGCTCGCCAACCGCCGCACCGACCGCCTGATGGGCGCCCTCTGGCGCATCGACCTGCTGCACCACGACGACGCGGCGAAGGCCGGCTTCTGCTCCTGCGGACGGGCCGTCGCGAAGTGCCCGGAGTCGCTGGCGATCGACGCGCAGCGGCAGGCGGTGCGCGACTGGGAGGCGAGGAACGTGGCCCTCCTGCAGCGGGGCGAGCGTCATGCGCTCGACGACGCGCATCCGCTGGTCGCCGCCGCGAAGCGCGAACGGCCGTCGCGCCGCTGACCCCGGGCGTTCGCCCGGCGCCGTTGGCGTCGCGCCGTTGACCCGGCACCGCTGACCCGGCCGGCGCACTCCCGCGGCGGAGCGGGCATGGTAACCCCGTTCCCGCCCCGGAGCGAGGGTGCCCGAACACCGGGCCGCCGCCGATGCCCCGTGTTAGCGTGGCGAAATGTCCCGACTTGTCGCGGTAGCTCCTGTCCTTCCATCGTACGTCTACAGCCAGCGGGAGATCACCGTCGAGCTCGCGCCGCTCATCACCTCGGTGCCCGCCCGGCAGGCGGTGATCGAGCGGATGCACGCGGCCAGCGGCATCGGGACCCGCCACACCGCACTGCCGCTCGAGCGCTACCGGGAGCTCGGCTCCTTCCGCGAGACCAACGACATCTTCATCGAGGTGGCGACCGACCTCGCGGAGCGCGCCCTGCGCACGGCGCTCGACGAGGCCGGCCTGCCGGCATCCGCTGTCGACTTCGTGCTCTTCACCTCGGTGACGGGCATCGCGGCGCCCTCGATCGACGCCCTGCTCGTGCCCCGGCTCGGTCTGCGCCCCGACGTGAAGCGGCTGCCGTCTTACGGGCTCGGCTGCATGGGCGGAGCCGCCGGCATCGCCCGCGTGCACGACTACCTCGAGGGGCACCCCGGGGGAGTGGGCGTGCTGCTCAGCGTCGAGCTCTGCTCGCTCACGCTGCAGCGCGACGACGAGACCATGGCGAACTTCGTGGCCACCGGGCTGTTCGGCGATGGGGCAGCGGCCGTGGTGCTGGTGGGCGACGAGCACCCGCTCGCGGCCGGGCCGCGCGTCGTCGCCACCCGCAGCGCCATCTACCCCGACACCCGCGAGGTGATCGGCTTCAATGTGGGCGGCAACGGCTTCGAGATCGTGCTCACGCCCGGGGTGGCCGAGGTGATCGAGAACAACTTCCCAGCGGATGTCGCGGCCTTCCTCGCCGAGAGCGGGCTGACGGTCGCCGAGGTGGCCTGGTGGGTCGCGCATCCCGGGGGTCCGAAGGTGCTGGAGGCCTTCGAGACCTCGCTCGACGTGCCGCGGGCGGCCTTCGCGCGCAGCTGGACCTGTCTCGACCGGGTGGGCAATCTCTCATCCGCTGCGGTGCTGCACGTTCTCGCGGACACGCTGGAGCTCGACGCGCACGAGCGCGGGGCGCCCGGCCTGCTGTTCGCGCTCGGGCCCGGGGTCAGCGCCGAGTTCGTGCTGCTGGAGTGGGACGCGTGATCGCCTACCTGGTGCTGGTGCTGCTCACCGGCGGGGAGCGCGTCGTGGAGCTCGTGGTGTCGAAGCGCCATGCCGCGGCCGCCTTCGCGCGCGGCGGCGTGGAGTACGGGCAGGCGCACTTCCCGTGGATGGTCGCGCTGCACACCGGCCTGCTGCTGGCCTGCATCGCCGAGGTCTTTCTGCTCGACCGGCCGTTCATCCCCTGGCTGGGCTGGCCGATGCTCGCGATCGTCGTGCTCTGCCAGGCGGGCCGCTACTGGTGCATCGCCGCGCTCGGGCCGCAATGGAACACCCGCGTGATCGTGGTGCCGGGCGCCGGTGCCGTCACGGCACGCGGTCCGTACCGCTGGACCTGGCTGCCTCACCCCAACTACGTGATCGTGGTGGTGGAGGGCATCGCCCTGCCGCTCGTGCACACGGCCTGGATCACGGCGATCGTGTTCACGCTGCTGAACGCGGTGCTGCTGCTGCGCTTCCGCATCCCGGTGGAGAACGAGGCGCTGAAGAAGCTGTCGGTGTGAGCGCCGACGTCGACGTGCTTGTCGCCGGCGGCGGGCCGGTCGGGCTCGCCGCCGCGATCGAGGCGCGGCTGGCCGGGCTGAGCGTCGCCGTGGTCGAGCCGCGCGACGGCGCCGTCGACAAGGCCTGCGGCGAGGGGCTGATGCCGGGCGCGCTGCCGCTGCTGGCCCGGCTGGGCGTGGACCCGGCGGGGATGCCGCTGCGCGGGGTGAGCTACCGCTCGCAGGGGCGTCGGGGCGAGCATCGCGCCGACCACCGCTTCTCGGGCGGCGCGGGCCGCGGCGTGCGGCGCACCGTGCTGCAGGCGGCGCTCGCCGAGCGCGCCGCCGAGCTCGGGGTGCAGCGCGTGGTGGGGAAGGTGGGTGACGTGTCGCAGGACGCGTCCTCGGTGACGGCCGCGGGCATCCGCTCCTCCTGGCTGCTGGGCTGCGACGGACTGCACTCCACGGTGCGGCGCGAGATCGGGGTGCAGCGGCGCCCCGCGCGCGGCCGCCGCTTCGGGCTGCGGCAGCACTTCCGGGTGGAGCCGTGGAGCGACCTGATCGAGGTGCACTGGAGCGCGGGCGTGGAGGCCTACGTGACCCCGGTGGACACGCGCACGGTGGGGGTGGCGCTGCTCGGGCGGCAGGGCATGGACTTCGCGCGGGAGCTGGCGGCGATCGACGCGCTGGCGTTCCTCGGCGGAGCGGAGGCGGCCAGCTCGCTGCGCGGTGCCGGTGCGCTGCGGCAGGGGACGACCCGCCGCACCGCCGGACGCGTGCTGCTGGTCGGCGATGCCTCCGGCTACGTGGACGCCATCACCGGCGAGGGGCTGCGCCTCGGCTTCGCGCAGGCCACCGCGGCTGTGGCGGCCGTGCTGGCGGGGCGGCCGGAGGGCTACGAGCGGGAGTGGACGCGCATCACGCGCGACTTCCGCCTGCTCACCGGCGGGCTCGTGGCCGCCGCGGGCTCGCCGCTGCGCCCCGCGATCGTGCCGCTCGCCGCCGCGCTGCCCCGGGTGTACGGGGGAGTGGTGGAGCGGCTGGCGCGGTAGCCCGCCCGCCGTAACCGCCTTGCGGGGTGTGGGCCACCTTCGCGCTGTCAGACGAGCGTCGCGCTGGTCGATAGGCGTCGCGCTGTCAGACAGGTGTCGCTGTCGGACAGGCCGCGCTGTCAGACCGGCGCCACGCTGTTCGATCGGCAGGAGGCGCTGTCCGTTCGGACCGACGCTGTCGGTTAACCGACAGCTCTGGTCCGATAGGACAGCGCCCCGCGGCGCCCACACCCGCGAGAACAGCGCGCCGATGGCGGCCACACCCGCGCGCGAACTAGCGTGGACGCATGCCCCGAGACACCGAGCACGCGCTCTCCTTCGGCCAGGCCGCCGGCGACTACGAGCGGGGCAGGCCGAGCTACCCGCGGGAGGCGGTGGACTGGCTGATCGCCCGGGCCGGCGCCGCGCACCCCGTGCACGACGTCGTCGACGTGGGCGCGGGCACCGGCAAGTTCACCACCTCGCTCGTCGCGCACGGCCTCGCGGTGACCGCGGTCGAGCCCGACCCGCAGATGCTCGCCCGGCTCGCCGTGAACCACCCCTCGGTCGCGGCCCTGAGCGGCTCCGCCGAGGCGGTCCCGCTGGAGGACGCGAGCGCCGACCTCGTCACCTTCGCGCAGGCCTGGCACTGGGTCGACGTGCCGAGGGCCAGCACCGAGGCGGCGCGTGTGCTGCGGCCCGGCGGCGCACTCGGGCTGGTCTGGAACATCCGCGACGACTCCGTCGCGTGGGTGGCCGAGCTCGCCGCGACGATGGGCGCATCCGCTGCGGAGGAGTACAACAGCACGACGCCCGCGATTGCCGCGCCCCTCGCGCTGGAGGAGTACGCCGAGTTCCGCTGGGAGAACCCGGTGGGCCGCGAGGAGCTGGTGGCCATGGTGGCCTCGCGCAGCTACGTGATCGTGATGGCGGCGGCCGAGCGCACGGCGCTGCTGCGCGCCGTGGAGGAGCTGCTCGACACACACCCCGACACGGCCGGGCTCGAGGAGTACCGGATGCCGTACGTGACGCGGGTGAGCATCGCGCGCGCGGCGTCTGCCGCATCCGCCTCATGAGGCGCTAGCGATCGATCACGGCAGCCGCGGCGGCCTCGATCGACCGGGACCGGCTCGGAACCCGGAGAATCGCTCGTTGACACAAACCCGCGCGATTCGTACTCTGTGAACGTGCACAGACGCGCATTCGGGCGAATCTGAGCACGTTCACCGTCGGTTCCCCCGTTTGATCCCACAATGAAGTTGGAGACATGACCACTCGCACACTCACCGCGCGGAGGGCGACGGCGGTGCTCACCGCTGCCGTCCTCGCCGGATCCGCCGGCATCGCGCTCGGCGCAGCACCCGCGGCCGCGGCCCCGACCGAGCAGACCGTCTCGATCGATCTCGCAGGCAGCTGGCAGTTCACCACGGGCGACGACCCCGCCTACGCGGACCCGGCCTTCGACGACAGCGCCTGGACGCCGATCACGGTGCCCGGCGACGGCACACCGTTCGCCGACTACGACGGCTTCGGCTGGTACCGGCTCAGCTTCGACCTGCCGGCCGAGGCGAGCGGGGCCAACCTCGTCGCCTCGCTGGGCTTCCTCGACGACGTGGACGAGGGCTTCCTCAACGGCGTGAAGATCGGCTCCTCCGGCGTGATGCCGCCGAACGCGAAGAGCCAGTGGTTCGAGAAGCGCCTCTACCCGATCCCGGCGGCCGCTCCGGTCTTCGGCGGCGAGAACACGCTCGCCGTGCGCCTCTACGACATGTCGGGTGGCGGCGGCTGGTACCAGGGCCCGGTGGGCATCTACTCGAAGGACGCGGTGCGGGAGAACGTCTACGGCATCTCCGGCGAGCCGGCCAGCGCGGCTCAGACGGCCGCGGTCTCGCGGGTGCTCGCCGCGCAGCGGGACGCCCTCGCCGCGGGGAACGTCGACGCCTACCTCGCCACGCTCGCCGTCGACTACAGCCACGACGGTCGCGACACCGAGCGCCGGGCGGCCGAGCTGCGCGGCTGGCTGGCCCAGTCGGGCACGCTGTCGCTCGTCGACAGCGAGGTGGAGGTTCTCGTGCGCGACGGCGTGCTCGTGGTCGACACCAACCGCACGATCTCCGGCACCCGCGCGGGCGCCGCGTTCGACTACCAGCCGAAGACGCAGCAGTTCCTCGAGATCGACGCCGGAACGAACCTCGAGCGGGGCAACCACTCGCGCTTCTTCTCCGACTTCGTCGACTCCTCGCTCGAGGGCAAGCGCCGCTCCTTCCAGGTGTACCTCCCGCCGTCGTACTACACGCAGCCGGCGAGGGACTTCCCCGTGGTCTACCTGCTGCACGGCATCAACGGCGGCAGCAAGGAGTGGGAGCCGCGCGACTTCGACGCGCACCTCGACGAGCTCTACACGTCGGGCGGCCTGGCCGAGTCGATCGTGGTCATGCCCGACGGCGAGTCGCTCTGGTACTCGGACAGCGCGAGCGACCCGTGGCGCAGCATGTTCCTGCAGGAGCTGATGCCGCTGGTCGACGCGGAGTTCAACACCATCGCCGACCCCGCCTTCCGCGCGCTCAGCGGCGTCTCGATGGGCGGCTTCGGCGCCTTCTCCATCGGGCTGCAGAACCCGGAGCTGTTCAGCTCGATCGCCACCCACATCGGGTCGGTCAACTACACCCCGGTGGGCCAGACCCCGGTGGCCCTCGCCACCGCGATGACGGCGGAGCAGCTGAAGCACTACAGCATCTACTTCGACGCCTGCGAGTTCGACGAGTACGGCTTCGACAACGGCGCGCGCAGCCTCGACGCGGTGCTGACCGCGAAGGGCGTTCCGCACACCTGGGCCGTCTACCCGGAGGGCCGCCACAACGACGCCTGCTGGATGCCGCACATCGCCGACTCCTTCGGGTCGCACTCCGCCCACTTCCGGGCCGCCGGCCTGGTGGAGGCCCCGGTTCCCCCGGCCGAGGCGCCGGTCGCCGCGGGCGAGGCGAGCCTGGTCCCGGCCCTGCGCGGGGGCATCTCGGTCAGCGACGACACCCTCGAGGCCGGCCAGACCTTCACGATCACCGTCGACGAGCGCAACCGCAGCCGTTACGTGGCGGCCTTCGTCTACTCGACGCCGGTCGGTCTCGGCGGCTGGCAGCTCGCATCCGCTGCCGGGGAGATCTCGGCGACCCTGCCGAGCGGGCTCGCGCCGGGCGCCCACCGGCTCGCCGTGCAGGACGCGGCGGGCGCGGTGGTCGGCTGGGTCGACATCACGGTGCTGGCCGGCGGTCGCGTCGTGCTCGCGGCGACGGGGGCGGATGCCGCGCCGGCGCTCGGCGCGGGTGCGATGCTGCTGGCGCTCGGCGTGCTGCTCGTGGCGCGCCGACGCCGCGCGGAGCGGACCCCCTGAGCGCACGGCGGGCGGGGCGCCTGCTCGGTGCCCCGCCCGCCCGCTCGCCCGCCGGAACCGCCTCATGAGGCGCCGGCGGTCGACCGAGGCGGCCGCGGCCGTCGCTATTGTCCGGAACCGGCTCGGAAGCGGCCGCTCTCGCGGCTACCCGAGCAGCAGCGCCTTGAGCTCCTCCGGGGTCGAGACCACGGCCACGGCGCCCGCCTGCTCGGCGACCGAGCCGTAGCCCCACTCGACGAATATCGTGGGCACGTCGTTGGCCGCAGCGCCGATCACGTCGTGCTCGCGGTCGCCCACCAGCACCGGGCGGGAGACGTCGGCGCCCATCGCCTTCAGGCGCAGCAGCGCCTCCGCCACGACGTCGCTCTTCGCGCTGCGCACCTCGTCCTCCGAGGCGCCGGTGATGATGTCGAAGTAGGTGGCGAGGTTGAAGTGCTCGAGGATCAGCGTGGCGGGCAGCTCGGGCTTCGAGGTGGCCAGCGACATCGGCAGCGCGCTCTCGTGGATCGCCTTCAGCACGAGGCCGACGCCGGGGAACTGCGTGGCGTCGTAGGCGCCCACGTTCAGGTACTTCTCGCGGTAGATCGCCAGCGCCTCGGCCGACTGCTCGGGCGTGAAGTGCGCGTAGTCGCGGAAGGAGTCGAGCAGCGGCGGGCCGACGTACTTCATCAGCTCGCTCGGGGTGGGGATCGGCAGCCCGAGCGTCTCGAAGGTGTAGGCCAGGGTCGAGGTGATTCCGGGGGCCGAGTCGACGATCGTTCCGTCGAGGTCGAACAGGATGCAGCTGTAGTTGCTCATATTGCGCCCAGCTTAGGCGAGCGCGATGGCGGCACTCTCAGGCTGGCCACCCTCGGGAGCCGTCCCCGGTCTCGAGAAGTGGGGCAAGCATCCGCTGTTCGCGCCCGCCGCGGAGGTCGATTCTTTGCCTCCCCTCTCCCGTCTGGAGCAGGGGGGCAATGAACCGACCTCCGTCGACACAACGAAGGTCGAGAGTTTGCCCCTCTGGTCGGGTCGGCGAGGCGTGGGACTAGAACAGGCGCGAGTGGCTGTCGTCCATGCCGCGCATCGCGTCGTAGTCGAGCAGCACACAGCGGATGCCGCGGTCCTGCGCGAGCATGCGCGCCTGCGGCTTGATCTCCTGGGCGGCGAAGACGCCGACGACGGGTGCGAGGTGCGGGTCGCGGTTCATCAGCTCGAGGTAGCGGGTCAGCTGCTCGACCCCGTCGATGTCGCCGCGCCGCTTGATCTCGACGGCCACACTGGCCCCCGCGGCATCCGTCGCCAGGATGTCGACCGGCCCGATCGCCGTCATGTACTCGCGGCGCACCAGGTGGAAGCCGTCGCCGAGGAGGTCGATCTGCTCGGCGAGGAGCTTCTGCAGGTCGCTCTCCACGCCGTCCTTCTGCAGGCCGGGGTCGATGCCGAGCTCGTGCGAGCTGTCGTGCACGATCTCGTGGATGGAGATCACGAGCTGGTCCTGCGTCTTCGCCTGCACGACCTTCCAGACCTCGGTGATGCCCGCATCCGCCTGGGCGTCATCGGGGTCGACCGTGGAGAAGGCGCAGGGCGGGCTCATCCAGTTGAGCGGCTTGTAGCTCAGCGAGTCGGAGTGGACGAGGACACTGCCGTCGGCCTTCACCAGCAGCAGTCGCGTGGCGACCGGGAGGTGCGCACTGAGCCTGCCGGCGTAGTCGACGGAACATCTGGCAATTACGAGGCGCACCCGACGAGCTTAGGCGGTCTCGGCGGGCAGACGGGTGCGGATGCCGGCGAGCTCGTCGCGGGTCAGCGTGAGAGACGGGCCCGCCTGGTTGACGAGGAGGCCCGCGTAGTCGCCGTCGAGCACGTTCGCGATCACGGCGGCGACCGAGACGGTGCGGAACAGGTCGCCCGGGTGCTGCGCGGCCACCTCGGTGTTGGAGGTGAAGCAGAGGGCGAGCTGCTCCCCGTCGGGGTTCGTGGCGGTGCGCACGCGCTCGCCGGACTCGTCGACGGCGAGCACCAGCACGCCGCCGAGGGCGAGGGCGTCGACGAGCGCGGTGCGGCGCTCCTCGAGGGTGCGCAGGGCGAGGGCCGCCTTGGCCGCGTCGTTGCGCTGGCTGCCGAGCACGTACTTCAGGTCGCTGGCGGTGAGTCCGCAGGTGGCGCCGAGCGGGTCGATGAACACCCAGGCGAAGCCCTGCGCCATGGCGAATTCGAGCAGGGCGATCGCCGGCTGGCCGAGCGCCTGCACGGCGCCCGGGTCGTCGGGGTGGGCGCGCAGCACCTCGGCCTGGCTGGTGAAGGCGAAGATCGCGGGGGCGTCGTCCGGGCCCTTGCCGGAGGCGAAGCGCAGGGTGCTGCCGACGGTGATCGCGCCGGACTCGTCGGTCTCCACGGGCGAGCCGGTGACGTCGAGCAGCAGCTCGCCCTGCAGGGCGTTGCGCAGCACGTGCGTGTAGCTCTGCTGGTCGGGACGGGCGGCGAAGGCGGCGACGGCGGTGCGCAGCGGGGTGTTGTCAACGAGGTGGGTCACCCTCCGAGGCTAGTCGCGCGTGCGGGGGTGGGTGCGCGGGCGCGGGTCCGGCCGGCCGGGAGCGTGCGCGGCCGGGCGGCGCGTGCGCTGCGGCGCGCGTGGCCGCGCACGCCCCTCGCGGCCGCGCTCGCCGCGGCCGCGCGCACAGCCTGCGCCCGAGCTTCTGCTGCCGTTCGGGACCGCTGCGCCTGCTCGCCCACGCGCAGTCGTCCCGAGCGCGCGCAGGCACCGCCGCGCGGCAGCCGCTACGCCCGCAGCCGCGGCTCGCGCGCCGCGCCCGAGGCGAGCCCCGCGGCCACCACGAGAACCAGCACCACAACGAGCGCGCGCAGGATGCCCACCTGCTCGCCGAGCACGCCGATGATCGGCGGACCGATGAGGAAGGCGCAGTAGCCGATCGTCGCAACGGCGCTCACGCGTGCGGCCGCGGTGCGCGGGTCGTCCGCCGCCGCCGACATGCCCACCGGGAAGCCGAGCGCGGAGCCGAGGCCCCACAGCACGATGCCGACGATCGCCACCTCGGCCGAGGGCACGAAGATCACGATCAGCAGCCCGACGATGGCCGATGCGGCCGAGACCCGCAGCACGGGCACCCGCCCGTAGCGGTCGAGCAGGAAGACGCCCGCCAGCCGGCCGACCGTCATCGCCGTCACGAAGACGCCGAACATCACCGCGCCGGCGGCGTTGTCGAGCCCGTGCCCGTCGACCATGGCGAGGGTGAGCCAGTCGTTGGCCGAGCCCTCCGCGAAGGCCATGCCCAGCACGATCACGCCGATCAGCAGGGTGCGCGGGTCGCGCCAGATGCTCAGGCGCCCACGCCAGCTCTTCGAGTGGTCGTCGGCGGCCACGGTCTGCTCGCCCTCCGCCACGAGGTGCTCGGACTGCACGTGGCGCAGCGCCAGCTGCCCGCCGACGAGGATCAGTAGCGAGATCGCGCCGAGGTGCACGGCCACCGGGATGCCCAGCGCCTCCGCCAGGGCGCCGAGTCCTGCCCCGGCGATCGTGCCGAAGCTGAAGAAGGCGTGGTAGATCGGCATGATGGTGCGGCCGAGCGCGCGCTCGTTCGCCGCGCCCGAGACGTTCATCGCCACGTCGCAGGTGCTGAAGGCCGCCCCGAACACGGCGAGACCGATGAAGATCACCAGGAAGCTGGGACCGACGGATGCCGCGATCCCCGCGATCGCGAAGCCCACGGGTGCCACGACGTAGGCCACCCGCATGGTGCGGCGTGCCCCGAGCCGGGCGATCACGTGGCTCGACGCCAGCAGCCCGAGGATGGAGCCGAAGGCGAGCCCGAAGATGAGCACGCCCATGTCGAGGGTGCTCGCGCCGAGCGCGTCGCGGGTGGCGGGCAGCCGGGCCACCCAGCTCGCCAGGGCGATGCCGCACAGTCCGAAGATCACGAACATGGCGTTGCGCCACGCGGTCACCGCCCGCCGGTCGAGCCCGCCCGGGTAGCTGGTCGGCTGGGCCGTCTTCGGCGTGCGTGGCATGGAGATCCCCGGTGATCGATGTGGTCGTGATGACGCCGCCCGCACGCAGAGCTGCGGGGGAGGCGTGCGGGCTACGCTACCAAGCATGCGCGCTCCGATCATCCCTGCCGTGGATGTGGCCGACCCGCTCGCTGGTGATCACCAGCACCGTCGAGCAGCCGCTCAGCGCGTGCCGGTGACGATCCAGCGCTCGCCGTGGGCGCGCAGCCCGAGGGTGGCCGCGCGCGCCCCGATGTAGCCGATACCGAAGGCCAGCCAGAGCCAGAACAGCGCGGCGCCGCCGCTCAGGCCGGCGGACGCGACGAGCAGCAGCAGCGGCAGGTAGACCGCGAGGTTCACAACGCCGGTGAGCGCCAGGTACCGCGCGTCGCCGGCACCGATCAGCACGCCGTCGAGCACGAACACGTAGCCGGCCAGCGGGATGCCCGCCGCCATCACGAGCAGGGCGACGGTCAGCGCGGAGGCGACCGCGGCATCCGTGGTGAAGACGACGGGGAGCACGGGCGAGAGCGCGGCGATCGCCACGCCGAGCACTGCGCCGCCGCCCACCCCGTAGCGCAGCAGCCGGCGGGTCACCGCCTTCACCCGAGGCACGTCGGCCGCTCCGAGCCCGTGGCCGATCATCGCCTGCCCGGCGATGGCGAGGGCGTCGAGCACGAAGGCCAGCGTGGAGAACACGGTGAGCGCGATCTGCAGGGTGGCGAGCTCGGGTGTTCCGATGCCGGTCGCGACGAACACGGTCGCGAGCATCGCGACGCGGAGGCTGGCGGTGCGCAGCAGCAGCCACGAGCCGGAGCGCAGCGAGGAGCCGATGCCGGAGACGTGCGGGGTGAGGCTGGCGCCGGAGGCCCGCGCGGCGCGCACGATGATCACGATGTAGGCGGCCGCCATGCCCCAGCTCGCCACGACCGTGCCGATCGCGGACCCGGCGACGCCCAGCCCGAGCCCGTAGATGAGCACCGCGTTCAGGCCGGCGTTGGCCGCGAAGCCCACGCCCGCGACCACCAGCGGCGTCGTGGTGTTCTGCAGCCCGCGCAGCAGACCGCTCGCCGCGAGGGTGAGCAGCAGGGCCGGAATGCCCCAGAGCGAGATGGAGAGGTAGCTGTGCGCGGCCTCGGCCACCGCGGGGTCGGCGCCGAACAGGCCGATCACGGTGTCGGAGAGCGGCACGCCGACCGCCACGAGCGCGATGCCGACGAACAGGGCGAGCCAGACGCCGTCGACTCCCGCCCGCACGGCGCCGGTGGTGTCGCCCGCGCCGAGCCGGCGGGCCACCAGGGGAGTGGTGGCGTAGGCGAGGAAGACCAGCAGGCCCACGATCGTCTGGATCACGACGCTCGCGATGCCCAGGCCGGCGAGCGGCTCGGCGCCGAGGTGCCCGATCATCGCGGTGTCGGTGAGCAGGAACAGCGGCTCGGCCACCAGCGCGCCGAGCGCGGGCAGCGCGAGTCGGCGGATGTCGCGGTCGAGGTCTCGGGTCACCGCTCAAGTCTCCCCGACCCGGGCGCCGTGGAGGCGCACCGCAATAGGCTGGGGCGATGAGCCACGACGACACCTCCCTCCCCTCCGGCATCATCACCGAAGAACTGGACGCGCAGGTGCGCCCCCAGGACGACCTCTACCGCCACGTGAACGGCAAGTGGATCGCCCGCACCGAGATCCCGGCGGACAAGTCCCGCTACGGCTCCTTCTACGAGCTCGCCGAGGAGGCCGAGCGCGCGGTGCGCGACATCATCGTCGAGGCGCAGACCGCCGAGCCCGGAACCGAGGAGCGCAAGTTCGGCGACCTCTACGCCAGCTTCCTCGACGAGGCCCGCGTCGAGGAGCTCGGCGCCAGCCCGCTCGTGCCGCTGCTCGCCGAGGTCGACGCCGTCGGCTCGATCCCCGACCTGCTCGCCACCCTCGGCCGCCTCGAGCGCCGCGGAACCGCCGGCTTCAGCCAGGTCTTCGTCGACAACGACCCCGGCAACCCCGAGCGCTACCTCGTCTTCCTCGAGCAGGGCGGCATCGGCCTGCCCGACGAGTCCTACTACTCCGACCCCAAGTTCGCCGAGGTGCGCACCGCCTACATCGCCTTCATCGAGCGGATGCTCGCGCTGGCCGGCAGGGACCACCCAGCCGAGTCCGCGGCCCGCATCTTCGCCCTCGAGGTCGACATCGCCGGCCACCACTGGGACAAGGTCAGCAACCGCGACAGCGAGGCGACCTACAACCCGATGAGCTGGACCGCCGCCGTGCAGCTGGGCTCCGCCGCCGAGGTGGTCGAGGGTGCCGACCTGGACATCTGGAAGGCGGCGCTCGACGTGCCCGCTGGCTCCTTCGACGAGGTCGTCGTGCGCCAGCCGAGCTTCGTGACCGGTCTGGTCAGGCTGCTCGCGGCCGACCGTCTCGAGAGCTGGACCGACTGGCTGGCGTGGCAGGTCATCCGCTCGAACGCCGCCTATCTCAGCGCGGAGTTCGTGCAGGCCAACTTCGACTTCTACGGCAAGACGCTCAGCGGCACCCCCGAGCTGCGCGCCCGCTGGAAGCGCGGCGTCTCGCTGGTGGAGGGCTCGCTCGGCGAGGCCGTCGGCCGGATCTACGTCGACAGGCACTTCCCCGAGGAGGCGAAGGCGAGCATGGACGTGCTCGTCGACAACCTCGTCGAGGCCTACCGCCAGAGCATCACCGCGCTGACCTGGATGGGCCAGGAGACGCGCGAGCGCGCGCTCGAGAAGCTCGGCAAGTTCACCCCGAAGATCGGCTACCCGGTGAAGTGGCGCGACTACTCCACCCTCGCGATCGAGGCGGGCGACCTGCTCGGCAACGTGCGCGCCACCAACGAGTTCGAGTTCCAGCGCGAGCTCGGCAAGATCGGCAAGCCGCTCGACCGCGACGAGTGGTTCATGACCCCGCAGACCATCAATGCGTACTACAACCCCGGCTTCAACGAGATCGTCTTCCCCGCGGCGATCCTGCAGTTCCCCTTCTTCGACGAGAAGCGCGACGCGGCGGCGAACTACGGCGCGATCGGAGCGGTGATCGGCCACGAGATCGGCCACGGCTTCGACGACCAGGGCTCGAAGTACGACGGCGACGGCAGGCTCACCGACTGGTGGACCGCCGACGACAAGGCCGCATTCGAGAAGCTCACCGGCTCGCTGATCGCGCAGTACGACGCGCTCGCCCCGGCGCAGGCGCCCGACCACCACGTGAACGGCGCGCTCACCATCGGCGAGAACATCGGCGACCTCGGCGGGCTGAGCATCGCGTGGAAGGCCTACCTTTTGTCGCTCGAGGGCCAGGAGCCGCCCGTGATCGACGGGCTCAGCGGCGCCGAGCGCTTCTTCCTGTCGTGGGCGCAGGCCTGGCAGATGAAGGCGCGCGACGAGGAGGTGGTGCGACTGATCTCGCTCGACCCGCACTCGCCGAACGAGTTCCGCTGCAACCAGATCGTGCGTAACATCGATGACTTCTACACAACTTTCGGGGTCGAGCCCACCGACGCGCTCTGGCTCGACCCGGCCGAACGAGTCACGATCTGGTGACGCCGCTCTAGAGCGCCCGTGAGGCAGCCGATGGCGCAGACGCAGAGGATCCGAGAGCGCACCGATCGCGCGCGCGCCGTCGCCCGGCACCGTGGCGAGACACGCTCGCCGCGGTTCGGGGAGTCGTTCGAGGCGCTCGGCCGGCTCGCCTACGACGGCGCGCAGGTCTCGGCGAACGCGGCCGACCTGTACAGCGGCGAGACGCTGCTGGCGATCGACGACCGCATCGTGCTGCCCACCGCGGGCCTCGGAACGGTGCTGCTGCTGATCGAGGTCTCCGCGCGGCTCACCGCCCGCGACGACTCCGGCTTCGGCATCGTCGACAAGCCGGCGCTCGACCCGGTGGCCGGCGCGGGCCTCTGGCAGCACATGCAGGCGCCCGCGCTCCCGGTGGTCGACCTCGCCGCGCTGGTCGGCGCCACCGGCGACAACCTCGCCACCAACCAGCTGCTCGCCCGGGTCGGGCTCGAGGCGGTGCGCACGCGCGCCGAGTCGCTCGGGCTCGGCCGCACGGCGCTGCTCGACCTCGTGCGCCGCCGCCGCGGCCCTGACGACGCGCCCCAGCTCTCGGTCGGCTCCACCGCCGAGCTCAGCCGGCTGTTCGGCATGCTCGCCCGCGAGGAGGCGGTCGACGGGGCGACCAGCCAGCGCGTGCTCGGCTGGCTGTCGCTCGGCAGCGACCTCTCGATGGTGGCGGGCGCCTTCGGCCTGGATCCGCACTCCCACCGCGGGGCCGACCACGGCACGCTGCTGGTGAACAAGACGGGGGCGGATGACGGTGTGCGGGCGGATGCCGGTGTCGTACGCGGCGCACGCTCCGCTGTGTCGTACGCCGTCTTCATCCGCTTCACCGACGACTCGCTCAAGCGCCGCCTCGGCGTGCTCGAGGCGATGCGCGCGGTGGGCCGCGAACTGCTGGACTACGTGCACTGACTGTTCGGTTTCGATACGCGATCTCGCTTCGCTCGCCTGCTACTCAACCGGCGGACAATCTCGCTGGTTGAGTAGCGCCCGACGAAGGAGGCCGCGTATCGAAACCCCCACGGTGTTACCTTTGTGACGACAGTTCAGGCACGAATCTCAATGGGGAGAAACATGGCAAACAGGTCGGCACGCGCGCGCACAAAAGAGCCAGGGCTCCCTCCCGTCGCGGTGGATCCCGCCATCATCGAGGCGGAGGACCGTCGCTGGACACCGTTGAAGATCGCGATCTGGGCCGCCATCGCGCTGCTCGGCGGGCTCAGTTGGGTGATGCTCGCCGTGGTGCGCGGCGAGACCGTGAACGCCATCTGGTTCGTCTTCGCCGCCGTCTGCACCTACTTCATCGGCTACCGCTTCTACTCGAAGTACATCGAGAAGCACCTCGTGAAGCCCGACGACAGCCGGGCCACACCCGCCGAGTACAAAGCGGATGGCAAGGACTTCGCCGCCACCGACCGCCGGGTGCTCTACGGCCACCACTTCGCCGCCATCGCGGGGGCCGGGCCGCTCGTCGGGCCGGTGCTCGCCGCGCAGATGGGCTACCTGCCCGGAACGATCTGGATCATCGTCGGCGTCGTGCTCGCCGGCGCCGTGCAGGACTACCTGGTGATGTTCTTCTCGATGCGCCGCGGCGGGCGCTCGCTCGGCCAGATGGCCAGGGACGAGCTCGGGCGCGTGGGTGGCACGGCCGCGATCATCGCCACCCTCACCATCATGGTGATCATCGTCGCGATCCTCGCCCTCGTGGTGGTGAACGCGCTGGCCGAGAGCCCCTGGGGCGTCTTCTCGGTGGGCATGACCATCCCGATCGCGCTGTTCATGGGCTGCTACCTGCGCTTCTTCCGCCCTGGCAAGGTCACCGAGGTGTCGATCATCGGCTTCGTGCTGCTGCTCGCCGCGATCGTCGGCGGCGGCGCCGTGGCCGAGACCGACTGGGGCGTGGCCCTGTTCACCATCGAGAAGGTGCCGCTGGCGATCGGCATCATCGTCTACGGCTTCGTGGCCGCCGTGCTGCCGGTGTGGCTGCTGCTCGCCCCGCGCGACTACCTGTCCACCTTTATGAAGGTGGGCACCATTGTGATGCTCGCCGTGGCCATCATCATCGTGCGCCCGGAGATCTTCGCTCCGGCGGTGAGCGAGTTCGCGGCATCCGGTACCGGCCCCGTCGTCAGCGGCACGCTGTTCCCGTTCCTGTTCGTCACCATCGCCTGCGGCGCGCTGAGCGGCTTCCACGCGCTGATCGCCTCCGGCACGACGCCGAAGCTCATCCAGAAGGAGCGGCAGACCCGGTTCATCGGCTACGGCGGGATGCTGATGGAGTCGTTCGTGGCGATCATGGCGCTCGTCGCCGCGCTGTCGATCGACCGGGGGATCTACTTCGCGATGAACGCCTCGGCGGCCGCCACCGGCGGGACCATCGAGGGCGCGGTGGCCTTCGTCAACGGCCTCGGCATGACCGGCGTGAACCTCACGCCCGAGATGCTGGCGCAGACCGCGAAGGACGTCGGCGAGGAGTCGATCGTGTCCCGCACCGGCGGCGCACCCACGCTCGCGGTGGGGCTCGCGCACATCATGCAGCAGCTCATCGGCGGCAGCGGGATGATGGCGTTCTGGTACCACTTCGCCATCATGTTCGAGGCGCTGTTCATCCTCACCGCGGTCGACGCGGGCACCCGGGTGGCGCGCTTCATGCTGCAGGACTCGATCGGCAACTTCTTCCCGAAGTTCAAGAACACGTCCTGGCGGGTGGGCGCGTGGATCGCCACGGCGATCATGGTCGCGGCCTGGGGGGCGATCCTCGTGATGGGGGTCACCGATCCGCTCGGCGGGATAAACACGCTGTTCCCGCTGTTCGGCATCGCCAACCAGCTGCTCGCGGCGATCGCGCTCGCCGTCTGCATGGCGATCATCGCCAAGCGCGGCTACTTCCGCTACCTCTGGATCGTGGCGCTGCCGCTCGGCTTCGCCGCGGTGGTCACCATCACGGCCTCGTTCCTGAAGATCTTCTCGCCGGTGCCGGCGATCGGCTACTTCGCGCAGAACGCGGCCTTCCGCGAGGCGCTCGCCGCCGGGGAGACCAGTTTCGGCACGGCGCCCACGGTGGAGGCGATGAACGCGGTGGTGCGCAACACCATGGTGCAGGGCATCCTGTCGATCCTCTTCGTGACGCTCGCGATCATCGTGATCATCACCGCGATCCTGGCCACCATCCGGGCCGCGCGCCGCGGCGCCAGCGAGAGCAGCGAGGACGCGGCGGTCGCCTCGAAGATCTTCGCCCCGGCCGGGCTGATCGCCACGAAGGCGGAGAAGGAGATCCAGGCGGAGTGGGACAAGCTGCCGGTGCAGCCGAAGCGCGGGGGCCACTGATGACCGTGACGCAGATCGCCCGCGGCATCCGCTGGTATGTGCGGGGCATCATGGGCGAGGACGCCTACGAGAAGTACCTGGCGCACGTGGAGGGCGAGCACGGCGGGGGAGTGGTGCCGCTCACCGAGCGCGAGTTCTGGCGCGACCGCACCGACCGCCAGGACGCGAACCCCGAGGGGCGCTGCTGCTGAGGGGAACCCGCTGGTTGAGTAGCAGGCGAGCGCAGCGAGTTCGCGTATCGAAGCCGACCCGGTCGAGCCTCTAGCGGGTTTCGATACGCGGGCTCGTTCCTCGCTCGCTACTCAACCAGCGGGGTTCGCCCTGGTTCCGCTGGTTGAGTAGCAGGCGAGCGCAGCGAGTTCGCGTATCGAAACCGGGTTGCGCGGCGGGGTTTCGATACGGCTGCTCCTTCGTCGCGGCCTACTCAACCGGCGAGATTGCCGCGGCCTACTCAACCAGCGGGGTGCGAACGCGCGGCCCACTCGTGGGCGAGGATTCCGTAGACGTCGGTGTCGCCCCACGCGCCCTTGAAGAAGAGCTCGTCCACAAAGTGCGCCTCGTGCCGCATGCCCAGGCGCACGCAGAGGGCGGCGGATGCCGCGTTCCGCGGGTCGAGCTCGGCGTACACCCGGTGCAGCCCCACCGTGTCGAACGCCAGGTCGAGCAGCGCACCCGCGGCCTCCGCGGCGTAGCCCCGACCCTGGAAGTCCGGGTGGAACGCCCAGCCGATCGTCGCCTGCGCGTTCGCGGCGCTCTTGAGCTGGAGGTCGACGTCCCCGATCACCCGCGCCGGCGCATCCGCTGTGGCGGGCAGCTCGACGGCGATCACCAGGAAGTCGCCGTCGTTCGCGAGGCCGCGCGCGCCCTCGCGGATGCGGATGCGCTCGACGATCTCCTCGCGGCTGAGCGCGTTGTAGAGCATGTACCGCGTCACGTCGTCGCGCGACTGGTAGGCGTAGGAGTCCTCGACGTCGTCGGGGGTGAACAGCCTGAGCGAGAGCCGCGGTGTGACGATCGGCGCCGTGAACTGGAACGGCGCGATGCGCGACTCAGCCGGCGAGTTCGTCATCGGCGTCGACCGCGATCACGGGGCGCGTGACGACCGCCGCGGGCGCGATCCCGTAGAGCGCGTCGAGCGCAGCCACGAACTCGTCGCCGCGACCCTCGCGGGCCAGCTCGCGCGCACGCACCGAGGGGCCGTGCAGCAGCACGCCGGCCAGGTGCCGCAGGGCGGAGACGGTGTCCGTGCTGTCGCCCGGGCGGCGTTCCGCGCGCTCGATCTCGGTGTCGAGCAGGTCGAAGATGTGCGAGCGCAGGGCCACGATCGCCGGCTCCACGGTGGCGGCGCTGGTGAACAGGGCCGCCGCGTCTCCGACCAGGGCGCGGGCGTCCGCCGACGCGGTGAGCTCCTCGATCGGCGCGTGCTTGCTGATCAGCTCGAGGTCGAGCAGCTCGACGCCCGGCATGGAGGCGACGGCGGGGTCGACGTTGCGGGGGAGCCCGAGGTCGATCACCAGACGGCGCATCCCGTTGGAGATGTCGGCGGGGCTGATGGCCATGGTGGAGGTGCAGGTGACCACGACGTCGGCGGTGGCGATGGCCGCCGCGAGGGCGGGCTCGAAGGCCACGTCGTACTTGGCGGCGAACTTGGCCGCGCGGCCGGAGGGCGAGAACACCCGGATGTCGGTGGCGCCGCGGTCGCGCAGCGCGCCGAGCGTGGTCGCCGCGTACTGCCCGGTGCCCACCACGAGCACGCGGGTCTGCGCCCAGTCGGTGACCCGGCTCGAGGCCAGCTCGAGGGCGAGGCGCACGAGCGAGCGGCCGGCGCCGCCGAGCGCTGTGCGGTTCTTCACGTCGCGCGAGGTGTGCGCCGCGGTCTGGAACAGGCGGTCGAGCACGGGCGAGGTGGTGCCCGACGCGCGGGCGGCGCCGAGGGCGCGCCCGACCTGGCCGGAGATCTCGTCCTCGCCGACGACCACGGACTCGAGCCCGGAGGTGACGGCGAAGAGGTGGCCGGCGACCGCGTCGCCGGAGATGACGGTGACCGAGGCGCGCAGGTCGTCGCTGAGCACGCCGCTGGCCTCGCTCATGATGTCGATGGTCGACTGCACGGCCACGGCGGTGGCGCTCGTGAGCGGCTCGTCGATGTCGAGGTAGGCCTCGAACCGGTTGCAGGTGGCGAGCACAACGGCGCCGGAGACGAAGGCGCTGCCCTCCACCAGGGTGGTGACCGCGGACGGTGCGCCGATGGACAGCTTCTCCAAGAGGTCGAAGCTGGCATTTCGATGGTTAGCGGTCAGGCACAAAAGCACAACCTAATGTTAAGCCTGTGACTCTGCCAGCGAACCATCCCCTCAACGACGGCCGTACCGCCGACGCCCCGCTCATCCGCGCCTACCGCGGCGAACGCCAGGCCACGCCGCCCGTGTGGTTCATGCGCCAGGCGGGCCGATCGCTGCCGGAATACCGGGAACTCCGCGTCGGAAACGCCATGCTCGACGCCTGCCTCACCCCCGACCTCTCCAGCGAGATCACGCTGCAGCCGGTGCGCCGGCACGGCGTCGACGCCGCGATCTTCTTCAGCGACATCGTGATTCCCATGAAACTCGCAGGTGTCGAGGTGGAGATCGTGCCCGGACGCGGCCCGGTTCTCGCCAACCCGATACGGACGGTGGCGGATGTCGCGGGCCTCCGCCCGATGGACCCCGACGCCCTCGCCCCCATCATCGAGGGTGTCGCTCAGACCGTCGCCCAGCTCGGCACGACGCCGCTCATCGGCTTCGCCGGCGCCCCCTTCACCCTCGCGTCGTACATGGTCGAGGGCGGCCCCTCGAAGGACCAGCTGCGCACCCGCACCATGATGTACACCGAGCCGCAGGCCTGGGCGACGCTGCTCAACTGGTGCGCCGACGTGAGCGGCGCCTTCCTGCACGCGCAGGTGCTGGCCGGCGCCTCGGCCGTGCAGCTCTTCGACTCCTGGGTCGGCTCGCTCAGCGAGCAGCAGTACGTGCGCCGGGTGGCGCCGCACTCCAAGCGGGCGCTGTCGCACCTGCGCGGCCTCGAGATCCCGAAGGTGCACTTCGGCGTCGGCAGCAACGAGGTGCTCGTGGCCATGCGCGACATCGGCGCCGACGTGATGGGCGTCGACTGGCGCATCCCGCTCGACGAGGCCAACCGCCGCCTGGGCGGCACCGTCCCGCTGCAGGGCAACCTCGACCCCGCCCTGCTCGGCGCCCCGGCCCACGTGCTGGCCGCCCACGTCAACGACGTGGTCGACCGCGGCCGCGAGGCCCCCGCCCACGTGCTCAACCTCGGGCATGGCGTGCCGCCGGAGACCGACCCCGATGTGCTCACCCGCATCGTCGAGCAGGTGCACGCCGGATGAGCGACGTCGTCGTCGTCGGCGGCGGCATCGCGGGGCTGGTGATCGCCCGCACGCTGCTGCTCGGCGGCCTGAGCGTGACCGTGATCGAGGCCTCCGGGCGCCTCGGCGGCAGCGTGGGGCGCCACACCGTCGGCGGGATCGTGCTCGACTCCGGCGCCGAGAGCTTCGCCGTGCGCGGCGGCGCGGTGGAGGCGCTGGTGCGCGACCTCGGCCTCGGCGACGACATCGTGTTCCCCAACCCGGCGGGCGCCTGGCTGCAGCCGGCCGCGGGCCCGGCCGTGCCGATGCCGGCCACCAGCCTGCTCGGCATCCCCGCCGTGCCGCTCGCCTCCGACGTGACGCGCATCATCGGCGGCTGGCCGGCGCTGAAGGCCTACGCCCGCGACACGTTCCTCCCCGCCCGCGTGGGCGAGAAGGCGCAGACCCTCGGCGAGCTCGTGCGGGCGCGCATGGGCGACGCCGTGCTCGAGCAGCTCGTGTCGCCGATCGTGAGCGGCGTGCACTCCGCCTCGCCCGACGACCTCCTGCTCGACCGGGTCGCGCCCCAGCTGCGCGCCGCCCTGGTGCGCCAGGGCTCCCTCGGGCGCGCCGTGCTGTCGCTGCGGGCACAGGCCCCGGCCGGCTCGGCCGTCGCGGGCATCCGCGGCGGCATGGCCCGCCTGGTCGACGCCCTCGTGACCGACCTCGAGAGGCTGGGCGCCGACATCCGCTTGAACACCCGGGTCACCGGCGTCACGCCCGGCAGCGTGATCCTCGACGACGACGTGCTCGGCGGAACCGTGGTCGTCGCCGCCAGCGGCCTGCTGCCCGCCGAGATCGCCGACCCGCCGCGCGTCGTCACCCTCGCCACGCTCGTCGTCGACGCCCCCGCGCTCGACGCCGCGCCGCGCGGCACCGGCATGCTCGTCGCGCCTGGCACCCCCGGCATCCGCGCCCACGGGCTCACCCACGCCACCGCCAAGTGGCAGTGGCTGGCCGAGAGCGCAGGGGGCAGGCACGTGCTGCGGCTGTCGTACCGCGAGGAGCCGCAGAACCTGCGGGAGACAGCCAGGGCGGATGCCTCCGCGCTGCTCGGCGTGGACATCGCGCCGGGCGACGTGGTCGACTTCGCCCGCGTGCAGTGGTCGCGGGCGAGTGCCAAGGAGACCGCCCCCGCCGGCGTCACCGCGGTGGGGGAGGCTATCGCCGGCACGGGGCTGGCGAATATCATTGCGCATTCGATCGTGCAAGGCGAGGCGCTGGTCGGGGGCTGAGCGGCAGACCCGGATACGCTGGGACGCACTATTCGCGAATTGAAGGAGAGCACCATGAAAGGCAAGATCCTTTTGGTCGTCGGCATCGGAGTCGGTTACGTACTCGGTGCCCGCGCCGGACGCGAACGATACGAAGACATCAAGCGTGTAGCGGGCAACCTCTGGAACGACCCGCGCGTGCAGCGCCAGGTGGACGAGGCCGAGGGCTTCGTCAAGGACAAGGCCCCCGAGGTCGCCGGCCTGGTCGCCAAGGGCGCCAAGAAGGTCGCCTCGCAGGTCACGGGGAAGCCGGCGACGCGCAAGCCCGTCACCAAGTCCCGCGCCAAGGCGGGCTCGGCGCCCCGTTCGACCGAGTAGCCGCAGATGCTCGGGAGAGAAGAACCCAAGAAGTCGCTGTTCAAACTGATCGCGGACCTCCCCGGTTCGCTGACCGACCTCATCCGCAGCGAGATCGAGCTGCTCAAGGCCGAGCTCATCGCGAAGCTGAAGCACGTGGGGATCGGCGCCGGGCTCGTGCTCGCCGGTGTCGTCATCGCGCTGTTCGCCTTCGGAGTGCTGCTCGCGGCCGCCGTCCTCGGCATCGCGACCGCGCTCCCGGCCTGGCTCGCCGCGCTCATCGTGGGCGTGGCGCTGCTGATCATCACGACGGTGCTCGTGCTGATCGGTGTGCGGCAACTCAAGGCCGGTGTGCCGCCCGTGCCGACCGAGACCATTGACAGCGTGAAGCACGACGTGGATGCCATCAAGGGCATCGGGAAGCGGGACTGACATGACGGACGCAATCGAAAACAAGATCGCGGCGCAGCGCGCCAACCTCGAGAGCACTCTCGACGCGATCGAGGACAAGCTCAACGTGCAGAAGCAGGCCAGCCACTACGTGGAGAAGGCCAAGGCGTCGTACGGGGAGAACCCGGTTCCATGGATCGTGGGAGCCACCGCCGTGGCCGTCTCGGTCGCTGGAATTGTAGCTTGGGCGCTGCTGAGCGGCGACGAGTAACCCTCGATTCGCAACTCCCCCACGACAGGGGGAGGATAGGGGTATGAGCCAAAGCTCGCCCACTGAGCCCACACGTCCCGAAACAGCCACCCTGGGGTACACCCTGTGGTCTGTCCTGCAGCGCGACCCGCACAACCCGGCCGGAAGCGGCGGTCTCGACGAGGCCGTCGCCGCCGTCGACGCGGCCGGAGTCACCGTCCGCGGCTTCTACGACGTCTCGTCGCTGCGCGCCGACGCCGACCTGATGATCTGGCTGCACGGCGAGAACCCGCAGACCCTGCAGTGGGCGCTGCGCGAGCTGCGCCGCAGCGCGCAGCTGGCCACGCTGCTCCCCGTCTGGAACGCCATGGGCGTGCACCGCGACGCGGAGTTCACGCACAACCACCTGCCCGCGTTCATGCGCGGCAAGGAGCCGAGCACCTGGCTCACCGTGTACCCCTTCGTGCGCAGCTACGACTGGTACCTGCTGCCTGACGACGAGCGCAAGAAGATGCTCGGCGACCACGGCCGCAAGGGCAGCCAGTACCCGCAGGTGCTGGCCAACACGGTGGCCTCCTTCGCCCTCGGCGACTACGAGTGGATCCTCGCCCTCGAGGCGCCGGAGCTCGTCGACCTCGTCGACCTGATGCGCCACCTGCGCCAGACCGAGGCCCGCCGCCACGTGCGCGAGGAAGTCCCCTTCTACACCGGCCGCCGCATCGCGACGTCGGAGATTGCCGAGATCCTGGCGTGACGATTACCAATGGCGAGCTGACGGTAGTCGGCGCCGCATCCGCCCAGGCTGCGTCCGGAGCCGAGCACGTGACGGAGGCCGTCGCCTACGACGCCATCCTGCTCGCGAGCTTCGGCGGGCCCGAGGGCCAGGACGACGTCATCCCCTTCCTGCGCAACGTCACCCGCGGCCGCGGCATCCCGGAGGAGCGCCTCGAGGAGGTCGCCCACCACTACCGCGCCTTCGGCGGCATCAGCCCGATCAACGACCAGAACCGCGAGCTCAAGGCGGCCCTCGAGGCCGAGCTCGAGCGCCGCGGCATCGACCTGCCCGTGATCTGGGGCAACCGCAACTGGACCCCGTACCTGCGCGACGCCCTCACCGAGGCCAACGAGCGCGGCTTCACCAAGCTCATCGCCATCGGCACCAGCGCCTACAGCTCGTACTCGAGCTGCCGCCAGTACCGCGAGGACTACGCGATCGCCCTCGACGAGACCGGCCTGGGCGGCGTCATCGAGATCGACAAGGTGCGCCAGTTCTTCGACCACCCCGGATTCGTGCAGCCCTTCATCGACGGTGTGAAGCAGGGCCTGGCGGATGTCGCGGCCAAGGGCTTCACGCCCGAGCAGACCCACGTGCTCTTCTCCACGCACAGCATCCCCTCGACGGATGCGGCCAAGAGCGGCCCGGCCTCCCGGGGCTTCGGGCCCGACGGCGCCTACGCGGCGCAGCACCTCGCGGTCGCGGAGGTGGTGATGACCGAAAGCGGTGACGGCCAGGACTGGTCGCTCGTCTACCAGTCGCGCTCCGGCCCGCCGAGCATGCCGTGGCTCGAGCCCGACATCAACGACTCCATCACCGAGCTCGCCGCGAAGGGCGTCAAGGCCGTCGTCATCGTGCCGCTCGGCTTCGTGAGCGACCACATGGAAGTGAAGTGGGACCTCGACACCGAGGCCATGGAGACCTCCGAGGAGAACGGCGTCTTCGCCGTGCGCGTCCCGACGCCCGGAGTGCACGCCGCCTACGTGACCGGCCTCGTCGACCTCGTGCTCGAGCGCCGCGACGGCGTCCCCGTCGCCGACCGCCCGGCCATGACCGACCTCGGCCCCTGGTACGACGTCTGCCGCCCCGGCTGCTGCGAGAACGTGCGCCTCGGCTTCAAACCGGCTCTCGCCGGAGTGCTGCCGTGAGCGCCTCCGCAAAGAAGCTCGTGAAAATCGGGACCCGCGGCAGCGCTCTCGCCCTGGCGCAGACCCAGACCATCGCGAACTCCCTCGCGGCCAAGACCGGCGTCGACGTGGAGATCGTGGTCGTGCGCACCGAGGGCGACACCAGCACCGAGTCGCTGGCGAGCCTCGGCGGAACCGGCGTCTTCGCCGGCGCCCTGCGCGACGCCCTGGCCGCAGGCCGCTGCGACGTGGTTGTGCACTCCCTCAAGGACCTGCCCACCGCCGCCTACCCCGGCCTCGCGCTCGGCGCAGTGCCCAAGCGGGTCGACGCCCGCGACGCGCTCTGCGCCCGCGACGGCCTCACCCTCGACACCCTCCCGGAAGGCGCCCGGGTCGGCACCGGCTCGCCGCGCCGCGCCGCGCAGCTGCGCTCGCGCCGTCCCGACCTCGAGGTCGTCGACATCCGCGGCAACGTCGACACCCGCCTCGCCCACGTGGCCGAGGGCCGCCTCGACGCCGTGGTGCTGGCAGCCGCCGGTCTCGACCGCCTCGGACGCCTCGGCTCCATCACCGAGTACCTCGGCCTCGACGGCTGGCCGTCGGCACCCGGGCAGGGAGCACTCGCCCTCGAGGTGCGCGCGGGCGAGGAGAAGCTCGTCTCCGCCCTCAACCACGGCCCGAGCCGCCTGATCGTGGAGGCCGAGCGCAACGTGCTCGCCATCCTCGAGGCCGGATGCGCAGCCCCGGTGGGCGCGCACGGCCAGATCGACGACGGGCTGCTCTTCCTCGACGCCCGGGTCTACAGCCCCGACGGCACGGAGAAGCTCACCAGCTCGCACGCCCTCTACGTCTCGGACACACCGGACCCCGGCCGCGCCGTGGCCGAGCGCGTCGCCGCCGAGCTGCTCGAGAACGGCGCGGCCCGGTTCGCCTCGGTGAAGGGCGCCGAATGAGCAGGGCCAAGCCGCTCGCCGGCTGGCGCGTGCTCGTTCCCCGCGGCGGCCGCTGGGGCGACACCGTCGCCGCCACCCTGCGCGGCTACGGCGCCATTCCGGTGATCGCGCCGCTGATCAACTTCGCCAGCGCCGACGACGCGCAGACCCTGGCGAACGCCTTCTACGAGCTGCAGGACGGCCAGTTCGACTGGCTCGTCGTCACCAGCGCCACCACCGTCGACGTGCTCGCCGGGCAGAGCGTCACCGTGCCGCCGTCCACCCGCATCGCGGCGGTCGGCGAGACCACCGCCGCCGCCCTCGCGGTCGCCGGCTACGAGGTGAGCTTCATCCCGGAGGGCGACAACTCCGCCCGCGGCCTGCTCAAGGAGTGGCCGACCGCCGACATCACCGGGCGCGTGCTCATCCCGCAGTCCGACATCGCGGAGCCCACCCTCGTCAGCGGCCTCGCCGAGCTCGGCCTCGCCGTGCAGTTCGTCTCCGCCTACCGCACCGTGGGCGTGCCCATCGCGGAGCACGTCGCTGCCGACGTCAAGTCCGGGCGCATCGGCGCCGTGCTCGTCACCTCGGGGAGCGTCGCGCGCCAGGTCGCCGAGCAGCTCTCGCCCCTCCCCGAGGGCACCATCGTGGCCTGCATCGGCCCCCGCACCGCCTTCGACGCCCGCGCGGCCGGCCTCACGGTCGACGTGATCGCCGAGTCGCGCTCTGCGGACGCCCTCGTCGACGCCCTTGTGGAGCACGTGGAAAGCGGCGCCGAGCCGACCGACGACCTTTTTGGAGACGATTTCTCGTGACTGAGCGCAGCATCCGCCCCCGCCGTCTGCGCAGCACCCCGGCCATGCGCCGGCTGGTCGCCGAGACCCGGCTGCACCCCGCCGACCTCGTGCTGCCGATGTTCGTGCGCGAGGGCATCAGCGAGCCCGAGCCGATCGGCTCGATGCCCGGAGTGGTGCACCACAGCATCGACAGCCTGAAGCACGCGGTCGAGGCCGCGGCCGAGGCGGGGATCGGCGGCGTGATGCTGTTCGGCGTGCCCCTCGAGAAGGACGCCACCGGATCGGGCGCCACGGACTACGACGGGATCCTCAACGCGGGCGCCCGCGCTGCGGTCGACGCCGCGGGCGGTGCGCTGGTCGTGCAGACCGACCTCTGCCTCGACGAGTTCACCGACCACGGCCACTGCGGCGTGCTGGACGCGACGGGCCGCGTCGACAACGAGGCCACGCTCGAGCGCTACGCCGAGATGGCGCTGGTGCAGGCGGCCTCCGGCGCGCAGATCCTCGGGCTCAGTGGCATGATGGACGGCCAGACCGCCGTCGTGCGCGAGGCGCTCGAGGGCGCCGGCTTCGTCGACACCGCCGTGCTCGCCTACGCGGCGAAGTACGCCTCCGCCTACTACGGCCCCTTCCGCGAGGCGGTCAACTCCTCGCTCGTCGGCGACCGCCGCACGTACCAGATGGACGCGGCCAACCGCCGCGAGGGCATGCTCGAGGTGGAGATCGACATCGCCGAGGGCGCGGACATCGTGATGGTGAAGCCCGCTGGCAGCTACCTCGACGTGCTCGCCGACGTCGCGTCGCAGAGCCCCGTGCCGGTGTGGGCGTACCAGGTCTCCGGCGAGTACGCGATGATCGAGGCCGCCGCCGCGAACGGCTGGATCGACCGCGAACGCGCCATCGACGAGTCGGTGCTCGCGATCAAGCGGGCGGGGGCGGATGTTGTGCTCACCTACTGGGCCATGGAACTTGCCCAACGACTGACGAACACAGGACTGAGCCGATGAGCATGACCAACCAGCAGTACTTCGACCGCGCCCGCGCGGCCATCCCCGGCGGGGTCAACTCCCCGGTGCGGGCATTCGGCTCCGTCGGCGGCACCCCGCGGTTCTTCGTGGAGGCCAAGGGCGCCTACATCACCGACGTCGAGGGCCGCTCCTACGTGGACCTCGTCAACTCCTGGGGTCCCGCGATTCTCGGCCACGCGCATCCGTCGGTCATCGACGCCGTGCAGAAGGCCGCCGCCCGCGGACTCTCCTTCGGGGCGTCGACACCCGGCGAGACCGAGCTGGCCGAGCTGATCCTCGCGCGCGTGCCCGCCGTGCAGAAGGTGCGCCTGGTCTCCACCGGCACCGAGGCCACCATGACCGCGATCCGCCTCGCGCGCGGCTTCACCGGCCGCGACCTGCTGGTGAAGTTCGCCGGCCACTACCACGGGCACTCCGACGGTCTGCTGGCCGAGGCCGGCTCCGGCCTGGCCACCGCCGCGATGCCCGGGTCGGCCGGCGTGACCGAGGCCACCGCCGCCCAGACGCTCGTGATCCCCTACAACGACCGCGACGCGGTGACCGCGGTGTTCGCCGAGCACGGGCCGCGCATCGCCGCCGTGATCACCGAGTCGGCCGCCGCGAACATGGGCGTCGTCGCGCCGTGGCAGGGCTTCAACGCCTTCCTCGCGGAGACCGCCCACGGTGCGGGCGCGCTGCTCATCGTCGACGAGGTGCTCACCGGCTTCCGTGTGGGATCGGGCGGATGGCTCGGCCTCGAGAACGAGCTCGCCCCCGACTCCTACACCCCCGACCTCGTCACCTTCGGCAAGGTCGTCGGCGGAGGCATGCCGCTCGCGGCCCTCGGCGGGCGCGCCGAGATCATGGACTTCCTCGCGCCGCTCGGCCCGGTCTACCAGGCAGGCACGCTGAGCGGCAACCCGGTCGCGGTCGCGGCAGGCATCGCCACGCTGACCGCCGCGGACTCCTCCGTGTACGGACGGCTCAACGACGCCGCGGAGACGATCGCCGAGGCCACCTCGGAGGCGCTCACGGCCGAGGGCGTCGCGCACTCGGTGCAGCGCGCGGGCAACCTGTTCTCCTTCGCCTTCCGCGAGGGATCGCCGAAGAACTACGCCGAGGTGAAGGCGCAGGACGCCTTCCGCTATCCGGCCTTCTTCCACTCGATGCTCGACAGCGGGGTCTCGCTGCCGCCGAGCGTGTTCGAGGCGTGGTTCGTCTCCGCCGCCCTCGACGACCACGCGATGAACCGCATCCTCGAGGCGCTGCCGAAGGCCGCGGTCGCCGCCGCAGCCGCCGTCGCCCCGAGCTAGTCGGGCGGGCGGGGCGCGCTAGACGACGAGCGCGAGCACCAGCAGCACCGCGGCGAGCAGCGGCACCGCGCCCTGCGTCGCCGCGGCGCGGGCCAGCCTCGCGTTGTTCGTGACCAGCACAGTGGCCGCGGCGAGCATGCTCAGCACGGCGAAGAGCGCGACCGCGTAACCGGCCTGCCTGGTGTCGTCGCCGAGCATCAGCAGCACGCCGACCACCGCGCCCACCGCGAGGAACAGGTTGTAGAAGCCCTGGTTGTAGGCCATCGGGCGCAGCGTCTCGGCGTCCTGCTGCGTCGCGACGCCGAAGCGCTTCCACACGGCCGGCCTGGCCCAGTTCACCGACTCGAAGGTGAAGATCACGACGTGGATGAGGGCGGCGAGGATCGCGAAGACCGAGCCGGCGACGAGCAGGGGAGCGTTCATCCGCTCAGTCTTTCACCGAAACGACCGTGCGGCCACGGACTCGTCCCTGCATGATCTGCTCGGCGACGCCGATGGCGCCGTCCAGGCCGACGGATGCGGTCAGCGAGTCGAGCAGGTCGAGGTCGAGGTCCGTGGCGAGCCGGCTCCAGGCCTCGCGGCGCAGGGGCATCGGGCAGTACACCGAGTTGATGCCGGCGAGGGTGACGCCGCGGAGGATGAAGGGCATCACGGTGGCGGGGAGGTCGGCGCCCTGGGCCAGGCCGCAGGCGGCGACGACGCCGCCGTAGGTCGTCTGCGCGAGCACGTTGGCGAGGGTGTGGCTGCCCACGGAGTCGACGGCGGCCGCCCAGCGCTGGGTCTGCAGCGGCTTGCCCGGCTCGGAGAGGGTGGCGCGGTCGACCACCTCGGTGGCGCCGAGCGAGCGCAGGTAGCCGTGCTCGTCTGCGCGGCCGGTCGACGCGGTGACCCGGTAGCCCAGACGGGAGAGCAGCGCGACGGCGACCGAGCCGACGCCGCCCGAGGCGCCGGTGACGAGAACCTCGCCGTCGCCGCCGGGGGCCAGCGACTTCTCGACGGCGAGCACGGAGAGCATCGCGGTGAAGCCGGCGGTGCCGATCGCGGCGGCGCGGCGGGGGCTGATCGCCTCGGGGAGCGGCACCAGCCAGTCGGCGTCGACCACGGCGCGCTCGGCGAGCCCGCCGTTGTGCTTCTCGCCGATGCCGAAGCCGTTCACGAGCACCCGGTCGCCCGCGGCCCAGCCGCCGGAGCCCTCGGCGACCGTGCCGACGAGGTCGATCCCGGCGACCAGGCCGTCCGCCTGGATCACGCCGGGCCTGCCGGTCAGGGCGAGGCCGTCCTTGAAGTTGATGCTCGAGTACTCGACATCGATCCGCACCTCGTTCTCGCGGAGCGGGGCATCCGCTCTATCGGTGACGAGGTCGGCGTGGGCTTCGGGTTCGCGGCTGACGACGATGGCACGGTGCATGCCGTCAGCCTACGCTCGGGGACTCCTCGCCGGTTGAGTAGCAGGCGAGCGAAGCGAGTTCGCGTTTCGAAACCTCGTGGCCGACCCGAAGAAGCCGCGCAAACGGGGTCTCGATACGCGGCCTCCTTCGTCGGTCGCTACTCGACCAGCGATTGTCACCCGAAGAGGATGCGCGCCTCGTCGTAGCGCTCCTGCGGAACCGTCTTGAGCTTGCCGAGGGCGTCGGCGAAGGGCACGGTGATGATCTCCGTGCCGCGCAGCCCCACCATGTGACCCCAGCGCTCGTCGAGCGCGGCCTGCAGCGCCGCCATGCCGAGGCGGGTGGCGAGCACGCGGTCGTAGGCGCTCGGGGTGCCTCCGCGCTGGATGTGGCCGAGGGTGGTGGCCCGGGTCTCGATGCCCGTGCGCTCCTCGATGATCGGGGCGAGCAGCTCGCCGATGCCGCCGAGGCGGGGGCGGCCGAAGGCGTCGAGGCCGCGCTCGCTGTGGGCGTCGTCCATGGTGTCGAGCGAGAAGCCCTCCGCCACCACGACCAGCGGCGCGCGGCCGCGGTCGTGCGCCGAGGTGACCCACTCCACGATCTGGTCGACGGTGGTCTTCTGCTCGGGGATGAGGATGGCGTGCGCGCCCGCGGCCATGCCGGAGTGCAGGGCGATCCAGCCGACGTGGCGGCCCATCACCTCGGCGATCATGCAGCGGCCGTGGGAGTCGCCGGTGGTGCGCAGGCGGTCCATGGCGTCGGTGGCGATCTGCACCGCGGTGTCGAAGCCGAAGGTGTAGTCGGTGGCGTCGAGGTCGTTGTCGACCGTCTTGGGTACGCCCACGATCTTGATGCCGGCGTCGGTGAGGCGCTTGGCCGCGGCCAGGGTGCCCTCGCCGCCGATGGCGATGATCGCGTCGATGCCGTTGTCGGCCATCACCTCGTTGATGCGGTCGACCCCGCCGATGCCGTCGAAGGGGTTGGTGCGGCTGGTGCCGAGGATCGTGCCGCCCTGCTTGTGGATGCCCTTGATCTCGTGCCGACCGAGGGGGACGATGTCGCCCTCGACGACGCCTCTCCAGCCGTTGCGGAAGCCGACGAAGTCTTCGCAGTTGCCGGTCTGGATGCCGGAGTACACGATGCCGCGGATGACCGCGTTGAGACCGGGTGCGTCGCCGCCGCTCGTGAGGATGCCGATTTTCATGACTCCATCATGGTGCATAGCGCATCGGGCGTCGGAAATGGGGTAGTTCTGCCCATGTGCAAGTTGAGCATTCTGCCAATAGAGTGAGCCGACGTATTTTCACAACATTCATCGTCGTTTCCCAGCTTCACCCAAGAAAACAGGAGTTTCCATGTCTGAAGTCAAGCAGCCCACCCCCGACACCTACCCGGGCAAGACCCTCGGCATCGTCGGCCTCATCGTCTCGTTCTTCGCCTCGCTGATCGGCCTGATCATCAGCATCATCGCCTTCAACCAGTCCAAGGCCGCGGGATACAAGAACACCCCGGCCAAGGTAGGCATCATCCTCGGCATCATCTTTCTGATCCTCGGGATCATCGGAGTCATCATCGGCATTACTCTCGGCGTCGCCGGAGTGAACAGCCTCTGCGACGGCCTCGACGCCGGAACGTACGAGACCACCACGGGCGAAGCGGTCACCTGCGACTAGTCCTCCCCGAGCAGCGCCCCGGACATCGTCCGGGGCGCTTTCTCGTTAACGCACCCCGAGCGCCTCGGCGTGGAGTGTGCACGCCGTGCTCGCCGCGTGCTCCTCGCACACCACGAGCTGCTCGCGGCAGGAGAGGTCGCCGCAGTTCTGCATGTGCTTCGTGGCGGTGCCGCAGCGGTAGCAGTGCCCGATCACGGTGGCCTGGTCGGTGAAGTCGATCGACATCCGGTTGTCGAACACGTAGAGCGAGCCCTGCCAGAGCCCGGAATCGCCGTACTCCTCCCCGTACTTCACGATGCCGCCCTCGAGCTGGTAGACCTCGCCGAAGCCACGGCTCACCATCAGCGAGCTCAGAACCTCGCAGCGGATGCCGCCGGTGCAGTACGTCACGATCGGCGAGCCCTTGAGATGGTCGTACTTGCCGCTGTCCAGCTCGGCCACGAACTCGCGGGTGTTCGCGACGTTCGGAACCACGGCATCCGCGAATCTGCCGATCTCGGCCTCGAAGGCGTTGCGTCCGTCGAAGAAAGTGACCTCCTTACGCTCCACCAGCTCGTGCAGCTCCTGCGGGCTGAGGCGGGTGCCGCCGCCGACCACGCCGTCTGCGTCGACGGTGAGCTCGCCGGGCGCGCCGAAGCTCACGATCTCGTCGCGCACCTTGACGCTGAGCCGCGGGAAGTCGTCGCCGGTGCCCTCGCTCCACTTGAAGTCGATGTTCTTGAACGCGGCGTACTCGCGGGTGGTGCGCACGTAGCGCTTCACGCTCTTCAGCTCGCCGCCGAGGGTGCCGTTGATGCCGTCGGCGGAGATGAGGATGCGCCCGGTGAGCCCGAGGGACTCGCTCAGGTCGCGCTGCCAGAGCCGGATCGCCTCGGGGTCGGCGAGCGAGGTGAAGGCGTAGAAGAGGATGATTTTGTGAACGGCCACCGTAGAAGGGTAGTCGCGTTGCCGGCCGCGGGGGTGTGCGCGCACGGAGGGGGCGTGCGCGCAGGGGCGCCAGCGCGCGCAGGCACCACGCGTGCGCGCAGACCCCCCCGACCGGCGTGCGCGCAGCTCGGCTCCACCCGGCCGGCCGTCGGGCCCCGGACGTAGGCTTGTCCCGATGGATGCAGCACCACTGGTCACCACCTACCGCCCGAGCCAGCGGGTGAGCCTCGCGCTCACGCTCCGCCCGCTCGTGCGCGGGCGGCTCGACCCGACGATGCGCATCACCACCTCAGGGGTGTGGCGCACCATGCTCACCCCCGCCGGCCCGGCCTCGCTGCACCTGGTGGCCCGCGGCGACGAGATCGACGCGAGCGCCTGGGGCGACGGCGCGGAGTGGGCGATCGCGGGGGTGCCCGAGCTGCTCGGCGCCGGCGACGACTGGAGCCAGCTCGACGTCTCGGGCAACGCGCTGCTGCGCGACTCGCTGCGCCGCAACCCGGGGCTGCGCCTGCTGCGCACCCGGCAGGTGTTCGAGATGCTGCTGATCGCGATCCTCGAGCAGAAGGTCACCGGCATCGAGGCCCGGCGTGCCTGGCGCACGCTGCTGACGAAGTTCGGCGACCCGGCGCCGGGGCCCGCCCCCGACGACATGCGCGTGTTCCCGAGCGCTGAGCGCTGGCGCAGGGTGCCGTCGTGGGAGTGGCACACGGCGGGCGTGGGGCCTCAGCGCTCCGCGACCGTCATGCGCGCGGCATCCGTTGCATCGTCTCTCGAGCGCACGCTCGCCGACGGGCGCGGCGGCCCGACCGTGGCGAACAAGCTCCGCTCGGTGCCCGGCATCGGCGTGTGGACAGCGGCCGAGACCACCCAGCGCTCGCACGGCGACCCCGACAGCCCGAGCGTCGGCGACTACCACCTGCCCGCGGTGGTGGGCTGGGCGCTGATCGGCAAGCCGGTGGACGACGACGGCATGCTCGAGCTGCTCGAGCCCTGGGCCGGACAGCGGCAGAGGGTGATGCGGCTGATCGAGGCGAGCGGGTTCCGCAAGCCGGCGTTCGGCCCGCGCATGACGATCCAGGACCACCGCAGGCACTGAGCGGCGTAGTGCCCGATACTCTGGCGCGGTGCACATGTTCCCCCGGACGGCCCTCCACCTCTTCCTCGCTCGCCGCCAGTCGCGGCTCGACCCGCACGACGTGGCGCGCATGCGGCTGCGGGTGATGCCCGCCGACCTCGACACCCTCGGCCACGTGAACAACGGCGTCTACCTCTCGCTGATGGACCTCGGCCGGCTCAACCTGCTGGTGCGCAGCGGCATCTGGGCCGCCTTCGACCGCGTCGGCTACTACCCGGTGGTGGCCAACGAGACCATCTCCTTCCGCAAGTCGCTGCAGCCCTGGCAGCGCTACGTGCTCGAGACCCGCATCGTCGGCTACGACGAGAAGGGGGTCTTCGTCGAGCAGCGCTTCGTGGTCGACGGCGAGATCTTCGCGCGCGCCTTCGTGCGCGGCCGCTTCCTGAAGAAGAGCGGGGGAGTGGTGAGCCTCGCCGAACTGGCGGCGGCGACCGGCATCGACACGGCGGCCACGCCCGCCCCCGAGTGGGCGCTGCGCTGGGCAGCGGATGTCGCGCTCCCGCCCTCGAGGGCCGACGCGCCGAGCGAGTGGCCGGCCTGAGCAGGCCCTGCGCGCCTGCTCATCCGCCTGTCGTCGACCAGTGGGGCAAGGTTTCGACCTTCCGGGCGACCGCCGAGGTCGAAAGTTTGCCTCTCTGATTTCCACGGCGGCGGTTCGGCCGGCTCTTCGAGCAGCGGGGCAAGGTTTCGATGCTTCGGGCGACCGGGAGGGTCGAAAGTTTGCCCCTGCTCACCAGTGGCGCCCGGGTTTGCCCACGGCGCCTCGGGTGGGTAGGAACCCCCCTACGGCGTGGCGCCGAAGACGCCCCGCGGGTCGTACTCCGCCCGCACCTCCGCCAGGCGGGCCGCGGTCTCGGGCGACCACGACGGCGTGCCGGCGAGCGAGTGGCTGGCGAAGTTGATGGTCGACTCCGCGTTGATCCACGGCCGCAGCGCCTCGTACACCGCCTCGGCCGCCGCCGGCAGCACCGCCGGGAAGAGGCCCGGGTCGGGCATGCCGATGAGCGAGAGCGTGTAGGCGCCGCTGCGGCCACCCACGGCCGAGCCCCCGACCACGTCGCGCCTCGTCGCGCCGCCGAGGTGGCGCAGCTCCACGGCGACGAACGGCGCCCCTGGCCCGACCGCGGCGAGCAGGGCCGTGGCGAAGTCCTGGTCGATCGGCGACAGCAGCGTGCCGTTGCTCCACGACGGCGCTGCTCCCTCGGGATCGTTGTGGATCAGCCCCACCTGCGCGAGCGGAAGCGGCCCGAGCGCGTCGGTGAGCGCGGGCGCGAGGGCCCGAAGGGGAGCGGCGAGGTGCTCGCCCTCCGCCAGATCGCCGGGGAACGCGAAGCGCAGCGCCACGAAGCTCCTGCCGCGCATCTCCTCCGGCACCGCCTCGACCGGCGGGAACTGCAGCAGCGCGATGCTCGTCGTCACCCTCTCCGAGGCGTGCGCCGTGTAGTCGATCCAGCCCCGCACGACCGCCTCAGCGTGCTGCTCCTCGAAGAGCAGCGACCCGGCGTACAGCGACGGCAGCTCGGCCAGCCGGATCCGCACCTCGGTGACGATGCCGAGCCCGCTCTTGCCGCCGCGCAGCGCCCAGAACAGGTCGGGGTTCTCCGAAGCGGATGCCTCGACCAGGTCGCCGGCGCCCGTCACCACCCGGAACGAGAGCACGTGGTCGCTGGAGAAGCCGTGGCTGCGGGCGAGCGGCCCGAGCCCGCCGCCGAGCAGGTAGCCGACGACGCCCACCTGGCGAGAGGACCCGGCGACCGGCGCGAGGCCGTGCTCGGCCGCGGCGTCGATCACCGTACCCCAGGAGACCCCGGCGCCGACGGTGGCGGTGCGCTCCGCCTCGTCGATCGTCAGTCGATCGAGCCGGCGGGTGGTGATCAGCAGTCCGTCGGTGATCGCGGCGTGGGCGCCGTGCCCCGTGGCCTGCACCCGCACCGGCAGCGCGTTCGCGGCGGCGTAGCGCACCGCGTCGACGACGTCGGTCTCCGTCGCGGCGCCGACCGCGGCATCCGGTTCATTGGTCACGGCGAGATTGCTGCCGGCGACCTCGCCCGCGAATTCGGGATCGCCGGGGACGAGGACGGGCACGGTCAGGGCGGAGCGCAGCTCGGAGATGTCGGTCATGGCGCCGACCCTAGCGAGGCGCGCGGACCGCCCACCAGCCCCCTGCGGGACCGGATGCGTGCCGGTCTAGATCTCGGCGAGCCTGTGCTGCTTCTCGGCCTCTTCGAGCGTCGCGGCGAGGTACTCCGCGAGGTACTGGGTGATGATGCGGCGGCACTCGTCGATGAAGAACTGGTCTCCGTCCGGGTTGCCGGCGAAGGCGCGCGCCGTGAGGCTGTCGACGATCTCGATCATGATCTCGACGTGCTGCAGAAGGTCGTCGCGATGGCCCACCTCGTAGCGGGGCACGAACTTCTGCGACATCAGCCGCGCCACGACGGTGCGGTTGCTCTCCGACTCGTCGATGAGGTGGCGGTCGATCGCGTCGCCCAGGCGCAGCCAGCGGAAGCCGGGCTCGGTGCGGTGCATGTCGCAGTACACGTCGACCGCGCCGGAGAGGGCGTCCTCCCAGGTCATGTCCTCGTCGGCCATCACCACGCTGGCGCGCTCGATGTAGCGCTGCAGGTTGCGGGTGGCGAGCGCCGTCGCGATGGCCTCGAGGCCGTCGAAGTAGCGGTAGATGCCCGGGCCGCTCATGCCGACCCGCTTGGCGACAAGCGAGGTCGTGAGGTTGCCGTAGCCCAGCTCGTCGATCAGTGCGGCAGTCGTGTCGAGGATCAGCTCGAAACGCTGCTCACTGCGATCCTGGCGCGGAACTCGGCGCAGGCTCGCACCGGTGGTGTCGCTCAATTGATCATCTCCCAGAAAGTACGTCGCGAACAGCGTACCTGCCGGTACACGGGTCGACTTCTCCTCAGACAAACTCGACGCTCCTCGTGAGGATTCCACGGCACGCGAGTATTGTGGGGCGGTCGCGGCTGGCGTCCCGCACGGAGGTGAACACCGTGCGGCTCGGCTCGCCCTCGAGTGCGAGCAGCTCGACGCTCGGTTCGCGGCCCGCCCAGACCAGGTCGGGCAGCACCGCCACCGCGTGGCCCGACTCGATCAGGCGGATGTGCGCCTGCAGGTCCGCGGTCTCGAAGCGCACGTCGGGCTCGAAGCCGACGCGCCTGCAGAGCTGCTCCGCCCAGTGCCGCGACGCCGTCCCGCGGGGCTCCATCACCCACGGCGTCGTCGCCGCGTCGGCCAGCGAGCGGATGCCGCGTGCCGCGGGCACCCCGAGGCGGAGGGCGTCCTCGCAGAGCTCCACCCGGTCGAGCCCCGGCTCGCGCGGTGCGGCGTGTCCCGGGTACTGCTCGGCGATCACGAGGTCGAACTCGCGGGCCCACACCTCGAACAGCGCGCTCTCCGGCTCGCGCTGCGTGATCTCCACCCGCAGGGCGGGGTGCTCCTCGGCGAGCAGGGTGAGCGCCTGCGGGATGATGCCGAGCGCGGCGGACTGGAACACCGCGAGCCGCACCGTACCGCGCACCTCGGTGAGGCTGGAGACCAGCTCGCCCTCCATCAGCTCCATGCGTTCGAGCAGCGCGGTGGTGTGGGTGACCAGCACCTCGGCCTGCGGGGTGAGCTGCACCCGGCGGCCGGACTTGACCAGCAGGGGGACCCCGGCCTCGACCTCGAGCTGGGCCAGCTGCTGCGACACCGAGGAGGGGCTGAAGGAGAACGCCTCGGCCACCGCGGTGATCGTCCCGCGGATCGCGAGCTCCCGCAGCAGGCGGAGTCGGCGTAGATCGAGCACGGGCATCCGTTCGTTGGTTCGTTCGTTCGTTAAGGAAAGACTCACAGTATTGTGCGTGAACCATCGCTTTATCTGCACGAACGAATCGCCCACAATGAGGGTGTCCGCTGCTACTCATCCTGGGAGGCCTATTCTCGTGAGCATGTCGATTGAGCGTTATTTCCCGGATACAGCGGCGAGCGATCTCGTGGACGATTCGGTCGCCACGGTGCGTCGCTGGCTCGCCGAGAGCGCCGACGCGAGGCCCGACGCCAGCGCGGCGCGGCTGGCCGGGGTGCTCAAGGATCCGCTCGGACTCGAGTTCACCATCGGCTTCGTCGACCGGGTCGTGCGGCCGGAGGACCTGAAGGTCGCCGCGCGCAACCTCGAGCAGCTCAGCCGGCGGGTGCCGCGCTTCCTGCCCTGGTACCTGCGCGCCGCGATCGGGCTCGGCGGCGTGATGGCGCCGGTGCTGCCCTGGGCCGTCGTGCCCATCGCCCGCAAGGTGCTGCGCAGCATGGTCGGGCACCTGGTGATCGACGCCACACCGAAGAAGCTCGACGAGACGCTCGCCCACCTGAAGAGCAACGGCGTGCGCCTCAACCTCAACCTGCTGGGCGAGGCCGTGCTCGGCGAGGGCGAGGCCGACTCCCGCCTGGCCGGAACGCTGGAGCTGCTCGGCCGGGACGACGTGGACTACGTCTCGATCAAGGTGTCGTCGGTCTCGAGCCAGCTCTCGATGTGGGCCTTCGAGGAGACCGTGGCGCGCGTGGTGGCGCGGCTCACCCCGCTCTACGAGCTCGCCGCTTCGAGCCCCACCCCCAAGTTCATCAACCTCGACATGGAGGAGTTCCACGACCTCGACCTCACCATCGCGGTCTTCGAGGCGCTGCTGGAGCAGCCGCAGCTGAAGACCCTCGAGGCGGGCATCGTGCTGCAGGCCTACCTGCCCGACGCGCTCTCCGCGCTGCAGGGCCTCACCGCCTGGGCGCAGGCGCGGCGGGCCGAGGGCGGCGCCGCCGTGAAGGTGCGCGTGGTCAAGGGCGCCAACCTGGCCATGGAGTACGTCGACGCCGTGGTGCACGGCTGGCCGCTCGCCCCCTGGGGCAGCAAGGTGGAGACCGACACCAACTACAAGCGCGTGCTGCACTGGGCCTTCACCCGCGAGAACACCGACGCGGTGCGCATCGGCGTGGCCGGCCACAACCTCTTCGACGTGGCCTACGCCTGGCTGCTCGCGAAGCAGCGCGGCGTCGAGGGCCGCATCGAGTTCGAGATGCTGCTCGGCATGGCGACCGGCCAGGCCGAGGCGGTGCGCAAGGACGTCGGCGGACTACTCCTCTACACACCGGTGGTGCACCCGGGCGAGTTCGACTCGGCGATCAGCTACCTCATCCGCCGTCTCGAAGAGAACGCGAGCAGCGAGAACTTCATGAGCGCCCTGTTCGAGCTGGCGGGCAACGAGACCTTCTTCGCCAGGGAGCAGCAGCGCTTCGTGGCGTCGGTGGAGGCGCTCGACGACACCGTGCCGCCCTCGAACCGCGACCAGAACCGCAACGAGCTCGAGGTCTACCCGGTCGACGAGCTCGACGACTTCGACAACGAACCGGACACCGACAACGCGATCGCCGCCAACCGCGCCTGGGGCCTGCGCATCCTCGAGCGCAGCGCCACCTCGCAGCTGGGCACCGAGACCATCCGCGCCGCGCGCATCGACGACCTCTCCACCCTGCTCTCGCGCATCGGCGCGACCATGCACGCCGCCGAGTCCTGGCAGTCGCTCACGCCGTCGGCCCGGGCCCGCATCCTGCACGACGCCGGAGACGTGCTCTCCGCCTTCCGCGGCCGGCTCATCGAGGTCATGGCCAGCGAGACCGGCAAGACCATCGCGGAGGGCGACGTGGAGGTGAGCGAGGCGATCGACTTCGCGCACTACTACGCCGCCCGCTCGCTCGAGCTGCAGACCGTCGCCGACGCGCGGTTCGTGCCCTCGAAGCTGATCGTGGTCACCCCGCCGTGGAACTTCCCGGTCGCGATCCCGGCCGGCTCCGTGCTGTCGGCGCTCGCCGCGGGCAGCGCCGTGATCATCAAGCCGGCGCCCCAGGCCCGGCGCAGCGCGGCCGTGATGGTGGAGGCGCTCTGGGAGGCCGGGGTGCCGCGCGAGGTGCTCGCCCTGGTCGACATCGAGGAGGGCGACCTCGGTCGCGAGCTCGTCTCGCACCCGGCCGTCGACCGCGTGATCCTCACCGGCGGCTACGAGACCGCGCAGCTGTTCCGCTCCTGGCGCGCCGACCTGCCGCTGCTCGCCGAGACGAGCGGCAAGAACGCCATCATCGTGACCCCGAGCGGCGACCTCGACCTCGCGGTCGCCGACGTGGTGCGCAGCGCCTTCGGCCACGCCGGGCAGAAGTGCTCGGCGGCGTCGCTGGTGATCCTGGTCGGGTCGGTGGCCTCCTCGGAGCGCTTCCGCCGCCAGCTCGTCGACTCGGTGCGCACGCTGCGGGTCGGGGTTCCGCAGAACCCGCTGAGCCAGATGGGGCCGATCATCGAGCCCGCCCACGGCAAGCTGCTGCGCGCGCTCACCTCCCTCGAAGACGGGCAGAGCTGGCTGGTGCAGCCGCGCGAGCTCAGCGACGAGGGCGTCGAGGACGGCCGGCTCTGGAGCCCGGGAGTGCGCGACAACGTGCAGCCCGGCAGCGAGTTCCACCGCACCGAGTACTTCGGACCGGTGCTCGGCATCATGACGGCGAAGACGCTCGAGGAGGCCGTCGAGCTGCAGAACGCGAGCGCCTACGGCCTCACCGCCGGCATCCACTCGCTCGACGCCGAGGAGGTGGCGCTCTGGCTCGACTCGGTCGAGGCGGGCAACGTCTACGTGAACCGCGGCATCACCGGCGCCGTCGTGCGGCGCCAGCCCTTCGGCGGGTGGAAGCGCTCCTCCGTGGGCACGGGCACCAAGGCCGGCGGCCCCAACTACCTGATGACCCTCGGCTCGTGGCAGGCCGTCCCCAGCGAGCCGAGCGAGGACATCCGCTTGGACGGTCTCTCCCGCGACGTGACCAGCCTGATCAAGCAGGCCCAGAACGGCCTCGAGTTCTTGGAGTTCGACTTCGTGCGCCGCGCCGCCCTGAGCGACGAGGCGGCCTGGCACCGCGAGTTCGGCGTGAGCCGCGACGTGTCGGCGCTCAAGGTGGAGCGCAACGTGTTCCGCTACCTGCCGGTGGCCGTCACTGTGCGTCTCGCCGAGGGCGCGCCGCTCGGGCACCTCGTGCGCCTGCTCGCCGCGGCGACGCTGGCGAAGTCGACGGTGACGATCAGCTCGGCCGTGCCGCTGCCTGCCACGCTGGTGGAACGGGTCACCGGGTCGATGACCCCGCTGCGGGTCGACGGCATCACCGTCGAGTCCGACGCCGCCTGGCTCGGCCGCGCGCGCTCCGGCGGCATCACGACTGCGCGCGTACGACTGGCCGGCGGGGACGCGTCCGCGCTGGCGACGGCGCTGGGCGGGACCCCCGACATCGCGATCTACTCCGGCGAAGTGACCGGCTCGGGCCGCGTCGAGATGCTCCCGTTCCTGCGCGAGCAGGCCGTGGCCATCACCGCGCACCGCTTCGGCAACCCCGACGCCGGCATGATCGGCCTCGTGGTCTAGCCGGATACCGCTGGTTAAGTAGCCCGCGACGAAGGAGCAGGTGTATCGATCGCTGGTTGAGTAGCCCGCGACGAAGGAGCAGGCGTATCGAAACCGCTGAGCGTGAAGGCTACGCCCGCAGGGCCGCCGTCACCCAGGCGAGTGCGTCGTCGGGTGAGACACCCAGAGAGCGGATGCGGTCGGCGTACGCCCGCGCGGCCACCTGCGCCTGCTGCTCCGTCGCGTCGCCCTGCGCGCTGACGAACGACCCGTTGCGGCCGCGCGTCTCGATGAAGCCGTCGCGCTCCAGCTCGCGGTAGCAGCGGGCCACGGTGTTCGGAGCGAGGCCGAGGTCGTCCGCGAGGCGCCGCACGGTGGGAAGCTTCGCGCCGGCCGCGAGCTCGCCGCCGCGCACCTGCTCGATGAACTGCAGGCGCAGCTGCTCGTAGGGGGGAGTCGCGGACTTCGGATCGATCGTGAGCATCAGTGGGCGTCCGTCCGTCGGTGGGTCTGTCCGCAGCATCGTAGCAACACAAACCGCCGAGTCAAGGGCGGGGCTTCCGCAACTCAGGCGGAACGCACGGATCGGGCGGGCGCACCCGCGGGATTCCGCGCGCCGCCGCGCGGCCGGCCCCGTTCTGCCTGAGTTGTGAATCGGCCGGCGGCATGGCGGCGCGACGCGGGGTCTGCGAGTCTGGGGGACATGGTCTCACTCGCACCGCGCATCCGCTTGAACGACGGCAACTCCATCCCCCAGATCGGCCTCGGCACCTGGCCGCTCGACGACGCCGAGGTGGCCGACGCGATCGTCGCCGCCACCGGGCTCGGCTACCGGCACATCGACACGGCCGCCAAGTACGGCAACGAGCGGGGCGTCGGCGCCGGCATCCTGAACTCCGGCGTGCCCCGCGAGGAGCTGTTCGTCACCACCAAGCTCGACGGGCAGTTCCAGGGCGACGAGCGGGCCGACGCGGGCCTCACCGCCTCGCTCGAGCGCCTCGGCACCGACTACGTCGACCTGCTGCTCATCCACTGGCCGCTGCCGCAGCGCGACGAGTACATCTCCACCTTCCGCACCTTCGCCCGGCTGCAGGAGCAGGGCCGGGTGCGCTCCATCGGCGTCTCCAACTTCAAGCCCGCCCACCTCGAGCGCCTCGTCGCCGAGACCGGCATCACCCCGGCGGTCAACCAGATCGAGCTCAACCCCTACGTGGTGCGGGCCGAGCAGCGCGAGGCGAACGCACGCCTCGGCATCGTCACCGAGTCGTGGAGCCCGCTCGGGCCGAACACGGGACTGCTGACGGACGCGCGCATCCTGCGCATCGCCGGCGAGCACGGCGTGACGGCCGGGCAGGTGGTGCTGCGCTGGCACGTGCAGCAGGGTCTCGTGGCGATCCCGAAGAGCAAGACGCCGGAGCGCCTCGCGCAGAACCTCGCCGTCTTCGACTTCGAGCTGGGCGACGACGACCTCGCCACGATCGCCGAGTTCTCCGAGGGCGCGGATGCCGGGGTCGACTCCGACGTGTCGGGTCACTGACGCGCGGCCGGGCCGGCGACGACCGACGTGACTGACTTCGAGGAGGCGGCCGCGGGCATCCGCTCGTCGCTGGAGCGCACCGTCCTGCTGCTCGACGCCGCCGGGGTGGCCGACGAGGCGCTCGCCGAGTTCGTGCTGCGCAAGCGGATGCTCGGGGTGGCGCGGGCGCCGGTGATGCAGCCGCTCGGCCGGGTCTGGCCGCTCGGGGTGCTGCTGCTCGCGCGGGACGGGCGGGTCTTCGCCACCGGGAAGGTGACGCGGGCCGTGCCCGAGGGGTACCCGGGCTACCAGTCGCCCGGGGTCGAGGTGCGGCGGGGCTACCGGGCCGCCGCGCACAACGGCCGCTTCGTCGAGGGCGACACGGTCAACTTCGACACGGCCGAGATCGACCTGCTCGCGCTCGACGGCTCGGCCGGGCCGCTGTTCCTCGACGCGGGCCTGCCGCGGGTGCGCTGGAACCCGACGCATCCCGCCCAGTCGCGCTCTCTCGACGTGTACCTGGCCGACCGCGCCTCGCTGCTGATCGACCCGCCCGGCGAGAACTAGCCGCCCTGCCCGCCATCTACTGCCGAATGAAGGAGAAAGCGCCCCGGCTCGCCGGTTCTGGCGGCCGGATCCGGCACGCGGCCGAAATCTCCTTCATTCGGCAGTCAGGCGGGCGGCAGTCAGGCGGGCACGGATCAGTCGTGCGAGCGGCTGATCAGGCGCGAGAGCACGATGGCGCTGCGGGTGTGGTCCACGTTCGGGGCCACGCGCACGCGCTCGAGGGCGAGCTCGAGCGAGGCGATGTCGCGGGAGCGCATGTGCACGATCGCGTCCGCGGAGCCGGTGACCGTCCCGGCGTCGACCACGTCGGGGATCCCCGACAGGATGCGGCGCAGCTCGTCGGGCGCGACGGTGCCGCGGCAGAACAGCTCCACGTAGGCCTCGGTCGACAGCCCGTCGACGGCCGGGTCGACCTGGATCGTGAAACCGCGGATGACGCCGTCGGCGACGAGGCGGTCCACCCGCCTCTTCACGGCGGATGCGGACAGCCCGATGATGTCCCCGATGTCGCCGTAGCCGGCGCGCGCGTTGAGACGGAGGCGGTCGATGATTCCGTAGTCAAGACTGTCCATCGGCACAGCATATGGCGATTCCGTGTGCGCACCCGCGTCAACGCGGTGGAAACCTGCGCAATTCGGCGAAAACGTGCCGGATGGTGCGTGTGAGACTGGAGCCATGACCCTCACCGAGACCTCATTCAGCGCGCCCGTGCGCGTGGCGAGCAGGCGCACAGTGCTGATGTGCCGCCCCGACTTCTTCACCGTCGTCTACCGCATCAACCCGTGGATGGACCCGGCGATCCCCACCGACACGAGCCTCGCCGTGGCGCAGTGGCAGACGCTCTACGACACCTACGTCGGACTCGGCTTCGACGTGCGGCTCGTCGACCCGATCGACGGCCTGCCCGACATGGTCTACGCGGCCAACGGCGGTTTTGTGCTCGACGGCATCGCCTACGGCGCGAGCTTCACCTACCCGCAGCGCCAGCCCGAGGGCCCGGCCTACATGGACTGGTTCGGCGCGAACGGCTTCGACGTGCGGGTTCCCGCCAACATCAACGAGGGGGAGGGCGACTTCCTGCTCGTCGGCGACGCGATCCTCGCCGGCACCGGCTTCCGCAGCGCGAGCAACAGCCACGAGGAGATCGGCGCGATCTTCGGCCGCGAGGTGATCACCCTCACCCTCGTCGACCCGAGCTTCTACCACCTGGACACGGCGATCGCCGTTCTCGATCCGGCCCCCGGCTTCGAGAACCCGAACATCGCCTACCTGCCTGGCGCCTTCGACGAGGCCTCGCTGCACATCCTGCGCACGCGCTACCCGGACGCCATCCTCGTGACCGAGCAGGACGCATCCGTTCTCGGGCTCAACAGCTTCAGCGACGGCTACAACGTCGTCATCGCGAGCCGGGCCACCGACTTCGAGCGCCAGCTGCGCGAACGCGGCTACAACCCCATCGGCGTCGACCTGTCCGAGCTGCTGCTCGGCGGCGGCGGAGTGAAGTGCTGCACGCTGGAGCTGCGCTCGTGAGCACCTCGACGAGCACCTCGACGAGCACCGTCACGTCGATCGCCACCGACTACCTCCAGCAGGAGCACGACCACGCCGCGCACAACTACCACCCGCTCGAGGTGGTCGTCGCGAGCGGCGAGGGCGCCTGGGTCACCGCTGTCGACGGGCGGCGCTACCTCGACTGCCTGGCCGCGTACTCCGCGGTGAACTTCGGCCACGGGCATCCGCTTCTCGTCCAGGCGGCGAAGGACCAGCTCGACCGCATCACCCTCACCAGCCGCGCCTTCCACAACGACCAGCTCGGCCCCTTCGTCGCCGCGCTGGCCGAGCTGGCGCACAAGGACATGGTGCTGCCGATGAACACCGGCGCCGAGGCGGTCGAGTCGGGCATCAAGCTGGCGCGCGCCTGGGGCTACCGGGTGAAGGGCGTGCCGAGGGACAAGGCGACGATCATCGTGGCCGACGGCAACTTCCACGGGCGCACGACCACCATCATCAGCTTCAGCAACGACGAGCAGGCGCGCGCCGACTTCGGTCCGTACACGCCGGGCTTCGTGAGCGTGCCCTACGGCGACGCCGCGGCGCTCGAAGCGGCGATCGACGAGAACACCGTCGCCGTGCTGATCGAGCCGATCCAGGGCGAGGCCGGCATCGTGGTGCCGCCCGCCGACTACCTGCCCGCAGTGCGCGAGATCACCAGCAGGCACACCGTGCTGTTCATCGCGGACGAGATCCAGTCCGGCCTCGGCCGCACCGGTGCCACCTTCCAGTGCGACAACGTGGGAGTCGTGCCCGACCTCTACCTGCTGGGCAAGGCGCTCGGCGGCGGGATCCTCCCCGTCTCCGCCGTGGTCGGCAACGCCGACGTGCTCGGCGTGCTGCGCCCCGGCGAGCACGGCTCCACCTTCGGCGGCAACCCGCTGGCCGCGGCCGTCGGCCTCGCCGTGGTCGAGCTGCTCGCCACCGGCGAGATGCAGGAGCGGGCGCGGATGCTCGGCGAGCGTCTGCAGGACGGGCTGCGGTCGCTCATCGGCCGGGGAGTGCTCGAGGTGCGCGGCGCCGGACTCTGGGCGGGCGTCGACATCGACCCGGCCCTGGCCACCGGACGCGAGGTCTGCGAGGCGCTGATGCAGCGGGGCGTGCTCGTCAAGGACACGCACGGCTCCACCATCCGCTTCGCCCCGCCGATCGTGGTGGCCCCCGAGGACCTCGACTTCGCGGTGGCGCAGCTGGAGGCGGTGCTGGAGGAGCTCGCCGCCTGACACCCCCGAACTGTGGGGCAGACAATCGACCTCCGGACCCGACCGGGACGTCGATTGTTTGCCCCACTGCTCTAGGCGACGAGCGGATGCGCGAACCGCGCCCGCTGCGCCAGCCAGACGCAGCCGGCGATGGCCACGCCCACGAGGATCATCCACGGGTCGAAGGCCTCGCCGAGCAGCAGCGCCGCCCAGACGAAGGTGAGCAGCGGCTGCACCTGCTGCAGCTGCCCGACCCGGGCGATCCCGCCCCGCGCGAGGCCCCCGTACCAGGCGAAGAACCCGAGGAACTGCGAGACCACGACCAGGTAGGCCATCCCGACGGCCACGCGCGGAGTCCAGTCGGCGTCGCCGGCCAGCAGCACGGCCGCGGCGAGGGGCGCCGAGACCGGGAGCACCAACACGAGCGACCAGGAGATGGCGCGCGGGCTGCCCATCACCTTCGCCTGCGACCCGCCCATCGCGTAGCCGAACCCGGCGCTGACCGCGGCGGCGAGCATCCAGAGGTCGCCGACCTCGACGGCGAGCCTCCCGGTCTGAACCCACTGGCGCGCCAGCAGGTAGCCGAGCAGCACCGCAACGCCGGCACCGGTGGCCAGCCAGAACCCGCGCGGCAGCCGCTCGCGCGCGACGAGCGCGGCGAAGATCGCGGTGAGCGCCGGCAGCAGCCCGACGATAACGGCGCTGTGCCCCGAACCGCTGGTGAGCAGCGCCAGCGAGGAGAACAGCGGGAATCCGACGACCACACCGAGCGACGAGAGCAGAAGAGAGCGGATGTCGCGCCAGCGCGGCACCGGAGCCCGCACCAGCACGAGGTAGCCGGCCGCCAGCACGCCGGCGGCCGCGGCGCGCAGCACCGTGATCGCGAACGGGTCGATGCCCTCGACCGCGATCTTGTTGGCGGAGAGCGAGAAGCTGAAGGCCAGCACGCCGAGGAAGCCGAGGCCGGTGCCGGGGAGGACGAGGCGGGAAACGGGCTGTCCCGTTACCCGGGGAGGGGCGATAACGCTATCGTGGGTTTTCATGGGCGACGATAACAGTGCCGGTGCCCTGGCGCGAGCGCTTCGCGAGATCGTCTCGGCCGGGACCCCCGGGCAGCGGCTCCCCTCCGTGCGGACGCTGCAGCAGCGCCACGGGGTGTCGCCCCTCACTGTGCAGTCGGTGGTGCGCGAGCTGAGCGCCGAGGGGCTCGTCGTCGCACGGCCCGGCGCGGGCACCTTCATCGCCGCCGCGCCGAAACCGCTGCAGCTGGCCGACACCACCTGGCAGCAGGCGGCGCTCGGCGGGCACGTTCCGCACGACGTCTCGCAGACCCTGTCGCTGTTCACCAGACCCGCGCCGGGGGTCATCCGGCTCAGCGGCGGCTACCTGGACGAGACCCTGATCCCCACCGCCGCGCTGTCCGCCTCGATGGCCAGGGGGATGCGCCGGCCCGGCGTCTGGGGGCGCGCCCCGCTCGAGGGCACGGAGAGCCTGCGGCAGTGGTTCGCCCGCGAGATCGGCGGGGTGGACGCCACGAACGTGATCATCGCGTCGGGCGGCCAGGCGGCGCTGTCGATCGCGATCCGCGCACTCGCCCGGCCGGGGGAGTCGATCGTGCTGGAGAGCCCCAGCTACACGGGCGCGATCTCCATCGCCCGCTCCTACGGTCTCGACCTCGCGCCCGTCCCGGTCGACGCGCGCGGCATGCGCACCGACCTCCTCCCGGGGATCCTCGAGCGCACGAACGCCCGGGTGATCCTCACCCAGCCCCTCTTCGCGAACCCGAGCGGCGCCACGATGGCGGCCGAGCGCCGGGCCGAGCTGCTCGAGATCGCCGAGCGCTACTCGGTGTTCGTGATCGAGGACGACTACGCCCACGACCTCGCGATCGAGCGCGACGCACCCGTCTCGCTGGCGAGCGCCGACCCGCACGGCCATGTCGTGCACATCCGCTCTCTCACCAAACCCATCGCAGCCGGCCTGCGGGTGGCGGCGCTCACCGCCAAGGGGGCCGCCTACTCGCGAGTGCGCGCGGCGAAGTCGCTGGAGGACTTCTACGTGGCCGGTCCACTGCAGGAGGCGGCGGCGGACTTCGTGCACTCGCCGGCGTGGGCCACCCACAAGCGCCGGGTGTCGGTCGAGCTCGGGGTGCGGCGCGACGTGCTGATGGGGAGCCTCGCCGCGAGGCTGCCCGAACTGGCCGTGGCGGTGCGCCCGCGCGGCGGCATGCACCTCTGGGCGCGGCTCCCGCACGACCTCGACGACGTCGCGGTCGCGGCGGCGGCGCTCGCCGAGGGCGTCGCGGTCACCGCTGGGCGCGCCTGGTTCCCGGCCGAGCCCGACGCCCCGCACCTGCGCCTGACCTTCGGGGAGACCCCCGCCGAGCAGATTCCCGAGGGCGTCGACCGGCTCGCGAGGGCCATCGAGCGGATGCGCGCGCCACTGTAAACCTGAGCAATCCCCTCGCGCTAGACCGCCGCGAGATCCATCCGTTCGCATCGTCCTGCCCCTATGCTCTATGAGACCCGCGCTCCGCACCCCCGGAGCTGCCGCACGATGTGCTTCCCGAGTGAAAGGCACAGCATGACCCCGATCCGCCCAGGCGAGACCCGCGAGCCGCTTCCCGGCATCGAGACCGCGCTCGCCGCAGCCATGGCAGGACAGCTCGGTATGGGCGACTTCCTGCGCGAGTTTGCCGAGGCCGGCGTCATCGTCGTCTCGAGCGGCGAGCTCACCGAGCCCATGACGATCTCCTCAGACGGCGTGCCGCTCGTGGTGGTCTTCACCGCCCGCGACCGCGCGAACAGCTGGCGCGACCGCGCCCCGCACAGCACCGTGGTGCTCGGCCGCCGCGTCTTCGAGGCGCTCGATCCCGACACCGGCCTGGTGGTCAACCCGGGCTTCGGCCTCGGCTTCGAGATGCAGCCCGGCGGCGTGCCCACCATCCTGGCCGAGCTCGCCGGCTCCGCCGACCCCGAGCTGCCCGACCCCAGCGTCGCCCTGGAGCAGGCGGTGCTCGACGCGCAGTCCGGCGACGCCAGCGCCGAGCAGCTGCTGGCCACCTTCGGCGCCTCGCAGGTCTACGTGCTCAGCCACAGCGACGACGGCCTCAGCCCCATCACCTTCCTGCGCGACGGCGAGCCCGGACTCGTCGGCGTCTTCACCCGCCCCGCGCACGCCCAGCAGTTCGCCGAGGGCGAGAGCTTCGCCATGTACGTCGAGGCGGCCTGGCTCGCGAAGAGCCTCGACGCGGGCATCGGCATCGTCGTCAACCCGGGGACGCCGACCCCCTGGGAGCTCTCGCCCGAGGTCGTCGCGGCGATCGGCCGGGACTGATGGACACCGTCGACCCGGACACCGCAGCGGATGCGGCTGCGCCGGGTCCCGCGGCGCCCCGGGTGACCTGGCGCTACCGGATCGACCCGGGCGTGGACCCGACAGGCGACGTCCCCGGGCATGCCATGGTCGGCGCATCCGCTATCGACCCCGGCGGCACCGCGACGGGCGAGTTCACCCCCAATCCCGACTACCGCCCCTCGCCGATCGCGATCATGGTGGGCAAGGTCGGCATCGACCCGGTCGTCGACCTCTTCGCTCTGCACGCGCAGAAGCGGCTGCCCGCCGCGGCCTTCCTCGCCGAGTTCGAGTCGCTCGAGTTCTCCGTCATCGCCCGCCGCAGCGACGGGGTGCTCTTCGCCGGCAGCCGCGAGGGCCGCGACCTGCTCCAGGTGTTCACCGCCGAGGTGTTCCGCCCGCTGCTGCCCGACGACTACGTCTTCGTCACCATCAGCGGCGCGCACGTCGCCTCGCTCGCGGCGGCGGGATCCGACATCCACGTCAACCCGGACCCGGCGGGCACCCTCGTGCTGCCGCGGGAGTTCTTCTCCGCCTGATTGCGCTGCCCGCCGCGCGGGTGTAGCCCTGTGCCATGAGTACTGCGGCAGACGAGACGACGCACGACACCGGATTCTTCGGGCAGCCCCGCGCCCTGGCGACGCTGTTCGGCGTCGAGACCTGGGAGCGGTTCTCCTTCTACGGCATGCAGGGCATCCTGCTCATCTACCTCTACTACTCCGTCGCGGACGGCGGGCTGGGACTGGACGAAGCGGATGCCGCGGGAATCGTCGGCGCGTACGGCGGCGGCGTCTACCTCGCGACCGTCCTCGGCGCCTGGGTGGCCGACCGGCTGCTCAGCAGTGAGCGCACGCTGTTCGTCAGCGCCGCGATCGTGATGTGCGGGCACATCGCCCTCGCCCTCATCCCGGCGGTGGCGGGGGTGGCGATCGGTCTTGTGCTCATCGCGCTGGGCAGCGGCGGACTCAAGGCCACGGCCACGTCGATCGTCGGCACGCTCTACTCGCCCGACGACACCCGGCGCGACGCGGGCTTCTCGCTGTACTACCTCGGCATCAACCTCGGCGCCTTCTTCGGGCCGCTGCTCACCGGGCTGCTGCAGACCACGCTCGGGTTCCACTTCGGATTCGGGCTCGCGGCGGTGGGGATGGCCGCCGGGCTGATCCAGTACTCGATCGGGCGCAGGCGGCTCCCGGATGTGGCGCGTGAGATCCCGAACCCGCTCCCGCGCCGCAGGTACCCGCTGATCGCGGGGATCGCGGCGGGAGTCGTCGTGGTGATCGCAATCGCCTTCCTCACCGGCCTCGTCACCACCGGCAACCTCGCCCTGGTGGTGATCGGGGTCACCGCGCTCGCGGCGATCGCCTACTTCATCGTGATCCTGGCCGACCGCGGCATCAGCGGCGACGAGCGCAGCCGGGTCGTGGCCTTCATCCCGCTCTTCCTGGCCAGCGCGGCGTTCTGGTCGATCTACCAGCAGCAGTTCACCGTGCTCACCATCTACTCCGACCAGCGGCTCGACCGCAGCCTCTTCGGATGGGAGTTCCCGGTGTCCTGGGTGCAGTCGATCAATCCGGTCTTCATCATCGTGCTGTCCGGGGTGTTCGCCGCGCTCTGGACCCGGCTCGGCCGGCGCCAGCCGTCGACCCCGGTGAAGTTCGGCCTCGGCACGATCGGCGTAGGGCTTGGCTTCCTGCTGTTCCTGCCCTTCGTCGCCACCGGCGAGAACGGCACGCCCCTGATCGCCATCATCCTGATCCTGCTGGTGTTCACCGTCTCCGAGCTGCTGCTCTCGCCGATCGGGCTGTCGGTGTCGACGAAGCTGGCGCCTTCCAAGTTTCGCACGCAGATGGTCGCACTGTTCTTCCTGTCGATCGCGATCGGCAGCGCGGCGTCCGGCCAGCTCGCCGGTCTCTACAACCCGGAGGACGAGGCGCCCTACTTCGGAACGCTCGGGGCGATCGCCGTCGCGATCGGTGCCCTGCTGCTGCTCGGCAGCCGGCCGGTGCTCAGGGCCATGCGCGGGGTTACCTGAGGATGAACGGGGCGCGACACGCCCGGGTTGTGCCCTGCTTTGCCCCGGGTGTCGATCCCCACGTAGAGTCATCACTTGTCACCCCAAAGGTGCGGAGAACCGCAGTGTTCTTCGGCCTCAAGTTGGGGACTGAATCCCAGCATTTCCGAGCTAGTCCTTGTGACGGTTTCGGGAGTAGCTTTGGA